>Ga0209167_10000424_pt1 | contig 32205 bp, 24 predicted proteins | sample Coa_R1_9_FD_187154 | JGI IMG/M metagenome (GOLD analysis project Ga0209167, IMG submission 187154) | Surface soil microbial communities from Centralia Pennsylvania, which are recovering from an underground coalmine fire - Coalmine... | ecosystem: Environmental > Terrestrial > Soil >...
AATGACACAGGCAGCAGAATAATGGGCTTGAAAAATTTACTTGTTTCTGCGGTTTCAGCCAGAGTACAAAAATATACACAAACTCTCCGGTGAATGCCCAGAATTTTAGCATACCGGTCAGCGAATGCCTGATATACGGGAGTCACTGATTTGCTGTTTTCATTTTTTAACCGCCTGATATACCGACCGGTATATTGCACCATACGGCTTGATAAAATGAGCAGGTAAAAAATACTTAACCAGTAAATCCCAAAATTGGCGGCAGGTGAAACAGCAATAAAACGAGGCAGAAAGCGCGCAGATGGTTCATTTATTAAATGAATAAAAGAGTAGACAAACCATTCTGTCCCGATAAAAACGAATAATAATATGAGATTATGTTTCCCGGCAGGTGAAATGCGCTTATCGCCGGACGTTACCATTTTATAACCCATCCACAGGACAGCCATTTGCCAGATACTATCCAGCAGACACCATCCCAGAACAGTCAGGACGTTTTGGTAGGCCGACATGCTTTATTGCTTTTTCAGGTTGTTGAGCAACTGTTGAATTTCCTCCAATTCCTCCGGAGAAGCTTTATGATTTCCGAGGGCATGAATAACCAGTTCGGTCGAAGATCCGCCAAACAGGTTAGTAATCATTTTTCCTAACAAATGTTTCTGGGTTTTTTCCCGGCTTACGACCGGATAATAAACATGTATTTTTACGGAATCATCTCTTCCCACCAGACCCTTTTCAAACATTATCTGCATCAGCTTGAGGGTGGTGGTATAACCAGCGTCCTTGGTTTTTGAAAGTTCTTCATGCACATCGCGCACACTAGCTTTATTTCTTTCCCAAAGTACCCGCAGAATCTCCAGTTCACTTTCTGTGGGTTTAATATATTTGGATGTTACCATAAGTTAAATTTGTATGTAAAGCAAAATACGATTTTATTCGTAATAGACGTCTTTTTTAACAATTTATTTAGTGAGCTGGCCGCATATTGGTAAAGAAAAATATGAATATCTAAACCTTCAATATGGCATCCCAACACCCCGCATCTTTTTATTCAGATAAATATAAAGTCGATCACAATAAAGAAATTAAATTAAAAGAATGGTTGACCGATGATGATGAAAAACCGGTAAACAAGGCGGAAGGGGAAGAGTTATTAAAGACGGATATTCTGAAGCTCTCTGAGATCCAGGAGAAATTGTATTCTTCCAACCGGTATAGTGTATTGATTGTGATTCAGGCTATGGATGCCGCTGGTAAGGATAGTGTTATAAAACATGTGATGAGCGGAATGAATCCGCAGGGTGTGGTTGTGACACCATTTAAAACTCCCACACATCAGGAACTTGAACACGATTTTTTATGGCGCCATTATGTAGCCCTGCCGGCCCGTGGGATGGTTGGCATTTTTAACCGGTCACATTATGAAAATGTGCTGGTGACGAGGGTGCACCCGGAATACATACTGAATGAAAACCTGCCAGGTATTGAATCTGTAAAGGATATTGATAAATCTTTCTGGGAAAAAAGATTTCGTCAGATCAATCATTTTGAAAGGATTCTGACAGACAATGGTACCGTTATACTCAAATTTTTTCTTCATGTTTCCAAGAAGGAGCAAAAGAAACGTTTCCTCGAACGAATAAACGATCCTTCAAAAAATTGGAAATTCTCTGCGGCTGATTTAAAAGAAAGGGATCTGTGGAAGGAATATAGAAAGGCATACGAGGATATGTTGGAAAATACTTCAAATCTTTTGGCTCCCTGGTTCATCGTTCCGGCAGACGACAAATGGTTTACAAGGCTGATCATCGCCAATATTATTGTCAATGAATTAAGCCGTCTGGATCTGAGTTATCCTCCACTCAGTGATCAGCAGAAAAAAGATCTGGAAAACTCAAAGAAGCTGCTTACCGGGGAAACAGATATTCCGGCCGACAACAATGAATGATTTTTACTTTGCCCTGCTGACCAGTTCCTTTTGAATTTTTTGAATTTTCAACGCCTTCACCTGTACATCGCGGGTTCCATAGATCTGCGCCAGGGTAGGGGCAATTACAAGAGAAACAATTGACATCAGCTTGATGAGAATATTCATGGACGGTCCCGATGTATCTTTAAATGGATCCCCAACGGTGTCTCCGGTTACTGACGCTTTATGTGGTTCAGATTTTTTGTAGAACATTTCCCCATTAATTTCCACACCTTTTTCAAAAGATTTTTTTGCATTATCCCAGGCACCCCCTGCATTATTTTGGAACATACCCATCAGGACTCCGCTGACGGTAGCACCTGCCAGAAATCCGCCAAGCGCTTCCGGGCCAAGCAAAAATCCCATGATCAGAGGTGAGAAGATAGCGATGGCGCCGGGCAACATCATCTTCTTGAGAGATGCTTCCGTGGAAATGGCAACACATTTATCATATTCAGGTTTTCCGGTTCCTTCCATAATTCCCGGTATCGTGCGGAATTGTCTGCGCACTTCCTCCACCATCGCCATGGCTGCTTCGCCAACAGCCCGGATCGCCAGGGATGAAAATATAAACGGAATCATGGCGCCTACAAAAAGAGAGGCGAGTACTTTGGCTTTATAAATATCGATACCGCTGATTCCGGCCACACCAACAAAAGCGGCAAACAATGCAAGTGAGGTGAGTGCAGCGGAAGCAATGGCGAATCCCTTGCCGGTCGCCGCTGTGGTATTCCCGACGGCATCCAGCACGTCTGTCTTTTCCCGAACTTCCTTTGGCAGTTCACTCATCTCGGCAATACCACCTGCGTTGTCAGCAATGGGCCCGAATGCATCGATGGCAAGTTGCATGGCAGTAGTAGCCATCATACCTGCAGCCGCAATGGCAACCCCATATAAACCAGCACAGGCATAAGCACCCCAGATGCCGCCCGCTAAAACCAGGATCGGAAGACAAGTAGATTCCATTCCTACTGCCAATCCTCCAATTACATTTGTCGCATGTCCTGTAGAAGATTGACGGATGATGGAAATAACAGGCCGTTTACCCATTGCAGTGTAATATTCTGTGATCATACTCATGAGTGTTCCCACTGCCAGACCAACCGCAATGGCACCCAGTACGCCCCATTTTGTAAACTCCAGTCCCCTCAATGTCATCGTTTCAGGCAGTATAAAATAGACCAATCCGACAGATGCCAGAGCAGTTAAAATGATCGAACCCCAGTTGCCCATATTGAGTGCTTTTTGCACACTGGCAGTACTGATGCTGGCATTTTCACTTATTCTCACAAATAATGTAGCAATCATGGAAAACAAAATGCCGGTTCCGGCAATCATCATCGGAAGAAGGATAGGTGACAATCCGCCGAAATTATCCTGAGAAACGGTTTCCTGACCGAGCACCATAGTAGCAAGCACGGTGGCCACATACGACCCAAAGAGATCAGCACCCATACCTGCCACATCTCCCACGTTGTCTCCGACATTGTCTGCAATGGTCGCCGGATTACGAGGATCGTCTTCCGGAATTCCAGCCTCCACTTTCCCGACCAGGTCAGCACCCACATCCGCGGCCTTTGTATATATTCCGCCGCCTACACGGGCAAATAGTGCGATAGATTCTGCCCCCAGAGAAAAACCCGTAAGCACTTCTATCGTACGCAGCATTTCTTCAGAATTAACCTCAGCGTCGGGAGCAAAAATGGCTTTTAGAATGATGAACAGTCCCCCCAACCCCAATACCGCAAGCCCGGCAACACCAAGTCCCATAACAGAACCTCCGGTGAAGGAAACTTTAAGTGCGCGGCTCAGGCTGGTTCTGGCAGCATGTGCGGTTCTTACGTTGGCTTTTGTGGCCACACGCATACCGATATAGCCTGCTGTAGCACTCAGAACGGCGCCCAGTATAAAAGCGATTGAAATGGACCAGTTGGAATGAGGGTTTGTGCTGGCCATAATGCCCAGCAGAAGAGCCACAATGACTACAAAATATCCAAGGATTTTCCATTCGGCTTTCAGGAAAGCCATAGCACCCTCTGCTATGTACTGGCTAATCTTTTTCATCAGATCTGTGCCTTCTTCCTGCCTGGAGACCCATTTGAATTTTAAATAGGTATATAAAAGACCGACAATTCCCATGAGGGGTACCAGATAAATCAATTTGTCCATATTTGTTAGATCTGAGATTTTAGGGGAGGCAAAAATAGTGGAAAAGCGTTAAAACCCCGATAAATGATGCCAATATCTTACCTGTATCCATATACATATCAGTATATTATTTCCATTTTTGCCAAAATCAACGTACTTTCGCGCTCCATTTTTAAATGGTCTTCCTGCCCCGGCGGGATGGAATTGCCCAAATGGCCCCATAAGTGTTCTGCCCGTGCAGATCCGCCAGCAGGGTATCATATAAAACCTCATCAGAAGATGCCAAAGGTTAAAACAAATTCGAGTGCCAAGAAAAGATTCAAAATCACGGGCACCGGTGAAATCACTTTCCAGAAAGCTTTTAAGCGACACATTCTGACAAAGAAATCCAAAAAGAGAAAAAGATTAATGGCAAAAAAAGGAGAGGTTAGTCACGCTAACCTGGACTTTGTAAAAAGGTTGTTACGCCTCAAGTAGTCTAGTGTTAACTATTAATTATTAACTTTTAACTTTTAGTGATATGCCACGTTCAGTAAATGCGGTTGCCTCCAGAGCCCGCAGAAAAAGAATTCTCAAACAGGCCAAAGGCTTTTACGGAAAGCGCAAGAATGTCTACACAGTAGCTAAAAATGTATTGGAAAAGGGGCTTACATATCGTTATGTTGGCCGAAAACTCAAGAAACGTGAATATCGCGCCCTTTGGATCGCACGTATCAATGCGGCTGTACGGGCGGAGGGACTAACATATTCCCGGTTTATCCATTTACTCAATGAAAAAGGCATTACGCTCGACCGGAAAATGCTGGCTGATCTTGCCATGAACGAACCGGAAGCGTTTGCAAAACTGATCGCTTCAGTAAAATAAAAAAGATAACTATTATATAAAGAGGTTTCCGGCGGGTCATATCGTGCCCTTCGGAAACCTCTTTTATTTTGCGGTTGTTTACAGAAATTTATATTTGTACCACATTCATTCACAAACTAAAATCGTCCAGCCATCATCCATCCAAATGATTCCATGAACAATACGTATGCTGATCTTGTACAGCAAACGTTTAATTTTCCACAGGAAGGTTTTGAAGTGAAGGAAAATTATTTAGAATTCAACGGGGTAGACATCAAGGCCCTTATTGATAAATATGGTACACCGCTAAAACTTTCCTATCTGCCCAAAATCGGAATGCAGATCAAAAAAGCAAAGAAAATGTTTGCCGCGGCCATGGCCCGTCATAAATACGAAGGCAAATATTTTTATTGCTACTGTACCAAGAGTTCCCACTTTTCTTTTATTGTGGAGGAAGCATTGAACAGCGATATCCACCTCGAAACGTCCTATGCATATGATATCGATATCATCAAGAAGTTATATGCAAAGAAAAAAATAACCAAGGATATATACATCATCTGCAACGGCTTTAAACAAAAACCGTATACCAGTCGTATTGCTTCCCTGCTCAACACGGGTTTCAGAAATGTGGTTCCGATTCTGGATAATAAGGACGAGCTGCAACAGTATAAAAAATCAGTTAAAGTTCCTTTCAAACTGGGTATCCGTGTAGCTGCTGAAGAAGAGCCAAATTTCCCATTTTATACATCCCGTCTCGGTTTCAGGCCGCGGGACGTGCTTGAATTCTATGTCGACAAGATTGAAGGGAATGAAGATCGCTTTCAATTGAAAATGCTCCATATCTTTCTGAATAAGGGAATCAAAGATGATATCTACTATTGGAGCGAACTAAATAAGGTGATCAATCTGTATTGCCAGCTAAAAAAGATTTGTCCGGAACTGGATTCCATAAATATCGGTGGCGGATTTCCGATAAAACATTCTCTGGGTTTTGAATACGACTACCAGTTCATGATTAATGAGATTGTAGGCAATATCAAAAAAGCCTGCAAGAGAAATCATGTGCCGATGCCGAATATCTTCACGGAATTCGGAAGCTATACAGTGGGAGAGAGCATGGCACATATTTATAGTGTAATCGGACAGAAAATGCAAAATGACCGGGAAATCTGGTACATGATAGATTCCTCTTTCATCACTACACTACCGGATACATGGGGCATCGGCGAACGGTTTCTGATGATGCCCATAAATAAATGGGATGTAGAATACCAGCGCGTGGTGCTCGGCGGGATCACCTGTGACAGTCACGATTATTATGATTCTGAAGAACACATTAATGAAGTATTTCTGCCGAAACTCAACAACGGCGAACCGTTATATCTTGGTTTCTTTCACACCGGCGCCTACCAGGATCAAATCAGCGGATACGGTGGCATTAAACATTGCCTGATTCCATCTCCAAAACATGTTATTATGAATTATGATAAAAGCGGGAAAATGGTGGATTGGCTATATGCAAAGGAACAAACAGCCCAGAGTATGCTGAAGATTTTGGGATATTAATGTTTCAGCTTATACTTTTTGTTTACCTTATTTGAATTGAAGTAGTCATTCAGCTGCTCCTCAGTCATGTTGGTATTCTCATCTATCGGCACTTCAATCAGCTGAACCTGAATTTGCTTCATCTCATCTTTCAGTTTGTTGATTTTTTTTACTATCTCCGGATCCTTTTCGCCTGTCAATGCATTTTCACGCATTTGATAATCCAGTCTCTTGATGGATGAACGTATGAGGGATGCCCCATTCTGTTCTGCAATTTTTTGTGGAGCGACCGTTTCTTTTACGGGTACCAGTGCAACACCAGCTCCCGGAAGGATCTTGCCGGCCGTCTGGGCACCCGCGGAAGATGCTGATGACAGCACAGTGCCACCTAAAGCAGATGATGAAGAAGTCATATCAAATGACGTTCTGGTCGTTTTTGTATTCTTTACCTTCTTATCCAGCTGTACAAAAGCATACTTGAGTTGCAGTGTATAGGTATGCACATCTTTAACCGTACGCTGATACTCCTGAAGCAAAAAAGGATAGTTCAGGGCGGATTTTACATACAATTTTACGAGCGCTGTGTCCCGGTTAAAAAATTTGTTGACACCAATAAAATACAGGAGCACCAGTTTTTGATTGGCTGAATCGGCTTCTTTTATAAAATCATATGGAGGACTCCACGAAAATTCGTCGTCACACTTTTTTACAGGTTTATAATTTTTTATCGGGAGATTGGAAAAAAAACTGATGTTTTCCACCGGGAAACTGCCCTCTTCGCATTCAATGCGAAAACTGATGGTATCCCCTTCATCAACATATAACACACTATTCACGGATGGTTTCAGACGGGAAGGCACAATTTCAGTAGTAAAGAACTGAATGGTAAAAGTCGTATCCATGCGTTCCGAAGGATCCTTAAGATTCTGAACACCCACACTGACCTTATAAGGATAATCATATTTTAATCTCCCCGAAAGGAAGTAAGACTTGTCAGCTTTAAAAGTGAGCATTCCATTGTCTTTGTTTATCTTAAGACCCAGCGGTGAATTCTTCAGGTACCAATAGAAATGAGTGGGATTTTTATTTATCTCAAGACCATAATTCATGGTTGAATCCACGTGCAGAGTAAAATAAGGACTCAGATTTACAATTCTTAAGAGGCTGTCCTGGACAGGATAAAGAGTATCTGCCAGGTTCTTGGAGTCAGGGGTCTGACCATAGGAAGGAACAACCCAGGTCAATCCAGAAATTATTAATACCACTAACCACCGGGAACTGGATTTACTCATGTAAGGATTACTCAAATGAAGCGCAAAATTAAACCAGAACAGCTAGAGTAAAAAGCCAAAAAAATCCCCCTGCTATAAAAAGCAGAGGGATTACAGTATCCACTTCGCACAATTTTCAGAAGGGTATTAGGCTATATTAATTTGTTTTGCAATCTTTTTTGACTCTTCTTTCTTTGGTAAAAGAAGCTTCAATACGCCATTCTCATATTTTGCCTGAATGCCATCTACATTGATTTTGTCGTCTACAGAAAAACTACGTTTAAAAGACCTGAATTCGAATTCACGACGAATGGTCTTATAATCTTCTGACTGAACGGGTTCTTCTTTCTTATCAAAGCTGACGGTTAATAAACCCTGTTCAACCTGGATTTTAAAGTCTTCTTTGGTTCTTCCGGGTGCATTTAATTCAAGATGATAAGCATCTGCAGTTTCATGAATATTAGTCTGTGGAAATGCAAGGAAATCCTGGCCGAATGAACGGGCTGCAACAGGAATCTCATTTAACAGTTCATTAAACAGATTGCCAAAAGGCCTGTTATTAACTTTTACGAGTGTCATAGTACTATATTTAAAAATTTAGATGAATGATTACGGGCTTATTGTTCAAACGCCATACCGTTCAGATTTTAACCATAGGATGCTGACATTATGTCTAATACTGGTTAATCCTGGTGTCATAATTGCATATAACTTCGGATTCCATTTACCAATTTGTCGGCTTTAAATTGAACAGACAAGAGAGCGAGTGGCGTATTAGCCATGGAGTTAATGAACAAAATGATTAATTTTGCGTTGTTTTAAAAAACCCAAACAATGTATCCCGAACAATTAGTTATACCGATGAAAGAAGAGCTGACCGAAAACGGTTTCAGCGAAATGAAGACGCCTGAAGAAGTAATAAATCAGTTAGAAACCAAAGGAACCACACTGGTAGTCATTAATTCAGTTTGCGGATGTTCTGCAGGTACCGCCAGACCGGGTGTTCTGATGGCTGTTCATAATACTGCAAAGAGACCTGATCATCTGACGACCAGTTTTGCAGGATTTGACGTGGACGCAGTCAGAACATTGCGTGAAAAATTGTTGCCTTACCCGCCGTCTTCTCCTGCGGTTGCATTATTTAAAGATGGTCAGCTTGTGCACATGATTGAACGTCATCATATTGAAGGACGTTCAGCACAAATGATTGCACACAATCTGATTGCCGCATTTGAAGAATACTGCTAAAAGAGGAAGTTCAAAATTCTTATAGAAGTCGCATAAATAAAGGATACAGACGTTTTATCTGTATCCTTTATTTATGAAATCCAATCAAAATAACTCCGCCCAATCCAAATCTCAGTCTACCCGGAAAGCTGCCACTGCATCCGCAATCACTGCATTGGCCATTGGCAAAAAACTACTGGAAATCAAACGTATATCCGGCGCAGGGGAAATGACAGAATTAAATATGGCGCTCTGGAGGCACTTGAAGTAAGCAATTCCTTGCGGTTTCTACGGTTTGGGTATCCGGGAATTCAGGTAGCCTAAGAACAGAACTTTATCCACGCAGGCACTTCAGGCTGACCAGCCAAGGTCTAACTGACCGACCAGACTTAAAGCCGGTCTCATCCATTATTAGAACCATTACAGCCCTTGAATATAAAAATAACGAGTCCAAGTACCAGTATGGTACCAAGAACCAGGGTAAGCCAATTAACCTTGGAATTTGAAACCTCCGGATGATCTGTTTTTTCAGATGACATTCATTCAATTTTGAGAGTTAAAAAATAGGAAGATTAAATAGACCGGTTAAATGTACAGCAGGGAAGTGGAATATGATAATTGAAAAAACTTTCTTAGTTATCATGAAATATCTATTTTACATAATATAAATTATAAGATAAATATAATATATAAATAGTTCAGACTGATCAGGCATAAAAGTCAATTCTTCATTTATTTCCAGGTGAATAAATACACAAACACTCAGATGGTGCTGATTTCTATAATAATAGGAACAACTAATGTGAATTTTTAGTGAGCTGACCTGAATCTTTTATTTATGAATCTCCCGCGTTAGTCCGTATATTATATCTTTTAAAGCCAAATAACCCAATTGAAACTCAAACAAGGATCCTCCTTCTGGATTCAGTCTGTATTTTTCACGCTTCTGAACCGCTCCTTTCTGATTGCATTTGGCGTAGTCAGTTATATCATTCTGGCCAAAAAGGTGTTTCCCACTGTTAAGGAAATGGGCATATGGGCACTTTTTCTGACCATCTTCACATTAATTGAAACCACTAAACAGGGCTTATTACGCAATCCCATGATCAAGTTTCTGAGCGAACCGGAATATGTAAATCACCGGAATAAAGTTCAGTCTGCTTCACTACTCACCAATATCCTGTTTTCACTCCTCGTGATCACGTTGCTTTTTTTTGGAGGAAACACTTTTGCCGGCTGGCTGAATGCCCCCGAACTCTATCCATTATTTCGGTTAGGCATATTGGTTATCCTTGTTTTGATACCTTTCAATCATCTGGAAGTTCTTCTGCAGGCACATTTTAAATTCAAAGCCATTTTCTATGGGTATTTATGCAGGCAGGGCATTTTCATGATCTCGGTGATCAGTTTCCTGTTATACGACAAACAGGTTCTGACATTGATTAATTTGGTCAAACTGCAAATAATTTCTCAGCTGCTGGGCGCCATCGTACTACTGTATTATGCCGGGAAATATATATTTCGCTCATTTGAAACAGACAGACGAATCATGATGCGCATGTTTCATTTTGGCAAATATGTTTTTGGAACTAATGTAGTTTCTTCTTTGGGAAAATCTGCCGACCAGTTTATTTCAGCCGGACTCATATCAGCCAATGTGGTTGCCTATTATAATATAGTCGCACGGATCAACAATATGATGGACGTCCCGTCCTTCGCCATCGCAGATGTATTGTTTCCTAAAAATGTGGAAGCGATGGTTACTTCAGGTCCGGATAAAGTGAGATATTATTTTGAGAGAATGGTTGGAACCATTGTGAGTATCCTGGCCCCCCTCAGTATTCTGATTTTCTTAATTCCTCATTTTTTCATCGCGATATTGGCAGGGAGTAAATATTATGCGGCGATACCGATACTTCAAATTGTAATTCTTTTTAGCATTCTGCGACCATTTTCCTACCAATTCGGGACAACCATGGATGCGATTGGAAAACCGGCTATCAATTTTTGGGTGAACCTGCTTATCATGATCATCAACTACGGATTCATGTATATCGGTTTGCGTTGTACCGGATGGCTGGGTGCAGCATACGGTGCAGATGTTTCAGCCATTCTTTCTTTCCTTATCATGTATTTCGTACTTAAAAAATCCGTCGGCATTCAAATCGGAGAAACAGTAAAATGGATATGGAAGTCTTACTTGGAAATATTCGGTTACTTCAAAAAAAAAGGTAATGCCATATCCAATTAATACAATAGTCTTGTTTTAATTGTATTTTTCACTTCTTTCAACAAGCTTATTGCCTGTGCTGAAAGTTTTTTGTCCACGTCAAGTACTACATATCCGATATCATCATTTGTTTTCAGATACTGCGCCAGGATGTTGATATGATGACTGGACAGTCTCGTATTTATTTCTGACAGAACTCCCGGAACATTATAATGAATATGTAAGATGCGGTGTGAATCAGGATGTTGTGGTAAACTGAGTTCCGGTATGGTGTGTGAACCGGTACTGATGCCCATTTCCAGATATTGGAACAATTTATTGCTTACATCTTCACCAATATTTGCCTGGGCTTCCTCAGTCGAGCCTCCGATATGAGGTGTCAGCAATACATTTGGAAGATGTTGAAGGGGCGTCGTGAATTTATCACCATTTTTTTCGGGTTCCAGAGGATAAACATCCACTCCGGCACCTGCAAGATCTCCCTTCTCAAGAGCTGCGGCGAGTGCTTCCAGATCTACTACTTCGCCTCTCGCATAGTTCAATAAAATAGCTCCTTTTTTAAACTGCTTTATGACTGTTTTGTTAATCATTAAACGTGTCTGGTCAGTGTCCGGAACATGAATTGTTATAATATCTGAAACTGAAACCAGTTCCCTGATAGATTTTTTTGGTAATGCGTTTCCAAGCGGCAGTTTGGTTTCAATATCAAAATATACCACTTTCATCCCCATGGATTCTGCTAATACACTCACCTGGGTACCGATATTGCCGTACCCTATAATCCCCATTGTTTTACCGCGGAGCTCATAACTACCTTTGGACTCCTTCATCCAGATGCCGTCGTGGGCAAACTTACTTTTATCAGGGATCCGCCGTATAAGCATAATTGACGCACCGATTACCAGCTCGGCAACGGACCGGGTATTTGAATATGGTGCATTAAAGACTGCAATACCATTTTTAGTCGCGTTTTTGAGGTCCACCTGGTTAACCCCGATGCAGAAACAGCCAACGGCCTGAAGCTTTTTGGCTGCTTTTAATACTTTTTCAGTAATCTGGGTTTTGGAGCGGATACCGAGCAGGTGAACATCTGCAATCTCCCTGATCAGATCGGCTTCGGACAGCGCTTTTGGAAGCTTCTTAACAGATGTATAACCAGCACCCGAAAACCGCTTCACCGCTGCATCGCTGATATTTTCCAAAAACAAAATATTCACTTTTTCCTTCGGATAACTGGTAATTTTCATATCTGCCATAATCTCAGTCCGTTTTTAGCGTTATTCCTTTAAAATAAGTTGCAAAATTGCCGTTAAAAAAGGAAACGGAAAAACAAAACTCGTTTCCAGCAAGCCAAACAGCATAAATAATTTATTTTTGCGCCTTAATAACCGAAAAAAATAATACCTGTTGAAAACCATTTGCTGCTATTTGCTTGCCGCTTCCTTCCTGGTTTGTTGCGGACAGTCTCCTGCAGTTAAACAGCCCGCGCCGAAAACACAGGACTCCACGCTGCTGGCGTTAGCAAATCCACGTCCGAAGACCCTGCGTCCGGATGAATTCAAATTATATAATAATGCATCACGGCGGTTTTTCGATTCATTATTTGCACATGGATTCAATGGTGGCCTTGTGGTCGCCCATGATGGTGTCGTCGTATACGAAAGATATAGCGGTTTTAAAGATCCGCGAAAACATAAAGACAGTGTAAATATTCATACGGCATTTCATCTGGCATCGGTATCCAAGACTTTTACTGCCATGGCAATCCTCAAATTGTGGGAAGAAGGAAAACTTGATATCCATGATGATATTTCGAAATATCTGACGGGGTTCCCGCCGGGCATCAGCATTAAAAATCTCTTAAGTCAGCGAAGCGGGCTAAGAAACTATGTCCATTTCATGGATCAGTCGGGATGGGATAAAAGAAGATATCTCACCAATGCAGACTTATTGCAATACATCATTCAACACCATGATCAGGTAATATATACCGCTGCCGGACGTCATTTTGAATATTCGAATACAAACTATGCTTTCCTGGCACTTATTATAGAAAGAGTATCGGGCGAAACATATAATGAATTTCTTACAAAAACATTTTTTGTCCCATTGCAAATGCGGGATACCTATGTGTACACGAATCAGGATTCCGCCAGGGCAACGCGATCCTACAGATTAAGCGGAAGAGCCTATCCGACAGAATACCTGGATATGGTTTACGGAGACAAAAATATTTATAGTACACCGGAGGATATGCTCAAATGGGATGCCGCCTTACGCGGAGGGATTATGTTTAAAGAGTCTACACTGGATAGTGCTTATACTCCCTACAGCAATGAAAAAAAAGGTAAAAGGAATTACGGACTGGGATGGCGTATGATTGTATATCCATACGGCAAAAAGCTGATTTACCACAATGGATGGTGGCATGGAAACCGGACTGTTTTTATCCGGATGATGGAAGAAAATGCCACGATCATCGCACTCTGCAATAATGACAACAAAAAAGTGTATGCGTCCAAAAAACTCTGCGATGTTTTTGGAAACTACCAGCAGAGCCGGGAGAACTTTGAAGAGCCCGATAATGACCCCGAAGGCCGCGGTGGCGAAAATAAAAAGCCATAGCATCATTCGTAAAGCGTAAAGCATAAAGCTTTGAACCTTGCACTACGCTTTAAGCTTTAAGCTTTCAGCTTAAGAATTACCTTCGCATGATGAAATCGCTCGAGTCTTATTTGTCCGGCTACCGGGCTTCTTATGCTGCTTTTGACAAAAATAAGGCGCTTTCTCTTTACAGACCAAGGGATCCGTTTGCGCACAAAGGAAATTTTGGACATGCCCTGCTGCTTGCGGGTAGTTATGGAAAAATGGGCGCCGCCATTCTGGCTGCAAAGGCATGTTTAGCTGCCGGTGTTGGTTTGCTGACTTCCTATTTCCCGTCCTGCGGATATAATATTATGCAGACCTCGGTTCCCGAAGCAATGGCCATTGCAGATGAAAATGAATTCCATTTGACAACTTTTCCTGAGAATCTTGATATCTATCAAACGGCAGGTTTGGGACCCGGAATCGGAACAGATAGTGAAACGGCACTCATGGTCGGAAATTTTATTAAATCTTTTCAACATCCGCTCGTTTTGGACGCCGACGGAATTAATATCATCAGCAAATCACCTGAACTTTTATCGTCCCTTAAAAATAACACGATCCTCACCCCACATCCAAAGGAATTCGATCGTTTATCAGGTGAAAGCACAGACGATTTTACCAGATTTGAAAAAGCGAAGAATCTCGCGATTCGCCATAAAATCATCATCGTGTTAAAAGGTCATTTTACCGGCATCTTTTATCCGGATGGGAGTATAACTTTTAATACAACCGGAAATGCGGGCATGGCTAAAGGCGGCAGCGGAGATGTATTAACGGGCATTATAACCGCATTCCTGGCTCAGGGCTACCCGGCTTCATCTGCGGCAGCACTCGGTGTTTATATACATGGATGTGCAGGTGACCTGGCTGCAGGCTTATACTCTGAGGAAGCAATGCTTCCGTCTGATCTGATACATTGTCTGGGAAAAACTTTTTTGGAATGGAAAAAAGAATCTAAAAATAATTCTTAACATGTTATTTGACCTGCTCGAAATCCGGTCCATCCGGTTTAAAAACAGAATAGCCATCTCTCCAATGTGTCAGTATTCGTCGGTTGATGGATTCGCGAACGACTGGCATCTGGTACACCTGGGGTCGCGTGCCATAGGCGGTGCGGCGCTCGTTTTTCAGGAAGCGACTGCCGTCTCCATGCGCGGCAGAATTTCACCCGATGATATGGGATTGTGGAAGGATGAACAGATTGAACAATTACAAAGGATAACCGATTTTATAAAAAAGCAAGGTTCGGTAGCCGGTATTCAATTGGCACATGCTGGCAGAAAAGCGAGCATGAACTCATCCTGGAAAGGAGGCAAACGAGTGGACGTATCCGATGGAGGCTGGATAGCTCAGGCCCCTTCTGCAATACCTTTTAATGAAGAATATTCTTTTCCGGAAGCCATGTCGAAGAAAGATATCGCACAGGTTAGAAAAGATTTTAAGTCAGCGGCCGGCAGAGCCCTGAAAGCGGGTTACGAAGTGATTGAAATTCACGGCGCTCATGGTTATCTGATCCATAGTTTTCTTTCACCATTAAGTAATCACCGTACAGATGAATATGGCGGAAATTTTGAAAACCGGACCCGTTTGCTAAAAGAAATAATCGAAGATATCAGAAGTATATGGCCGGAAAGATTACCGCTTTTTCTGCGTATCTCGTCCACGGATTATTTAACGGACGGTTGGGACCTTGAATGCTCGGTTCGTTTATCTGTATCAGTAAAAAAGCTGGGTGTCGATCTCATCGATTGTTCGTCCGGAGGACTAATGCCAAATGTCCGTATTCCGCTGGGTCCCGGATACCAGGTTCCATTTGCGGCGACGATCAGGAAAGAAACAGGGGTAATGACCGGCGCTGTCGGACTGATTACAACCGCTGTACAGGCGAATGAAATAATCGAGACTGGAAAAGCAGATTTGATATTGATAGCCAGGCAATCTTTACGAAATCCTTATTTCCCTTTAACAGCAGCAAAAGAACTTGGCATCGACGTTGAATGGCCTGTACAGTATCGACGGGCAAAATAGTTTATGTTTGTGCAGACAGGGCAGATTATATCAATCAATCATTTTCCGCCACCGGAAGTGTGAATGAAAACGTACTACCTTTTCCACGCTCACTCTCGATTAATAGTGACCCGTTGTTTTTAGAAAGAAAATCCCGGCATAACATGAGTCCAAGCCCTGTACCGCTTTCCTTAGCGGTTCCGTTTGTACTATAATATGAATTATCCTGTATTCTCTGGAGTGTTTCCTGATCCATGCCAATACCATTGTCAACGACGGATATCCGGCAGAACCTGGAGTCAGTTTCCAACCTGATAATAATAGTACCATGCTCTGGTGTGAATTTAATCGCATTTGAAAGCAGGTTCCTTAGTACCAGTGTTACCATATCGCGGTCTGCAAATACAAACGTCGACTCACTCATCTCCCTGAGGATCGTAATTTTTTTTGTAGTTGCCTGTAATTGATGAATATGAATGGTTTCATCGGTAATTTCCTCCATGCTTAACGCTCCCGGGGAAACATTGGCAGAGTTCATTTGACTCTTTACCCAGTGTAGAAGATTTTCCATAAGGCCGGTTGTATAATTCAAATCGCTGACTACATCCGGAATAATCGATTTAATTTCCCTCCCGCTCATGTCCATCTGTTGCATACTCCGGAACAAATTTCGGAGTGCATACATCGGTGTCTTCATGTCATGGGAAATCACTGAAAAAAGTTTATTTTTTAATGAATTCAACTCACTTAATTCGGCGGCCTTCTGTTCTATTTCGGCTTTTTGCTTTTCAATTTTATCGTTCTTTTCCTGCAGGGCTTTATTGGTAGCCAGGATTCCAAGCTGATACAGATTGCTTTCTTTTTTGATCAGAAAAAGTGCATAAAAAATAAATATGATTGATGTGCCCTGATTAAAAATATACATTAAGAAATTCGAGGAATGCAACTGGTAATTGTATTCCTTATTAAGAACAACGAGCACGAAATAGCTTACCATGGAAAGACCGACAGAAAATAACATCTGGCTGATAAAGGGCAGAAAAAAAACGGCCAGAATCCCGTTCAGGAAAAAATAGAGTTCCACACCGAGATTCATGCCACTCATGTAAACAATGGAAGTGATCAGGGGATATAAAATAAAATATGTAAGCATTCCGGCCTCATAGCGAAAATAAAAATTCAGAAACAGCACAACCAGGTTAACACAGGCAGGTAGGCTGGCTATAAAAAAAGTGGTAATGGGAAATTTGCCATTCCCAAAAAAACACATCAGGGGTACCACAATACCTGATACAAATTGAAAGAAATTCAGCTGGTTAAAAACGCTCAGTTTACCCTTTTCCAACACGTCCATGGAACGGGTAAATCCAAGAGATTTTATTTCTTCAAGTAGTTGTTGAGATTTTAAAGAGAAGGACTCCATCCGGTGCTGGATGGACCCATTTTTTTTCCCCAGAAGAAATGAACGAAGTTTTGTCTCCTGGCCTATGTTATCGCGACCTATATCAAGTGCGCCTGGATTTCCCTGTAAAAAGTTGGATTTACCTTCGCTTTTCATTCGATATTGGTCTAAAGGATAAATGAATTTAGACATTAATTGTGAAAAAGACAAATAAAGCCTTCGCCCTCATTACCTGACCATTAATTGCGATCAATGAAATACAGGCAATATTCAGACCACTCAACATGTAAATCTGATTATAAGATCAGGCAAAAAAAAGCATCCGTCCAAAGACGGATGCTTCAATATATAATTCAGGACCGCAACTTTTTCCGCTTTAAGCTTTATGCTTTGCGCTTTAAGCTTTAACCGGTGTCTTGTCTTTTTTCTTTGCTTTTTTGAGTGCAGCTTCAATACCCTTACTCAGGTTATCATACGTCGGTTTTCCGGTGAACATTTCCCCGTTTATAAAAAAAGCCGGAACAGTAGTTACCCCTTTCTGAATACCTTCTCTCAGATCGCCCTGTACCTGCCAGCCATAAGTGGCGTTCACCAGATGATCAAGAAATTTTTTATTCGAAATACCAGCCTCCCTTGAATGTAACTTCAAACTGGTCGTTCCCAGGTTATGCCTGTTGTGAAATAAAATGTTGTGCATTTCCCAGAATTTTCCTTCCTGGGCCGCTGCAACAGATGCCTCGCCGGCCTTCAAGCTGCGCTGGTGGATTTTTGTAAGCGGGAAATGCCTGAAATTAAAACGAACCTTTCCCTTAAATTCTTCCATGATTTTCTTTACCACTTCATGCGCTTTCGCACAATCTTCATTTTCGTATTCCCCGAATTCCATCAGGGTAACCGGAGCGGTATCCGGACCAACGAATACGTCCCTTGGTTCAATGATCTCTATGATCTCTTTCTTAAACGCCATAATATATGTTCCTTTAAAATTTTCCCTTTGCTTTATAACAGATTTCCTTGCGGAAAGTTGAGTAAAAAGCCTCCAGTCCAGACTATCTGGCAGGAGGCGGCTAAAAATAGGTATTTTAACTGAATTACCCTTCATATTTTACGCAACCGGAAAGGATAATTATTTAGTTAACAAGTTATTAAGACACTACTCCCGACTTCTCCCTCTCTTCATGTTCATTCCTGAAAACCACGAGTCCGTCAAATACGTCTACCAATACCGGGTGCTGACGGTCCACCGAACCTTCTAAAATCTTTTTACTCAATGGATTAACGATCATTTTCTGAATAAGTCGTTTAAGCGGCCGCGCACCATATTGTGCGTCATATCCGTTCTCTGCAAGATAATCCAGCGTATATTCTGTAAAATGCAGTTCAACCCCGTTTTTCCTCAGCATCCTGGACAAATTGTCCAGTTGAATGCGGATAATACCCTTGATCTCGGTTTTCAGCAGAGGCTGGAACATGATGACTTCGTCTACCCTGTTCAGGAATTCTGGACGAATTGTCTGCCTGAGCAAATCCATTACTTCCAGACGGGTTTGGTCCACCACTTCTTCCTTATTTGTTTCCGTCACGTTCTCAAAATTCGCCTGAATTATCTGGCTGCCCATATTACTGGTCATGATGATGATTGTATTTTTAAAGTTTACAACCCGGCCTTTATTATCTGTCAGCCTGCCGTCATCCAATACCTGAAGTAAAATATTAAATGTATCAGGATGGGCTTTTTCGATTTCATCCAATAATACCACACTGTATGGTTTGCGACGTACCGCTTCGGTGAGCTGACCACCTTCATCGTAGCCAATATAGCCGGGAGGAGCACCGATCAGACGGCTGACGGTATGTTTTTCCTGATATTCACTCATATCGATGCGTGTCATCATGGATTCATCATCAAAAAGATATTCAGCAAGTGCCTTTGCAAGCTCGGTTTTACCGACTCCGGTCGTACCCAAAAAAATGAACGAACCAATCGGTCGTTTCGGATCTTGCAGGCCTGCCCGGCTTCTTCTGATTGCATCGGCAACCGCCGCAATCGCTTCATCCTGACCCACCACGCGCTGGTGTAAATGTTCTTCCAGATGCAATAACTTTTCCTTTTCACTTTGCAACATTCGGGAAACCGGAATACCGGTCGCTTTGGCAACCGCCTCGGCGATATCTTCGGCATCTACTTCTTCCTTCAGTAATCGTTTGTCTGAATTATTAGCCAGCTGAAGCGAATACTCTTCTATGACTTTTTCCGCTTCTTTTATTTTTCCGTAACGGATCTCCGCTACTTTGCCATAGTCACCTTCCCGTTCTGCCTTTTCCGCTGCTAACTTTAAAGATTCTATCTCCGCTTTTGCGTTTTGAACCTTTTCAACCAGTTCTTTTTCCTGTTTCCATTTCGACATCAGTGTATCGCGTGTAACGCTCAGGTTTCCAATTTCACTGCTCAGCTGACGAAGTTTATCATCGTCATTTTCCCGTTTGATAGCTTCTCTTTCTATTTCCAATTGCCGGATTTGCCTTTGCAGTTGATCCAGTTCCTCAGGCATTGAGTTCATTTCAAGTCGCAGTTTTGCCGCGCTTTCATCAATCAGGTCGATCGCCTTATCCGGAAGAAACCGATCTGTAATATACCGGCTCGATAATTCGACCGCTGCAATAATCGCTTCGTCTTTGATCCTCACATGATGATGTGTTTCATATCGATCCTTCAGGCCACGCAAAATGGAGATTGCATCTTCCACGCTGGGTTCGTCGATCAACACTTTTTGGAAACGTCGCTCCAGCGCTTTGTCTTTTTCAAAAAACTTCTGATATTCATTCAGTGTGGTTGCACCTATAGCGCGAAGTTCACCTCTGGCCAGGGCTGGCTTTAATATGTTGGCCGCATCCATCGCGCCCTCACCTCCACCTGCTCCAACCAGCGTATGGATTTCATCGATAAACAGAATAATTTCGCCATCGCTGCTACCTACCTCTTTAACAACAGATTTTAATCTTTCCTCAAATTCTCCCTTGTATTTTGCACCGGCTATCAGCTGCCCCATATCCAGTGCGTAAATTATTTTTGATTTCAGGTTTTCAGGTACATCTCCGTTTATGATGCGATGTGCCAGCCCTTCCGCAATAGCTGTTTTACCAACTCCGGGTTCACCTACCAGGATAGGGTTGTTTTTGGTTCTGCGTGAAAGTATATGCAGGGTTCTGCGAATTTCTTCGTCACGACCAATAACAGGATCGAGTTTCCCCTGACGCGCCAGTTCATTCAGGTTTTTTGAATATTTATTCAGCGCGTTAAATTGTGTTTCCTGCGTATTTGAAGAAACTGTTTCGCCTTTTCTTAAATCTTTAATCGCACTGATCAGACCTTTTTCGGTAAGCCCTGAATTCTTCAGCAATTTTGCCGTTGCATCGTTTCCCTGAACCAGGGCGAGTACCAAGTGCTCAGGTGTAATAAATTCATCACCGAATTGCTTCAATACCGATCCGGCACGGAGAACCACGTTATTAGCATCACGGCCTAACGCCTGGGCAGGGTCTGCACCGGAAGTTTTGGGAAGTTTCTGAATCAATTCGTCAAGCTTGGTTTCAAGAACGGGTATGGTTACATTATTCTTTTTGAGAAGGTATTCTACAGGAGAATCTTCCTGATCCAGCAACGCTTTCATCACATGCTCCGTTTCGATGGTAGGATTTTGGGCATTAAATGCCAACTGCTGCGCCTGCTGCAGCGCTTCCGATGCTTTTATGGTAAAGTTGTTTAAATTCATGATGTTATTTTAATTCGGTGATATGATTCAAAAGATAAACCATTTCCAAAAGACTGAAAATCTGTCAGATAAAACGATATTTCTATGTCGCTGCTTCCGGCTGATTTGTCTTGGCCTGTTAATCTGGCTGAAGCCATTAGCTCAGTCCTCAAAAGTTGCGCCATCCACCTCCCCTGAAATGGACGCATTTCTGACTGGTAATCAAAAGCTATTCGGAAGCGATGTGATCGCATATGCCTTCAAAGACGGCAAAATCGTTTATAAGAAGGAAATTGAAAAGGATGTTGGAGATTTTAATGGAAGAGTTCAGGTGCCCGCGGGAGTTTCCAGCCAGTGGCTGGTGGCCGCGACAATTATGGCATATGTTGACGAAGGCAAAATTTCACTCGATGATAAAGTAAGCAAATACATTCCAATTTTTGCCAAGTACATGAAGACCTATATTACGATCCGCAACTGCCTCAGTTTTACGACCGGAATACATGCGGATCCGCCAGGCCCCCTTAAACTATTGGAAAAATCAAAATATCCGGATCTGGAAACGGAAGTAAATGCTTTTGCTTCCAAAAGAGACATTGAATCAAATCCAGGTACAGAAATTTTTTACAGTCAGATCGGTCCTGATATAGCTGCCCGCGTCCTGGAAGTCATTACGAAGAAAACTTTTGACCGTTGTGTTTCGGATAAAATTCTCCGCCCGTGTAAAATGCGGGGAACCAGTTTTACAAACGATAACGGACTCGTAACAAATGCAGCCAGTGGCGCCATTACAACAGCAAGTGATTATATCAATTTTCTCGGAATGCTTTTGAACAAGGGGATGTTTGAAGGGAAAAGAGTCCTCAGTGAGAAATCCATTGCGGATATGGAAACAATCCAGTTCCCTACCCTTCCTGTAAAATATATGCCGAAAGAAGCATCTGGATTAAAACTGGGATTGGGTTGCTGGATAGACAATGGAAATACAGTTACCAGTTTAAATTTGACCGGGTTCTATCCTTATGTTGACCGCAGACTGAACTATGCTGCCATATTAGTACCCCGAAAAACCGACGAACCTAAAAAGGAACTATACGTTCAGTTCAAACAAAAAATGGATGCAGCGTTCGGGAAATAATTGTCAATGGTTAATTGTCAATTGTCAACTCAATTAATAATTGACAATTTACCATTGACAATTCTAAATGAATTGATTGATTATATTCTCGAGCCACTCCTGTTTCCCGCTGATTTGCCTGGGTTCGCCATTGGCAAGCGCATAATTCCGAAGGTCTTCCAGACGCAGTTTTCCATTTTCAAATTCAGCACCTTTTCCTGAATCGAAAGACGCGTATCTTTCTTTTCTGAATTTCTTATAGGGTGATTTTGTCAGGATCTGATCAGCTATGATGAGACTGCGTGCGAACACATCCATACCTCCAATATGCGCCAGAAACAGATCCTCCGGGTCAGTTGAGTTTCTCCTCGTCTTGGCATCAAAATTTACACCTCCGCCCGCAAGCCCTCCGGCTTCCAGGATGATCAGCATAGATTCTATGAGTTCGTTGAGCTGTGTAGGAAACTGGTCCGTATCCCATCCGTTTTGTTGATCGCCACGATTCGCATCTATACTTCCCAACATACCGGCGTCTGCCGCTACCTGCAACTCGTGCTGGAAAGTGTGACCTGCCAGTGTTGCATGATTTACCTCTATGTTTATCTTAAAATCTTTCTCAAGTCCGAACGTTTTCAGAAATCCGATCACCGTCGCACAATCGTAATCGTATTGATGTTTTGTAGGCTCGCAGGGTTTGGGTTCAATAAAAAAAGTTCCTTTGAATCCCTGCTCGCGGGCATAGTCCCGTGCCATACCGAGAAAACGACCCAGGTGCTCAATTTCCTTTTTCATATTCGTATTCAGCAACGACATATAACCTTCCCTGCCACCCCAGAATACATAGTTCTCACCACCCAGCGCGATGGTTGCATCCAGCGCGTTTTTAATTTGAAGCCCTGCATATGCTACAGCTGCAAAATCCGGATTGGTAGCTGCGCCATTCATATAACGTGGATTCGAAAATACATTGGCCGTTCCCCAAAGTAATTTCACACCGCTCGCGGTTTGTTTTTGCTTCGCATAGTCGACTATTGTTTGCAGTCTTCTTTCATATTCGGATGCAGAACTGCCTTCATCCACCAGATCGATATCGTGGAAACAATAATAAGGCACACCCAGTTTTGTTATGAATTCGAAAGCAGCATCCATTTTATCCATCCCTGCCTGTAATGGTTCTCCCGACGCGTTCCACGGAAAAATTTTTGTACCAGGTCCAAAGGGATCGCCACCCGTGTTACAGAAGCTATGCCAGTACGCAACGGCAAATTTTGTATGCTCCTTCAGTTTCTTACCGGAGATTATTCTGTTTTCATCATACCATTTAAATGCAAGCGGATTATCCGATGCAGGTCCCTCAAACTTTATTTTTCCAACCCCCGGAAAATATTCCTTGGTGCCCGTTACAATCTGCATATAAATCTGTTTTTGCTTTTGCTATTTAATGAATACGTTGAACCCCCCGCGTTGAGCGTTAAGCTTTGCGCGTTAAGCTTTTTAGTCCTTCTTTCCAGCGTGCATATATTTCGCCCACCATATGGCTATGGCCTTTCTCAGGTTCCACTTTTCGAATGACTTCCATGCCAACGAAACAATCTTCCATTCGCAAATATAAATGAACTCCGTAACCTGCACCGCGCGCAGCACCCAGGGCGCCATCTGTATTATACAATTCAACCGGGCAATTACTGCAGTTCGAAAAAGTCTGGGCGAATAAATCACTTAAAAACATATTTGAATAGCCTGCCCTGATACGTGTAAGGGACAAACCCATCTCCTGCATGATCTCCGCACCGTAGATCATTGAAAATACGATTCCTTCCTGTGCTGCCCTTGCCAGGTGATATTTATTGTGTCGGTTGAAGTCCAGACCTCTTACCTGCCCTCCGATATTTCGATTTTCCAAAATGCGTTCCGATCCGTTACCAAACGGATAACAGACAATTCCTTCGGCACCGACAGGCGTCAGAGATGCTCCGGAGTTCATAGTTTCATATGACTCATCCGGGAAAAATTCTCTGCGGAGCCAACTGTTTAATATGCCGGCTCCGTTCAGACACATGAGGATTCCATAACGGGGATCTCCTTTGCGGTGATTCACATGTATAAAAGAATTTACCCTTGAATGTATATCGTAAACCGGCCGGTCACTGATACCATACAATACCCCTGAAGTTCCGGCTGTAGCCGCTATCTCTCCGGGCTCCATTACATTAAGGGCAAAAGCATTGTTGGGCTGATCGCCGGCCCGATAACAAATGGGAGTACCTTCGGCAATACCCAATAGCTCTGCAGCATACGCCTGCAATTTCCCCTGGTCACCAAAATTAGGAACGCAGGGAGCCAATATGGATTTATCTATTTGATAAAAATCCAGTAATGAATATGCGATTCCATCCTCTTTATAGTCCCAGAAAATGCCCTCGGATAATCCCGAAATAGTGGTGGTAGCTTCTCCCGTGAGCTTCATCGCAACGAAATCACCCGGTAGCAGGATCCGAACAATTTTTGCATATATATCCGGCTCGTTTTCCCTGACCCATTTCAGTTTGGACGCCGTAAAATTGCCCGGAGAATTTAAAAAATGATCCAGGCAGAAAGTATGCCCCAGTTTATCAAATGCGTCGGATCCATATTGAACCGCACGACTGTCACACCAGATAATAGCCGGGCGTAAGGGTTGACCGTTTTTGTCAATACATACCAGTCCGTGCATTTGATAAGAAATTCCGATCGCGCCAATGTCATTTTTCCTGAAAGGAAATTTTTTCTGAAGCAGTTGAGTTGCCTTAACAAGTTCCTGCCACCATTGTTCCGGATCCTGTTCAGCAAAACCGGGACGTGGAGAATGAATCCTCATTTCCGAAGAGGGTGAAAATGCCGCAGCGAGTGGTTTGCCGCTATCCGCATCCAATAATGCCGCCTTCACAGAAGATGAACCCAGGTCGTATCCCAGTAAATATTTCACAGGCAAAAAATGAGGACTGCAATATAACAGATAATTATTAACCGGCGTTCCCTGGTTAGGTCTTACAATCCAATAACACTTTTTTAAAATGAATACCGGTATTTTCGAATCATCATGACAATCCGTCTATTTAATTTTCTTGAAAACGATTTGTTCACTTTCCTTTTTTACGACGAAAGCATAGAAACTGCGGAGATCGGAATATTCTTCTATGGGGAAAAATGCCTTATTAAATTTCAGTCGCACACGCATCTGAATATTGTTGTCGACCTTTTGAATAAGGTATTCAAATAATCCTTCCGTTTCATTATAAGCTACTTTAGTGGATTTTGGGAGCTCATCCACCTGATATCCCGCTGGAATTTCCATATTAAGTAAATAGGTTTCATCTATTTTGTAAGGCATTTCAACCGGAAATAACCGCTCGGCAGGATTTAAGGGATTGACTTTATAACCTTCATTTAGCATCGGATTTAAATAAAGGATATCAGCGCCCGTTGAGAGGTTTTTCAATTCAAAATCATAATGAACGGATAAAGGGAATTGGAATTTCTTTAATGAATCAATTCCAAAATTTTCAATCAGCATCTCCGATCCGTAAGTTGTCTTTATTTTCGTCTCATAGGACTTTGGAGAAGTGCTATTTATTTCCACTCTCCTGTCAAAAGATCCAATTTTTCCAAATGTACTTTTAAAACTACCCGAAGGTTTGCCTTTTTCATCATTTGTAATAAATACACTGGTTACGCTGGTTTCACTTACAGAATCCGCGCTGAACATGATCGCCAACGGTTTTTCTTCATTCATGATATGTCCATAACCATTATAACATCTAACCGGTAATTGCCCGAATCCAATAAAAGGATGGCTGGCATCCAGGGCAATCCATTTGTCGCCGATTTTTGCCATACAAATCACATAATTATATTCGTCAATGAGCGGATAGGAAGCATTTGCATATCCGTTTTCCCTCGTACTCAATATCAGGGGATCAGCAGAAACGCCCTCATGTCGAAGCATGGCGGTTAACAATAAATTCACCTCCGCTTCGCTGCCTTCCTTCTTATTAAATACGTCTCTCAGATTGGCTGAATACACATTATTTTCTACGTGACTCTCAGAATTAATGGCTCTGAAATTACTGCAGACGTATGCATATATCCGTTGCGCTTTTTCGTCATCCGTGCTGACTCCCTGAACCACGCTTTTCAATTCATCGGTCATCCAGGTATTTACATGATTCAGAGACAGCCCGAAATTCTCCTCCTGAAGAAGTGTTTTGGAAATAGAGTTCCAGTTTTCCAGATAGTTAATTTTGTCTCCGGTATAGGACATCGTTTGCCACTGGAAGTAATTCAGTTGAAAAGAAACTTCGGAATAGTAATTTTTCAGTGCAGTTATAAAATTCTCTTCATTTATAGCTGGTACATTTTTTTTTACCCAGCGAAATTCTCTGGAAGACCCCTGAAGCGAATATGTTTTAACATCATAAGCACTATTATCCACGCCGTGGGACGTTTCATTACTCTGTCGTATAGTAAAGGTTGTAAAAACTTCTCTGGCTGTTTTAACATCAAAATGGTCATCTCCCTGTTGCTTGAACACATAATGAAAAGGAGGTGGGATGGTTACTACATATTCGCTCCAAAGACGAGGATATTCCCCCTGGAAACTCCATGACCTAAGATGATCGTCAAATGGCGATTTTATCACATATTCGAGATCAAAAACAGAGCCCTCTTTTAATGCGGGTATGGAAAATTTCACACGGTCATGATACTGGTTATATTTTTCCGGAAATATTGATTTCACGTCCAACTTGGTCTCTGTAATCACTCCGCCTTCCAGATTAAAGGTGGAACCTTTTACGGAATAAAGCTTTTCATTATCCCTCAAATTTCGGTTCAGATCAATTACAAAATTTCCAATATCAAATCCATTTCTATTCAAAATTTTTACTCTTATATACCTGGTATATACCAAAGTAAAAGACCCGTTGTCGTTCCCGTCAAATCTGGAGCTTCCGATGTCTTTGATGATAATGGCATTGGCTCCTGAGTCAAATTTTTGATCTGCGAGACTGAAATCCGATTTACTGATTTCGCCGAATTTGTATTTTGTTTTCTCCTGGGCCCGAACCTGGAGCAGACTTATCGTGCAAAAACAGAAAAAAATGAGTTTTAAATGTTTCATATGTAGGTGTTATAAGAATTTTCAAAGAGTTACCATTTCGTATCCCTTTTTTTCGATGCTGGAAAAAAAATTGCGTACTGTTTGATATTTCTCCACATCAAAAAAGATTTTATTTGGCTTTAAACGAAGACGTAATTGTATACTTGATTCGCCTTTCTGTAAAAACCCCCTGCCATTTCCCTCTAATCCTGTTTTTCCAATATCGGCAATCGCGATGGCATTAGATCATGTGTCGAATTTCGGTACTGAAACCTGAAAATCAGCTGCAGTAATCTTTCCAAATTTTATATCCGAGCCAACCTGAGCAGCCAGCATCTGGAATGATAAAATCAGAAATAAAATGATGCCTGCATGCTTTCTGCTAATCATAGAAAAAATTTTGAGATAAGAAATTGCTAATTGATGAGCGTTATGATTTGTTCTTTTTAAAAACAATCTGATCGGATTCCTTTCTGACAATATGGCTATAAAATTCCCGCAGACTGCTGTATTCCGCAATGGAAAACGAAGTCTTATTTAGTTTCATTCGAATCTGCATCTGAATATTGTCGGGATTCTGCTGTATGATATATTCAAAAACCCCCAGGTTATCACCGAGTGTAATCCGCTCGGATCGGGGGATTTCTTCTACCTGAAACCCCCTCGGGATATCCAGCGACAACAAATAAACATAGTCCATTTTATAAGGCATTTCTACAGGAAAATGCCTTTCAAGAGATGTAAATGGATTGGCACCGACTGAGTAGTCCATGACTGGCTTAAAATATATAATATCGGATTTCAAAAATTCACGAAAGTTCATATCATAATGCAACGTTAGTGGGAGATCATAATTTTCGAGAGAATCCAGATCCTCGTTTGTAATCTCTATTTCATCGCCGTATCTCGCCAATTCCTTCCTGAAATATTCTTTTTTGGATTCTTTTTTTATCGCTTCACGTATTTTATATCCATGCTCATATCCATAAACGGTCGTAAGATTACCGGCTACATTTCCTGAGTCGTCTGCAGAAATGAATACCTGCGTCTTTTTCTTTTCCAGCAGGGAGTCCGGAAGCAATGAAATGAATTTTGGATTTTCTTCATCCAGAATCCTGGCGCCTCCGTTATAGCAATTTTCCATTAACCGCCCGAATGGATTCTTCGGCCAGCTTGCATCCAGTTTGACTTCCCTTTCCTCATCATCGACCACACAAAACAGGTAATTGTATTCATTCATCATGGGTAAATCATAATTGGCCAACCCATTTTCCCGGGTGCTGAGAATGGCTGGATGGGCCGGGATATTTGCATGCCTGATCATGGCGACGAGCAGCAGATTGATTTCCGCCTCCGTACCCGACCTGCTTTTATATACATCCAGCAGGTTCTGGTGCGGATAAATTCCAATGTGCTGATAACAGGTAAAATGATTCCTGATGAAATAATAAATCTTCCGGATTTTTTCATCCGGGCTCTTAGCCTCTCCGATCAATAAACCGACCGTTCTGTCAAGCCAGAAATTATCTTCGCCCAGGGACTCTCTTAAATCTTTCCGACTAATATAAGATATGCTGGCATCTTTCCAGGATGAATAATTATTATATTTTACGGATTGCGCATTTAATTGAAAGTAATCCCATTTGAAAGAAATGCGGTCGATATAGTTTTTTACGGAATTTACATAAGGTTCTTTCACAATCGCAGGCTCGTTGGTCTTCACCCATCTGAGTTCGTTCGATTTTCCTGATAAATTTATATTCTGTATATAGTTTGCCCGTCGGTACACTGTATTAATATCAAATCTTTCTTCTACCATTTTTTTGGTTGCGATATCAAACAGAGAATCGCCAAAGATTTTCATCCGGTAATGGTATGACTCAGGAACCCGGATCTGGTATTCACTCCATAAACAGGGAAAGTCGCTCTGAAATGACCAGCTTCTCAAATTGTCCTCGTAGACTGATTTAATTGTATAAGTAACGTCATATATGGATCCTTCTTTTAAAGCCGGCATGGCAAATTTTCTCAATTTATAGTCTCCTTCATATTTTTCATCAAAAACGGAATTGGAATCCAGTTCTGTCTTGAGGATTTCACCCTCCTCCAGGTTAAATGTCACGCCTTTAAGCTCAGTAATTGATTCAACGGTTCCACCTATAAAATTCGATAATGTCGATTTATTATAACCGATTTCATAAGACCCGATGCGAAATCCATTTTTATTCAGAATTTTCACCCGCATAAACCGGGTAAACACCAGTCCCAGAGAACCCGAGGAATTCGCTTCGTAATAGGACCGGCCGATATCGGCCAGGATTAGAGCACCCGCACTGGAGTCAGATGTCTGTACCGTTCTGTTGAAATCCTGAATGGAAACTCTGCCAAATGAAATATTCAGCGTATCCTGTGCGCACAGCAATCCTGGTAAAATAAATATTATACCTGTTAACAAGTAATATAATATCCCGGGCTGTATTTTAATAAATCGCATACATCTTAGGTGGGTTCGGGGTGCTTAACTTTTTTTAACAAGCACAATTTGTGAATGATCACTTTCATATATGCTGTTATAAAATGTTTTTATTTCGTCATAAGATGAGGCAGGGAATCGGCCCCTGAATTGTTCGAATTGACGATAATAGATTATTTTGTCCGCCAGTATTTTAGTATGTGTTATATAACGCCCGTATTTAGTCTCCAGTAAAACATCTTTGTGCTGTGACTCTGTTTCATACCCGGAGGGAATCGAAATTTCAACACTGTCTGTTTCGCTATATTCCGTTTTGAATTGAAAATCAAGTACTCGATTTTTCTCCTCAGAAAATTTGATCTGCGACCTGCGAAGCACATCAGGATTAACAAATATCCTTTTACCCGTAACATGCGCATAATTCGTCACAGAAATATCAAGTGTTTCCTGCATTATGGGCAGCCTCGCTGAATAGTCTTCTTTGTAATTGAAAGAATTGACCGTATAAGTTGGCAGACTTAAATTCTTCTTTAAGTATTCCAATTGTTTGTCCCTGGATAAATGATGTGATATGCTTTCAAACGGATCATGGCTTAATGCTTTGTAAAAAGTTTCACTTTTAATCTGAAGATTCCCATCCAGATCCATGACAGCGGATAATTTTCTGATGCTTGTGTTATCTTTTAATAAATAAGCCGGCGTGTGCACAAGTGTTCCTCCATTATCATCTATAAATAAACCATAACGGTTGGCAGTAAAAATACCTAAATAGCCCGCAGGGAGATATTGATCCGTGCATTCCAGCCAAACCGTGTCTTTTTGCAAAGGCACTGCACAAATCACATGATTAAACTGATGGCTGGGAAAATCTGGAAAAAACTCACTTTCCTCTACGTCTCCTTTGATAATCACAGAATGACCCTTGATTCCTGCTTCTTTTAAAAGGGCAATCATGAAATTTGATAAAGCCTTGCAATCGCCAAATTTGTTTTTTGCAACATAACTGGCCTCATAAGTCTGAAGTCCGCCAATGCCAAATTCAATTAAAACATAGTGGGTATTTTTCTGCAGATAATCATAAAGAACAGATATTTTTTTTACCGGATCGCTGATTTGGTCCGTCAGCATATGTACCTGCTGCTTTACATCGTCGGGCAAAACATCTCTTCCTTTTTGAAGCGATGCATAAAATTTCCCATAATTATTCCAGTCAGACATATCGCCAGGATATCCCTGCAATTCGAAATTGGTCGGACCTACCAGCATAAAGGGATCGTATAAATCTTCAGATATCGCAAATGGCTCTCTGGGCATTACCGGTAAATTCCGTATTTCCCATGTATAGGTTATTTTATCTTTTTTCTCAAAAACTGTGGGCTTGATATCTGCATTGACCATTTTATAGCGAAACTTGTAATCAGCAGGTATAGTTAGTACATATCGGCTCAATTCCACGGACATCTTATCGGAACGTGGGGGTATCCAGTGAGGAATATACAAAGCGCCTGCCTCTTCATCTTCTTCTTCAAAAGTCACTGAATATGGATATGTATTATACGTAAATCCACTAACCTTCATCCGGTCGTCACTTACAAATGCCTCACCATCTCTTGCAAAATCCGACATATCCTTTTTCTTAAAATGCTTCATTTCCTTTCCGGCAGAATTGTAAAGAGTACCGTCCACGGAATTTATGGTAGTCAGTTTATTGTAGTGTGTATAATAGTCGGATAACTTCTCCGCATTGTCATTAAGGATGGTGTATACATGCCTTTCCCGGACGATAATTTTGCCGGGCGTTTTAACCTCCACATCATACTCCTCGAGTCTGCAAACGGCGTCAGCGCCTTTGGTAAGTGTTTCGGGAATCTCACCCTTAACATAGTTTTCGATTTTATCCTGGGCAGATAAGTAAATTTGCAGGAATAGGGAAATACTTGTCAGGCAGATTTTGAGCTGGGCGCTCATAGTTTGGTGTTTAAGGTTGATAACGTTCTAAAAATATAAAAATTATAGTGAATAAATTCTTATACCATTCATGAATTCATCTGAAAAAAGTCAATTTATTAAATCACTCGCTGCCGCCGCGGGGTTTGACTTCTGTGGAATCGCAGCTGCCCGTCATTTAGATGAAGATGCCAGAAAGCTCGAAAACTGGCTACAGCAGGGCAAACAGGGAAATATGCATTATATGGAAAAGCATTTCGACCTAAGGGTAAACCCTTATAAACTCTTGCCCGGAGCGAAATCTGTTATATGTTTTCTGATCAATTATTTTCCTGACGCAGATCAAGAAAATAACGCGCCAAAAATCTCCAAATACGCTTACGGAAAAGACTATCACGATATCATCCGTCCAAAACTTCAGCTCATGCTGGACCAGATGAAAGAAAAATTCGGCGATTTTCACGGACGTGGATTTGTTGATAGT
>Ga0209167_10000425_pt1 | contig 32084 bp, 20 predicted proteins | sample Coa_R1_9_FD_187154 | JGI IMG/M metagenome (GOLD analysis project Ga0209167, IMG submission 187154) | Surface soil microbial communities from Centralia Pennsylvania, which are recovering from an underground coalmine fire - Coalmine... | ecosystem: Environmental > Terrestrial > Soil >...
TACCGCCATTTTCAGTGTGGTCAACTCAGTTCTGCTTCGCCCCATTCCCGTCAAAGACCCCAATCAAATCGTAGTCGTCAGCCAGCGCATGCCAAACCGCCAATCGAATATCTTCACCACCCCGGCATTCGTGGAATGGAAACAGCAGGACGGTCTTTCCAGCCGCATGGCCGCGTATATTCCGGTTGGGAATTTGAACCTCACCGGTACTCAGCAGCCGGAACGCTTGCACGGCGCGCGCATTTCGGCGAATTTCTTTTCGGTTCTGGGTGTGACTCCGATCTTGGGCCGCAATTTCTCCGAGCAGGAAGATCGTCCCGGCGGCGGCAATGTGGTCATACTGAGCTACGACCTCTGGCAGCAGCGCTTCAACCGTGAAGAAAAAATCCTCGGCAAGATTCTCACTCTGGACGGCGCTGACTTCACCGTCATAGGCGTGATGAGCCCCAACTTCGATCTTTTCGGCAACAAGGAACAGTTGTGGATTCCCATGCAGTTGGCGGCCTCGGATTCCTCGCGCGCCGCTCGAAATGTTCATTGGCTTGTGGCCATTGCCCGGCTCGATGCCGGCGTAACCAAATCTCAAGCGCAAGTTCAACTGGATGCCATTGCTTCGCGCCTCCACCAGCAGAATCCCGATGACGATGCCGGATTTGGCGCTGACCTTTATACCTTGCGGGAATGGAATACCGGCAGCATCCAGCCCGCTTTACTCGTTCTTCTTGGTTGTGTTGGATTTGTTTTGCTGATTGCGTGCGCCAACATCGCCAATCTACTACTCGCTCGCGGCGCCGCGCGCCGCAGAGAGATCGCCGTCCGCATCGCCATCGGTGCGGGCCGTGCCCGCATCGTCCGCCAACTGCTCACCGAAAGTATGCTGCTCGCGATCCTGGGTGGATCCTTGGCGCTGCTGGTGGCTTACGGAGGTCTTCAAATTCTGATTCACATGAACCCCGCGAGCATACCCAATGTTGCAGAAATCGCCATGGACCGCGGCATTTTCCTTTTTACTCTCGTGATTTCATTGCTGGGCGGAGCGCTCTTCGGCCTCGCTCCCGCCATCCAGGCTTCGCACGTGGATTCCAACTCGTGGTTGAAGGAGGGCGCTCGCGGTTCCAGCGGAAAATTTGGAGCGCATCGCGCCGTTCTGGTCTCGGCGCAAATCGGCATGGCTCTGATGCTCCTGATCGGAGCGGGGCTGCTGCTCAAGAATTTGTGGTTGTTGCGTGGGGTTGATCCCGGCTTCAACACCGCAGGCGTCCTTACGTTTCGGGTTTCAGTTCCGCAAGCCAACTTGTCCGTGCCGCAAATCCCGCTCTTCTATAAACAAGTCCTGGAAAAAGTTCGCGCTTTGCCCGGTGTTTCATCCGCCACCATCGTTCGCGACCTCCCTATGGGCGGCGTGGACCCTTCGATGCCCGTGCAAGTGGAAGGTCACCCACCGGAGAATTTGGGCGGTGAGGCCATCGTGACGCGGTTTCGCACCATCGGTCCCAATTATTTCCACACTCTGGGCATCGCGCTGCTCAGCGGGCGTGAATTCCAGGAACACGACGCCGCGGATGCGGAACCGGTCGCAATTATCAGCCAGAGCTTGGCCCTTCAATACTGGCCAAAAGAGAATCCCCTCGGCAAGCGCATAATGCCGAACTTGCCGGGCGCGAGGTGGGGCACCATCGTCGGCGTTGTCGCCGACGTTCGCCATTGGGGCACCGACATCCCGCTCGAACCCACTGCCTACTATCCTTACACGCAGGTGCCCGCCGGATTTATCACCTTGCTCGAAAGCAGCATGGCCATTGCTGTGCGCACCACTGTGCCGCCGACAAGCGTGACCAGTTCAATCCGCGAGGCAGTTCGTTCGGTCAGTCCCGACGCTCCAATTTTTGGTGTCCAGACGCTCGAGCAGTTGTTTGAAGATTCCGGGTCGCTCCGGCGCTTTAATCTTTCATTACTGGGGATCTTTGCTGGATTGGCACTGACTCTGGCTTCCATCGGCATCTACGGCGTTGTGGCCTACACCGTGTCGCAGCGCACCCGCGAAATAGGCATCCGCCTGGCCTATGGCGCGCAACCGCGCGACGTGTTGCGCATGATCCTGCTGCAAAGCACCCGCCTCATTTTTGTTGGTGTGATTGCCGGTATCATCGCCGCCGCAGCCCTGGCCCGAATAATGGAAAGTTTATTGGCAGGGGTGAACTCGCGTGATCCATTCACGTTCGTGGCGGTGGCGATGGTCGTGACCATCGCGGCTCTCGCGGCGTCCTACATTCCAGCGCGCCGCGCGATGAAGGTGGACCCAATTATTGCCCTGCGTTGCGATTGAACAACAGGATCTGATGGGAAGTGCCAGGAGATATTCATGACCACTTTTTTGCATGACATTCGTTATTCCATTCGCATGCTCCTCAAGAATCCCAGCGTGACCTGCATCATGATTTTTTCCCTGGCCCTGGCCGTCGGCGCGAACACCGCCATCTTCAGCGTGGTTTACGGCGTCCTGCTCCGCCCGCTTCCGTACCCCTACCCGGATCAGATCATGACCGTCAACGAAGTGAGCGCCAAGGGCTCGCACATGAATTTCGCTGAGCCTAATTTCCATGATGCCCGCTCGATGAACCACACTCTACAGGGGATGGCGGAATATGAGGGTGGGGTAACATCCGTTTCCGGCACGGCCGAACCCACGCGTACTTTCGTTGCGCCGGTGTCCAAGGATTTTTTCACCGTGATGGGCGTGCACCCTTTCCTGGGCCGTGATTTTGCTTCGGGGGACCAGATCCTCGGAGCGGCACCCGTGGCTCTGGTAAGCGAAAATTTCTGGAGACAAAATCTTGGATCCCCCACCGATCTATCCCAATCCAAATTGAAGATTGAAAAGCGTGTTTATAGCGTCGTGGGCGTGCTTCCGGCCGGATTTCATTTCCCCGCAACCGCCGACATTTGGTATCCCACTGAACTTGAAGAACCGGAACTCGGCCGAACGGCGCACAACTGGCGCGTGATTGCACGCTTGCGCGATGGCGTTTCGTTGGATCAGGCCCGCGGGGATTTGAGCTCGATTGGGAAAGGACTCGGCGCCCAGTATGCCGGCGAGGGGCCTTACGTTTTGCATGACATTGCCATAACTCCGCTCCAGGAAACCATGACCACCAAAATCCGCCCCGCCTTAATCCTGCTCCTGGGGGCCGTTGGGTTTTTGCTCCTGGTGGCCTGCGCCAATGTTGCCAACCTTTTGGTTTCGCAGGCCTCCGCCCGCGACCGTGAGCTAGCCATCCGTTCGGCGCTGGGCGCCGCGCGGGGCAGGCTGGTGAGGCAATTCCTCACCGAAGCGCTGGTGCTCTCCATTGCCGGCGGCTTCTTTGGCGTCCTCGCAGCGGTGTGGGGAGTGGATGCATTGATCGCCATCGCGCCCAAGGATCTTCCCCGATTGGAATCCGTGGCCATCAATTTGCCGGTGCTTTTCTTCGCGTTTGCAATTTGCGTTGCCGTGGCGTTTGGCCTGGGAGTTTTTACCGCCATGCGCGCGACCTCCGGCGATCTTCGCGGTGCGCTGGTCGAGGGAGGCCGTGGCCAGGCCGGATCGCAGAGCAGCCACAGGCTCGGCCGTGCCATCGTTGCTGCACAAATTGCGATCACTCTCGCGCTTCTTGTCGGTGCAGGCTTGCTCGGGCGCAGCCTCTTCCAGGTTCTTTCCGTGGATCCTGGGTTTCGCACCGAACACGTTCTGACCATGGGCCTGGATATGCCTTGGGGTGTGTCCTGGGATCAGGATCCTGCAGCGAAGGCCAGGCAGGCCGTGCAATTCAACGAAATCTTTAACCGACTGCGCCAGGTCCCCGGCGTCGCGGAAGTGGGAGCGGCCACAGACGTACCTCTGGATGAGGGGCTCCCGGATGGATTGTTCGTGGAGGCCGGCCAAAATGATTTACCCAAGAAAATGGAAGATTTCGGCAAGCTTTGGAAGGATACCTCGCGCACCGGTGAAGCCGACTTCTGCGCAGCAACGAACGGCTACTTCCGCGCGCTCGGCATACGCCTGATTCGCGGCAGGATTTTTGATGACCGCGATGGCTACAACGCGCCCCACGTGGCGGTGATCAGCGAGTCGCTTGCCCGCATCAAGTGGCCCAAGCAGGATCCCATCGGCCATACCATTGAATTCGGCAACATGGATGGCAACCTGCAATTGCTTACCATTGTCGGAATTGTCGGCGACATCCGCGAGTACGCATTGGAGACTCCCGCGCGTCCAACGGTCTACGTGAATTTACTCCAGCGGCCGCGAAGCTCCATCACGGTGGTCATGCGCGCGGATTCGGATCCCCAATCCGTATTTTCCGCCGCTCGTGGCATCGTGCGCGATATCGCTCCCGAGGTTCCTCCGAACTTTCGCACTTTCTCCCAGGTTTATTCGGCTTCCATCGGATCGCGCCGCTTCAACATGATCTTGGTGGGCGCCTTTGCCGCTACCGCACTGTTGCTGGCGATCGCCGGAATCTACGGTGTGATGTCTTACACCGTCATCCGGCGCACGCGCGAAATTGGCGTTCGCATGGCGCTGGGTGCCGCGCAGACTCACGTCCTGGGCATGATCCTTAAGCAGGGAATGTTCACGGCATTGATTGGACTCGCCATCGGCGTTGCCGGATCTCTGGCGCTCACCCGCTTGATGCAGTCGCTCTTGTTTGGCGTCACAGCTACCGACCCGATCACCTTTGGGGTGGTGGTCCTCTTGCTGACATTCGTTGCGTTGCTGGCGTCTTACTTACCAGCGCGGCGCGCGACTCAAGTGGACCCAGTTATCGCGCTGCGAAACGAGTGATCGTCCCATCGTTTAATTTCGTGGGCCGTTCACCACGCAGACCCAGGCAGTTCGCGAAAAGGAGATTGGAAAATGAAAATCACTAAATATTCCCCCAGTTTCATAAAAGGGACGCTGCTGGCGCTGGCCATGACCATGACCGTTGCGCTGGCAGCGACGGTCACACGCGCCGCCGATGATAATTACGCCGAAGGTTCGTTCGATCGCACTCTGAAAGTTTCCGGCGCCGTGGACCTGACCATTTCCACGGGCTCAGGTTCCATCAACGTGCGCACGGGCGATGCCTCCAGCGTGCAAGTGAGTGCCAGGATTCGCGTGAACGAAGGCTGGCACATTTCCGACAGCGAAGCCAAGGACAAAGTAAGCAAACTCGAAGCCAACCCGCCCATCGAGCAGGAAGGCAACACCATTCGCATCGGCGAAATTCGCGACGAAGAACTTCGCCGCAACGTTTCCATCAGCTATGAAGTGGTCACCCCCGCTGAGTCTCGTCTTCATTCCACCACGGGCTCAGGCAGCCAAACGGTCGAGGGGGTTCGCGGCCCGGTGGAAGCTACCACGGGTTCGGGCTCTCTGCACATCACTCACATCGGTGCCGAGTTGCGGGCCAGCACTGGCTCCGGGACCATCTCCATGGATGACATAAAAGGGAGCGTCCGCGCGACCACCGGCAGCGGCGGAATTCGAGCCATGGGAATTGCCGGCGGACTTTCCGCGGTGACCGGCAGCGGCACCATCGAGCTCGAACAAACCGCCGCGGGTGACGTAGACGTTCAAACCGGTTCAGGAGGTATCGAACTGCGCGGTGTCCACGGCAGAATCAGCGCGCGCGCAGGCAGCGGCCACATTTCCGCCGATGGCGTCCCCACCGGCGACTGGCGTCTGCACTCTGGCTCCGGTGGAGTAACAATTCACTTGCCCGCCGACGCTGGATTTGAGTTGGAAGCCAGCACCGGTTCCGGCACCATCAGCAGCACTCACGAGCTTACCGTGAGCGGTATCATCGGAAACAGGCATGAGCTTCGCGGAAAATCCCACGGTGGCGGCCCCCTGATTTCTGCAAGCACGTCTTCGGGAAGCATTCGCGTAGAATAGGAACGGGGCGGAGCCCGGCGGACCTCTGCACGGCCCGCCGGACCAGCTCCACCAGGAGGGCGATCCGAAGGACGCAATCTCGACGACCGAATGAAAAATCCCAATCCCGCACCCACGCGCGTGCTCGTCGCCGACGACCAGCCCGACGTGCGCGAGGCTCTGCGGCTGCTTCTCAAGAACGAAGGCTACGAAATACAGTCGGCCGCATCCCCAGCCGAAATCATTACTGCGCTGGAGGCGCGCGAATTTGACATTGTCTTGATGGATCTGAACTACGCGCGGGACACCACCTCCGGCGCGGAAGGTCTCGACCTGCTCATGCGCATCCAGGCCATGGATAGCGCACTTCCCGTCATTGTGATGACCGCCTGGGGCAGCGTTCAGGTTGCCGTGGAAGCCATGCGGCGCGGCGCGCGCGACTTCATCCAGAAGCCCTGGGAAAACGCGCGCCTCCTGGCCATTGTGCGCAATCAGGTTGAGCTGCGCCAATCCCTGCGCCGGCAGATCCGTCTCGAGGCGGAAAACCGCCTCCTCCGCGCGGACTCTCTTCCCACGCTCATTGCCGAAGCCGAAGCCATGCGTCCCGTACTCGACCTGATCGCGCGCGTCGGACCATCCGACGCCAACGTTCTCATCACTGGCGAACATGGCACGGGCAAGGAAGTCGTGGCCAAGGCGCTCTACGCGCTTTCGCCGCGTTCCTCAAAGCCGCTGGTCACCGTAAACGCCGGAGGGCTCTCCGAAGGGATTTTTGAAAGCGAACTTTTCGGCCACGTGAAAGGTGCGTTCACCGATGCAAAGATGGACCGCGTCGGACGTTTTGAGTTGGCCGAAGGCGGCACACTTTTTCTGGACGAAATCGCCAACGTGCCCATGAACCTTCAGGCCAAACTGCTGCGCGTTTTGGAAACGGGTGAAATGGAACGCGTCGGCTCCTCCAAGACTCGCCGTGTGGATGTTCGGATACTCGCCGCCACCAACGCCGATGTGAACGCCGAAGTTGCCGCCGGGCGCTTTCGCCAGGATTTGCTTTTCCGCTTGAATACCATCGAAATTCAGATTCCGCCGTTGCGTGACCGCCGGGAAGATATTCCGCTACTCGCCAATCATTTCCTCCGCACTTACGCCCAGCGCTATCGCAAGATGCTCACTGGCTTTGACGCCGCCGCCACGCAGGCGCTCCTTGAACATCCCTGGCCCGGAAATGTGCGCGAGTTGGATCACGCTGTCGAGCGCGCCGTTCTGTTGGCCCAGGGGAGTCAGGTCCGCGCCTCCGATCTCGGTCTGCGGGCGGCTTCGTCTGGAGGCGCAGCGCGCCTGGAGGAGATGAGCCTGGAAGATGTCGAGCGCTACCTCGTCCAGCGTACCCTCGCCCGCTTTGACGGCAACGTCAGCCAGGCCGCCATGGCGCTCGGTCTCAGCCGCAGCGGACTCTATCGCCGGATGCAGAAGTACGGGCTATGAGAGAGCTTTTCCATGAGCGCCGCATCCTGCTACTGGCGTTGGTGGCTGGCCTGCCCGGTTCGGTCATCTCCCTGATTCTCATTTGGACTGGCCCCAATGGGGCCTGGTATGGACCCAATGGGTCGCTGGGCGCCAAACTTTGTGTAACGCTCACCGTCTTGATCGTTGGCGTATGGCTTGGGTTTGCATTTTCCGTTCGCCAAAAAGTTGCCTTCCCATTGCAGACACTCTCCAATCTTCTCGCCGCTATGCGCGAAGGCGACTTCTCCATCCGAGGCCGGGGAGCAACTTCACCCGACGCGCTCGGCGAAGTTATTCGTGAGGTAAACGCGCTGGGCCAAACGCTCCGCGAGCAGCGCCTGGGCGCCGTCGAAGCCACCACACTATTGCGCAAGGTCGTTGAAGAAATTGACGTGGCCATGTTCACCTTTGACGGCACTCAGCGCCTGTTGGTGGTGAATCGCGCCGGCGAACGTTTGCTCGGCCTTTCCGCGGATCGAATGTTGGGCCGCACCGCCGTCGAACTGGGTTTGGAGAAATGCCTCGAAGGCGAGCCCGCGCGCACCATGGAAGTCAGTTTCCCCGGCGGCACAGGACGCTGGGGGATGCGGCGAAGCACATTCCGCGAAGGGGGCTTGCAGCACAATCTGCTGGTGCTGGCCGATTTAAGCCGCGCCCTTCGTGAGGAAGAGCGCCAGGCCTGGCAGCGCCTTATTCGCGTGCTCGGCCACGAACTCAACAATTCCCTCGCGCCCATTCAAAGCGTGGCTGAAAGCATGGAGAGCCTGCTGCGCCGCCTGCCTCCGCCCGCCGAATGGCCGCCCGACGCCTCCGCCGATATGCAAAGCGGCTTCGGCGTGATTCGCGCGCGGTCGGAAGCGCTCGGCCGATTCATGGGCGCCTACGCCCGCCTGGCGCGTCTCCCTCAACCGCAGCACGGCCCGGTAGATGTGGCGCGCTGGATCGCTCGCACCGTCAGCCTTGAAAAACGGTTGAATGTTACCGTTGTGCCCGGCCCGCGAGTGATCATTTCCGCGGATGGCGATCAGCTCGATCAGCTCCTCATCAATCTTTTGCGTAACGCCACCGACGCCGCGCTCGAGACCCATGGTGGAGTCCGCGTTGGCTGGACGCGCGCCTCCGATACCATCGAAGTTTTTGTCGAGGATGACGGCCCCGGCCTCACCAACACCACCAACCTCTTCGTTCCTTTTTTCACCACCAAGCCCGGCGGATCCGGCATCGGTCTGGTTCTCAGCAGGCAAATCGCCGAGGCCCATGGCGGCAGCCTCGCTCTCGAAAACCGTGACGATTCTCACGGATGCCGGGCCCGGCTCCGAATCCCCGTCGAAAAGCAGTAAGATTTCTACCGATGGAAATAAATCTGAAAACCCTGAACCAACAAATCATCCAGTGCCGCAAATGTCCGCGGCTCGTTCGCTATCGTGAGGAAGTTGCCCGCATAAAACGTCGCGCTTTTCGCGGCGAAGCTTATTGGGGCCGCCCCGTTCCCGGCTTCGGCGATCCGCATGCCGAATTAATGATCATCGGCCTGGCCCCCGGCGCCCATGGATCCAATCGCACGGGACGCATGTTCACCGGTGACCGCAGCGGCGACTTCCTTTACAAGCAACTCCATCGTGCCGGATTCGCCAACCAGCCCACGTCCATCTCACGCGACGACGGTCTTACTCTCTCCAATGCCTACGTCGGCGCGGTCGCGCGTTGTGCCCCTCCGGCAAACAAACCTTCTCCCGCCGAAATCCGTAATTGTTTGCCGTATCTCGAAGCTGAACTCGATTTGCTTCGTCCCCGCGCCATCCTCGCGTTGGGCCACATTGCCTGGACTCAATATCTTCGCCTGCTCGTCGCTCGCAAATTGATCGCCCGCGCCAGTGCGTATCCTTTCGCTCACGCCGCAAGTTTTGCGCTGCCTGGAAAACTTCCGCGGCTCTTCGGCTCTTATCATCCAAGCCAACAGAACACGCAGACGGGTCGTCTCACGCCCGCCATGTTCGACAAAGTTTTAAGGGATATTCGCCGCTACCTGAAGTAGCCGAAGGGGCGACTGCTTGACCTGAAAGTCGAAGTGCGGCCTGCCGGATTTCATTCCGCGTTGTTACTCATATCTCAGCGCCACGATCGGATCCACGCGCGAAGCCCGACGTGCCGGCAAAAATCCCGCCAGCGCCGTCACCAATCCCAAAATTAAAATTGCCAGCACGAAAGACAGCGCATCCCATGGCCCTAATCCAAACAACTGGTTGGCAATCAATCGCGTCGCCCCCACCGCTGCCGGGATCCCGACCGCCAAACCGGCGATCAGCAGCAACATCGTGTCGCGGAACACCATCCACAGAATTCTTCCGCGCTGCGCACCCAGCGCCATCCGGATTCCAATTTCATTCGTCCGCCGCGACACTCCCTGCGCCACAACTCCATAAAGCCCCAAGCAAGCCAGCAGCAAGGCCAGCCCGCCAAAGAAACTCACCAGCCGCGCTGCCAGACGCTCTTGATTGAAATTTCCTTCCACCTGTTCGCGGAGCGACTGCACTCCGGAGATAGGCAGCTTGGAATCCTCCTGGCCAATTGCGGTTCTGACCACGCTTGCCATCCCGCCCGGATCGCGCGCGGTTCGTAACTCCACTTCCGCCGACAACGCAAATTGCGATTGGTCCTGGAGCAGCGCCTGAAACACGGTCTCCTGGATTTTTTTCTGCACGTTTTCAAATTGCGCGTCCTTCAATACTCCAATGATTTCAATGTCCGCCTGGTCCTTGCTGCCCTCAAAACTGAACCGATGGCCGATCGGATTCTCCTTCGGAAAATAACTTCGTACAAAAGCCTCATTTACCATGGCCACTTTGGGGGCGCCCGGCGTATCCTGCAATCCAATTTCCCGGCCCAGCAGCAGCGGCATTCCCAAGGCTTTCGGATAATTCGGTCCCACGTAAATCCTTTGCGCCTCGGGACTTTCGTGCGGTTTCTCCACGTAGCCTTGTATGTTCAGGCTGCTCGTGCTGTTGCTTCCGCTCAACGGGCTGTAGCTGGCAAGAGTTGCCGCTTCCACTCCCGGTAATGCGCTCAGCCGGTCGTATAGCTTCCGGTACAACGCACCCACCTCCGCTGGCTTGTATCCCGCAATCCGCGGATTCAGCCGCGCCAGCAAGACATTTTCCTGATTGAATCCCAGCGGCAGTTTTTCCATGTTCAGCAAACTTCGCGCAAATAAACTCGCTCCCACCAGCAGCACTAGCGATATCGCGATCTGCCCCACCACCAGCGCCTGTGTAAGCCCAACTTTCTTCCGATTTCCTGCCACACGTCCGCCACCTAATTTAAGCGCCGTAACTAGATCCGTTTTCCCGGCTTGCAGCGCCGGCGCCAACCCGAACAGAATCCCCGACGCCAACGTAATCCCCAGCGTGAACCCCAGCACCAGCCCATTCAAATGCGGATGGATGGGTGCGTTGGGCGCCACGACCGACACTAGTGCGGCGATGGCCCAGACTGCCAGCAACATTCCTCCACCGGCGCCCAGCGCTGCGAGCAACACGCTTTCCGTCAGCAGTTGGCGGATCAACCGCCCACGGCTCGCTCCCATCGCCAGGCGTACCGTAATCTCAGCCCTCCGCGATACCGCCCGTGACAGGAGCAAATTTCCCACATTTGCGCAGGCAATCAGCAGCACCATCACCACCACAACCAGCAGCACCCGCAGCGGCTGCGAATAATTCAACCGCAAACCGGAGATTCCTGCGCCGCCGTCATAAAGACGAATGTAGGTCTTCGCAATGGTGGCCTTGTTTTCATCGGTGAGTTTTGTTCCGGCATTGAATGTCAAAAACTGTTGCAGCGCGACTGTGCTGGCCGCCTGCGCTTGATCTCGCGTCGCGCCCGGACGCAGCCGTCCCATCAAATACAGCCAGTACGTGTCTTTCTTCTCCAAATAGGACTCGCGCAGTTCGATTTGCGGTTGAAAAACCAGCGGTACCCAATAATCCGGAGGGCGCCGCACACGCTCGCCAAAGAATTCCGGCGGTGTCACTCCAACTATTGTGAACGCCGTCCCATTCAGGATTGCCACCTTGCCCACAGCGGCCGGATCAGAATTCAGCCGCTGCTTCCAATATCCATTGCTGACCACCGCCACCGGCGGCGCATTTGGCTTGTCGTCATCCGGTGTCAAGGTACGGCCAATCGCCGAGTCCACGCCCATCACGGTAAAATAATTTCCGGATACCAAGTGTGCAATAGCCCGCGCCACCTGCCCATCCGCACCGCTTCCTTCAAAACGTACGGAAACCGGACCTTCCCCGGCCCGGAACGCGCACAACGACTCAAATGGCAACGATTGTTTTCTCAGGAAATCGTAGGATTCGTAAGAGAAGTATGTCCATTGACCGGTTGGCACACTTCCCGACGATGTACCTTCGCTTGAGTTGTTGGTGAACAACGCCAACCGTCCAGGCTCCCTCACCGGCAATGATTCCAGCAGCACCGCATCAAACAGCGTGAAGATCGCCGTATTCGCGCCAATCCCGAGCGCCAGTGTGAGTACGGCGATGGCCGTGAATCCTGGTTTTTGTATTAGCATCCGAAGGCCAAATCGGATGTCTTTCCACAGTGATTCCATGCACGCCCCCGCTGCCGCTTATCAGATTTCTGTAATGTGTTAGACGCCGGTCATCCGCAAATAGTTTGCGAATGGTCCAGATTTCCGTTTCGGCAGCTTTTACTCGCTACGCAGCGCCACAATCGGATCCACCTTAGTCGCACGCCTCGCTGGAATGTAGCTCGCCGCCAGCGTAACAATCAGCAGCAGTAGCGACACACCCGCATACGTCGTTAAATCTGTTGCCGTAACCGCGAACAATAGACTGGACATCAGCCGTGTAAGCAGAAGCGCCGCCACCAGGCCCCCGGCAATTCCGATCAACGTCAACACCAGCCCGGGACGCAGCGCCAGAAGCACAATGTCTTCCCGCTGCGCTCCCAGCGCCACGCGGATCCCAATTTCGCGCGTCCGCTGGCTCGCCGCATACGACATCACGCCGTACGTTCCCAGTGCCGCCAGCAACAACGCCGCCGCCGCGAAGATTTCCATCAGCTGAAGCACAAATCTCCGCCGCCCCTCCGATGCCCCCATCAGATCTTCCAGGGTCCGCACACCAAAAATCGGAAGCGTGGGGTCCACGGAATGAATCGCCCGAACCACGGATTCATTCAATCCTCTCGGCGCATCGGCCGTGCGAAAATAGATCGTCAACGCATTGCTGGGTCTCTGGAGGATCGACAGGTAAATCCGCGGGGCCACGGGCGCGTCCAGTCCGTCGTCATGAACGTCCCCCACGACTCCTACGATTCGGAATTGAGCCGATCCTCTTCCAATCAGGAGAATTCTTCCCAGCGGCTCTCGATTTTGGCTGTAGCGCCTGACGAACATCTCATTCACCAGCGCCACACTCTCCTTCTTGGCCGCATCTCCATCCTCCAAAAAACGGCCGCTGATCAATGGCGCCTTCAGTACCCGGAAATAGTCGGGACTGACCGAATTAAACTCCGCCTGCGGACGGCCGCCGCCCGTGGTCACTTCATCCGAGAACACGAACGGAAACGCGCTTAGCGGCGCAAGAAACGGCAAACTGTTCCCGCTCTCCATCGCCGCCTGCTCTACTCCCGGCAGCGAGCTGACACGTCGCAGCGCCTCCGCGACGAGTGCACCCAGTGTGCCGGGTTTCGCATACGGATTCAGCGCCGGATTATTTGGCACCGGGATCCATATCTGTGCAATCCCCACATTCTTCGGGTCCAGCCCGGGATTCACCTGCAACATCCCCCAAAAACTCCGCACCAACAATCCCGCTCCAATCAGCAACACCAGAGAAAGCGCAATCTCCGTGGATACCAGCGCGCTCCGAAACCGGTTCTGACCCCGGCTTGCACCGCCACTTCTGCTTCCTTCCTTCAAATCCCGGTTGGGATTTACCGCCGAAACTCGCAGCGCCGGGACCAACCCGAACACGATTCCGGTTGCCAGCGAAAGTAGAAACGCGAATCCCGCCACCCGCGCATCGAAATGGATTTCATTCAATCGCGGCAAATCTGCGGGGACCATGGCCAACAGCCCTTTCTTTCCCCAACCCAGCGCCAGAACCGCCGCAACACCTCCCGCAAGCGACAACAGCAGGCTTTCCGTCAGCAGTTGCTGCATCAGACGCCCACGGGTGGCCCCCAGAGCGCCCCGTATTGCCATCTCGCGCACTCGGCTGGCCGATCGTGCCAGCAACAGGCTGGCGACATTCACGCACGCAATCAGCAGCACAAATCCCACCGCCGCCAGCAACACGCTCAGCGTCGGCCGAACGTTTCCCGTCAAGTTTTCTTGCGCCGATTCCACGCTCAGCCCCCATCCCGCCTGCGTGGGATAATCCTTCGGGTACGTCGCCCGCAATCGGGACGCAAGCGAGTCCAGCCGTGATTGAGCCTGCTCCAGCGTGATCCCGGCCCTCAACCGTCCGAGTGTCCCCGGGATAAAATTCTGGTTGCGCACCGGCGGGCTCGTAAAAGGGGGGCCGTTGAATTCGGTGGCCGCCCACATGTCCACGTCGCTTGAAACGGTCTGTCCGGGGTGGCGAAAATCCGGCGCCATCACTCCGACAATCGTGTAAGGGTCCGTATCCATCCGCACTTTTCGTCCCAGAACGTTTGGATCCGCCCCGAAATCTCTCCGCCACAAACTGTCGCTGATCACCACCGCATCTGAAAATCCAGGCACGCCATCGGCAGACCCATACACCCGGCCAAGTTTCGCTTGAGCCCCAAGCAATTCAAAATATTCCGGACTTGTGGCCATAACTTCAATTCTCTCCGGCTGATCTCCCCCGGTGAGAGCCGCGCTGATCGGCCAGATCGCCGTGACCTGCTCGAAAAGACCGGAATTGTTGCGCAAGTCATCCAGCTCCGGTTCAGACATCCCCACGTTTTTCACGTTGGACGCATTTAAATTCGCCATCACTCGCACCAGCCGGTCCGCATGGGGGAATGGCAGAGGCCGCAAAATCACGGCATTCACCACCGTAAAAATGGCGATGTTCGCGCCGATTCCCAGCGCCAGCGTCAACACCGCCACCGCCGCGAATCCCGGCGTCTTCACCAGCATCCGCATGCTGTACCGAATGTCCTGAATAAATGTTCCCATGGGATTCTCGTTCTCTGCGCCGCGGATTTATTCGTAGCGCAGCGCAACTATCGGGTCCACTCGGGTCGCCCGCCGCGCCGGCAGATAACAGGCCAGCAGGGCCACGCCGCCCAGCAAGATCGTTACGCCCACAAACGTCGCGCTATCCAGCGCGCTCAGCCCGTAGAGAAATTGAGCAAGCACGCGCGACGCAAACGCCGCAGCCCCCAGTCCCAGCACCGATCCCACCACCACCAATCGCGCCGCCTGCCATAACAACATCCGCACCACGGCGGCCGGACTTGCGCCCAACGCCATGCGAATCCCAATTTCTCTAGTGCGTTGACTTACCGCGAACGCAGCCATGCTCGTGATGCCAATCGCCGCCAGCAGCATGGCCAAAAATCCCAGAGTGGCTGAAATGGTCGCGCCAATCTGCGAGGGCCAGATCCAGAAGGCAAAGTTGTCCGCCATGGAACTCGAAGTAACTGCGATTCCCGGATCGATCTCCCGGGCAATCGCAGGCAGCGCCGCGATCACGGCTGCGGGATTTCCGCTTGTGCGCACCAGAACTTGCCCCGCCCTGCCCGCGTCTTCTCCGGAAGGCGGTATATAAATGTAGGGCAGGTCATCCGACCACAAATAAACGCTTCGCGTGTCCCCGGCCACACCGATCACCGTGGTAGTGTAGGGCCCTTCGGATCCGCCCCGAAATCTCTTTCCCACGGCGTCTTCGCCCGGCCAGTATTTTTTTGCCAGCGACTCGCTCACCACCGCAACCGGCGCGCCGGAAACCACGTCCTGGCGCGAGAACGCGCGGCCCTGCACCATGCGAATTCCCAACGTGTCAAAGAACTCCGGCGAGACGACATCATAGCTAACGATCGCCTCCTGCTGCCCCGGCTGAGCTTGACTTCCTTCGGCAGCAAATCCTCTGGACATGAAATCTGTTCCCAACGGAATCGCGGCCGCAAGCGCCGCGCTTCGCACTCCGGGCAAAGCCGATACGCGCTCGATGACTCGCCGCGTGAATTCTGCCGTCTGCGCCGGGCTATATCCGCGGCTGCGCGTGTTGACCGACAGCACCGCTACATGATTGATATCGAATCCTGGATCCGTGTTGCGCGCTTTCCCCAGCGCCCGCACCAGCAGCCCGGCCCCAACCAGAAGGAAAAATGAAATTGCCACCTGGCTCACAATCAACATGCTTCGGAGCCTCGATCCACTCTTATAGGTCGCAGTGCCGGACTCCTCGCGGATGGCGCGCAACGGGTCTTGCCTCGACACGCGCATCGCAGGAAGAAGCCCGGTAAGAATTCCCGTCAAAAGTGAAATGCAAATAAGGTAAGTTGCCACCCGCCAATCCGGCGAAACCTGCAGGACGATGGCCCTCGTACCCGGCGGGTGAAAAATTCCCAGGAGCAACTCCGAAGCCCACCAGGAAAGAAGCAACCCCAGCGCTCCGGCTATTCCTGAAAGCAGGAAGCTTTCAATCATCAATTGACGCACCAACCTCCATCGCGTCGCTCCCAGCGAAATCCGGACACCCAGCTCCTTCTGTCGCGTGACTCCGCGTGCCAGTTGAAGATTCGCGACATTCGCGCACGCAATCAAAAGGACCAATCCCACGGCGGCCATCCCCAGCATCGCGAATGGAAGAACATCGGATTTTTCACGGGGCCGCAGAACACTCCCCGGTAACACGGTCACTGTCGCCCGCCGCCCAGTTCCGGCATCCTCACTGTGATATTGGCTCGCGACCACCGCCATTTCCGCTCGCGCTTCGGAAATCGAAACATTTTTCTTGCGCCTCGCTGCCATTTGCAGCCAGTTCGCATCCTTTTCTTCAATCATGCCTTTGTCGCCGTGAATGTTTGCGCTCATCATCAGCGGAACCCACACATCCGGCACGTCCGGTATGATTCCCGTGAAATCGCGTGCCGCAATTCCCACCACCGTGTAGGGGACTGAATTCAATGTGATCGTCTTACCCACCAGGCTGGCATCGCCTCCAAACCGCCCCTGCCAGAAACCATAATTCAGAACCACCACGGGACGCGCGTTGGGAGTTTGGTCTTCCTCCGGAAGAAAAGTTCGGCCCAGCGCAAGGTTTGCTCCCATCACATCGAAAAAATTTCCCGAAACAAGCTGCGCCGCGATGGTCTCGGATTGCGCAGTCTGCGACCCCGCGCTATCCGATCCACTTAGGAATGCCTTTCCTCCGGCAAAAGCCACCACGCCTGAAAAAACCGAATTGTGATCGCGGTAATAAACATATTCGGGATAGGAAACAACGCCGGCCCCGCGCTCGCCGGGGACTTCTGCATAGAGATTCACAACACTCGTGGCGTCGCGCACCGGCAGCGGCCGCAACATTACTCCGTCAAAAACCGTGAAGATGGTGGCATTCAGGCCAATCCCCAGTGCCAGCGCAAGAATCGCCAGCGCCGTCAGCCCCGGCTTTTTCCCCAGCATCCGAAACCCGTAGCGTATGTCTTGCGCGATTGTTCCCATCATCCCTCCTGAAGTCGGTCCCCGCCGGCGGGATCTCTACGCGAATATCTTGAACAGTCTCTGCCTTTGTTCCGCCCACTCGTCGCTGCCAAATATGCGTGGCCCCACTTCAATCATCCGCGGCAGCAAGTCGAATACGGCAACAGGGTTCCATTTGCCCCCCGAGCGGGTCCGGTAGCCGCGGTCATTCAACTCGCTGGCGATTTTTGAAAAAGGAAGGTCCTGCACAATCAGTTCCAGCATCAGCACCAGAGCTTCTTTCTCAATGGGATTTTCTTCCAGATGCTGGCAATCCGCGGCCACTTGCAGCCCATACGGCAATTCCGTTTCCATCTCTCCGAACGGTTGCGGTTTGCCGATGGCCGCGCGTTCCCACTCCACGGCGACCATGCGCCAGCCCTCCGCCGTTCTTTCATCCAGTTGTTCCGGCGTGATGGGCCCTTGCAGAACCTCGCGCTTTTTCTCCATCTTTGCCATCTCTCCTCCTAGTGGTGATGGTTTGAAATGCGTTCACAAAATCTAATCTGAGCATCGAGAACGCCGCTTCATTCGTATCGCAACGCCACCAGCGGATCCACTTTTGTCGCCCTCAATGCGGGTATCCAGGAAGCCAGAACCGCGATCCCCACGAGCACCGCCACCGCCATCGCAAATGTCACCGGGTCGGTTGCGTCAACTCGATAGAGAAACGCCACAAGCAATCGCGTCACCAGCATGGATGCCGCAAGTCCAATCGCCAGTCCCAAACCCGCCAGCCGTAGTCCTCGTCCCAGAACATTTCTCAACACATTGCCCTGGCTCGCGCCCAGTGCCATACGTATCCCAATCTCGCGCGTTCGCTGCCCCACCAGATACGAGACCACTCCATAGATCCCAATCGCCGCCAACAGCAGCGCCAGTCCCGCGAATGTACCCAATAGAATCGCGTACAGTCGCGGAAATGAAATCGCGTTGGTGAATTGCTGCTCCAGCGTCCGCTGGCCCACGGGTTGGTCCGGATCAATCGCCTTCACGGCGCTGCGTATCGGCCCAACCAGACTGGCTGTATCGCCTCGGCCTTTCACCACTACGTACATGAATGACACGCGGCTCTGTAGATAGGGGGTAAATATTTCAGGCGACGGGTCCTGCCCAATTCCAAACTGCTTTGAACTTCCCACCACGCCGACAATCTCGTACGGCTGCGTGCTGCTGCGGTCGTTCAGCAGGATTCTCTGCCCAATGGGTGGCACATCCGAAAATTGCGTCTTTGCAAGAACATCATTAATCACCGCCACGTGCGGGGCGCTTTCGTTGTCCTTCGTGGTCAGGTCGCGCCCTTGAATCAACGGGATACCCATAGTCTTGAAATAATCTTCCGTCACCACATTGCGCACCGCTCCGCGCTCGCCTCCGGACGTGGTTACCGGCCTCCCCAGGATTTGATATCCGAGGAAGGAGCTATTCCCCGCAAGAGGTAGCGAAGTTATCCCTCCCGCGTATTCCACTCCCGGGATTCGCCGAACTCGCTCCAGCAGGTCCTTGAAAAATCGCTCGCACTGCTCGTTGGTTGAATATTTGTCCGTCGGAAGCACCAGCTGCGTGTTGATTAGGACGCCGTTCGCGGAAAATCCTGGATTGGTATTTTTCAGCGCCAGAAAACTTCGAATCATCAGCCCCGCCCCGCTCAGCAGCACCAACGAAAGTGCAAACTGCATCACCACCAGCGCGCTCTGCAGGTGCAGCTTGGATCTTCCCGAGGTCGTCCCCGCGCTCACATCCTTCATCACAGAGCTCACTTGCACGCGATTCATGTTCCACGCCGGAACCACGCCGAAGAATATTCCCGTCGCTAGACTTAGTCCCAGCGTGAAAAGAAGTACAGAAATTGAGATTTCCACGGGTGCGCCGCCGGTGAACCCTTGCGGCAGAATCAGGAGTAGCAAACTCAGCGCTGGTGAAGAGATCAGGATCCCTCCCAACCCTCCCAACAAGCTCAGCAGAATTCCTTCCGTCAGAAATTGCCTCAGCAATCTTCCGCGGGATGCTCCCAGCGCCAGCCTCAATCCCACCTCTTTCATCCTCACGGTCATCCGCGCGGTCAGCAGGCTCCCGATATTCAGGCAGGCAATCAGCAACACAAACAAAACCGCCGCCAGCAAAACGTAAAGGGGATTGTTAATACCGCCCGTGAAAAGCGTTTGCAAATCCGTGATTCTGGTGGTCCAACCTGCGTTTGTTTCCGGATGTTGTCTTTCGATGTCGCTTCCGATCTTTTGCAATTCCGCGCCTGCTCGCGCCATGCTGACTCCACTCTTCCGTCGGGCCACGACACTTGCCTGGCGGTCCGTCCAATCCAAAAGCGTGACATTCGTCAGCGGTAGCGGTTTCCACATCAGCGTCCCCGCTCCGGGAAAATTGAACGCCGCCCGCGTAACTCCCACCACTGTAAATGGTTTGCTGTCCACTCTCAGTGTTTTGCCGATAATTCCGGGATCACTTCCCAGTTGCGTTCGCCAGAACGATTCGTTCACAACCAGAAGATTGTCGGCTCCGGGCCGGTCATCCCCATCAATAAAAAAACGCCCCAGCAGTGGAGTTTCGCCCAACACTGTGAAGAGGTTTGGCGAAACTTCAAATCCATTCACTCGTTGCGCCCCGGTATCCTGCGTGTATGTGAACGCGAAGAATCTGTATGCAGCCATCCCTTCAAAGGATTTCGCCTGCTTCTTCCACTCCAGAAACTCCGGAACGGAAACGCCCCCGAAAGTGATTCCCCGCTGCCTGCTGTCCGAATTCAAATCCACGAGCTGCGCCGGATTCTTGTAGTCCAGAGGTTGCAGCACCGTTGAGTTGATTACGCTGAATATGGCCGTGTTTGCGCCAATGCCCAACGCCAGCGTCAAAACCGCAACCACCGCGAACGCCGGTTTTTTCCATAGCATTCGCGCGCCATACCGGATGTCTTGCCAGAGCGTATCCATGAACCCACCCCTCACTACGCGGTCACACAACCCGTTTCTCACACTGACGCACGGGACCGCGCTGGTTACCCACCAAAGGACACAATTTCACTCTCTTAACCGCAACCTAAGTTCCCTATGATGCTTTCGTAAGTGTATTTAGTTCAGTGGGTTACATGCCATTCGGATTGATTATCTGTACGGTCTTGGCCGCTTGTGGGATTGCTCGTCGCGGAACCGGACAAACATCCGATAAGCAATGCTACCTGGTGAGATCCAATGTAACGCTCGCTGCCGCAGTTGCCGGCTTCCTCAGGCTCATCACAAACGCCACCAACCCGGGTAAATCCGGACTATCCGGAGGTATCACCGGCATCCCCCGGGACCGCGCATCCGCGCTCGGGTTCTTCAAGGTCTTCGCCACCTCTTCCGCCGTCAGCTTTGACTCAATCAGGCTTGGCCCTTCCGACGACCCCTCGCCTTTGGCACCGTGACAGTCGTAGCAGCCATATCCGTCGTAGCTCGCCTTCCCCTTCGCCACCAGGTCAGCGTCGCTTTGTGCACTCGGCGTCACTCGTGCATGCCGCGATCCACTCGCGTTAGCACGCTGCGTTTGGGACCCGATCGTCAGCGCAACAATCATCACTATCACCGCAGCCCAAATCTCTTTTCTCACAAATCTTTTCCTCACAGCGCGTTCAATCTGGGTAACCCGCATTTCAATCACGTTTGATTCAACCACGGTGCTGCCCTTGATTCAATACCGTCGGTTCAAACGATCTCCATCGCGTAGTGTTATCGCGACGAATTTCATCTGTGGCTCAGGGCGTAGCGGCTCGAATTCCGCGCCGATGGCCCTGAGGTCTTGCTCTGGCCAATCACGATCCATGCCGTAGTCAGTCCTGCTCTCATTGGCTATAATCCCGCGCGAAGATTCGACCGGCATTGATTCACGGAGGCCCACTATGCCAAAGACCAGCGCGGCAAAAACCAAATCACTTTACGCAGTTCACCCGGGCGTAGCCATGGTCCAGAAGTGGTTAGCGGAATTGAAATCGAAGACAGGTCACTCGCTGGAAGAATGGCTTGCGTTAGTGAAAAAAGAAGGCCCCAAGGACGAGAAGTCTCGCCGGGAATGGCTTAAAACAAAACACAAGTTGGGCACCAACAGTGCGTGGTGGATTGCCGAGCGAGCCGAGGGCAAGGGCACCGAAGATAGTGACCCGGAGGCATATCTCCAAGCTGCCGCGCAGTATGTAGAAGAGCAATACGCCGGCGCGAAAGAAAAGCTGCGCCCCGTTTACGATGACCTGCTCGCGCTGGGCCTCTCGCAAGGCGCGGACGCCAAAGCCTGCCCCTGCAAAACCATCGTGCCGCTTTACCGCAATCACGTTTTCGCCCAGATCAAGCCCACAACCAATTCGCGGATTGATCTGGGTCTTTCCCTCACTCATTTCAAAGGAAAACTGCCCAAGCGAATTATTGACACTGGCGGCGCCAAAAAGAAAGATCGCATCACGCACCGCATCGAATTGAAATCCGCATCCGAAATCGACGCCGAAGTAAAAAAATGGCTGAAGACCGCATACGACCTGGACGCCTGACGCGCCCTTCCATTTCAATCCTGTTTTGCGTGCACAACATTGTATTTCACCAGGATGCAGCCGCCATCCATTTGCCGGCTCTCCGTCAGTGTTAGTTTCACTCGTTTCTTGAGTTCGCGGAAAGTTGGAATTCCTGACCCAAGCAGAATCGGATGAATATTCAGTCCGATTTCATCCACCAAACCCGCGGCCAGAAGTGACTGCGCCAGCTCACCCCCGCCCATCAAGCAAATCCTTTTTCCCGGTTGGTGCTTCAGATTCCGCACGAATTCGGCTGCATCACCGGCCACAAGTTCGACATTGGGGTCGTCAAGGACTTTGAGTGTCCGCGAGAATATAAACGTTTGGACGGTTGGCTTGCGGCGCTTGCCCTCCTTGTTCTTTTTGGGCTTTTCCCGAGTGGCACCGCCCATGGACACCGCCACTTCGTAGGTCTTCCGTCCCATCAGGACCGCGTCAACATCTTTCCAGTAGTCCGCCATCACCTGCTGTACATCCTTGCTGTGGTGCAACCAGTCGATCGAGCCGTCCGCGCCCGCCAGAAATCCATCCAGGCTGACGGCCCCGCCGTAAGTCACGATTCGCATCGTCGCGCCCCTTTCCACAAATTTGGACCCCGCAGGCTCATAACTAAATGTGTGTTTAGATATGATACTATGCCGCTGTTTAGAAATGGTCAAGCCCAATTTATTCTGAACGAGATCCATGAGCCCGCGCCCTAGGAAGGTCACCGATGACCAGTTGTTTGCCGCCGCTCATGCCGTGATGTCCAGGGTCGGCCCGCGTGAACTGACTCTTGCCGCCATCGCCGAGGAGGCCGGCGTGACCGCGGCCGTGCCGGTTCAGCGCTTCGGGTCCAAGCGCGCCATGCTCCTGGCAATGTTTGAGAAGGCCGCCAACAGCAGCGGCGAGATGATTGCCACCATGGCCAAGCAGCATCACTCTCCTCTGGCAGCCGTCCGCGCATACTCTGATTGCATGGCAGGCATGGCTTCATCACCCGCGGCTCTTTCACGAAACCTGGCGTATTTGCAAATTGATTTGACTGACCCGGACTTTCGCAAGTACTTGGTCAAACAGGCGCGCGCCAATCGGGAAGGATTGCGAGGGCTGATCGAAGCTGCCAAGAAAGCCGGCGAATTGGCAACCTCTGTGAATCCGTCCCGTCTCGCTCGGACCATCGAAGCGGTTTTGAGCGGCTCGATGTTATCTTGGGCGTTTTATCGGCAGGGCAGGGCCGCGCGCTGGATGCGTGCCGACTTGGAATCCGTGCTGGCTCCGTATTTGGTGAAGCGTCATTCCCTCCACCAAATTCGCCGCGCGAATATGCTAAGGTATTCTCTTCGATAGGCCACAGATCCAGGCGCCGCCGCAGGGCTCGCATGTCCAAACGAAATTCAAAATCTGCCCCACCCACATCGGCTGCGCCGCCTGAACGTAGCTATGTGCCTGACCATTGCGCTGACTCGCATTCGATGAGCACCGGCCACGATGGATTCGCCGGCGACGAGCTGACCGACGAAGAATTTGACGAGCAACAAGCCGCGCGCGCCGGAGCAAAATTGGACGGGGCCGCCGCCCCTGAAGACAATCGGCCCTCCATCTCCGACATTTTTGGTTCGGGCGGCATGCTTGAAAAATGTATGCCGCAGGGATACGAGCACCGCCGCTCTCAGCTCGAAATGGCGGGCATCCTCGAAGAAGCCTTTCAGAAGAAACGCCACGCCATTGTTGAAGCGGGCACCGGCACCGGCAAGACTCTGGCCTATCTCATCCCCGCGATTCGCAGCGGCAAGCGCGTCGTGATTTCCACCGCCACAAAATCCTTGCAGGAACAGCTTTTTTCCAAAGACATTCCCTTTCTTCAAAAGCATTTTGCGCAAAAACTGAAAGTTGCGGTGATGAAGGGCCGCGGGAATTTCCTTTGCCGTCAAAAAGTGCATTGGACGGCGGATCAGCCCTCGCTCAAAGGGCTCGACGAAGTGGACTGGTTCACACAAATCTCTGACTGGGAAAAACTCACGGAAACCGGCGACCGCGCCGAGCTGAATTTCCTTCCCGACGACGCCGATCTTTGGCACCGTCTCGATGCGCGCCGTGAAGCTTGCACCGGACAGAAATGTCCCGAGTTCAATCGCTGCTTCATCACCGCCATGCACCAGCGCGCCGCCGATGCGGACCTCGTCATCGTCAATCACCATTTGTTCTTTGCTGATCTCGCGCTCCGCCAGGATGATTTCGGCAGCATCCTTCCCGAATATGACTCCGTCATTTTTGACGAGGCCCACGAAATTGAGGACATCGCCGGAGACTATTTCGGCCGCCAGACTTCCAACTACCGTTTTGAGGAATTGGCGCGCGACGCCGAGCAGGCCTTGCGCATGACCAAAGTCGGCCAGGCTTCCTTGCTGCGCCGCGCGGCTCGCATCCGCGAGCGGGCCCGTACTTTCTTTGAAGCGTTCCCTCCGCGCGAGGGCCGCTCTTCCTTTGAGCGCGTCGAACGCGAGTGTTTTCTCGAAAGCAATCGCGATGCTTATGACGGCGTGCTGCAGGCGCTCAAGGGAATCGAAACGGAAATCGCTGCGCTTCCCTCGAAACCCGAAGAGCTTGTCAATATCGCGCGCCGCAGCTTTGAACTGCGCGGCGAAACTGAATTCCTGATGGAATCCAACGAACACAACTACGTTTATTGGATGGAGCGGCGGAACAAAGGAGTTTTTCTTACCGCCACTCCCATTGATGTCAGCGCAATTCTGCGCGAGCAGCTCTTCGAGCGATTTAACACCGTCGTGCTCACCTCGGCCACGCTTGCCGTCGGCGGACGATTCGATTTTCTCAAGCAACGCCTGGGGATTCCTGTGGCGCTCGAAAAAGTTCTGCCCACTGAATTTGATTATCGCAACCAGGCGCTGCTTTACATTCCCGATCGCATGCCCGATGTGCGCGACAGCGCGTTTTCAGAAAAAGCAGCACAGGAAATCGCGCGCCTGCTGGAAATCACCAAAGGGCGCGCCTTCTGTTTGTTCACTAGTTACAATCAGATGAACGAAGTCCACGGCCGCGTGAAGCAGGCCGTCGATTTTCCTCTGCTGTTGCAGGGCACCGCGCCGCGGCCTGCGCTGCTTGAAAAATTTCGCAACACTCCAAACGCGGTATTATTCGCCACTTCCAGTTTCTGGCAGGGGGTTGACGTTCCCGGCGATCAGCTCTCCTGCGTCATCGTGGACCGGCTGCCCTTCGCCGTGCCCAGCGATCCGGTTGTCGCCGCGCGTGTGCGCGCGATGCAGGAAGAGGGCCGCAACGCTTTCGCCGAGTATCAAGTGCCGGAAGCGGTGCTCGCGCTCAAGCAGGGGTTCGGACGACTGATCCGTTCGCGCAGCGATCGCGGCGTGCTTGCCATTCTCGATAGCCGCATCGAGCGGATGCAGTATGGTAAGATTTTTATTGCGTCGCTGCCGGAATATTCCACCACGCGCGACATCGCCGAAGTTGAGCGATTTATGCGAAAGAAATCCCGGTAACACATTTTCGCGAGAGGCATTCATGTTTGAAGTCAGCGTCGACGAAACATTTTCCGCGGGCCACGCCCTGCGCGGATACAAAGGCAAATGCGAAAATCCGCACGGCCACAATTACAAAGTGCGCGTGATTTTGGAAGGAAAGCAACTGGATACCATCGGGCTGCTTTTTGATTTTGTGCACTTGAAACAGATTCTGCACAAAATCATCAACGAAGTGGATCACAAATTCCTGAACGATCAGGCGCCGTTCGATTCCATCAATCCATCGGCGGAAAATATTGCCAAGTATTTGTATGAGGAAACTTTGCGGGGGATGAAGGAGCTGAGCCGCGAGGGGACGGCGCTGCCGAAGATCTCGAGCGTCACCGTGTGGGAAACTGATTTAACATCAGCAACTTACAGGCCATAGCCTAATTTGGTTGGTTGACCAACTCAATAAGGAAAAAATGGAATTTTACGAAAAACAGGATTTTTCATGAACCGGGCATATTTGATTATTGCGATTCCGGCGGCGATTATCGTTACTGCATATATATTACTAGCAATCTATGCCGGTGTCCAGCTGACTTATGTGCGCGCGGCGGGCGGGCTGCTGGGATTCGGGCTGGCGATTTATCTGGTGAATGCGTACTTGCGGAAGCACAAGACGGGCGCGCGGCCGCGCTAGCGACTTCGAGTTAGCCTCATGTTGATCACGGAAATATTCCGATCCATTCAGGGTGAAGGCACGCGCGCGGGGTTGCCGTGCATATTTGTGCGTCTTACCGGATGCAATCTGCGGTGCACGTGGTGCGATTCGGCGTACGCGTTTTATGGCGGCACGAAAATGAGCGTAGAGGAAGTATTGCAGCGCGTGCGGGAACTTTCGCGTCCGGGGCCGGTGGGTGGGGGTGATGTGAAAGTGATTCGTCTCGTGCAGGATAAAGCGCCGGACAATTCGGTGCGGAGCGAAGCGATCACGAATCAGAATGAAATCCGGCTGATAGAGATAACTGGCGGTGAGCCGCTGCTGCAACCTGAAACGATTCCGCTGGCGGAGAAACTCGTCTCGGCGGGCTACACAGTGATGATCGAGACCAGCGGAGAAAGATTTATCGGCAAGCTCCCGCGGGAAGTCATCAAAATTGTGGATGTGAAGTGTCCTGACTCCGGCGCGGCGGAGACATTTGATTTTGCAAATCTTGAAGAGCTGGGTCAGCAAGATGAAATCAAATTTGTGATTGCCAGCCGTCGAGATTATGAGTTCGCGCGGGAATTCACGGCGCGGCATGAGTTGGCACGAAAAGTTCACCAGGTGATTTTTTCACCGGCATTTCCCGATCCGGCGGGGACGTGGCCGGGTCTGGAGGCGCGCGAGCTGGCGGAATGGATTTTGGCGGATGGGGTTTCCGTGAGGCTCGGCCTGCAGTTGCATAAATTCATTTGGGATCCGGCAATGCACGGAGTATGAGCCAAGCCTTGCTTACACTGTTTGCGCAAAGCGTCGTCCGGCTTCCCCTGGCCTTGTTTCTTCAGTGATTCGTCCAACCTCGCCTCTAGGAAGCGTGGCGGGTACAAGAGCACCTCAAAAGTAAAAGACTCAGGTCCCCCCGACTCAATTCTTCGGGGGTGCACCCTGAGCTACAGAAGATAAAACCATCGTGGGTTATCTTGGGATGAGCCCGAAGATGGCGATGCCGTTTTGCGTGGCAATGAAAACTTTGCCATTGGCAATCGTGGGTGTGGCTGGTTTGCTCTGCGCACCCAAACTATCCCTGCCGTTGACGGCTGCGCTGGAGTTGTAGAGTTCGCGCGCCAAAGCTGTCGCATCGTAAGCATGCAAGACAGCGGGGTCTCCCGCTTCCACCGCCCACAAAATAGCGTTTGCGGCGTTGTCGGCGGAAATCACAGGAGAGGCGCCCTCCGCGCCGAATATCGTTGTTGTCTGAGTCACGGGCGCGGTGGAGAGAAGAGCATTGGAAATTGAGAAGGCCTTGATCGAATCGCCCGAAGTACCGAAATAAACAATTTTGTTGAAATAGGCTGGAAGGAATGCGAGACCCGCAGGCGACAAGGCGCCACTCAGTTCCTGAAAGACAACGCTGCGAGTGAATCCACCTGCGAGAGAGTCACGATTCAGAATATAGATGTTGCCTTCAGACCCTGATGCCACCGCAAGGTGGATGGTGTTGCCTGATGTCTCGATAAGATCGGGGATCACCAGGACTCCAGAAGTGGCGAAGTCGGCGGCCTGATCGGATGCTGTGACCGTTCCAACAAAGCCTGGTGAGCTCGGGCTCAAATTCCCGGTTGACGTTGAAAGCTTGAGGAAAGCTTCAAGAGGACTTCCCAAAGAAAGTGGCGCGCTTGCACTAGGTGCCTTGTTCAGAAATCCCGCGGCGCTTTGAAGGAGGTAGATATTTCCGGAAGCGTCGGCGGAAAGCTGTAGCCCCCCAGCGGAGCCATCGACCTGAATTCCCGCGGCGGGGAGAGACAAAGCATCGGTTAATGATTGCGTGGCGGCGTCGAAGGCCATGATCCAATAACTATTGGACGCAGAATTACACGACGGCGCCCACGCGGCGAAAATCCGTCCGCTTAGCAAGAGCAAAGCTGATCCCGCCCGCGATTGAGAAGGATCGAAGACCGTCGCTGCGTTTAGACCTGGAGACTTATCAATCACTGAAGTTACTTGAGAGGCCGCGGGTTGAATGGTTGTCGGGCCGCCCTGCAGTTCCGCGCCTGTGGCAACGTCCAGCGCGTGCAGCCGCTGAAAATAATTTCCAGCCGCGTCCATGGACGCGGCAACAACGTAAAGCTCGCCATTCGGGCCGCGCGTGCGGTCGATCACCGGCGTGGCACTGATTCCGATTTCCGCCGCAGCCGGATTGCATCCATGATCCAAGGCAGGCATTTCGCCGGAGGCAACTAACGATTTCTGCCAGAGGATGGCTCCGGAACCCGCGTCGAAGGCATAGACGCTGCCATGCTCGGTGGCGACATACAGGGTGTTATGAGCGTCACCGCCGGCGACGGAAACATTGGAAAGGTAGAGCGGCTGAGCGTCCACTTGCCCATCCACCGGCAAAAACCCGATCTTGCCGAAGGTCGCGGAGTTCACGTTTGTGGGGGTAAGAATGGTTTCATTCAGATTCTGACCTGTGCGCGCAGCGTCGTTATGGAACGTGGGCACATCCTCGGGCCGCACCAAGCCCTCGGAGGGGCTGGTGTGGGGATTAATCGTCAGCGTGAATTGCTGTATGGCATTCGGAAGCGTGCCGTTCTGGGCGGTAATTGTGAAGGGAAATGAGCCAGAGGCCGTCGGCGTTCCGGCGAGAGTGGCAGTTCCGTCCTTGTTGTCCGTAAACGTGAGAGGCGAGGGCAGTGCGCCTGTCTCCGTAATACCTGGCAGGGGAGCGCCAGTGGTGGTCACCTTATAGGTCCCTTGCACTCCGACGGTGAAGATGGTGGTGGGGGCGCTGGTGATTACCGGAGACTGAGTGGTCACGGTGAGCACAAAATTCTGGGTTGCATTGGGAGTCAATCCGTTCTGCGCGGTGATGGTGATGGGAAAGGAGCCTGTGGCTGTGGCGGTTCCGGCGAAGGTGGCGTTGTTGTTCTTATCGTCGGTGAAGGTGACGCCCGCGGGCAATGCGCCTGATTCCGAATAGGATGCCGTGGGGACGGCCGATACGGACACGACAAAGCTACCCGACACTCCATCCAAAAACGTTGCGGTCTTGGCGGTAGTGAATATCGGAGCGAAATTCACCGTCACGGTAACCGGGGTGCTTTCCGTGCTCCCATTTGAATTGGTAATAAAAACGAAATAGCTATTCCCAGAATCCGAGGGAGTCAAAGTCGGCGTCGTATAAGATGAGGAAGTGGCGCCCTTAATAGCGGATTGATTGAGGAACCACTGGTAAGCCAAAGGGGACGCCCCCGTTGCCGTAACGGAAAATGTGGCGGTCTGGCCAGCGTTCACGGTCTGAGCGGCGGGCTGAGTTGTAATGGTGGGGGGCTGAGGTCCCGATGGCTGGTTATTGCATCCGAACAAACTCAGCGCCAAAAGAGAGATTGACGCCCAACCAGCCAGAACCCGGAATCTCATCAAAACCACCTCTCCAAGAAATTTTTAGGATTGCGGATTACGATGCCACGCTTCCTGCTTGGGTTGCAAGCCGCGCAGAGACGCGGACCGCCACTGAGGAAGCGCCATAGATACCGGAACGCACCTTTTGCCTAAGGCTCAGCATGTGGGCAGGCGGCCGCAAATCGCAACCCGTTTTCATGGTGTAGTTGCACAGCGGGAGTATAGCATCCAAAAAATAATCGCGGAGAAGAACGAGCAGGGACGCGGTTGTATACGATCCTGTGCTGGGAGCCCGCTCGACGCGACGATGTGGATTGCGCCCACGGTTGATCCGTTTGGGAACGTAGTCGATGTGTCGACAGGTCCCAAATGCTCGTACCGGAGAAATCCAGCAGCAGGGCTGACGGTAAACGCGAATAGATCGCCTGAACCTGGTTGGTAGCAATTGAAAGTAAAGCGGCCACATCGCCGACCGATTGCTAGGTGATGGGGCGAGTTGTCAGTGCCGCCGCTATACAACAGCAATATGAGGAAAGCCTATGGGCTGTGTGAATTGCAAGGAGAGATTTTATCAACGTAAGTAAGCGTAAGAGCCCGTAACTTTCGATCATTCGCTGGGGTAAATCCGAGAGACAAGTCCGCAGGCTTCTGGATATCTTGCGCCAGAGCGATTTTCAAGAGATAAAATTGATCAATCTGCTTGAACTGGCTTTGGAGGAGTCGACTAAGAAGGGCAAGTTGCTCATTGGAAAGTTTGTATTCGCTTTCTAGATACTTCCCCCTCGGCAGAACCACTGCCACCCCTCCGGTGTCCTTCAATGTCGTCCCAACGTCAATCAGAGTCGGGTGGTCAGGATACATTTCAATACTGCCCTCATCAAAGAAGAAGCCGAACAGCCTGATTCCCTTTTCGAGCAAAGTGCGCTCAATGACAGATGGTTTCTCCTCGCTTGCATTGTCGTCTCCATCTGTGATCGCATAGATCACATCCCCTGGAGTGGACGAACCTAGGAGAGTAGCTCCTGCCGAGATCGCATCCCAAAGAGCAGTGCTACCTTTTGTTCCCTTGGGCAATGCTTTCTTACCGCGCTCGATCTTCTGCAAGCTCGTGAGGATCGATCCGCGGTCCTGTGTGAAATCCACGGTCTCCTGAACCGCATTCGTGAATACGATTAGGGAAAAGGTATCCGAGGCCGGAGCAGCATTCAGCAATTCCGTGGCAGTTCGTAGAGCCATCGCCCATTTGATTGGCTCAATGGTCATGCTACTACTGGCATCCAGAAGGATGACGATGCGGCGTGGACGAGAATCCCGAGCGACTGATAGCACTTGTACGGGCTTACCATGAACCTTTGCCAAGAAGGTTGCGGGATTCAAATCTGTAACGATGACTCCCGCCGGATCGGTCACATTTATTGGGATTTCACGGATGGCGCAAGGGGAATCTTGTCCGTATACGGGCGCCGCAAGAATACATGCGAGGAACAAGAGAGAACGGTTTGCCGAGGGGTGCAGCATCAATGAGTTAACCCACAATCTCCGCATGCGTGCACGAAAGCCGTTTCACCTTGATTACCATGCCGCACACGTTTGGCGGGAGTATAGCATCTGAGGAAGTAATTGCGGAGTATCATCCAGGGCGCGCTTTCTATGCGAACCGCGGACTCGAATTCACGCTGATTCAATGGCCACTGAGCCTAATCGAAATTTTTGAGTCCACGGCAATTCGATGCAAGTTGAATTAGTAAGGGAGGACCCAAATCGGACATTCCCGCCTATCGGACATTCAGACGAAATACTTCTTTGTGACGAGCGTCTATATGGAAGTAATCCCAAGGCCAAGCCGGTTGACTGCGGCGGGCAACCGAATGCCTGGCTACCAGCAGGCGTGGTCAGGAATGGAGAAGCTGCAAAGAATGGGATCAGGTCGAACGAAGCTCACCGTTCTGTGCGACATGAGTGAAGCGCGAGTCCGGGGACGAATCGCAGGCGAAAAGAGTCGCAGGAAGAGCTTTTCGGAATCCGGGGGCTCGAGTTGCCATTTGCCGACGGTCTTGTGGGCCGGATTGTTTGCAACTGCCGTTCTGGTGTTCGCCGGCTGCGGTCATCCGGCGCCGATGGCTTCCGCGAAGAGTGAGGCCAGCGAAGAAGCGGTGCGTTTTAGTAGTGGTGACGCAATTTTAGCGGGGACTCTGGCGCTTCCCGCGGGGACGCAGCGGCATCCCGCGGTGGTGCTTTTTCATGGCTCGGGCCCTCAGAGCAGGGATCTTTTCACGGCTCGATGGTTTGCAGCCCACGGCATCGCGGCTTTGGCTTATGACAAGCGCGGTGTGGGCGAATCCAGCGGCGACTTTAAGAAAATCCCGTTCATGGATCTTTGTGATGACGGGCTTGCAGGCCTCGCGTACCTGAAGTCACGCAAGGAAATAGATTCGCGACACATCGGGGTGTGGGGACTCAGCCAGGGAGGGTGGCTTGGCCCGCTCGCGGCCTCGCGTTCTTCCGACACTTCCTTCGTGATTGCCGTATCCGGACCGGGAGTTTCTCCGGGCCAGCAGATGCTTTTCTATTATGCAGAAGAGTTGCGGGCACGAGGCGTGGCCGAGAGTGACGTCTTGGAAGCCACCGCCTTGCGGCGCGAGGTGTGGGATTACATGAGCAGCGGAAAGGGATACGAGAAGGCCAGGGAAGGGTTGGAAAATGCGCGCGGCAAGCGGTGGTACAACGAAGTCAAGAAGCAGCAGGACGGATTATTCGATCCGCTGCCTGCGCCTTCCGAGCTCAGCAAACCAGTGGGACGGAGCTTGCTTTGGTTTGGACACGAGATGAACTACGATCCGGTGCCCGCGCTGAAAGCGTTGCGAGTG
>Ga0209167_10000427_pt1 | contig 32028 bp, 22 predicted proteins | sample Coa_R1_9_FD_187154 | JGI IMG/M metagenome (GOLD analysis project Ga0209167, IMG submission 187154) | Surface soil microbial communities from Centralia Pennsylvania, which are recovering from an underground coalmine fire - Coalmine... | ecosystem: Environmental > Terrestrial > Soil >...
AGCGTGTGAACGTTCTCAGCCGGAAACTGCCCCGCTTCCGCGCTGATCAAAGCCGTGTAGATCTCCCGCGCGTCGCGATCCGGGAATTGCAGCTGTCCTTCCTCCGGTAACGTTTTGTATCGCGAAATTCCTATCACCAGCGCGTAGCTGCGGGGAATCGACGGTACGGGCCGACTGACGGCCGCCGTGGTGTCTTTTTCGTAGCGCAGGTCGCGGGTTGCAGGAGCCTGGGGCGCCTGCGCCATCAGCAGAACGGGAAGAGCAAAAATGCTGGAAATAGCAGCGTGTCTCATTTGTGGGCCACGTGAAATTCGTAAATCGCGGGACTGGAGAGAGGCGCGGGAGAACTCACAACGGCGGTCTTGTCTTTGCGAATGATCACGAGATCGCGCGAAGCCTCATGCTCCGCCGGTAGATTGCGTGGCAGCGTTTCCTGTTCGCCCACCGCTTTCGGACCCGCCGTGGAATCCACGCATTCGCCGCGCGCGCGGAAAATGGCGTCATTGCAGCGCGGCGTCATCGCGATCGGCGGCTGCTGCGCCGGGGGCAGAGCGGGAACGGTCGGGATTGCACCTTCCGTGAGCCGAGAAGGCGTAACAAGGAAGTACACAACATCGTGACCCGCCGGCCCGGTAACCCCGAACCATCCATCAGCATCGGCCGGCAGCAGATAAGTCTGGGCGCTCCGGATATGATTGTCGAGCCCCGTATCCGCGCCCGGAAACAGAACCGAGTAAGCGCCGGATGTGCCTTTGCTCATCACGTAAAGGTATCCATCGAAATTCGGAGTAAAGCGGAAACGGATGCGATCTCCAGCTACAAATACATGACCCGGCTCAACTTTCACTGCCTGCGTGCCGGCTGTCTTTTCCAACTTCTCCAGCGATATTTCCATGCGCTGAACGTCCGGATTCTGCCCTGAGCCATGTACGTTAAGGCACAGAAGTAAGACCACTCCCGCGATCCGTGACATAGAGCACCTTAACGGCAGGACTAAGACCTGAAAAGGTGCGAATTTTCTTCGCTCTTTCACTTACTGGCTTTATGATAAGGCGGTGAAATGGATTGGAAAGAGCGGAATCGACAGTTATCGAACAAGCGTTGTGAGTCTTAGTACGTTTTAAAGCAATGTTAATCCAGCCGTCGAAACAGCGCGAGCCTTTCCGGCACTTCTTTTCCAGGAGCTAACTTAATGGCGAAAGCAAGCACTCAGCATAAATTGGACCGCGTGCGTCCGCCGCGAGTACATATCACCTACGACGTCGAAGTCGGCGATGCCATTGAATTGAAGGAGCTTCCGTTCGTGATGGGCATATTGGGGGATTTTACGGGCCAGCCCGAAGCTCCTCTGCCCCGCCTCAGAGAACGCAAGTTCGTGGAGGTGACGCCGGACAACTTCGACAGTGTACTCGAGGGAATGAAGCCGCACCTGGCTTTCTCGGTCGAGAACAAACTCAGCGAGGACGCCAACGCGCCGAACGTTAAAGTGGATCTTCACTTCAAGAGCATGGACGACTTTCAGCCCGAGAACGTCGCCCTTCAGGTAAAGCCGCTCCGGGAACTGCTGGCTCTGCGAACGAAGCTCGCGGATTTGCGCGGTAGTCTGCAGGGCAACGACAAACTTGAGGAACTTCTGCTGGAAGCGGTCGGGAACACCGAAAAAATGAAGCAGCTGGAGTCCGAGATCGGAGCAAAGGAAGGAGCCTCTCATGAGTGAAACACAGGCGGCGGCCGCTCAGGCCCGCACGATTGAAACCACCGGCCTTCTCGACCAGATCGTTCAGGAAGGGCGGATGGGGAAGGACGCCGTGGCGCGGGAGCGCGGCAAGGATCTGGTCAAGGAGTTTGTCGCGCAGGTCATGGAGGGGTCCATGACCATCAGCAAGGATGCGGAGACGATGATCAACGCCCGCATCGCCCAGATCGATCACCTGCTTTCCATCCAGCTCAACGAGATCCTGCATCACGAATCCTTTCAAAAGCTGGAGGGATCGTGGCGGGGCGTGAAGTATACGCTCGACCAGAGCGAAACGAGCGACGGACTCAAGATCAAGATTCTGAACGTCTCGAAGAGGGAACTGCTCCGCGACCTGCAGCGCGCGCCGGAATTCGATCAGAGCGCGCTTTTCAAGAAGGTCTACGAAGAAGAGTTCGGAATTTTCGGCGGCGCGCCATTCGCCGCGCTGATCGGCGATTACGAGTTTGGCCGCGGCTCCGAGGACATAGAGTTGCTGGAGCGCGTTTCCCAGGTGGCCGCTGCCGCGCACGCTCCCTTCATTTCAGGAACGTCGCCGGAATTCCTGAATCTGGAAAGCTTTACCAGTCTCGATGCGCCGCGCGACCTCGGCAAGGTTTTCGACACAACTGAGTTCGCCAAGTGGAAGAGCTTTCGGCAAAGCGAAGATTCCCGCTACGTCGGATTGTGCCTGCCGCGAGTTCTGATACGGCTTCCCTACGGAAAACAGAACACCCAGATCGAAGCATTCAACTACGAAGAAAACGTGTCCGGAACGGACCACAGCAAGTATTTGTGGTCGAATGCAGCGTATGCGATCGCGGCGAGGTTGACCAACGCTTTCGCCAACTACGGATGGTGCGCTTCCATCCGCGGCGTGGAGGGCGGCGGCCTGGTGGAAGGACTACCGGTGCATAACTTCTACACGGACGAAGGCGACGTCGCCATGAAATGTCCGACCGAGGTGCCCATCACCGACAGGCGGGAGAAGGAACTGGCGGACTTGGGATTCATCCCCCTGGTACATTGCAAAGGTACCGACTACGCGGCATTTTTCAGTGTGCAGTCCGCGCAGAAGCCGAAACTGTATGACAAGGATGCGGCCAACGCCAACGCGCGCCTTTCCACGCAGCTTCCTTACATCTTCGCCGTGTCGCGGTTCGCGCACTATCTCAAAGCGATGATGCGCGACAAAATCGGCAGCTTCATGTCGAGGAGCGACGTGGAGCGATGGCTCAACCAGTGGATCACCCTCTACGTGACGCCGGACGATAACGCGTCGCCGTCGGTCAAAGCGTCGCACCCTCTGCGCGAAGCCTCGATCGAGGTGTCGGAAGTCCCCGGCAAACCTGGCGTCTATCGGGCCACTGCGTTTCTCAAACCACACTTCCAGCTGGACGAACTCTCGGTGTCGTTGCGGCTGGTGGCGGAGCTTCCCGCATCCGCTCGTAAATAGGGAGCACTTTTCTCACTTACCAGAAGGAGGGCTGCATCAATGGCGGCTGTTGACTATTTTATAAAAATCGACGGAATCGACGGCGAAAGTACGGACGGAAAGCACAAGAACGAGATCGACGTGACCTGGTACCAGTGGGACGTCGAGCAAAGAGGGGGCGGCGTGGGCGCCGGACTGGGAGCCGGCAAGGCGAAGCTGGCGGATTTCGAACTCCGCACGCGGGTCAACAAAGCCGGCCCAAAGCTGATGCTTGCATGCGCATCCGGGCAGCACATCAAGAAGGCTGTGCTGACGGCGCGCAAGGCGGGCAAAGACCAGCAGGACTTCATGATCATCACGTTCAGCGACTTGCTGATTTCGAAGTTCAAATCCAGTGGAACGACCGAAGAAGATCACGGCCGGGAAATTGTTCCGACCGATTACTTCGCTCTCAATTTTTCCAAGATCGAGTTCGCGTACAAAGAACAGAAAGCCGACGGGTCGCTCGGCGGCGAGATCAAGGCCGGATGGAACGTCAAAGAAAATAAGGCCGTGTAGCGAACTCGGCAGTCCACCGGAGGGCAGGAGGCTCGTAAGATGACACCAAAACAATTGTTTCAAAAGGGCCTGCTTGCGGAAGCTATTCAAACACTCGGCGCTGAACTCCGTGATAACCCCACGGACGTTCAGCGCCGAACTTTTTTGTTTGAGTTGTTGTGCTTCACCGGCGAATGGGATCGCGCGGAGAAACATCTGAACGTTCTCGCCGGATCCACGAAAGAGGCTGGAGCAGGGGCGGTGCTTTATCTTTCCGCTTTGCATGCCACACGTCTGCGCGAAGAAAAGTTCGGAGATACATCGAACATGGAAGAGAGCCACGCCCCGGGGCGAGCGGGTGCTATGAATGGCCGCCAGTTTCATTCAATAGACGATATCCACCCAGCCCTCGGACCGCGGCTTGAAGTCTTCGCCGCCGGCTCTTACGTTTGGATTCCGTTTGAGCACATCGCTTCTATTCAAATGGAGGCTCCGCGGCGATTGCGCGACACGCTCTGGGCCCCGGCCATGGTGCGCACGGCTCCCTCGTTCAAAGACAAAGAACTGGGTGAGGTTCTAATCCCGGTGCTCTATCCCGGATCGTGGCGCAGTGCGAACCCCGATATCCAACTGGGCCGGGTCACGGAGTGGGTCGATGACCTGCCTGTAGGTCAAAAGATGTTGCAGCTGGACGACGAAGAGGTTCCTCTGCTGGAAATCCGCGATCTGCAATTCACTGATCTGCAATCCACAAGCGACGCGCAGACGGCAGCAGCCTGAGAGCCATGCCTCTGCGAGACGACCTGCTGACACCTATTCCCGGCGCAAATCCCAGCGGCGCGAATCTTCGTTACGACCCGGTCTACGACAAAATCAAGGAAGCCAGACGCGAGGAAGACGATGCGCCGCAGGGGGATTGGCAGCGGGAGCGCAAGGCCGCGGACCCGGCGCTGGTGATCAAACTTGCCGGCGATGCCCTTGCTACGCGAAGCAAGGATCTGCAGTTGGGCGCCTGGCTGACCGAGGCCGCGTTGCGCAGGGAAGGATTCGCCGGATTACGGCAAGGCATCGACCTGCAGACGGGGCTGCTTCGCGAGTTCTGGGATACGGTGTATCCGGAGAATGAAGACGGCGATCTGGAAATGCGCGCGGCGCCACTCGAATGGATGGGCGCCTATCTGGATGCGCCTCTGCGTAATGCGCCGTTGACGCGATCGGGACTGGGTTATTTCAAGTACAAGGAATCGCGGGCGATTGGAACCGAGGAACAGGCCAACGAAAGCGACGCAAAGAAAACGGCGCGCGAGACGGCGATAGCCGAAGGTAAAATCACCGCCGAGGAATTTGATTCGGCGGCGGCGGCGACCACAACCGAGCAGTACGAAACCTGGGCGGCGGACCTGGATTCCGCGCTCGTTTCGCTCGAAGCGCTGAATGAAATCTGCCAGGAGAAATTCGGCGACTACGCGCCTGGATTTTCGAAAACGCGCACGGCGCTCGAAGAAGTTCGTCAGGTGGTTGGTTCGATCATGCGCCAGCGCTCGGCCACGCTGGAAACAGAAACGGAAGCAGAGCCGGAGCCTGAAACGGCATCCGAACCCGAATCCTTCAGCGTGGGCTCTGGAGGCGCAGCGGTGGCCGTTAAACGCGCCCCTGCGAAACGCGCCGTGGCCGGCCTCGAACCCGCCGACGCCGAAGAGGCAACGGTCCGCCTTGCGGCCATCGCCAAATACCTGCGGCAGGCGGATGGATATAACCCCGCGCCCTACCTGATGCTGCGCGGCTATCGTTGGGGCGAACTTAGGGCCGGCGGACCGACACCGGATCCCGCCCTCCTCGTGTCCCCGCCGACCGAGGTGCGCCAGCAAATCAAACGTCTCGCCAACGAAGCGAATTGGCAGGAGTTGCTGGAAATGGCGGAGACTGCGATGGCGGAGCCTTGCGGACGCGCATGGCTGGATCTGCAGCGATATGTGGTGACGGCCTGCGAAAGTTACGGCTATCCCGCCGTCGCGGCTGCCATTCGCTCCGAGCTGAAAGCCCTGCTCGCGGATCTGCCGGATTTACCGCAATGGTCTCTCGACGACGACACGCCGGCGGCGAACGGCGAAACCCAGACCTGGCTGAAAGCGTTCGCAACCCCGGCGGCGCCCGCGGCAACATTGGCCGGTTTCGAATCGGACGAGCAGGATTCAAACGGCGAAGAGGGCGCTTCGCCCGATACATTCGCCATGGCGCTCGAGCGTGCCCGCGCGGGCAGAACCGATGAAGCCGTTGAACTCATGGCACAGGATATTGTCCTGCAATCGAGCGGGCGGGCGCGCTTTCAGAGAAAACTGCAACTGGCCCAGATCTGCATGTGTGGGGGACAGGAAGCGCTGGCACTGCCGATTCTCGAAGAGCTGGCCGGAGTAATCGACGCACATCGGTTGGAGAACTGGGAAGCCTCCGACGCGATGGCGCAGGTTCTGGTTCAGCTCCTGCGCTGCCGGGAAAAAACCGGTTCCGACGCGGACGCCCGGCAGAAATTATTCGCGCGGATCTGCCGGCTGGATCCCGTCCAGGCCTTGGCCTGCGCGCATTAGGCGTTACCGGATGGCCCGATTTGAATCCAATTCGACTGTTACCCAGAGCCTGCTCGACCGCCTGATCGATCGCGAGCCGGACAATCGCGCCGACCCTCCGGTTTCGCGCGCGCAGTCGGTGCGTCTGCTCAAAGCATCCCTGCGCCGCGACATGGAGTGGTTGCTGAATTCGCGGCGCATCGCGGAACCCGCGCCGGAGGGCTTTGCAGAAATCGGCAATTCTCTCTATCACTACGGTCTGCCCGACTTTTCGGCTCTGACAATGGCCTCGCCCAGGGACAGGAAATATCTGTTGCGCGAACTCGAGGCGTCCGTCGCCATGTTCGAGCCGCGGTTGAAGGATGTCCGGGTCACGCTGGTCGAATCGCCTGTCCCTTCCGCACGGTCATTGCAGTTTCAGATCGAGGGCCTGCTGCAGATGGACCCCGCGCCTGAACGGATTTCGTTCGACACGGTCCTGCAGCTGACAAACGGCGAGTATCAGATCCGGGGTGAGCGCAGTGCGTGACGATCTGCTGCTCTACTACGAACGCGAACTCCACTTCCTGCGCCAGATGGGGACGGAGTTTGCGGACAAGTATCCGAAGATCGCGTCGCGCCTCGTTATGGAGCCCGATAAGTGCGAAGACCCGCACGTCGAACGGCTGCTGGAGGCGTTTTCGTTTCTTGCGGCGCGCGTCCATTTGAAGATCGACGACGAGTTCCCCGAGATCACCCAGGCGCTCTTCAGTATTCTTTATCCGCATTACACGCGGCCGATCCCATCCATGTCGATCGTGCAGTTTCAGGTGGATTCGGGGCCCGGCGGTTTAACCCAGGCGCAGCAGATTCGCCGCGGCGCACTGCTGAATTCGCGTCCCGTGGCGGGCGAGCCATGCCAGTTTCAAACCTGCTTCGACACGGCGGTTTGGCCCATCGCGGTGACCGAGGCTGAGTGGAAAACGCCCGACCGCCTGAACCCGCCGATTCGCGCCAACGATGCCGTGGGCGCGATCCGCATCGAGATGCGCTGCCCGCCCGAAACCAGTTTTCCCAAGCTCGGCGTTTCAGGTCTGCGTTTCTTCATCAGCGGCGAAGGCAATCTCAGCCACACACTCTATGAACTGCTTTGCTGCAACTGCCTGCAGATTTTCGTGCGCGATCCGCAGCCGAATTCGAAAGTGAAGCCGGTGGAGATTCCCACCGATGCGCTGGTACCTGCCGGCTTCGCGGAAAACGAAGGCATGCTGCCTTATCCGCGTCGCGCTTTCTCCGGTTACAGGCTGCTCCAGGAATATTTCACCTTCCCGGACAAGTTCCTGTTTTTCGATCTCACAAGTCTCGACACCGCGTGGCTGAACCCGTTCAAGGACCGGATTGAGCTGGTGCTTCTTATCTCCCCGTTCGAACATCCCGACCGTCGGCAGGTGCTCGAGCAAGGCATCGGGCCGCGGACGTTCCGCTTGAACTGCACACCAATCGTGAATCTGTTTCCGCAGACTGCGGAACCGATTCTGCTCGACCAACGGCGCTATGAATACGGTGTTGTCCCCGATGTCCGGCGGCCCAATTCGGTCGAAGTTTTTTCGATCGACGAAGTGACGAGCGTCAACCCGCAGACGCAGGAATTGATGACGTTTCAGCCGTTCTATTCCTATCGTCACACCGCCGTTCGCGACAGCCGGCAGATTTTCTGGCTGGCCAGCCGGCGACAATCCGTGCGGCGCAACGACGAGGGCACCGAACTACACGTTTCGCTGGTGGACCTTTCCAACCGGCCGGTGCATCCCAACTCCGATACGCTCACAGTGCGTACGACCTGCACCAATCGCGACCTTCCGTCGCGCCTTCCGTTCGGCAATGAATCGGGTGATTTCGAGCTGGACAGCGGAGCCGCGATCAAATCCATCATCGCTCTGCGCAAACCCACGCCGACAGTGCGGCCGCCCGCGGGCAAGGGTGCGCAGTGGCGGCTGATTTCCCATTTGTCGCTCAACTATCTTTCTTTAGTCGACGAAGGACGCGAGGCGTTGCAGGAAATTCTCAAGCTCTACAGCTTCACGGGCACGGCTTATTCCGAGAAGCAGATTGACGGCATCCTCAGCGTAGCCAGCAAACGGCATTTTGCCCGCATCGTTTCGGAAAACGGAATTGCGTTCGCCCGCGGCACGCTGGTGGAGATGGAATTCGATGAGGATCAGTTCGTGGGCAGCGGCGTCTTCCTGTTCGCCAGCGTGCTCGAAGTTTTTCTTGGCCTTTATGTGTCGATGAACAGCTTCAGCCAGCTGAGCGCCACAAGCCGCCAGAGAAAGGAGGCGCTGAAACGATGGCCGCCGCGAGCGGGTCGCCGTATCCTCATGTAGAGCCCGCCTGTCCCTGGGAAGAGGTTGATGGCCTTCTGCGGGGCACTCCCTATGAGTTTGAATTTTTTCAACTCGTGCGGCTCATGGAAAAACTGCGTCCCGCGGCCGAGCCTGTGGGGACGTTCGCCGATCCTTCCAAAGAAGTTGTGCGTTTCACTGCCAACGCGGCAGTATCTTTTCCCGCGAGCCAGATTCAGCGCGTCGATTGGGCGCCGGACAAACAACCGTCGGTGGCGATCAACTTCATGGGTCTGAACGGGCCCTCCGGCGTCCTTCCTCTTTACTATTCGGAACTGATAAACGAACGGCTGCGGGCAAAAGATTCGGCGCCGCGCGCATTTCTCGACATCTTCAACCACCGGATTGTTTCGCTCTTTTATCAGGCTTGGGAGAAGTACCGGTTCCCCATCGCGTATGAGCGCGGCGAGCGCGACCGCTTTACGCACCATCTGCTCGATCTGCTCGGGCTGGGTACGCCCGGTCTGGAAGACCGGCAGGATGTTCCGGATGAATCGCTGCTCTATTACGCAGGGCTGCTTTCACTGCAGTCGCGCTCGGCTGCCGCTCTCGAACAGATCCTGGAGGACTATTTCGAGGTACCCGTGGAAGTGGAGCAGTTCGTGGGTGCATGGCACGCCCTCGACGAGGATACGCAGTGCCGCTTCGACAAAGCAAATTCCTATTCCGAGCAGCTTGGGGTCGGCGCGGTGGTTGGGGATGAAATCTGGGACCAGCAGTCCGGCGTGCGCATTCGTGTGGGGCCGCTTTCGTTCGATCGATACCTCGACTTCCTGCCGGAAGGAGTCGCGCACAAGCCCATGCGCGCGCTGACGCGGTATTTTGGCGGCGACGGCGTCGATTTCGAACTGCAGCTGATTTTGAAGCGGGAAGAAACGCCGCGCTGCGAACTGGGGGAGGCCGGAGCCGCTGCGCCGAGGCTTGGATGGACCTCCTGGGCGGCATCGAAGCCACTCGTCCGGGACCCCGCCGACACGGTGCTGCCACTGGGTAATTAAACCATGAACATCAATCTTAAAGCGCTGATCGGGAAACTGGACGATACGGCCCGCGCGGCTCTGGAAGCGGCGGCGGGGCTCTGTTTATCGCGGACCCATTACGACATCGAAGTCGAGCATTTCCTGCTGAAAGTGCTGGACGCGCGCGGCAGCGACGCCGTTCGCATCTTCCGCCACTTCGGAATCGATACGTCGAGGTTTCAAAAAGAGCTGGAACGCTCGTTGGACAAATTGAAGTCCGGTAATGCCCGGACGCCTGCCATCAGCCCGCATGTTCTCAAAATGCTGGCCGAGGCGTGGACGCTGGGCTCGATCGACTTCGGCGCGCAGAAGATCCGGACCGGCTTCGTGATTCTCGCCCTGGCAGGTAATGCCGAACTGGCTCGCATGGTTCGCGACACCAGCCGCGAATTCGCAAAGATTGAAGCGGAGGCTCTACGCCGGGATTTTTCCGCGATCGTTGCCGGTTCGGAGGAGGAAAAGTCGGTCGCAACTGAAACGGAATCGCAGGACGGAGGTGACGCGTCGCAGCCCCCCGCGGGTGGCAAGACGCCGAATCTCGATCAATACACGGTCAACCTCACCGCGAACGCGCGCGCGGGCAAAATCGATCCGGTGCTGGGGCGCGATTTCGAAATTCGCCAGGTGATCGACATTCTCACGCGCCGCCGCCAGAACAATCCAATTCTCACGGGCGAGGCTGGAGTCGGGAAAACCGCCGTGGTGGAAGGATTCGCTCTCCGCATCGCGGGCGGGGACGTTCCACCTTCCCTGCAGAACGTTTCGGTGAGAACGCTGGACCTCGCATTGTTGCAGGCGGGCGCGGGCGTGAAGGGCGAATTTGAGAATCGCCTGAAGGGCCTGATTGAAGAGGTGAAGTCTTCGCCTTCCCCCATCATTCTGTTTATCGATGAAGCACACACCATGATCGGCGCAGGTGGGCAGCCGGGCCAGAATGACGCGGCCAATTTGCTGAAGCCGGCTCTGGCCCGCGGAGAGCTGCGAACCATAGCTGCCACCACTTGGTCGGAGTACAAGAAATTCTTTGAGAAGGATGCGGCCCTGGCCCGGCGTTTTCAGGTCGTGAAAGTGGAGGAGCCGACGGAAGCGCAGTGCATGGTGATGCTGCGCGGCATCGTGGCATCGCTCGAGAAACATCATTCGGTACGCATTCTGGACGAAGGCGTGCGCGCGGCGGTGCGTCTTTCCGCGCGTTTTCTCGCCGGCCGCCAGTTGCCGGATAAAGCGGTGAGCGTGCTGGATACCGCTTGCGCTCGTTTGTCTCTTGGGCAGAACTCGGTCCCCGCGGCCATGGAAGATGCGATCCGCCTGATTGACGATCTGGCCGTGCAGGAGCGCGTATTGATGCGCGAGACGGCTGTGGGCGCCGACCACGCGGAACGGCTGCAGGCGATTGCGGTCGAGCGCCAGGCCACGGAAGAGCGTCTGGCGGCACTGAAAGAGCGATTCGAAAAAGAAAACTCGCTCGTCCACCAGGTGCGCGGGCTGCGTACGAAAATTGAAGACGGCGATTCCTCCGACGAAACCCGCACGAGCCTCAACGCACTGCAGGCTGAGCTGGACGCCATTCAGGGCGAGATGCCCCTGATGCGCGTCTGCGTCGACGGTCAGATCGTCGGCGAAGTGATTTCCGCCTGGACCGGGATTCCCACCGGCAAAATGCTCAAAGACGAAATCGCCGCCGCTCTCACGCTGGAGGCGCAACTCGGCGCGCGCGTCATCGGTCAGGCGCATGCGCTCGAAGGCATCAGCCAACGCATTCGCACGCACCGCGCCAGTCTGGAAGATCCCCATAAACCGGTCGGTGTGTTCCTTCTGGTTGGCCCAAGCGGCGTCGGCAAGACGGAGACGGCGCTCGCTCTGGCCGACCTGCTCTATGGCGGCGAAAAAAATCTGATCACCATCAACATGTCGGAGTTTCAGGAGGCGCACACCGTATCCACGCTGAAGGGTTCGCCGCCGGGCTATGTGGGCTACGGCGAAGGCGGCGTTCTGACCGAAGCCGTGAGACGGCGGCCCTACTCCGTGGTTCTGCTCGACGAAGTCGAGAAGGCACACCCGGATGTGCTCGAGCTGTTCTTCCAGGTCTTCGACAAGGGAAGCATGGAAGATGGCGAAGGCCGCGAAATCGACTTTCGCAACACCATCATCATCCTGACCTCGAACGCGGGCACGGACACGCTGATGAAGCTGACGGCAGATATCGAAACCATGCCGCGGCCGGAAGGCCTGGTGAAGGCGCTGAAGCCCGAGCTGAACAAGATCTTCAAACCGGCGTTTCTCGGACGCATGGTGATCATTCCCTATTTCCCCGTTCGCGACGACGCGCTCCGGCACATCATCACCCTGAAGCTGGGGAAAATTCAAAAGCGCCTTTGCGACAACCACAAAATCCAGCTGGATTTTGACGACGCTCTGCTCACCGAAGTGGCCCGCCGCTGCACCGAGGTCGAGAGCGGCGCGCGCAACGTGGATAATATCCTTACCAACACGCTGCTGCCGGAGATCTCCCGGCGCATTTTGGGAAAGATGGCGGAGGGCGAAAAGCTGGCCTCCATTCACGTGGGTGTGGGGGCCGATTCCAATTTCGTCTACACGTAAGAACCGATGGCGACCGACTACACCCAGCAAACTCGTTACCTTTACCTGGATACGCCCCTCGGCCAGGATACCCTTCTGCTGGCCGGTTTTCAGGGACGGGAATCGATTTCGGAATTGTACTCGTTCCAGCTGGAGCTGCAGGCGGAAAACCGCAAAAATATCCCATTTGAACAGATCATGGGGCAGCGGATCGCCTTCGGCATCGAGCAGGATGAACGCAGTGACAAACGAACTTTCAACGGCATCGTCACGCGTTTCTCGCAATTGTCCCGAGACAACGAGTTCACGTACTATCAGGCCGAGGTCGCCCCGCAAGTCTGGCTGCTGACTCAGGTTGTCAACTGCCGGATGTTCCAGCAGAAAACCGTGATCGAGATCCTGACCGCCATCTTCCAGGGTTTCACCGTCGATTTCGAAACGCAGGGAACGTATTCCAAACGCGAATACTGCGTCCAGTATCAGGAGACCAATTTCGCTTTTGTGTCGCGCCTCATGGAAGAGGAGGGGATCTTCTATTTCTTCCGCCACGGCGATAAAGGCGAGACGATGGTGATCGCCGACAAACCGCAATCGCACCAGGATATCGCGGGCAACTCGAAGCTGATATTCGAGGAAGCGGAAGGGGGCGAGCGGGACGACGAACGGGTTTTCTCATGGGAAAAGCGTCAGGAATTGCGCTCCGGAAAATACACGCTGTGGGATTTCAACTTCGGCGTTCCTTACAAGAATCTGGAAGCCGACCGAACCGTGATCGACAGCGTATCCGTGGGCAAGGTCTCGCACAAACTCAAAGTCGCCGGCAACGACAAGCTGGAGATTTACGAATACCCTGGAATTTACGCGAAGCGGTTTGACGATCCCAACTTCTCAGGCGTTTTCGACGACAACAAAAAGACCGCGGCGGTTCGCATGGAGCAGACCGAGTTGCCGATGCTCAGGATCCATGGCTCCGGCAATTGCGTGCAGATGGCGGCCGGCTCCCGCTTCACCCTGCAACGGCATTTCAATGCCGACGGACAATACACCATCGTGTCGGTGGGGCACGAGGCTTACGAAGGGGCGTTTCGTTCGCGTCGCGAAAGGCTGGTGCTGCAGAATCACTACACCAACACGTTCACCTGCATTCCGTTTGCCCTGCCATTCCGGCCTCAGCGCGTTACGCCGCGGCCACGCATCCCCGGTTGCCAGACCGCCATCGTGTGCGGGCCTTCGGGCGAGGAAATTTACACCGACAAATACGGCCGCGTGAAGGTTTCCTTCCATTGGGACCGCGAGAGCAATGCCGATGCCAACAGCTCCTGCTGGATCCGCGCCGCTACCAGTTGGGCGGGAAAGCAGTGGGGCGCGATTTCGCTGCCGCGCGTCGGCCAGGAAGTCGTGATCGATTTTGTCGACGGCGATCCCGACGAGCCCATCATCGTCGGCAGCGTTTACAACGCGGAGACGATGCCTGCCTACACGCTTCCCGACAACAAGACGCGATCCGGAGTGAAATCGCGTTCGACCATCGGGGGCGGCGGATTCAACGAAATCCGCATGGAGGACAAGAAGGACAGCGAACAGCTTTTCTTCAACGCCCAGAAGGACTTCGACTTCAACATCGGTCACGACTCGCGCGAAACCATCGCCAACGACTCTCACCTGACTGTCAACCACGACCGGTTCACGAGCATTGCGCGGGACGATCAGATCACCACCGGCAGAAATCATGTTCACAACATCGGCACGGACATGAACCAGACCGTGAAAGGCAAGAAGACCACCAGCGTCAGCGATTCCCTGTCCATGAAGATCGGGGGCAACTACATCATTCAGACGGGCGGGAATGAAACCAGGTCGGTCGGAGGTAATCTGTCCATTACTTCCGGCGGTACGATCGTTCTCAACGCGAGCAACGGAATTACGCTCAGTGTCGGTGGAAATTTCATTACGATCGACGCCACGGGAGTCACGATCGTCGGCACCATGGTGAATATCAACAGCGGCGGAAGCGCTCTTTCCGCTGCATCCGGATCCCCGGTTACGCCACTGACGGCGGCGAAGGCGCTGCTCTCGGATACGGCTATTCCCGGAGGCGCAACGTTTCTTACCCAGATCGGCGCGATGACTACGGCGCAGATCGCGAACATGGCCGCGAGCAACGCGCCCACCCACGACACCAAGTCTCCGGAGTACAAGAAGAAGACTGCCTGGGTGGAAGTCGAACTGGTCGACGACAACGGCAAGCCGGTTGGAGGCGCGGCTTATCGGGTGACTCTGCCGGATGGAAGTATCGCGTCCGGTTCGCTGGACGAAAAAGGCTTCGCCCGCGTGGACGGAATCGATCCGGGCCAGGTGAAAATCACCTTTCCCGACTACGACAAGGACGCTTGGGAGCCGAACTGAGAATCCATGCCGACCTTCATCGTCAGTCCGGGCGACAGCATTCCGAGCATCGCCAAAGAGAATGGTTTCTTCTGGGAAACCATTTGGAACCATCCACAGAACGCCGCGCTCAAAGCGAAGCGCAAGGACCCGAATGTTCTCTCCCCCGGCGATGAAGTATTCGTGCCCGATCTCGATCTCAAGGAAGAAAATCGTCCCACGAACGCAAAGCACAAATTCAAGCTCAAAGGCGAGCAGGTGAAATTCAAGCTGCAGCTTCTAATGATGGGCGAACCCCGCGCTAATGAAGCGTACACGCTGGTGGTGGATGGCAAGCCATACAAGGGCACAACCGGAGGAGACGGCAAACTCGAGCACGTGATCCCTGCCGACGCCAAGAGCGGAAAGCTGCAGCTGAAGGGCGGCAAGGAAGAATATCCCGTCCGGATCGGCCACCTGAATCCGATCGACGATGTCAGCGGCGTGCAGCAGCGCCTCAACAATCTCGGCTTCAACGCCGGTTCCGAAGACGGCGAAATGAGCGATGCCACGACAGGCGCCATCAAGGCGTTTCAAAAGAAATATCAGCTCACTGTCACCGGCCAGATGGATGGCGCGACCAAATCCAAACTGGAGTCGATCCATCCGTGACGAGTCTGAGCGGTCTGGCGGATAAAGCGAGTTCTCTGCTTGGCGGCGGCAGCCCGGCCGCAAGCGCCGCGCCGCAGATGCAGAAGGTGGACATCACCTTCAAGAAGTCGGGGGCGATCGACGATTCATCCGAGAACGCGCCGGGAGCGACGGCGCTGCAACATCCGAATATCTTCGATCCGAAGATGCCGATCGAGTTTCTGCATTTCGGCCATGAGCATACCGACGTCCACGATCGCTTCCTGCATGCATCGCTGGCGGACGACAAAGCCGGTGTTATCGATCAGAGCGAGCCGGGGTCCCGTGCGTTCATGTTTCGCGCGGCATTGGAACGTGAAGCGATTCTGATCAGCGGTTTCGTGTCCTGCGCGCAATCCGTCGTACAGGAGATGAAAGACAGTGAAGGCGGGCCCGCGGGCCTCATCGGCGCGGTAAGCAGCCTGGTGGGCGGCAGCACGGCGGCGCAGGGACCCGATCCGTCGCAATTGAATCCCTATCTGTCGGCCGTGACCACCGCGGGCGGGCGGGTTAATGTGGCCAGCATCAAATACAAAGACGTTCACCAGACCGGGATCGACCTCCATCAGGCCTGGTCGAATTTCAACAAGTTCGCGCCGAATATGGCGGCGTCGCCTTCGGGAAATTCCGGCAGCGGCTTACTCGGCAACATACCCACCGCGCTTCCGCTGCCTCCGCTGCCCGGTGTCGGCGACGTCATCAAAACCGTGACCGGGATACTCTTCAAGATGTTCGACATCTACGAAGCCATGTATCTCAAGCTTCGCGACGCATACGAACCCGCCATACGCGAGAACTGCTACGCGCGCACGATGGAGGCGATCCGGAGCAGGCAGACGCCGGTCTTCGATGTGTGGTCCATCAAGCCGGACCCCTCCGACGACAGTAACCCGGCCAAACTGCTCGACATGAATACGGGCGTCGATCCTGTAGACAAGGCCATCGGCTCGGCCAACAAGGCCTACAGCGATGTCACCAGTACGATCGACGACGTAAAAAAGAAATGGGCGGATTTCTGGAACGCGGATCCCGTCGCAGGCCCTGGCCAGGCTGAACTCCAGGCAATTTTCGCCGCGGTCACATCACCATCCGACCTGATCTTCAGCGCTTTCACCACCGCCCTGAACATCGGGGACCTGCCGGGGTTCGTGAAGACGGCGCTGGGGAAAGTGATAGACGCATCGACAGGCATGCTGGGTGCCATCTATCTCCAGTTGCAGAATTCGGACGTTGCCAACAAGATGGACGAGGAAGGGTTTCTCGCCGCCGGCAGAAAGTACCTGGAAGACGTGATCTCCGGCCTTCTGAAGGGCATTCTCCCTTCCATGAATATCGGAGTTCCAGGGCTGAGCGGCATCAGCACCGGTTCACTGGTCAACAAAGGGGCGAGCTTTCTCGACGACGAAGCCGGAAAGGATATCGACCCGATTCTCGATTTCGCCCTGCACTCCCTGCATGACAAAATGCAATCGGCGCGACTCGATGCAATGAAAGCGAACTCGATGACCATGGAGGTCAATCTGGCCCAAGTGCCCATGCTGGTAGCGCTCATGACCCGGAACACGTTCTTCCCGGTATGGCAGTTGGTCGCGGAAAAGCTCTTTGGCGCCATGGGAATGGGAGCGGCCCTGGCCATGAGTCCCGTGGCCGGCATGATGCAGAAAGCGAAAGACGAAGCCGCGGATGTGAAAAAGAAGGCTCAGGATCTCGATTCGAGCATCAAGGACAAGGCCAACGACCTCGCCTCCAGTGTGGATTCGGAGGAAAGCAAGATCAGAAATACGGCCGCCCAGGCGAACACGACTCTGAGCGGAGACCCCCTGGGAGGAGCTCCCGACAGCCTCGCCGGGAAAGCTGGAAACCTCGCCGACTCAGTGCTGGGCGCGGCGGGGCCGAAGAACGGGTCAAGCTCAAGCGCCGCCCCTCCCGCTTTCCCCGGCTCTTCCCGCCTGAACAAGGGCGAGGGTATCGAGATCAAGAAGGCGGAGTGGGATGACGTGGACAGCAACCAGAAGGTGACGGTCGAATAAAAATGAAACGTCTCCAGCCTGTCATATGGAGTAAAGGGACTTTCCTGAGTCCGCAGCATCTGCAGACGCAGGACCGCTATATTGAGAGCGTTCTTCAGTTCCAACTCGAAGGGCTCGCGTTTGCGCCCTGGGGCTTCAAGACCCTGATGGTGAATCAGGAGGCGCTGGCTGCCGGCCATTTCGGTGTCGTCAAAGCATCTGGTATTTTCCCGGATGGGCTGCTGTTCGACATGCCGGATTCCGATCCGCTGCCCCCGCCGAAGCCCCTGAGCGATTGCTTTGAAGCGGATCAGACAACGCTGGATATGTATCTCGCGGTCCCGCATTTCCGCGAGCGCGGCATCAACGTGAGCATGGCTCAATCCGGCGTCGACTCCCGCTATCTGATGCAGACCAGCTTGTTCCGCGACGAGAATTCGGGAGATTCCGAAAAGCCCGTGCAGATGGCGCGAAAGAATTTTCGCTTCCTGACGGAAGACGAATCCCGCCAGGAGTCTTCGGCGCTGAAAATCGCGAGGATTCGCAAGACCACGGCCGGAACGTTCCAGCTGGATTCCCGCTTTGTGGCGCCTTCGCTCGACGTTGCTTCCAGCGATTTTCTGGTGGCTATTCTGCGCCGGCTGGTGGAACTGCTTGCGGCCAAGAGCAGCCAGCTTTCGGGGTCGCGGCGGCAGAAGAACCTGAGCCTTGCTGATTTCGGTTCAGCGGACATCGCAAATTTCTGGCTTCTGTACACCATCAATTCCAGGTTCGCCATCCTGCAGCACATTCTGGAAACCCGCGGAGGGCATCCCGAGCACCTATACGCTGAACTGTTGGGGTTGGCCGGAAGCCTGACCACTTTCTCAAGCACGATTCACCCGCGCGATCTCCCCCGCTACGATCACGAGAACCTGGCCGAGTGCTTTGGCACTCTCGATGAAAAGCTGCGCCTGCTTCTCGAAACGGTGGTGCCCACCAACTTTGTTTCGCTCAAACTTAAGCTGGTTCAACCTTCGATCCATGCAACTTCGCTCAGCGACGACAAGTACTTCAAGGACACCCGGATGTTCCTCGCGGTAAATGCGAACATGAACGAAGCTGAATTGATTGGGAAGGCTCCGTATTTGCTGAAAGTGTGCTCCGCCACACATATCGACCACCTTGTGACACAGGCGCTGCCAGGCGTAACTCTGACTCACACTCCGCGGCCTCCCGCGGAGATTCCCGTCAAGCTTAACTATCAATATTTCAGTTTGAATCAGTCGGGAGTTGCGTGGGAGGCCGTGACACGCGCCAGGAATCTCGCTGCGTATGTTCCCGGGGACTTCCCCGCGCCCCAGCTGGAGTTACTGATTCTGCTACCCGGAACTCAATAAGTCAGTGCCGCATGGCAAAGAATATGACCACAAGGATAAGAACCACCCCGAGCGCCCCAAAAACGATATAGAGCGGCGTTTTAGACTTAGCTGCGCTGTTTGACCCCGTTTGTGAGTCGGGCGAACTTTGCCCCAAGGTAGGCGGCGCCTGGGCCGACATCATGCGCGTATATTCTCCGGGGCCGGTTGCTTGCGGCGTCGCGGATGAGACAGTCGGCCTCGACCAGGCCTGCGGGGTCGCGAAGGCTTTGGTGGCAGAGCCTCCGGTAAGAGGTTGCGGAGCCGTCGGGAAACTACCCGGCTTTTCCGGGTTGCCGAATACCTGTGTGAATTGCCCCGGCCGGGACGGTCCCGGCGCCGGTGGAGGCGGCGTTGCCGTGGGCCCCTCGCGCAATTTTTCGGGATGCAGCGGTGATTGAAAGAATTTCGTGAACTCGCCCGCTCTATTGTCCGTGCCTGGCACTGGCTGAGCCTGCAGCGGCGGCTGACCGGCGGCGGATTGAAACATGCGCGTAAACTCCCCAGGTTCACTGGCGGGAGGCGCCGGGGCGGAAGGCGGTGTAGGTTCCGGGGTTGCAGAAGTGGGAGCCTCGAACACACGTGTTTTGACATCGACTTGGCCTGGTGGAGGCACGGGCGTTGCGGCCGCCGCGGCAGGCGGTGAAGCCGCTTGAAACATGCGCGTAAACTCCCCAGGTTGCCGTGGCGTTTCCACGGGCTTTGTCGGCGCGGCTGCGCTTGTTGCAGGCGTTTCGGGCGCTTGAAACATTCTGGTGAACTGGCCCGGCTGCGCTCCGGGTGACGGCGCGGCAGGTGCTGCCTTGAACATGCGGGTAAATTCGCCGGGCTCACCCGCGGGAGCGGAATTCGTTAGGGGCTCTGGAGCAGCTGGGGCCTGAAACATGCGCGTAAAATCGCCACCCTCCCCCACCTTCTCCCCTGGTTTCTCCTCTGGAGGCGGAGCAGCGGCCATGGACCGGGAATCCGAGAAAAGGTCCGGCGGAATCGGCGTACCGCTTTTCCACTGTCCGGCCTTTTTCACCGTTTCACCCGGCGCCGCCTCCGCCTGTTTTTCTGCCACAGGGGCATGTACTGCCTCCGCGCGAATCCCGACAATGCCTCCAAGATAAGTCCGGATATCTGTAACGTCCGGTAGTGAGTCGGTCACAACATAAGGGACGCCCGCCTCTTCCCCCAACTCAATCAACTGGCGGCGGCGACTTAAAGGTAAGGCACGTAATGCCTCGAACAAATGTCGGTCCTCGGCTAAGTCCTTTATGGCAAACAAATGAAGTTCCAGCGGCTGACCCGACAGCTTTTCCACGACACGGTAAGTTCGGATTCCGTCATTGCGAATCAGCCCGACAAACTGATAAGTATTCTCAAGTTCCATCATTCGGGCCACGTTCCCAGATCATCATGACATCGTGTGATGACTTTCACAATTGGAATCATAGCGAGGGTTTGCAAAAACCGTTCGATTTGAGACGCTTATTCTGATGCGGGCGGTATGGCTTCTTACTTATGCCTGCCAAGCCCTGAAAGGACAGAGGCGATGAGACACCTGTCGCGGGTTGTGTGGTCCGAGGGAATGTACCTGGGACCTCACCAGTTTCAGGCTCAGAATCGCTATTTCGAAGACTCCATCCACTTCGTAACTTCTACTTTGTGGTTCGAAGGCTCGGGCCTGATTCATTGCGAACTGGATTCCGAAGCGCTCGTGAACGGAACACTGTCCCTGCTCAACGCCCGCGGACTGTTTCCGGATGGCCTGACCTTCCACATGCCGGATTCCGATGCGCTTCCGCAGCCCCGCAACATTTCAGAACTGTTTCCTCCCGCGCGCGATGCCGTAATTGTTTTTCTGGCGGTCCCTCCGCGCCGTCCCGAGGGAATCAACTGTATCCTCGACCCCGCAGCCCGGCGCAACGGCGCGCGCTACCGGAGCCAGGTGGAAACCCTCCACGACGAAACCACCGGCCGCGATGAAAAGCCTGTAGCAATGGGCTTCAAGAACATCGCGCTGCTGCTGGAGACGGAACTCCCGTCCGACGCTGTATCTCTCCCGATTGCACGCATCATGCGCGACGGCGCTGGTCATTTTATCTTCGACGCGTCGTTTATCCCGCCTTGCCTGCAGATAACGGCCAGCGGCCGCCTCATGCAGATTCTGGAACGGCTCATCGAAATTCTGGAAGAAAAGTCCGCGGCCTTCTCTCTCAAAGAAAGCGCCACGAGGCGATCGTGGGCCGAATTTTCCACTCGCGAGATCGCCAATTTCTGGCTGCTCCATACCGTCAATTCGGCGCTGGCGCCACTTCGTCATCTCTTTTTTTCGAAGCGCGGGCATCCCGAAGAGTTGTTCATGGAAATGCTGCGCCTGGGCGGCGCGCTGTGCACATTCGGGCTGGATTCGCATCCGCGCGACCTGCCTCTCTACGATCATCGCCAGCCGGCGAAGTGTTTTGCCGAACTGGACGACCACATCCGCAGACACCTGGAAACCATCGTCCCTTCGCAGTTCCTCACCATTCCGCTGACGAAGCGCGCGGATTACTTCTATGAAGCCGAAGTAACCGACCAGCGTTGTCTGGGCCGCTCCCGCTGGATACTTGCCATCCGCTCCAAACTCGGCGAAGTCGAGCTCATCTCGCGCACTCCTCAGCTGGTGAAACTCTGCTCAAAAGCTTTCGTTCCGCAGCTGGTGAAGCGCGCCCTGCCCGGAATGGACCTGACGCACCTTCCCACGCCGCCCGCCGCCATACCAGCCAAAATCGACTATCAATATTTCAGCGTGAGCAAGGCCGGCCCCTGTTGGGATCACATTGTCAATACGCGCCTGATCGGCCTTTACGTCCCAGGCGAATTGCCGGATCCCGACATCGAACTCATGGCGATTCTCGAAAGCTGACTTATATGAGCCCTCAAACACAGCGAACGGATAACCTGGCTGCCGCTTTTCAGGAGTTGATCACGGTGGGTGAAAGGCTGCGCTCCAACCGCCAGTCGGTATCCGACGCCGCATCGTTCCGCGCGCAAATCTGGGAAGGCGTGCGCGTGGCGGATCGCGACGCACGCACCTTCGGCTATCAACCCGAAGATATCGAGCTGGCCACGTTCGCGGTCATTGCTTTCCTCGATGAGTCGATTTTGAACCTTCGCCATCCGATCTTTGCCGATTGGCCCCGGCAGCCCCTGCAGGAAGAACGCTACGGCCATCACGTGGCGGGTGAAGTTTTTTTTCAAAACCTTCAAAAACTTCTTGCGCGCACCGATTCCGCGCAGACCGGGGATGTTCTGGAGGTCTATTACTTATGCCTCCTGCTCGGATTCGCTGGACGCTACAGTCTGGGAGGGCGCGGCGACCTTCACGGAATTCTTCGGCAAACGGGAGAAAAGCTGCAGCGGATTCGGCAGAGCAGCGCGCAGATCTCGCCGGAGTGGACTCCTGGAGCGGAAACGGCCCTGGCTCCGGCGGTAGATATGGCGTCGCGGATACTCCTCTTTTCCGCCATCGGCTGTGCGCTGCTGGTTGTGGTCTTGTTCATTGTGTTCCGGGTCGCGCTGGGCTCGGGAGTCGCCACTCTTCATGGCATAGCGGGTCAGATTTGAGGCGCTTATGAAAGTCGATTGGAAGGCTGTGGCGATCACTGGAGGCGGCCTCGCGTTGGGCGTGCTGGGGGCCTTCCTCCTCAAGTTGCGGGGCGGTGAGATGGCCGTCTTTATCGCCCTGCTGACGGCGATTGGCGCAGCTGCCGCGGCCGCGATGATGTACTTCAACAAGCCGGCCGAATCCGCCGCCGACGCGCCCTTGCCCGGCGATTCCGAACTCGACGTTCTCGTACGTGACGCCAACCGCCGCCTCTCTCACGCGAATGCGGGAGCAACCATCGCAGCGTTGCCTGTTGTCTTCGTCATCGGCGACCGCGGGACCGCCAAAACCAGCACGATCGTAAACTCCGGTATCGAGCCGGAGTTGCTCGCCGGCCATGTTTATCAGGACAATGCCGTCGCGCCCACCCGCAGCGCGAACCTCTGGTTTGCCCGGGGCAGTGTTCTGGTGGAAGCCGGGGGCAGCGTTCTTGGCGAACCCGCCAACTGGATGCGGCTGATCCGGCGCCTGCGGCCCGGCAAGCTGAAGTCCCTCGGTTCGGGCGTTCAGTCGCCCCGCGCGGTGCTGCTTTGCGTGAGCCTCGAGCACTTCATTCAACCGGGTTCAGCCGACGCTCTAGCGATTGCGGCTCGCTATCTGCAGTCGAGGCTTGGAGAGATTTCCCAGGCACTGGGTATCCGCTTTCCGGTGTACATGCTTTTTACAAAAACGGATCGCATGCCTTTCTTCACGGATTTCGTGGGAACTCTTTCCAACCCCGAAGCCAATCAGGTCTTCGGCGCGACGGTGCCGATGCGATCGACGCAGAACACTGGAGTTTATGCCGAAGAAGAAACGCGCCGCCTGACTGCTCATTTCGACAAGCTCCTCGGCTCCCTCGCCGAAAAGCGGACTGTGTTTCTGCCACGCGAGAGCGATCCCGATAAACTGCCGGGTGCATATGAGTTTCCCCGTGAGCTCAGAAAACTGCGCGGCGCTATCGTGCAGCTCATGGTTGATGTCTGCCGGCCCAGCCAGCTCGGCGCCAGCCCGTTTCTCCGCGGTTTCTATTTTTCCGGCGTGCGGCCTGTCGTCCAAAATGATTCATCACCCGCGCCGGTGATGCAGGCTCCGCAACGCGAGGCGGTCGCGGCAAGCGGGGCAACCGGAATGTTTCGCGCGGGCAAGCAGGCGGAAATGCGCGTGCAGCAATCGGTCGCACAACCCTCCACCGACGGCCGCAAAGTACCGCAGTGGCTCTTCCTGGGACATTTGTTCACGGATGTCATTCTGCGCGACAGCGCCGCCATGAGCGCCAGCGGTTCCAGTATCAAGACCAGCGCTCTCCGCAGAGCCCTCCTGGCTGCCGCCGCAGTTGTATGCCTGATTTTCGGCGCGATTTTTCTGACCTCGTTCCTGAAGAACCGCGCGCTCGAAAACGAAGCCATCCAGGCCGCGAAGGCCATTCCAACCACCGACACGGGACCGAACACTATAGCCGGCCTCGATTCGCTGCAGAAACTCGACCTTCTGCGCCAGAATCTGCAGAAGCTGACCGGCTACAGCATCAACGGCCGCCCCACCATGCTCGGCTGGGGCCTTTATCAGGGCGGCAATATGTATCCCGAAGTGCGCCGGATTTATTACAACAAATTTCGTCAGCTGCTCTTCGGACAAATCCAGACTGGCCTTGTAGACTTCCTCGGACGCACGCCGGCGACGCCCGGCCCTTCCGACGATTACGGCTACGCTTACAACACGCTGAAGGCGTACCTGTTGACAGGTCCCGAATGGAAGCGGACATCCGACCAGAGCTACCAGGCATTTCTTTCGGACTTGATGTTCGCGCGCTGGATCGCCGGCCGCGATCAACAGATCGGCAAAGACCGCATGGATCTTGCCAGGCGCCAGATGGATTTCTATGCTCGCGATCTTCCCAACGGCAACCCTTACCCCGGTATCGGCGACGCCGCCGCAATCCAACACAACAGGGTCTACCTGTCGCGTTTTTCGGGAGTCCAGCGTGTTTATCAATACCTGCTTGCGGAAGCCGGCAGGCATGGCCCCTCCACGACTTTCAATCAGAAATTTCCAGGCACTGCCGATGTCGTCGTGAGCACGCATGCCGTCGGTTGGGCTTACACCAAAGACGGCGCGGATTTCATGCAGAAGCAGATCCGCGACGCTAAGTTCGGGGGCGAAACCTGGGTCCTCGGAAATGAAACAGGGCAGGCTCTCGACAAAACCGCGATGGAAAAAGGCATCCGCGATCTCTACGTCGCGGATTACATTAATCAATGGCGGAATGTTCTCAAGACCAGCCGCGTCACGCCGTATACCAGTCTCAAAGATGCCAGCGCGAAACTGAACACCATTACCGGAAGCCAGGCGCCTATCCTTGCGCTCTTCTGGTGGACCTCGCAGAACACGGCAGTCAGCATTCCGGAAGTCGACGCCGCGTTTCAGTCGGTCCATCAGGTTTCACCGCCTTCGAGCGTGCAGCAGTATGTTGTCGCCGCCAACCAGCCGTATAACAATGGCCTGCTGAAACTGCAGGCGACGATCGAGCAGGCCGCCGCGCTGCCGAACGGCCCCGACGCGGGCGCCGAAAAAGCAACGCAGGACGATGCGCAGGCCGCGCGCCAGAGCGCCAAACAGATCACGGCTTCCTTCGCCGTCGATCCCGTCGCCCATATCGAATCCACGGTCCAGGATCTCATGCTGAAGCCGATCGTTTACGCGGAAGGGCTTGCCCACGGCATGGGCACGGGAGATCTGAATGGCAAAGGCGCGGCATTCTGCGCGGCGCTGGCGCCGATGCTGCGCAAGTTCCCATTCACGCCCTCAGCCCAGCCCGAAGCCAGCCTCGATGAAATCAGTGACATTTTCAAGCCTAAGGACGGCAAGCTCTGGATCTTTTATTCCACCGCGCTCAAAGCCGTAATCCAGTGCGGACCTTCGGAATGCACGGCTATCCCATCCGCTCCCGTGCAGATCACTCCTGCGTTTCTGCATTTCTTCAATCAGGCGGCCGGTTTCTCCAAAGCGCTCTACGGCGATAGCGCCGCCGCTCCCAACTTCAAATATTCTCTCCGTCCCGAGAAGTCGGATCAGGTGGAGCAATTCGATGTCACGGTGAACGGCGATACGTCTCACCTCGCCGGAGGCGCGCAGAAAAGTTACACGTGGCCGGGCAGCGCAAGCCCCAATTTCAAATTGAATCTGAAGCTGGCTGGCGGGACCTCACTCGGAGTGCAAAGCCGCGACGGTCTCTGGTCCGTTTTCCGCTTCTTCGCCGATGCCGACAAAACCGTGCCTGCGGGCACTGGTTCGGAATTTTTCTGGAATTTCCGTCAGGGACAGGGAGGCGCCGCGCCCATCGTCAGCGGCCGTCCGCTCGCCTATGAATTTACGCTGGACGCCGGAGGCGCCCCCGTCGTATTCGGCAAGGAGTTCCTCGCCGGCCTCAGATGCGTGGCGGCCGTGGCGCATTGATGGAACTGCCCGCGCGCATCGCTAAATACGAATTACAAGAGTTTCTCGGTGGCGGAATGTCGCATGTTTACCGCGCAAAGGATACTGTCCTCGGCCGCACGGTCGCGGTCAAAATCCTGACGCCGGCGGGCGTCGCCGATACCGATACCAAAGCCCGATTTCTGCAGGAAGCGCGTACTGCCAGTAACATCAGCCACGATAATATCCTCGCCGTTTACGATTTTGGCGAAGAAGATGGCAAGCCTTACATGGTTATGGAGTTCCTGCGCGGGTCGACGCTCAGCGCGGCTATCGCGCAGGGATCCACAGGAGATCTGCCGGCGCGGTTGAGAATCGCGCTCCAGGTGGCGAAGGCGCTTTCCCATATTCATCGTCATCACATCATCCATCGCGATATCAAACCGGACAACGTTCACATCGACGCCTCCGGCCGCGCCAAACTAATGGATTTCGGCGTCGCCAAGACCGCCGATCTTACGCTCACGCAGCCCGGCTATGTGCTCGGCACTCCGTATTACATGGCGCCTGAACAAATCATGGGTAAGCCCGTGACCGGGCAGATGGATATTTACGCCTTCGGCATCATGCTCTACGAATTGCTGATGGGCGCGCGGCCGTTTGGCGGCGACACCATCGAGCAGATCTTTTACAAGATCATGCACGAACCGCTGCACCTCGCGCCAATGGCTGCGGCCGGCGTGCCTCCCGGAGTCATCCAGATCGTTCGCCGCTGTTGTGAAAAGGCGCCTGAGAACCGTTACCGCGACTTTGATGAAGTAGCTGCCGCACTTGAGGCTGAACTGCCGGAGCGGCTCACCGCTTCATCCACCTCCGCGCGCCCGGCCGAATCCGGCAGGAAAATCCCTGTCTGGACGATGATAGCCGCCGCACTCGCGCTGGTAATCGTAGCTGCCGTTTTCTACTTTGCGAATGCTAAACCCAAGCCGCGGCCCGTCGCCGTCAAAGCACCCGCTCCGCAATCCCTCGAACGCCCGCTCGACGCCGCCATCGACACGCCTTCCGGCCGCATGCTGCTGATCGGCGCGGGTTCATTCCCCTTCGGCGAAAACAAAGAGACCCTGATTCTGCCCGCCTATTACATGGATGAACGGGAAGTCAGCAACGCGCGATACGCCGAATTCTGCACGGCGACGGGAAAGAAGCTGCCGATCCGATTCGAAGCCGCGAAGCCGGACTTGCCGGTTGTCAACGTCTCCATCGCGGACGCCCGCGATTATGCCCGGTGGGCGGGTAAGCGCCTTCCGACCGCGAAGGAATGGGAGAAAGCGGCGCGCGGCGCAACGGACAATCCCTCCGCGCCCATCCCTCGGTCTGACGCCCCGCGCTCTGTCGCGGATGGATCGCTGAGCCCGTACCACATCATCGGGATGGGCGGCAACGTGTGGGAACTGATCGACGATCCCATAACTCCAAGCGCCGGGGCGCTGGAACATTTCCGCACCATTCTCAAGCCGCCGCCCGCTGCCTCCGAGCCCTGGTGCTCCATAAGAGGCGGGTCTTTTGCCAAAGGTTCCGTGCCTGTTTATGAATTCAGCGCGATTCCGGAACGCTATCAGTCCACCGACATCGGTTTCCGCTGTGTGAAAGATGCGCCGAAGAGGTAACTCCTACTTGTGTTTCAGCTGCAGGTCGACAAATAACCGCGCATCCGCGCCGGTATTGGGAGTGGCCACATAGGTTGTCGTCTCCGGCTTGCCCTCGGGAGTTTTATCGTCGGCTTTTTCAAAGACCAAGTCCCTGGATAAGACCTGTTCGTGAACTTGTCCTACAATCGCGCCGTCGATTTCCGCGCGTCCCGCCATCATAGTCTTAGGCCCGGCATTCCGCCGATCGCCCGCAACCGCGTAAATCAGTTTTTCCAGGTCCGCCTCCGGCTCCCGGCTCAGGATCAACGATACCTTCTCGGTACCCGCCTGTTCATCGAACGTAAAGGAATTATCTCCCGAGGGGATCGTGACCTCTTTATGTTTCCGGATCAGGTTATCGCCGCCGGCGATATCGCTTGCCGGGAACAATACTCGCCATGTCCCGCTCGAACCTCCCATAACGATGTAGAGGTATGCCGTGTCATTCGTTTCAACCTTTACGCGAATCCGGTCTCCCGACCGGAATATGGTATCGGGATCCACCGCGTCATAGCCCGCCGGCATTTTTTTGAGGATCGTGTATTTGACCGCCAAAGGTACATTCGACAGAGCTGCCGGAATCGATTTGGCGTTCCCCGCGTCGCTCGCGGGCGTCAGAACGGCGTCCGGCGGCCGCGGCGCCGGTTTAACCGGCGACGACACTCGTGTCGACGTTTTGGCTGTCCTGGTTTGTACCGGCGGCGGCTGATAAAACAACTCACGCGCGCGTGGCGTGGTGTCCGTTTGCGCCAGGGCGCTTCCCACAAAGGCTATGGCCAGGAGGCTGACAATGATGGTTTGCATGGGCCCTACCTCACCTAGTGTGCACTAAATCACCTTCGTTTCAGTGACCTATGTAACTTTATGGGTCGGTTGCATCACGACATACCTATAATAGACCTCGTCGGCGTTCCGAGCCTGAAAAAATGGCGGCCGCTAAGGAGACTGAATGTACAACTTAGTACACAACCTGCGGCCTTCCATAGCTTGGATAAGTATCTTTCTGTGCTTTTCGGTTGGCAATTCCTACGCACAGGAGCCTCCCGCGGGTCCTGAGCTTAAGATCACCATCATCGACGGCGACGAAGCGATCAACAACATAAGGCAGCGCACGGCGCGCGAGCCCATCGTCCAGGTGGAAGACGAAAATAACAGGCCTGTGGCGGGGGCTGCCGTCGTATTTCTGCTGCCGAACGATGGCGCTGGCGGGACCTTCACGGGAGGCGCGAAAAGCCTTTCTGTAATGACCGACGCGAATGGCCGCGCCGTCGCCCGCGGACTTCGACCGAACAACGTGGCCGGGCGGTATCAGATCAGGGTCACTGCGACCTCCCAGGGCCGCACCGGGCGGGCAGTACTGCAGCAGACGAATGTAAACGCAGCCGGTGCTCTGGGATCCTCCGGGTTCTCCGCCAAACTCATCGCATTTATTGCTGTGAATGTGGCTGTAGTCGTAGCCGTCGATGTCTACGTGGTCCAGCACAACGGCGGCAAGCCCAACCCGATTCCAATCACGCCCGGCACCTCCACGATAGGACCGCCGTAGCCGGAGCCGACGACATGCATAAGAGATTCCTCACCTGCTTTCTGGCACTCTCGCCTTTGGCCTTCGGCCAGAATTCCTCCTTAGCCGGCCCCACCGTCGGATATGTTTTCGACGCCGGAGCCGGCAGCGTGCGGCGCATCCAGGGCATCCTCGGCGCGTCTTACTTTTCCGGTACCGTGGCCGCGGCTCAGCCACAAAGCGTGGCTGTCTCCTCCCGCAATTCTCTGGCGGCGACATTTGATGGCGCGTGGCGCTTGACATGGCTTGAAACGGGCGCAACCACCGCGCTTCCCGCCGCGATCCCATATCCCGCCGAGGTCGCGTTCAGTGCTTCGGGTACTGCCGTTGCTTTTGTCGCGCCTCATTCCGCCGAGGTCCAGGTTGTGACCGGCATTGGACAGACCATGCAACTCGCCACGCTCGATCTCTCCGCTCTTTGCAATGCAGTCAAAGCTCTCGCCGTGACCGATGACGGCGCGATCATTGCCGCAGCCGTCAGAGAGCCCGGCAACCGCGGTCGCGGGAAGCAAATCGTCAATGACGTACCGATCGTTCGAGCCGGGCCCGCCTCCGCGCCCCGGTCGATCGCAGTCCTGCGCTCTCTGAACAGCCTTTACGTCACCGGTGATGGAAGCGTCGCTCTGGCCACCGACCCCGCCGATCAAACGGTATGGCGAATAACCAGCGCGGGTGGAACATTCAGCGTGGATGCAGTCGCAAAAGCTGCCACCGGCGTTTCGGGCCCGGTGGGCGCGATACTCGACGCCTCCGGCGGGACGGTATGGATAGCCAACGCCGAGTCGCATTCGGTTCTGTCCGTGCCGCTGAGTGGAGCGGCCCCCGCGATCCTGCCCTGTGGTTGCGCACCGACGGGCCTTTCTGTGCTTTCGCAAGGCGTCCTCAAGCTCACTGACCTGGGCGCCGGGCCTCTGTGGGTTGTCGCGACAGACTTACCCACTCCCCAATTGATGTTCGTTCCAATGCCATCGTCCGCGCCGGGGGCGAATCAATGACGATACAGAGCCTGACGATAGAGAGCCTGAAGGTACAGAGCCTGAATGCGCAGAGGATAAAGAAACAGAGCTTGCGTGTTGTTCTTCTCGGGGCTTGCCTGACTCACGCAGCGTTTGCCCAATTTATACTCACAGGAATCTCGCCGAACACCGGCGCCGCTGGTAGCCCCACCTTCGATATCATATTGAAGGGCACATTCGTGTCCCCTCCAAGTGTATTGGCAACATTCGGGGCGGCCTTTACTCCGCCTGGCGGTTCGCCTACCAGCCTTACCATCGTCGACACCTCGGCCACCGAAATTGTCGCAACTGTTCCCGCCGCTCTCATAGCACTTCCTGGGACCGCCACGGTTTTTGCCACGGAAAAGATCCCCGGAATGCCGGTAACGGACTCGGCCGGTTTTCCCTTCACCATTACTACGCCAACACCGTTTATCGATAGTCTCAAACCATCCACGGCAGCGCTCAACGGCGCCGGCCTCAGCGTTGGGGTAATTGGCTCGGGCTATTACGCCAAATCGGTTGTCGAATGGAACGGGACCGCCCTCGCCACCGCTTTCGACACGGCCGGGCTGTTGACTGCTACCGTGCCCGCCGCGTTATTGACAACTGCGGGCAATCAATTGATTACCGTTTCGAATGGACCGGGCCTGATCTCGAACAAGTTCGCATTTTTGGTGTCGGCGCCCGCTCCGTCGATATCCTCGATAAACCCCGCGACAGTCCCTGAAGGTGGGCCTGCCGTGCCGCTCACGGTTACCGGCGCTGGTTTTCTCGGCGGAGCCGACTGCGCGAACGGAGGATGTATCGTTTCGGCCATTACTTTCGATGGCGCTGCTCTCGCTACAACTTTCGTAGACCGTAATCACCTGGTCGCCACTATTCCGGTCCCTTCACTCACCATCGGCCTGCATACGGTCCTGGTGACGGAGGGCGAGGTGAGTACTGGCTCCCTGCCGTTCCAGGTCACTGCCCTGCTGCCTTCCGTGACCGCTCTTTCTCCCGTGTCCTCCGTCCAGGACGGGGCCGGATTCATTTTGACGCTGAATGGCACCGGCTTCGTGGGTGCGCCAAACTGCAACGGAACGAACTGCGTGCCGTCCCAGGCTGTGTTCGGCAGCACCAACCTGCCAACCACCTTCATCAGCGGTACGCAGCTCAGGGCCACCGTTCCGGCAGCCCTTGTTACCGCGATCGGCAGCTTTCCCGTGACCGTGGTCAATAATGCGCTGGTTTCCAGTGCCGTTTCGTTTGCGGTTTTCGCTCCCGTGCTCGGCAGCCTGAGCCCGTCCGCGGCAGTTGCCGGCGGCCCGGCGTTCACGCTCATAGCGGCTGGAACCGGCTTTCAGACAACCTCGACGCTAACTTGGAACGGCACGGCGCTTGCCACCACCTTTATATCGGCAACGCAGCTGACAGCTACCGTGCCGGCGACCCTGATCGCCGCCGCGGGGAACGCTACCGTTGCCGTCGCCACGCTGGAGGCGAGTGGCGGCCTGACGTCGAACTCACTCACCTTCACCATCGCGGCCGCGCTGGTTATCACATCCATATCTCCGAGTACTGTCACGGCTGGGTCCGCTCAGCTGACGATGACAGTTACCGGCTCCGGCTTTCCTCCAGGAAGCGTCGTGCAACTGAACGGGTCCCCTCTCGCCACCACTTTTGTCTCCGGTACCACCTTGACCGCTGTTGTTCCGCAGTCCGCTTTGACTACACCGGGTACCGATTCGATCGTCGTCGTGAATCCTGGCGCCCCCGTGGCTGAAAAATCGAATGTAGTCACTTTGACCGTCTCGAAACCACTTGTGATTACATCGCTGTCGCCCAATTCCGCTGTTGCAGGCGGTCCGGCGTTCACTCTCACGGTCACGGGAACGGGCTTTTTGCCGTCTTCCACGATCACTTGGAACGGCGTGGCGCTTGCCACGGCGTTCGTGTCGGCAACTGAGCTGACGGCCCTTGTCCCGGCAACTCTGATCACAGAGCCCGAATCCGTTTCCGTCGCCGCTGCCAATTCGACATCCACATCCAATACGCTCA
>Ga0209167_10000428_pt1 | contig 31993 bp, 18 predicted proteins | sample Coa_R1_9_FD_187154 | JGI IMG/M metagenome (GOLD analysis project Ga0209167, IMG submission 187154) | Surface soil microbial communities from Centralia Pennsylvania, which are recovering from an underground coalmine fire - Coalmine... | ecosystem: Environmental > Terrestrial > Soil >...
CAGCATGGCCCGCCTCCGCTTCACCGACCAGCGCCAGCATGCTATGGTCTAATTCCAAGGGCAAGGCTTTTGCAGCGAATGGTAACCTGTCCCTAATTTCCCTGTCTCACCTCAGGGGTGCGGTCCCCCGGATTGACGCGATATTGGCGCCGCTGACAGCGCCTGCTCACTGGGCATCAGGCGCATTGCTTTTTCACAGCAGTCGTGTTAATTCGGACGTGGTGGACACTCGACCGCTGCTTTCCACACGTCTTTACCGCGGGCCGATGCGGAATGCTATCGTCGCACTGATTCTGGCGGCCGCGGCCGTCACCCCGGCACTGGCGCAGGATACCAGGAAGACGGCTTCGCCTGATCCAACAGCGGCGCTCGAATTCCTGGGCTCCTATTCGGCGCCCAGCGCGGTGCTCGCGACTGAGACCAGCCACACGAGCGCCCATCCTCCCTCTCCTTCCGCTGACCGCCGGTTGCGCGAACTCTCGACCGCCGGCGCCTTGCTCCCACCCTGGCCGGCGGACCTGGTGTGGTCCGTGCAGGCGATCGAAGAGGCCTGTGGACATGCGGCTCTCCCGCGAAGCGGAGCCCGCCCATCCCGACCGCCATCGGACCCGTCTCGCGCCAAGGAAGCTTCGGCACAACCGTCCCCCAGTAAAGCGACTTGGACGCAGCTGGTTCTCGGCGCCCATCGAGATTTAGAGGACGGGCACTACGCGGAAGCCGCTCGCGACTACGACAGGCTTCTCGTTAAGCGGCCGGCTTGCTCGCCGCTTGTGTGGAATCGCGTGCTGGCTCGCGTCTATGCGCGACACTCGCGTGCCTTGACCGATTTACTTGCGGCACTGCCCGGCGCTCCGTCCGCCGAATTGGGCCGCCTGCTCGTAGGACTCGAGCTTGTCGCGAACGGCAACTTCAGCCAAGCACGGGAGTATCTCGATCCTTTAGCAAACTCCCACCGCGCCTCGAACGCGGAGCCGCGCAAGCGCGACTTGCGGTGGGCCAGGGCAGCGTGGCTGCGTTCGACGGGCGACCCTCGACAGGCTCGGCAGACACTCGCGGGTTTGGCAGACCTCGAGCCGGCGACGGCGGCCGTGTGGTTCGCACTGGCCAGCGCTGCTTTGGATGAAGCGCGCGTGGATTCCCGCCGGCTGACGCAGATTGCCCCCGACAGTTCCTGGAATCGTCAGCTCGAAGCCGAAGCTTTGTCGGCACGCTACCCGAATCTGGCGCACACCTTGTGGCCCGGTGCTGTGGCGAACCGGTCGCCCGAGGAAGAGGACGTTCATCCTGCCGCCGAGAGCTCCGAATCTCCCGAACAGCTCTATCGAGCGGCGCACTCTGCACTCCAAACGGCGGTGAAGGCTTATGCCGCAGCCGCCGTTTCACCGCAATTCAGCGCCGAGGTGCACGGCCTCAGAGCGCTGGCCGCCGAGCAGCAGGACGATGAGGCCGCGGCGTTTCGTGAATACCGGGCGGGACTCGCTGAGGACCCTTCGAGTGCGATTCTGCACGCGGGACTCGGTCACCTCTATCGCGAGCGCTCGCAGTTCGACGCCGCCAAACACGAATTAACCGAGGCGCGAGGCCTCGATCCGTCCGATCCGGTGGTCACGTTCGAACTCGGCGACGTGTGCTTGCGGCTCGGAGACGCGACGCGCGCCCTCGATTTACTGAACCGGGCCGTGGATCTCGATCCCACACTGCTCGTCGCACGATGGAGTCGCGGCAAGGCCTACGTGGCGTTAGGCGACGACCGACGCGCTCTCGACGACCTCGCTGCGGCGGCGCCCGTCGACAGCACCGGGGAGTTGCAGTGGCAACTCGCGCGGGTCTATCGGAAGCTCGGCCGCACTGGCCTTGCCCAAGCTGCCGAGCAGCGCTCGGAGGAGCAACGGCGGGTGCGCGGAAACCCTCAGAAAGCAGAGGATCCCAAGCCTTAGAGTGGCTGATGCGGCGTCCAGACGACATGAGCCAGGGATCCAAAACTCCCCATAACGAGTCTAACGAGCGGAAGATGTCACGCCGCCGGTTTGTCCGCGCCGGCGTCGGCGGGTTCAGCGCCGCCTTGACTCTCCCCTATTCCCTGCTGTCACGGATGGGCTTTGCCGCTCAGGCAAACCAGCCGGCAAGCGGCGCGGCCAGCCACGCGCGCTTCACGGCCACGCAAAAAGAAGCTACATCGCCTCTCGGGTCAGGAAAGTCGTGGACGCCGTTAAATCGCGCCCTGGAACGATTCTACAATCACCAAGACCGATTCGCGTGCGAGTGGCGAATGCACTCGCTGGCCGGCCCGCTCTCGAGGCTGCGGCAGGCAGTTCTGCAGGCTGGCACGGGTCTCGAAGCATGTTTGTCGGCGGACTTTCAGGGGCAACCACCGATTCCAGCCCGCGAGAAAACGCTGCGATCCGACCGCTGCCTTGAGGTTCGGCTCGCGCTGTGGGACGAGCGCGATGCGAGCGCGCCCACGCTTCGCCGCGAGCCCTTCGGCAACGCGGTCCGCGCCTGGCTGTCTCCGCGAAGTCCCCTGCGAGTGACCGACCTTGAATGTCTGGCAATCGCCGAGTCGCCACGCGCGTCGACGGTCTCTCCCAACCAGACAGCCAACCTCCTGACGCGGATCCGTTTTGAGCTCGCCGGGGACCAGGCATTGCCATCCGAGCACGACTCCCGAACCCGCTGGCAGGCTACCGGCGAATGGGAGATTGAATGGCAGCCGCGGCCGATCAGCGAACCGACGAACGACAGCGAGGCGGACACGAGCGGATGGGCCATCGCCAGTTGGCACCCCGTGACGATGACCAGCGTCTGGGCAGTCCCCAACGTGTTCCACGACGTCACGGTGGACGCGTTCGGGCGCGATCCCAGCTTTGGGAGCCACCTGCTGCGCGACACGAACTACTGGCGGGCGGTGCTTGACGAAGCGAGCGGCATCGACATCTTCGGCAACTCCGGCGTCAGCGTCGGCGATGCGGACGGGGACGGCCAGGACGAGATTTATCTCTGCCAGCCACAAGGCCTGCCGAACCGGCTGTATCGTCAAGTCCGCCCCGGCGTCTTCGAGGACGTCGCGGCGTCGGCCGGGGTCGATCTGCTCGACCCAACGTCCATGGCTCTCTTCGCCGACGTGCTCAACCGCGGCCACCAGGACCTCGTGCTGATCACCGAGTCGAGTCCGCTGCTGTTTTTGAACGACGGCCGCGGGCGCTTCACACTGTCACGCGACGCCTTTCCGGGCGGCGGCGGACAAGTATCACTCACCAGCGCCGCTTTCGCGGACTACAACAACGACGGATACCTCGACCTCTACGTTTGCGCCTACGCCTATTTTTCGGGACAGGGCATCTCCGGCATTCCCGTGCCGTATTACGATGCCCACAATGGCCCGCCCAACCGGCTCTATCGCAATCGCGGGGACGGCACCTTTGAAGACGTCACGGCAGCGTCAGGCCTCAACCACGGCAATGACCGGTTCAGCTTCGCCTGCGCCTGGTGCGATGTCGATCGCGGTGGCTGGCCCGATCTCGCGGTGGTCAACGATTTCGGCCGGAACAACCTCTACCTCAATCGCGGTGACGGCACGTTCGAAGAAATCCAGGATGGACTGCCCGGACACGGCGCCGGCATGAGCGCAACTTTCCTCGACCTTGGCCGAGCGCCCGACCTCTACGTGGGAAACATGTGGCAACCGGCCGGAATGCGCGTCGCCGCCGATCCGGAATTTCAGCAGCGCTTTGCTGATCTCGCTCCTGACGTCCGCCAGTTTGCCATGGGTAACGCGCTTTACGAGCAGCGCGATGCATCCCCGGCAGCGCAAGGCTATTCTCGGGTTTCGCGCGCCGCCGGCGCTGACCGGGCGCGCTGGGCCTGGTGTTGCGACGGCTTCGACCTCGAGAACGATGGTTATCTCGACCTCTACGCTGTCAACGGCTTCCTTTCCTCGCCCACTCCCGAGCGCGACTCCGTGAACGCTTATCTGTGGCAGGAAATCATTGCGCTATCGCCCCATTCCGCGGGCGTGCTCGACAGCGAATATCGCGCCGCATGGAACGCCATCTTCGATCTGGCGCACCATGGCCATCCCTGGAGCGGCAACGAACGCAATGTATTCTTCTTGAATCTGGGCGTGAAGCAGACTGAGGACGGCACGCGGTTTGTGGACGCCTCAGCATCCTGCAGCCTGGATTTCACCGACGACGGGCGCGCCTTCGCGGTCTTCGACTATGACAGCGACGGCGACGCCGATCTTGTCGTCCACAGCCGGACGGGGCCGCAGTTGCGGCTGCTGCGCAACGACATCGCGGCGTTGAATCATAGTCTGACGATCCGCCTTCGAGGAACAACCGGGAATCGCGATGCCATCGGCGCTCGCGTCGAGTTCGTAACGCCCACCGGGAAGCAAACGCGCTACCTCAGTTGTGGCTCGGGCTTTCTCGCGCAGCACAGCAAGGAACTGGTTCTGGGACTCGGCGAGCACACGACCGCATCGACCCTGCGCGTGCGCTGGCCGGGAGGCAAGACGAGCGAATACCAGAATCTCGAGGCTGGATACCGGTACTTCCTGGTCGAGGGCGAGTCGAGTGCGCAGCGCGAGCCACTCAAGAGCGGTAGCGATGGTGGGAGGCGTCAGGCCGGCGCCCACACGGTGGTTGCCGAGGCGCTTCCGGCGCAATTCTCTACGGCACTCGTCGATCCGCTGCCTGTGCCTTCCCTCGAGCCTCTCACGGTAATCATCCAGGCGCGACGCGGCGGGGCAGCGCATTCACCGTATGCCTTGCTCTGGCTGTGGACTCCCGGCGACCACTCGGGACTGGACGCCTTGGCGCGAGTCGAGCGCCAGGTTCCCTGTTGCCTGGTGCGGTGGGATGCGACGCCCGCGGAATCCGCAGCGCTCACCAAAACGCTCCAATCGCCGTCCTGGCAGGCTGACGCGCGGTTCCGCCTTTTCGCTTCGACCCTCCTTGCTTACCTCTACGACTACCGGCGCGAGCCGGCGCTGCCGACGGGCCTGCTCTTCGAGCTTCCGCGTGACGGTTCCACACAACTTGCGGCGGCCGGAGGATCAACAAGCTCGCGGCCGAGACTGGTGAAGATCTACTGGGGCGGAGCGGATGCTGAGGAAATCCTGCGCGACCTGCGCGTCGGGATCAGGACAGGCCCGGCCGCCCTACCGTTCTCCGGACGCAGCGTCCGCGTGAGCTTTCGCCGCGATCCCCGCGAGCTTGGAGCCGCATTGGCTACCGCCCAACTCTACGCCGAAGGGGAGGTCTACCTGGCCGACGCGGCAGTGATGCACCCTACCGATCCTGACACCCTCTATAACCTGGCCCTCGTCCAGCGCGAAACCGGCGAGCGCGACCGGGCGCTCGCGAACGTCCGCGCGGCGTTGGCGTTGCGTCCCGCTTTCCCCGAGGCGGAGAATCTGTGCGGCATGGTGCTCAGTCAGTCCGGCCAGGCCGCCGAGGCACGAACCTATCTCGAGCACGCGACACGCGAGGCTCCCAACCTCGTCGAAGCGTGGAACAACCTCGGCTACGTCCTGCTGCTCGAAGGCAGCCTGGCAGCATCGCGGCAGGCCCTGGCGCGCGCACTGGCGCTCGCCCCGGACTTCCCAGATGCGCTCGACAACCTGGGCATCGTCGCGGCACGCCAGGGCCATGCAGACGAGGCCCAGAGGCTGTTCGAGCGCGCGCTGGCGCTTGACCCCGCCAATCCGCAGGCGGGGAATAATCTGGGAGTGCTTTACGCCAAGCAAGGACGAAGCGACCTGGCGCTCAGGATTCTGGAGGGCGTCCACGACCGCAACCCCGAGGACGCCGCGACGCTGCTCAACCTGGCGCGCCTGAACCTGTCCCTCCATCGGACGGAGGAGGCGCGTCGACTCCTCCAGTCCTGGCTGGCGCGACACCCCGACGACCCACCGGCTACAAAACTAGCCCGCCAGATTGACAGCCAGCGCTGACGTCGAACCCTTCACAGTAGTTCGGACGACGGTTTGTCTGCCTAACTGTTCCTATAAGTGATTCGGTATCAATAGGATGCGAAATAGGCGGGTTGATGGGCGTCGTGTAACATCTATCGTATCTATAACATACGGCCAAGTCGCGAATTTATGCACATCTTGTGAGAACGTTTTGTTGATTCTAAACCACCTCTTCGGTTCGTTCCTCGAGATTCGAAATTCCCGCGGGACTCCCTGTCGCCAGAAAAAAGTAGGGCTGCCCCTTAGAGCAGCCCCGGTAAGACCTTTAGATGGCGGCCAGGAGCAAACTCTCCCTAACCGGTTAGAACGTTATCCTCCCTGACAACGCGATCATGCGGACCGAGTTGTCGCCGCCCAGGAACGATCCCAGTAGGCTGGTCGGCGGGCTGACCGCACCCGTGATCGCAAATGCGTCGAGCACCGTGTTGCTCGATTGCTGGATGCCAGCGTACGTACCTGGAAAGCCAGGGTTCATATGGTTGAACGCATTGTACATCTGCAGGTCAAAGCGGAAGTTGACGCGCTCCGTGATCTTGAAGTTCTTGCTGACAAAGATGTCTGTCCAGGCGAATCCCGGTCCGAACACGTTATTCCGCCCGCCTGGCCCGAACTGGCAGGTGGAGGCATTGTCGTTGACCGTCAGTGCGTTACCCGACGGGTCGAAGGTTTCACCGGCCGTGCACGAGCCAGTGTTCGGATCCACTACGCTCTGAAATGCGGCTGGATTCAACCACTGGATTTCGGCCACCCCAGGAGTTTGGGTAGGCAGCTTCTGCCATTTGGCATAAGGGTTGGCGCTGCTAACGGGGACCGCAAAGCCCCCGCCTCCCGGAGCGCTCGCCTGGAAGACCCCGTTCCCGTTGGCTCCGTATCCCTGGTTGTACACTGAGAACGGGAAGCCGGTGTGCAGGAACACGTCGCCCGATACCTGCCAGCCGTTCAGCACCTGTTTGAGAAACCGGTTGTGGATAGGTGAAGGCAATTGGTAGACCCATGAACCATTGAGCGAATTGCGCACGTCGTAGTCGCAGTTGCCGCGCATCAGATAGAGTTGTCCAGGGTTGGCTGAGGTCTGCGACTGTCCGTCAAAGCCTCCAGTCACCGCACCTTCGTTCGACAGCTCGTCGATGCAGTGGCTCCAAGTGTAGTTTGCGCGGACCGAGAGGCCCCGTCCAAAGCGCTTCTCCAGGGTTGCCTGGAGCCCATTGTAAATGCTGTTGGCGCCGGCCCAGTATTGGGTCACGCCTCCGAACCGGCCGTCCGGTCCGTTAAATGACGGATCGTAGATGTATGGAGTAAAGCATCCCGGGCACGCGGTCTGGAAACCATTAGCCTGGACCGTATAAGGCATGTTAGTGGCTTTTGTGCCGACGTACTGCACGCTGGCGATCCAGTTGGCCCCAAACTGCTGCTGCAAGGTCGCGCTCCACTCCGCGAAATAGGGGTACTTGAAGACCCCTTTGGGGACCGCCGCGTACCCCTGACCGGGAAGGCAGTTAGGTGGAGCGTTCGCTGCGGCGCAGGAAAGGACGCCGCTCGAAAAGCCCGCCAGCAAGGCGGCGTTGGCGGGGACGATGTTACCCAGGCCGTCGTTGCTGGGACTGTTCACGACGCCATCGCCTGAGCCGGGCACGGCGTAGGTCGCGGTGATGGGCTGACCTGATCCGGCCCAGCCCGCCGTAAAGATGTTCTTGTTGGGGAAATTGCTCAGCATGGAGTCGGCAAGCGCGGCGGGAAAGACGTCGCTGAACAGCCCCGCGCCAACGCGGAAGAGGGTCTTCGGCTTGATTTCCCAGGCAATGGCGGCGCGCGGCTGCCATTGGATCTTCTGGGTATCGGCCAACTCGAACTGCTGGTTGGTCAGAATGACCGAGTTCAAAGGCTGGTTCACATCGTGCGAGATGTCGTAAAAGCTCCCGTTCAAGCGGGCGAAATGGCCGTGTTGGCTGAGCGGGTTCGAGTTCCAGGTGGCACGAAGACCGTAGGTGATGGTGAGATTTGACTTGGCTTTCCAGCTATCTTGCGCGTACATGTCCAGGTCGGCGATGCCAATCGGCTCCGAAGTGCTTTTGGGGAAGCCCTGCTCAGCAAAAGTGCCCAGGATATCGTGCGCGTACTGAACTTCGTTGCCGAGGTTGAGATAGGGAGTCGTATAGGTGGCCACATCGTGGTCACTTACCAGCGAGCGGCGCAAATTCTCGCCGAACTTCAGAGTGTGAGTGCCGCGCGTCCAGGTGAGGTTATCGATCAACTGCCAGTCCAGGACGTTTCGCCCTTGCGGGAAGGAACGAGCAAACCCGAAGATCGGAGTGAAGCTTCCGCCCGTAAACTCGTAGGGAGACGCGGCGCGGGCTGCCGCAAGGTTGGTGGGCCCGAAGATCGCGGAGTACCAGTAGTACCCCGGGTTGAACTCGTTGACCAAGGTCGGGCTGAAGACGTGGGTGTAACCGATGGACAAGCCGTTTTGCGGCTGCGTCGAATAGTCGTTGAAGACCTTGTTCACGGCGTCGGTGATGGTGGCCTGCACCCCCTTCTCCCACTCAAACGCGTACCAGATGCGGTTGGTATCGTTGATGTCCTGGTCGACGCGGTACTTCATGAACAAATCGTGTGTGTTATTCGAAGTGCCGAAGGTGCGAGTCAGGCGACAGCCAGTCCCGTGCGGCGTCGATACGCCTGGCGCCAAAGCCACGATGGTCCCGTCCCCCAAAATCGGGCAGTCGGTCGTCGCGATAGGAACGCCACCCGTCGGACTTCCGTAGAGGCCAAAGATGTTCTTGTAAGCGGCGATGGCCGTCGACGGGTTAGGCGGCGCATCGTAGGACACTTTATGTACTGGGTCGTATCCACCGAGCGGTACTTGACTCAAGACGTAGTTCTCGTACGCCTGCGAGGGATAGTTCTCGGTCAGGGCTGTGGGCAGCACAATCCGCAGGCCCTCGACGTCTCCAAAAACGAAGAGTTTGTTATGCCTGATGGGCCCGCCTACACTGCCGCCAAACTGGTTGATATTGTCAAACGGCCTCTGAGCTGGTGCTCCAGGCTGGGCGTTGATGAACCAGTTGACCGCGTTCATGCGCGCACCGTTCCAGGTCTCGAAGGCGTTGCCGTGCCAGTCGTTGGTGCCGGACTTGGTGACGTAATTCACCTGCGCGGCCCCGGAACGTCCCTGGTCCACCGAGTAAGACAGTGTATTGACTGCCGCCTCATCCACGGCGTTCAAACCAAGCTGCAGGTTGGTGGCGCCGGTGTTGTTGAGATTAAGAAAGGGATCGTTGGCATCGATGCCGTCGATGGTAAAGTTCGTGGACGTGGCCGGCAAACCGTTGAACTCCATGTTGCCGTAGCCGCCGCCCGTATTCATGATCGCGCCCGGCGCAATCTGGGCCACATAACTCAAATCGCTGCCCGGATTGGGTAGGTCGGCAAGCGCGCGCGCGTTCACCGTGGTCGTGGTGTTGGGGTTCGACGTTTCGATGATCTGGGCCGCCCCCGTCACTTCGACCGTTTGCGTCTGCGCTCCGACTTCGAGTGCGACGTCGGCGTTCGCGGTGTGGCTGACTGAAACCACTACCGGACCGACCTGACTCGTCCTGAAGCCGGATGCGGAGACCGCAACCTTGTACTCACCGGGCTCCAACTGTGAAACCGTGTAACTGCCATTCGCTCCGGTCTGGGTCGTTCTCGACGCGCCCGTGGCCGTATTGGTGGCGGTAACCTGTGCGTTAGGCACCACCGCCCCGGTGGGATCCGTCACGGTACCGATAATGGCGCCCGTCGTCAAACTCTGCCCCCACAGCGGCGCGGAGAGCCCAAACGCTACCAAGAGCGAAGCGACTACTATCAGTAGTCCAGTTCGCTTGTCGAATCTTTTACAGGACATAGCGCCTCCTCCTAAAGAAGCCCCAATCCAGAGTCCTACCCCCTCAAAAGCCCGACAAAACGACATGGCCGTCACAAGCTGCGTCCGCGCTGACGAGACGTAGACCTACTGATGCGTAAAGGTGGGATGCCGTCGCATAGAGACACCCCTGCTCCAATAGCCAGACGCCTGCTTCGCCGTAGCCCGTGACGAACCCAAAAGCATTTTGAGAAGTGAATTCCGGCCGCCTGGGGAGCAACCTAGCATTTGGCAGCGTGCCTGTCAAGTATCAAGTAAATTCACTCCTCGCCATAACTTTCTCTAGCTCAAGAAGTTGCGGTTAACCGAGGCCGTTCAAGAACTCACGGGCACTCCGCGCGGGCGAGGTTTCCGTCAGCCGTAGGCGCAACCTTGACCCGTTCGCGGCTGCTATGCTACGTTGCCTGAGGGTCTGCTGTAGCTTCCTTTTTGGAGTGAGTTGATTGACGACGCCGGCAGAAGTGGCGCTGAAACGCACCGCGCTCAACGCTGTCCATCGTGCGGCGGGCGCCCGCATGGTGGAGTTTGGCGGATGGGAAATGCCGGTCGAGTACTCCGGCATCATCGAGGAGCATCTGGCGGTCCGCACGCGCGCCGGCCTGTTCGACGTGAGCCACATGGGTGAGATCGAAGTGCGTGGACCTCAAGCGCTCGCCCTCGTGCAGTTTGTGACCTCGAACGACGCCTCGCGGCTCAGCGTCGGCCAAGCGCAATACAGCGCGCTCATGCACCCGCGGGGCAGCGCGGTTGACGATTGCGTCGTACACCGGATCGCCGACGACCACTTCTTTCTGTGCGTCAACGCCGCGAATACCGATAAGGACTTCGCGTGGATCGAGCGCCACAACACGATGGGCGTTGACCTGCGCAACGTGTCCGCGGACTACGCGCAGTTGGCGCTGCAAGGGCCGCGTGCCGCGAGCATCCTCGCCAAAGTGACGGACGCGGATCTGGCGCGACTCAAGTACTACTGGTTCTGCCGCGCCACCTGCTGCGGTGTCCAAGGACTGCTGGCGCGTACCGGGTACACGGGTGAGGACGGCTTCGAGTTTTACTTCTCCCCTGCCGATGCCGAAGGCGTTTGGAACGGACTGCTCGAGGCAGGCAAGCCGGAAGACCTGATACCCGCTGGCCTCGGAGCGCGGAATACGTTGCGCCTGGAGGCCGCCTACCCGCTCTACGGTCACGAACTCGACGAAGATACGACGTTGCTCGAAGCCGGCCTCGGCTGGATCGCCAAACTCGACAAGGGAGAGTTCATCGGGCGAACCGCGCTGGCCGAGCAGAAGCAACACGGCGTACGCAAGAAGCTGGCCGGGTTCGAAATGACTGATCGATCCATCGCCCGCGATGGCTACCGGGTTTGGATTGACGGCCAAGCGGCCGGCCGCGTTACCAGTGGCTCGTATGCGCCGTTTGTCCGCAAGAACATTGGCCTGGCGTACGTGCCTCCGGAACAGGGGCAGGCTGGCCGCGCCATCGAAATCGAGATTCGCAGCCGGAAGCTGCCGGCTCGCATCGCGCCCTTGCCGTTCTACCGGCGCGACCGGCACTAGTGACACGCTCCTCTGTAGCGGCGGTCTGCGACCGCCGTCTTCGGCGCTCATAGAGCGCCTCGACAGCGGAATGATCGTCGCTGAATCTTGCAATTCTCAGTAGGTTTCGAGCCGTAGCGCTCAAGAAAGACACGAGGCTTTATGTATCCCCCGGAATTTCTTTATACGAAAGACCATGAATGGATCCGCGTGGACGAATCCATCGGCACTATTGGCATCACCGATCACGCGCAGAAGGAGCTGGGCGACATCGTCTTCGTCGAGTTGCCCAAGCCGGGCGATCACGTTACGGCCAAGGAGGCCTTAGGCACGGTCGAGTCTGTGAAAGCCGTCTCCGAAATCTATTCTCCGGTCACCGGCGACGTCGTGGCCGTCAACACCAAACTTCAGGATTCCCCCGAGCAGCTCAACGCCGATCCTCACGGTGATGCCTGGCTGGTCAGGGTGCGGCTTGACGATCACGGTGAGACAGAATCCTTGATGACTGCCGAGCAATATCAGGCCTACCTCAACGAAGAGGCAGGCCACTGATGCGCTATCTGCCGAACTCCGACGGCGATCGTGCCCGGATGCTGCGCTCGACGGGTCACGAGTCGATCGACGAGCTCTTCGCCCAGATTCCTGAGAGACTGAAGGTGCGCGGCGCGCTCAACCTGCCGGGACCGCTTTCGGAGCCCGAGATCCTCGAGTTCTTCCGCCAGGCCGCAAGCCAGAGCAGTCGCGAGTACGTTTCGCTGCTCGGCGCGGGCGCTTACTCCCACTTCCGCCCGGTGGTCATCGACACGCTGCTTTCGCGCGGTGAATTTCTCACCTCCTACACTCCGTATCAGGCGGAAATCAGTCAGGGTAACCTGCAGGCGATGTTCGAATTTCAAACCCTCATCGCCCAGCTCACGGGGATGGAAGTTGCGAATTCCTCGCTCTACGACGGCTCGACAGCGACCAACGAAGCGGTGCTGATGGCCCTGCGCATCCAGTCGCAGGCGTCGCAGGGACATCGCAACCGGGTGGTCTGGGCGCGGACGCTTCACCCCGAGTACCGTCAGGTAGTCGAGACTTACGTGCGTCACCAGGGCATCGACCTTCATGAGGTTCCGAGCGCGTCCTCGGGGGAGATCGACCTAGCAGAGCTCCAGTCCACTCTCAACGATGAGACGGCTGCGGTGGTGGTTCAGTCGCCCAACTTCTTCGGTGTAGTCGAGCAGACTGACCGAGTCGCGGCCATCGCTCATCAGGCTGGAGCTCTGCTCATCGTCAGCATCGCGGAACCCCTCTCACTGGCGCTGGTCAAACCGCCCAGCGACGCGGATATCGTGTGCGGCGAAGCGCAATCGTTCGGGGTACCGGTCGCTTTCGGAGGACCCTACGTCGGGTTTCTTGCGACCCGCGAGAAGTTTATCCGGCAGATGCCCGGCCGGCTGGTCGGCCAGGCTTACGACGCGCAAGGGCGGCGCGGCTTCGTGCTGACGCTGGCGACCCGCGAGCAGCATATTCGCCGCGAGAAGGCGACGTCGAACATCTGCACCAGTCAGTCGCTTTTCGCGCTCAACGTCACCATCTATTTGTGTCTGCTCGGAAAGAAGGGCTTGCGGATGCTGGCGGAGCACAACCTTGCCAAGGCTCACTACGCCCTCGAACGACTGCGCACTGTGCCGGGCGTCGTGGTTCCGTTTTCCGGGCCGCACTTCAATGAGTTTGTGGTCAGCGTGCCGGGAAACGCCGAGGCGCTGCTCGCGGCCCTACGAGAGGAGAAGATCGTCGGCGGCTTGAGCCTCGAGCGTTTCTATCCCGAGCTGAAGAACCACTTGCTGGTCTGCGTGACCGAGACAGTCAGCAAGGCGGCCCTTGACCGGATGGCGGACGTCTATCGACAAATCGTGGCGAACGTTCCTCACCCGCGCAGCACTGCTGAGTTGCAAGCGACCCCGGTGGGACGCGACCGTTAGGAGGTCGACGACAGGCTCGAAGTGACCATGGAGAATCGCATCAAACACGCCCGGCCTCACATGACGCGCAACGAAGACCTGATCTTCGAGCGCAGCTCGAAAGGCAAGTCCGGCGCGGAACTTCCCCCACTCGACGTGCCGCCGGTTGCTGCTGAGCAGGTGCTAGGAGCAGAACTTGTCCGCTCCGAAATTGAAGGCTTCCCCGAAGTCTCGGAGCTCGAGGTGGTACGTCACTTTACGCGCCTTTCCACCTGGAACTACGGCATCGATACCGGAGTCTATCCGCTCGGCTCCTGCACCATGAAGTACAACCCGCGGGTCAACGAGACGGTATCGCAGCTGGCGGGTCTCGCGACCGACCACCCGTACACGCCTGAGCCGCTGTCCCAGGGATGCCTCAGAATTCTCGCCGAAACGGCGCGCTGCCTGCTGGAGATCACCGGACTCGACGCGGTGTCGCTCCAGCCCGCCGCGGGTGCGCAAGGCGAACTCACCGGCCTGCTGATGATTCGCGCCTACCTCGACGACATCGGCCGGCCGCGCAAGTACATCTTGATACCGGATTCAGCGCACGGTACCAATGCTGCAAGCGTGACCATCGCAGGCTACCAGGTGCGGAACCTCAAATCCGACCGCCGCGGGTGCGTCGACCGTTCCGCGCTCGCCGAGGCGATGACCGGCGAAGTCGCCGGGCTGATGCTGACGAATCCCAACACTCTCGGCATCTTCGAAGCCGACATCCGCGAAATCTGCGACTTGGTCCACTCAAAAGGCGGGCTGGTCTACATGGACGGCGCCAACATGAACGCCCTGGTCGGTGTGGCACGCCCCGGTGACTTCGGCGTCGACGTGATGCACCTGAACCTCCACAAGACCTTCTCGACTCCACACGGCGGCGGCGGTCCTGGCTCAGGGCCCGTCGCGGTCAGAAAGATACTCGAGCCCTACTTGCCATCGCCCATCGTCGAGCCGTCGGGTGATGGATCCTATCGCCTGAATTACGACCACCCGAAATCCATCGGCCGGGTCCGCGCTTTCTACGGTAATTTCGGCATGGCCGTGCGCGCTCTGGCGTACATCCTGGCTTACGGTCCTGCCGGACTCCGGCAAGCGACCGAAGACGCGGTGCTCAATGCCAACTACGTCAAGGCGAGGCTGGTCAACCTGTATGACCTTCCCTACGACGCGCCCTCCATGCACGAATTTGTCTTCTCTGACCGGCGCCAGGCGGCGCACGGGGTACGCACTGGTGACATCGCCAAGCGCCTCATTGACTACGGCTTCCATCCCTACACCACGTCTTTCCCTCTGATCGTCCCCGGCGCCATGATGATCGAGCCGACCGAGAGCGCGAGTCGAGAGGAACTCGACGCCTTCATCGACGCGCTCTTATCGATAGCCCAGGAGGCGCAAGAGGAGCCGGATACCGTACTCAAAGCCCCCCACACGACGCGGATCGGCCGCCTCGACGAGGCATCGGCGGCACGCAAGCCGGTTCTCCGTTGGAAACCCTGACACTTGGCTCCTACGGACACCCGTTGTGCCGCTGCCAGGTCCAGCCTCTCTCCGATACTATATCTAGGGTCTAGCGGGCCCAAGAACCCCATCTACTTGCGCTTTTCGCTTTACAAGAGCTTCCCTCCGTGCTAGGCTCTGGGTGAAGTTCGGGGATTCTCGCCTACTCAAGTGCGCCAGCACCAGTGAGGGTGGAATCGGACGGAACTGCTGGGTAAACGGCCAGGTCGCAACGCGCAGGAACACCAGGAGTCTCCGATTGCGGCCTGCACTGCCAGCACCGGCCATTCACTCACTGAGTCAAATGCTGTTATTCCAACACGGTTCGAATCGGGGAGACCCGGGAGGGGACTAAGCTGGAGGGTCTACATTGTTCAAGCTAAAGAGGATTGAACTGCTGGGCTTCAAATCCTTCGCCGACCGGACTCGCTTGGCCTTCGATGAGGGAACGGTCGCGGTGGTCGGTCCGAACGGCTGTGGCAAGTCCAACCTCTCGGATGCCATCAGTTGGGTATTGGGCGAGCAGAGTGCGCGGAGTCTGCGCGGAGAGCGCATGGCCGACGTGATCTTCAACGGCACAGGCCTGCGCCCCCCGACGGGTATGGCGGAAGCGAGCCTCACGCTCGTCGATCCGGAATACGTCGAAGCGGCTGCCGGCGATGATACTCTCGCCGACGCCTCCCTTCCCTTCTCTGAGGAATCGAGCGCGCCCTCGGACACCGGCTCAGACGCCTACGGCTCGAATGGAAATGGCTCAAACGGCCACGGCTCGAAACCACAAAGCGGTGAAGCGAGCGACCGTCCTCCGGCTCTGCGACATCGCGCGGGAGAAATCACCGTCACACGGCGCCTGTTCCGCTCGGGCGAAAGCGAATACCTCATCAACGGCGAAACGTGCCGCCTGCGCGACATTCAGGACCTCTTCATGGGTACGGGACTCGGTCCCGAGTCCTATGCCATCATCGAGCAGGGGCGGATCGGGCAGATCCTGAGTTCCAAGCCTTCAGACCGCCGCCTCATCATTGAAGAAGCGGCTGGCGTTTCCAAATTCAAGACCCGCAAACGCCTGGCGGAGGCGAAGCTGGAATCGTCGCGGCAGAACCTCTCGCGCATTGCTGACATCCTCACGGAAGTCACCAAGCAGATGAACTCGCTGAAGCGGCAGGCCGCCAAAGCGCGCCGCTATCGCGAGATGCACGAGGAACTGCGAAGCCGTCTGAGGGTCGTGCTGGCCTCGCGCCTCATCGCCCTCGAGAACGAGTGCCAGCGGCTCCGCGACACGTTGGCACAAATCCAGCAGGACTGCGTCGCGGCAGGACGCGAACTCGAAGCGCTGGAGCGGGAAGAAAAGGCGGCGCGCGCTTCGCTACAGGAACAGGACAGCCGTGCGACGTCGTCGCGGCAGTCGATCAACCAGCGCGATCTCGAAAAGGAACGGTTGCTCGGCCGAATCGAGCAGGTTCGCGAGCAGTCGTCGAGTCTCGCGGCGCGTTCTACCGAAGCCGCCGCGGAAGGCGAGGCGCTTCGCGCCCAGCTCCACCAGATCGAACAGCAGGTCATCGAGCAGCAGGGGCGCAGCGAGGAAGTCGGCCGCGATTGGGCGGCCGCTCAGGAATCAGTCCAAGGCCTCCTCGCCCGGCAGGAAGAGTTGGCGGCGCAGGTGGCCAGTCATGAGACACAACTCGAGCGGTGCCGCCAGGATCTACTCGTCACGGTGAGCCGCGGCGCTGAGCTGCGCAATCAACTCGTCAAAGCGCAGGAGATGGGCCTCGCGCTCGAGCGTCAATTGGCACGCACCGGGTCCGAGCGGTCGCTGGTTGACGAGGAACATCGCCGCGCCGCCGAGGAACTCGAGACGTTCAGCGTGGAACAACGCCGCCAGGAATCCACGCTCGCAGAGCTGGCGCGTGCAGCCGACGATACCTCCGCCGCGCTCGAGCAGACGCGCACCGAAGAGTCCGCCTGCCGGGCTGAGCTCGAGAATCTGCGGCATGAGCTTTCCGCCGCCAGCGCCCGCAAGCAGGCGCTGGAAGAGTCGCTTGCCCGTCACGCCTACACCACTGAAACGGTACGCCGGCTTCTTGCCGGCCCCATCCCGATCAACGGGCACCACTTCCGGCCGCTCGGGGTGCTGGCGGATTTCCTAGAGGTCTCGTCAGGTTACGAAGACGTCGTCGAAGAATTCCTCAAGGATGCGCTCGACTATGTCGTCGTGGAAAAGCACGAAGAAGCTCGATCCGGGATTGCGCTGCTCAAGAGCGAAGGTTCTGGCCGGTCCACTTTCTTTGTCACGCAGATGCGTTCGAATGGCACCGGCCATACTGCCTCCGGCAACGGATCCAATGGAAACGGCGTTCCCTCCGCCGAGGGGCTGACGCCTTTGCGCAGCCTGATTCGCTTCGAGCCGCGGCTCGGCCTGAACGGCGACCTGCCTCTGCCTGCCCTGGCGAGTGCGTATCTGGTGGAGGATGCGGCGGCGGCCGAACGGCTGTCGGCGGCTTATCCTGAGAGTCACTTTCTGACGCGAACCGGCGAACACTACCATCACCGGCTGGTCTCGGGCGGACTCGGAAAAAGCGCCGGCCCTTTGGCGCTGCGCCGTGATTTTCGCGAACTGGAACGCCGCAGCGCCGACCTCGAGTCCCTCGTCGCGGGAGCCGAAAGCAAGCTCGTTGAGCTGACAGGTTCGGCGACCGCCCTCGACGGCGAGTTGCGCCGCCTGACGGCTCTCAAGCTCGAGGCCGAGAAGACTTCCGTTGTCTCCAGCGAGAAACGGCGCCAATTGAGCCAATCGCTCGACCGCACTCAAGAACGGCACGATCTGCTCGAGCGAGAGAGCCAGCACCTGAGTGAGGAACACGCGCAGGCGGTGGCGCAGCAGGAGTTGCTGCGGGGCGAGCTCGCAAGTGTCGCGGCGGAACAAGCACAGCGCGAGGAGGAAGTCAGTCGAATTGGCAGCCTGGTGCGGGTTTTCCGCGCCCAACTCGACAGTTTGGCTCACGACTTGGTCCGAGCGCAGGCGCGTGCGAGCGGCCTGGAGGAGCGTTGCCGTTCGGTCGAAGCGGAGGCGACGCGTCTGCTCACACAGCAAGAGGATCTGGCCAAGAGACTGAGCCGTCTTGACGAACAGTGTGCCGACTGGGTCCGCGAGCAACAACAGCTCGCCGAGGAAGCCACGAAGGCCCGTGCCCGGCTGGCGGAAATCGAAGCCGAGCAGGATAGAGCGCGCCAGGAACTCGCGGCATGCGAACGGGAGGCACAAGCGCTGCGCTCGCGGCTGGATTCCGTGGTTCCATCGATCGACCGAGAGCGCGCCGCTTTCGATGCGCTTCGGGAGCAGCGCTCCGCAACCGAGGTCGCCCTGGCACGAGCGGAGTCTGACGATTCGCACGGCGCCGCGCAATGCCGCGAGGAACTGAAGGTTGAGCCGGCGGCGCTGATTGCCGAGCTGGAGCGGGAGGCTTCGGAGGATCAAGGGTTTACGGCGCTCACTGGCGAAGCCTTGGTGGCGGCCGAGCAGGAGCTCAGCGAGCTCAAGTCGCGCATTGAAGGTCTCGGACCCGTCAACATGATGGCGCTGGAGGAGTTGCAGGAGGCCGAGGATCGCTTCGGTTTCCTCGAAACTCAGCGGCAGGACCTGCTGGCGTCGATTGAGGACACGACTCAGGCCATCCGGGAGATCGACGAGGTCTCGCGCGAGCAGTTTCTCGAGGCGTTCAAGGCGATCAACGCTTATTTTGCCGAATCGTTCGTCACCCTGTTCGGTGGAGGCACGGGACTCCTGCGTCTCACCGACGAGGCGGATCCTGAAAGCGGCGTCGACATGGTGGCCCAGCCGCCCGGCAAGCGGTTGCAGAACGTCCTGCTGCTTTCGGGAGGTGAGAAGGCTCTCGCGGCTTTCGCCCTGCTGATCGCCATGTTTCGCTACACGCCCAGCCCGTTCTGCGTGCTCGATGAAGTGGACGCGCCGCTCGACGAGTCGAACGTCGGGCGCTTCACACGGCTGATCAGGCAAATGAGTCGCCACACCCAGTTCATTCTCATCACTCACAGCAAGCGGACGATGGAGATCGCCAAAGTATTGTACGGCGTGACGATGGAGGAACCGGGAGTTTCGAAACTGGTCTCGGTGCGTTTTGACGAAGTCCAACCCGAGCTCGTTCCGGTGCCGGCATGAGTCAGGAACGCCGCGCTCGATTTCTTGCCGTGCTCGCTTGTTGCTTTTCTCTTTTCACTCTTCACTTTTCCCCTGTCGCTGATTAATCCGCGCACTACGAAATGTTTTTTGATTGACAAGCCCTCGCCTTGTTCTAAAATACCCCCTGCCCCGGAAAACAAAACCACCGTGACGGAACTCATCAGCCAACCTGTCCTGCGCGAAAGCCGCCTGCCCGACGTGAAGCTGTTCTCTCGAGGCAAGGTCCGCGACGTTTACGAGGTTTCCGGGGATCGGCTGCTCATCGTGGCGACCGACCGGCTTTCCGCCTTTGACGTGGTGATGAACGAGGGCATCCCCGACAAGGGCCGTGTACTCACCGAGCTTTCATGTTTCTGGTTCGAGCTTTTTCGCCGCGAATTTCCAAGCCACTTTCTTACGGCGTCGCTCGCCGACTATCCGGCGGAGCTCAAGCCTTTTGCTGACCAGCTCAAGGGGCGTTCGATGCTGGTTCGCAAGACCAAGCCGTTTCCTATTGAATGTGTGGTGCGAGGCTATCTGGCGGGGTCAGGGTGGAATGATTACCGTGCCACCGGCGCCGTTTGCGGCATCCGGTTGCCCGCCGGCCTCCAGGAATCCTCGAAACTCGAGCAGCCCATCTTTACTCCTGCCACCAAAGCGCAGGAAGGGCACGACGAGAACATCTCCTGGGAGCAAACCGTTGTGGCGATCGGTGAGGACGCGGCGAAAGAGCTGCGGACCAGGAGTGTGGCGCTTTATGTCAAAGCGCGCGAATACGCCGAAGGCCGCGGTATTATCATTGCAGACACCAAGTTCGAGTGGGGCGTTTCGGGCGGCAAGATCATCTTGATTGACGAAGTGCTGACTCCTGATTCTTCGCGCTTCTGGCCCCAATCCGGCTTCGTGCCCGACAGGGCGCAGCCGTCGTTTGATAAACAGTTTGTCCGTGACTACCTCCTTTCGGTCGGCTGGAACAAACAACCTCCCCCACCCACGCTTCCGCATGAAGTGGTGGAGAAGACTGCTGAAAAATATCGCGAGGCTTACCGTCTTTTGACCGGACGCACACTCAACTAAGGGCATTGGCGGGCGGCTCGCTTTTCTCATGGGCGCATGGAACTGGCTCGATTGGACGCTGATCGGGGTGGTGGCTCTTTCGGTAATTGTCGCCTTCTCGAAGGGATTCGTCCGCGAACTGATTTCGCTGGCCGCGCTGATCGCGGGCGTCTTCATTGCGGCGCGCGGCTACGGCCGGGCATCAGTGTGGTTTGAGGACATGACCAGTTCTCACCAGGTGGCCCAAGGCTTGGCTTTTCTGGCGCTGTTTCTCGGTACGCTGCTGGTCGGCGCGGTGCTTGCCGCCATAGCAGCCAAACTCATCAAGAAAGCAGGCGTCCAGACTTTCGATCGCTTTCTCGGCGGGCTGTTCGGACTCGTACGGGGCGTCGCTGTGGATTGCGTTTTGCTGCTGGCTTTGGTCGCTTTCGCGATCAAACTCGATGCCGTCCGAAGGTCAGCGCTTGCCCCTTATGTCGTAGGAGGAGCCGAGGCGGTCGCCAATGTCATGCCAGACGACCTGAAGACCCAATTTCGCGCCGGTCTCCAGAAGTATCGGGCGTCGGTGAACGAAACGGAGTCGAAAGACAAATAGCGCGTCGCGAACCGTATCATTCTCGAGGCCGGGGGGCGTTTTGTGAAAGGGCAGCTCGAGGTTCTCGTGCGGCAGATGATCGAGAAAGGGGTTCTTTACCCGGAGGCACTGGCGGAATTCGAGAGGACTTTCTTTCGCGGCGTCCTGGAACGCAGCGGCGGTAACCAGTCCAAAGCCGCCGAGATGCTCGGCATCCATCGCAACACGCTCGGCCGCAAGATTGAAGCACTGGGCCTCAACAACCACCCCAAACGTCATAAGAGCCGCAGCCGGTGATGGGGCCTGCTCCTCGCGGGCAAAATACACCCTTGGCAAAACAGCTACGCGAGGCACCAGCGGCATAAACAGAGAAGGGTCCGCGAGCCCCACAGCTCCTGCGGACTCCCTTCTGCATCAGCCAGCGGTAGTCCTTTTATTGTGCGGTGCGATGACTGGTTGTCGTCCGACGATGCACCGGAGCTCGCTTGGGGGGAGCCTTCTTGTGCTTATCGGCGGCTGCGGCCAGATCATCCGGATTGATCTTGCCGTCCAAACTCAGATAAAAGCTGGGCGTGACTGAATAGGCGGTAATCGTTCCGTCGAACCGGACCAAGTCGCCTTTCTGAAGGTCCTTCGCCTCCGGCTGCGCATCCTTCAATTCGATGTCGTATACATCCTTCGCTTTGGATTCGTCGGTCACCGCGATCCGAACCATATAGTTTCCAGGATCGCTGCCCTTCTCCAGGCTCACCACTTGGCCGCCCATGGCAAAGGCCTGACCCTTTAACTGCTGAAAATTCTGATTGGCCTGATCGCCTCCGACACGCAGGCTGTCCTCGATGTTATAGAAAGCGTCGATGGCTGCATTGCCGGTGGGTTGGTGCTTCTCGGGAGGCGCCACCTTGAAACCCGCCGGTGGCGCCACAGAAGTGGCGGCTTGGGTGAGGACATCCTTTTCACCCGCGTCCGACCCGTGACGGCCGACGTAGACCTGCCCGAAAAATTTCTCGATCCCTGCCGCATCCGCGCTCTTCGCTGCCCTCGCCAGATCATCGGCGCGTGCCAGATTCCAAATCGCATTGTCGAAGTCAGGAGGCACCGAGTAAAGGTACGACAGACCCAGACGGTAGGTGACATACGGATCGTTCGAATTGTCTTCCTGCGCCGCCTTGAGCGCGGTGATGGCAGCCGCGTAGTCCTTGCGTTGTAAGGCGACAAAACCTAGAGCGGCATTGAAATTGGCGCGCAGCACCTTGACCTGCTGGTTGAACTGGTCGTCAGAAACGTTGGCCGGCTTCTGTAGCTTCTGGAGCGCCGCGAGACCCTGTTTGGCGTCCGTTTCGGCTTGGGCAAGTTTGGCGTCCTTATCCGGCGCATCAACTTTGTAAACGAACGGGAACGCGAATGCCAAATAGTTCAGGGCGGCGATATTCTCGGGATTAGCCGCCACCGCCTTGTGCGCCGCATCGATGGCCTTGGCGCTGTTGCCCAACTGCTGGTAATCGCCCATCTCGACCTGGTAAGCCTGATCCTTGAAATCGGATGTCGAATACTTCTGCAGGAACGCTTCCGCCAGCGATACCTGCTTGTTCGGGTCCTTTTCGGCCGCCATCGCCTGGAAGGCATCGTACTCTTCCCGGCTCTTCCAGGCTGGCTTCTTCTCGGCGCCGGCCTGCTGGCCGCCAGCTTGCTGTCCGCCCGCGGCATCCTGCGCCGCAACCGGGGCCCCTGCCGCGCCGCAAGATTCCGGCGCCAGGCTCAGCGCGCCCAGGCCAACCAGCGCCGTCAGGGTCAGGAAAACTGTCGTTTTCATCTTCATTGCCAGACAACCTCGGTCAGTGGAATACGACCTTCAAATGACAAGGCGCGCCAGCCGCGGGGATTGCCGCAACCTGATCCGCTGATCCCTGGCCCGCGTCTCCAGCGCGCCTGTTTTAGTGCGCCCATCCATGTATCAAGACTCGCGGGAATTTTCAAGCAAAATCTGTGGAATTATTCACTTACTCAATACAACATCAAGTCTTCCGTCTCCCGGTTTCGGACCCCTTCAATTTGGATGCACATCCAGGTATGTCAGGATGTAGCTTCTACTTTAACGAGTGAACGAGGAAGTGTAAAGTGTGGGGTTGTCCTCCAACGGCTGCGATCGGTGGAGATGGAGCGCGAGCCCTCCCTGGATTCCTCAAGTCCGACCCGCTCAGGTAGACACCGGAGGGCCTGCAAAAGTTCCTCGGAGTGGATGTGGCCTTTAGCCCGATCGATCTCGCCGTCGTCATCGTATACCTGATCGCGATCACCCTCTTTGGAGCTCACTTCCGCAAGAACCAACGTACTTTGCACGACTATTTCCTCGGCGGCCGGCGGCTGCCCTGGTGGGCGATCGCCTTGTCAGTCGTCTCAGCGGAAACCAGCATCCTGACGATCATCAGTACCCCGGGCATCGCCTACCGCTCCAACATGGCCTTCCTACAGCTCGTCTTCGGGTATCTGGTGGCACGCGTAGTGGTGAGTTTCATATTCATCCCTCGCTACTTTGCGGGAGAACTTTTCACCGCTTACCAGCTCATCGAGAGACGGTTTGGACGCGGACTCAAGGTGTTCACTGCAGCCCTATTTCTCACCACACGCGCCTTCGCCGAGGGCGTCCGAGTGTTCGCGATTTCGATTGTCATCGGGGTGATTTTCAGAACCGGCGTCATCGCTTCGGTTATCATCATCACCGTGCTGACGCTCTTTTACACGTTCGAAGGCGGCCTGACGGCGGTGATTTGGACCGATGTCATCCAGTTGACCATTTACCTCTCGGGCACCGTGCTGGTTCTGGCGCTGGCGCTGCACAGTATTCCCGGAGGGTGGGGGGAAGTGGCTCGGCTCGCCGCAAACGCCGGCCACAAGTTCACCGTTTTCGATTTCCATTTCAATTGGCACGAACCCTACTTGTTCTGGTCCGGGCTGGTAGGCGGAACGTTTCTCACCAGCGCGAGTCATGGCACTGATCAGTTGATCGTACAACGCCTCCTCGCCGCGCGCTCCAAGCGCCAAAGCCAAGCCGCGCTGCTCTCGAGTGGCTTGGTGATCCTGTTCCAGTTCGCGTTGTTCCTCGTAGTTGGAGTTGTGCTGTTCGCTTACTACCACCACTATCCGCCCGCGCACCCGTTCACGCGTCCCGACCGCATTTTCCCGACGTTCGTCGCAACGACGCTGCCGCGGGGACTCGCTGGTCTTGTAATCGCCGCTATCATCGCGGCGGCCATGTCCAATCTCAGTGCGGCTTTCAATTCGTTGGCCTCGAGTTCAGTCGTGGACTTTTACCAGCCGTTTTTCAAGCCTCAGGCCGACGAGCGCCATTACCTGCGCGTTTCCCGCGGTTTCACGCTCGCGTGGGGTGGAGTGCTCATCACCATCGCACTCTACGCCCAGTATCTCCACGAGAGCGTGCTCGAACTGGCTCTCACCATCGCCTCGGTGCCCTATGGAAGCATGCTCGGCATCTTCCTTCTCGGAACCCTGACCCGCCGCGCCACAGGCCGTGGCACACTCTTGGGTGCAGTCCTGGGACTCGCCGCTTTGGGCTTCGTTCTGCTGGGGAATGCCTTGCATTTCGTTACCATCGCCTGGACTTGGTACGTGGCCATCGGAGCGACGGTGACGTTTGTCTGTGGATGGACAGCCAGCGTGCTCGGTAGAGCTTCGAGTGAGAAAGTCCTGAGGGCCAAGTGATGGCAGAGCGCACTGAACTCGCCAAGGGCCTGGGCGTCTACGGAGCGACGTCAGTGGTTGCCGGCACAATGATTGGCACGGCAATCTTTGTGGTGCCGAGCATCATGCTTCAGTACGTTGGCACGCCACTGATGGTGATTGTCGTCTGGGCGTTTGCGGGGGTGCTGAGTCTTTTCGGCGCGATGGGTTACGCGGAGTTGGGCGCGGCGATTCCCGCCGCAGGCGGAGAGTACGCGTACCTCCATCGCGCTTACGGGCCCATGCTCGGTTTCCTCTACGGCTGGACGTACTTCATCGTGGCCAAGACTGCCTCGATCGCCGCGATCGGCACCGGGTTTGTCATCTACCTGACTTATTTTTTCCCCGTGTTCAACGGCGTGATTTTTACCCAGGAGTTCCATCTTGCCGGATCCGGCCACACCGTACAGCTTACTGGTCTTCAGATCGGCGCCGCGGTCATGATCTTTCTCCTCTCGGGGCTCAACATCCTCGGTGTGCGACGCAGTGGCGCAGTCCAGACCCTGTTCACAGCTTCAAAGCTCCTTGTTCTCGGCATCCTCATCGTGCTGGGATTGACACTCGGCCACGGATCGTTTGAGCATTTTCGCCCGCTCTTGATCAACACGTCCCGCCACGGATTCCTCGGGGCCTTCGGAGTCGCCACCGTTTCGGCGCTCTGGGCTTACGACGGCTGGAACAACCTCAGCATGGTCGCGGGCGAGGTGAAGAATCCCGAGCGCAACATGGTGACGGCGCTCATTCTCGGCTCCCTGCTGGTGCTCGCGGTCTACGTGCTGGTCAACGTCGCCTATTTCTATGTACTCGCGCCCAGCGACGTGCTCGCGACCCGCAAGGTTGCCGCCGATGCGGCGCGCCGATTGTTGGGCGGAGCGGGAGGAGCCTTTGTCGCCATCGGTGTGCTCCTTTCCACCTTTGCCACGCTCAACGGCTCGATCCTCTCGGGCTCGCGCGTACCCTACGCCCAGGCTCGCGACGGACTTTTTCCCAAGGCGCTCGCGTCAGTTAATCCCAGGTTCCAGACGCCGGCGGTCGCAATCGTCGCGCAGGCGGCGATCGCGGCACTCTTCGCGCTAAGTGGCACTTACGAGGCCCTCTATACGAAGGTGCTGTTCTCCGAATGGCTCTTTTACGGTCTCGTCACCGCGTCGATTTTCGTCCTGCGGCGCCGAGAACCCGGCTTGGCCCGTCCCTATCGCACCTGGGGCTATCCCGTTGTCCCGGCAATTTTTGTTCTTCTCGCGGCACTCTTCCTGGTAAACACCTTCCTCGAACGCCGCGCCGACTCACTTTGGGGTCTCGCGCTCATGGGAAGCGGAATCCCGGCTTACGGGCTGTGGCGCTGGTGGCAGAGACGATCTTCCTGAGGACACCATGACTGCGAATTCCGAACGAAACCGACCCAGTATTCTGGAACGCTTTGGCTCTCACCATGCCGGCGCGCTCGCGCTGCTCTTGCTGGCTCTGATGACTGCTGCGTCCTGTCGCGCTTTTGCCGCGCCGACCACGTGGGGTGTTGTAATCCCGACCGGTGCGGATCCCCGCTTAAGCGCCCAGCTTGACCGGATCGCCGCCACAAACGGCGCTACCGTAGTGCCTCTCATCAGTGCTCGAGACGCAAAACGCCAGCACATCTCGATGCTCATCGAGCTGCTCGAAACCAAAGGCGGGCAAGAATCGTTGCTTCAAACCTTGAAGCGCAACACTGGACCGGCAGCCGGACGCCTGACTCCGGAGCTTGCGGCCCAGGGCTACCTCATCGAAGTGAACTATCGCAGCCGATCCTCGCGGCCCGAGCGCATTCGAATCACGGCCGCTGTGCCGGAGGGTTTCCACAACGCGCTCGACCGACTGACCGACCTCGTCCGCATCTGGCCGTCCAGTCTGAGCGCGAATCTCTTGCCGCATCCCAAGACGCTGCGGGTGGAAAAGAGCGGAAGAACCGTGCGCATCGGCGACTTCCCTTCCTTCCCGATGCGCGGCATTGTCGAAGGCTTCTACGGAACGCCCTGGAGTTACCAAGACCGCCTCGACGTGTTTCGCTTCGAGGGCGACCACGCCATGAACGTGTACTACTATGCGCCCAAGGACGACCTTTATCATCGCAAGCTCTGGGCTGAACCTTATCCGCCGGACCAAATGCATCAACTCGGCGAACTCGTCGCTGCAGCGCACGCCAACTTCGTCGACTTCTGCTTCGCCGTCAGTCCCGGCCTGTCGATGACGTACTCGAGTGACGCGGACTTCACGAAGCTGACGAACAAGCTCGACAGCGTCGCCAAGCTCGGCGTCAGTTGCTTCGCTCTGTTTCTCGACGACGTGCCTCAGGACTTGCGGAATCCCGCCGACCAGGCGCGTTTCAAGACGCTCGCTGCGGCGCACGTGTACGTCACCAACAAGCTCGAGCATTACCTGGCCGCGCAGTCTCCCCAGAACCACCTCACCGTGACTCCGACGACTTACACCAATGCCTGGGGCAGTCGTGACTACATTGCGGAACTGGGCGCGGGAGTTGACCCGCATGTCGACCTCGTGTGGACGGGAACCAAGGTTGTTTCGCCCACCATCACCGTCGCGGACGCCCGCGAGTGGAGCCGCTATCTCTGCCGTCCACCGCTCGTGTGGGACAACTTCCCGGTGAACGACGGCATTCGCTGGCGTTTGAATCTCGGCCCGATGCGCGGCCGCGACCCCGGCCTTCCAGAGACGGTGCGCGGGCTCGTCTCGAATCCTATGAGCCAGGCGCACGCGTCGATGATTCCGCTTCAGACTGTTGCTTCTTACCTTTGGAACTCAACTGCCTATCAGCCCGATCGCGCGGAACAGAAAGCTCTTCTCGACCAGTACGGCAGGGGCGGAGCGAAACTCCTTAGCGCGTACCTCCAGACGTATAGTGATTACTGGTGGCAGGACAATATCTTCAAGTCGTTGTTCGTTGAAACTCGCCAGCCGATTGACGCCCGGCGGATCGCAGCGCGCATCGGCGCTCTCCAGTCTTCACTGGCCGCACTCGGCTCCGACGTCCGATTTTCGAAGCTTCTGCCCGAGATTCAGCCGTTCCCCGGAACGACGCGCAACCGGCTGACCGCGGTCCAGGCCGACCCGGCTTTCAAGCGCCTGCCGAACGGCAGGTTGGTCTGGAATGAGGACTACAACGTACTTGAGGCGCATCACTTGACGTCCCCGCCCGCCCTCGACGGCGACTTCGCCAAATGGCAAAGCGGTTCAACCTACGTGCTCGATCAGACGGCCCAGCTTCACTCTGACCCCAAGCTGTGGACAGGCCCGCCGCAGTTTGCGGCGCGCTTCGCGCTGGCCTGGGATGCACAGTATCTCTACATCGGTGTCGACGCGACCGACCCTCAGCTCTATCAGCCATTCACGGGACGCGATATCGACAAGGGTGACGTGGTCCGCGTGATTCTCGAAACCGCATTTCGCCCGAACTACACGCGCGCCAGCGCGAACGGCGATGACTACTTGTTGCTCCTGAGCTCGGGCAATTTTGCCGGCGTCCCACCAAGTATCTTCTCCGAGGAGGACTACCTGCCACCGCGTGCGCATCCCCGCGACTACGACCACGAAATCAAGACGGCCTGGAAGAAAACGGCCACGGGGTTCTCCGGAGATATCGCCATTCCGGTAGGCTACTTCGATGGCAGCAGGTTTCACGCGGGCTACGAAATCGGATTGAGCTTCGGCGCGCGCAAAGTGCTGCCTCCACCTCCCGGTACACCGTCAGGCACCGTCGAAGAGGAGACCGGTTATATCAGCTTTGACTCGAAAGCTGACCGACTCTTCCCCACGGCATTTGGCAATCCAGCGACTTATCAGAGGTTAGTGCTGCGCTAAACGATCTTTGGAGCGGCCCGCACGTGAGCAGAACCGGCGCTCACTTTTTCCGCAGCGCCGGCAGGACGTACTGCGTCAGGAAGACGTCATAGGATTTGCGAACGTCGTCGTTAATCGACGAAGTGGCGAGGGGGCCGTCGCCATCGGCGCGCAGGTAAAGATCACCGGAACCGCCGAAGGTGCTGGCGGTCGTCTTGACATATTTTTCCTGGTCAGTCTCGGCGAAATCGTAAATCTGCTTGGGAGTATAGGTCTGGAGCTGCTGCGGGGTCATCTTTCCCACGCTGCGAACCCAGAGGTTCAGCTTGCCGAACCCGCGGCTCTTGTCATAGTCGATACGTAAAATGTGACGATACTCGTCATCCGGCTTGCTCGGGCCCTTATAGGTGTCGGCGAGCAAATAGAAGTCCTGGAGCCTGCCGTCGTGAGAAGAGTCGAGCAGTTGAAAGAGTTGCGACGTGGCATCATCAGGAGCCGCCGGGTCCACTTTGTGCTTCGCGTAGAGTCGGCTGCCGAAAGAAGCCGCAACCACTGTCAGCATTACGGCGGAAAAAACCGCGGCGCTCCACCGAAGTGAATCTCCCTCTCTGGTCATTGTCCTCCCCCAACCGGCCTAAGATAAGTCCGTCAATGCCCGGCCAGGCATCCGGGGCTGCCATTGACCGCTGAAGTGTACCGCAGTGCCCAGGCATCGGCAAGGTTAAGTCGAACGTCATCTCGGCCGTAGGCTCACGGCGCCATGCCTTCCGCCATCCACCGCTTGAAGAGCGCCACGCGATCCTCCGGCCAAGGTCCGTCGCAAGGCATGCTTCCGTCCTCGAGTGTAGCCAGGATTTCCTTGGCCTGGGCCTTTACGTCGTCGTACGACGACAAGTCAAGCCCGTAGTGTTGCATCGACTCAACGTCCGGTGAGTCGCGGAAGAGCGGGCGAATGTCACCGTTGAAACTCAACGCCATAGTTCCCTCCCCTTGGCATCCCGAAATCCCGCCCGTGGAACGCGCCACGCGGAGCGCGGGCGCGCCTAAGGATACAGCAGATACCTTGTACGCAGCTTGCGGAATTGTCCGAGCTGATCCTGCTCCCAATGATACGCAATCCTTCGCGGATCGTGTCCGCGCTTGATCGCGTCGAGCACGGTGCGTGAGCCGACGAGGGGCAGCGTCTTGTCAATCTCAAAGCTCTTTGGAAACAGTTGGTACAAAGCGTGCGCGAGCTCGACTCCCAGTTCTGGAGCGTCGAGCGCCGCGCGGTCGACCAAGTCGATCTGTACGCCATGGCAAACCTCGCCGTGAAAGCGGTTTTCGCGAGGCGTGAAGTCGTAGGGCGAGAAGCGTACTCCCTGGATGCGGCGCGCGTTGAGGTAGTCAGAGAGTTTCTGCGCCTCGATCCAAGGCGCGCCGAGCACCTCGAAGGGCGTATCGGTCCCGCGTCCGACACTTAGATTCGCGCCCTCGATCATTCCCACGCCCGGGTAGAGCACAGACTCGATCAAATTGCGAAGGTTGGGCGACGGGTTTACCCACGCCAAACCCGTTTCATCGTACCAGTCGGTGCGACGCCAGCCGCGCATCTTCACGACTTCGAGTTTCGCACCCAGGTTCTTCTCCGCATTGAAGAGTGTCGCCAGTTCGCCGATCGTCATCCCGTGCCGCACCGGTAACGGAAAGTAGCCGACGAACGACTCCTGGTCGGCGTCCAATATCGGCCCCTCAACGAGGACGCCGCCGATCGGATCGGGACGGTCGAGCACATAAATCGGAATTCCCTTGCGCGCTGCGGCCTCCATCGAGTAGCCGAGGGTGGTTTCATAGGTGTAGAAGCGGACACCCGCGTCCTGGATGTCATACACGATTCCGTCCACGCCCTCCAGCATCTTGTCCGTGGGGCGCTCGGTCTCACCGTACAGACTGAACACCGGCAGGCCGGTAACGGGCTCCTTCGTCGAAGACACGCGTGCGTCGGCGGTGCCGTACAGTCCGTGTTCGGGACTGAAGATGGCCACCAGCTTCACTCCGGACGCGTGGGCGAGGACGTCGATCGTGCGCCGTCCCGCGCTGTCGCGGCCAGTCTGATTGGTGATGAGTGCGACGCGATGTCCGGCGAGAGGCCCGAAGTTCCCACTTTCCAGTACGTCGATGCCCGTGTCCACCTTGGGCGGATGAGAAGGCGCCGTGCGGTAGCTGTTCATGAGCTCCCAGTAGCTCGTGGAAGAGAGGCGCGCCGCGAGCTCTGCTGCGGTAGGCGTTCGTGCATACGCGGCTGCGGCGACGTCGGCTACCTGGGCGCGCAACGCAATGACGTTGCCTTCACCCACGGGATGCACCGCATTCGTCAACAGGATCAGGTACGTTTTCGAGAAGGGGTCGATCCAGATGTCCGTACCGGTAAACCCCGTGTGCCCGAACGAGCCCACAGGAAACAGCTCGCCGCGATTCGAAGCATAGGGCGAGTCGATGTCCCAGCCCAGGCCTCTGACGACCATTCTGCGGAGCGGCGTCTCAGGCGTCGTCATCTTATCCACCGAGACGGCGCTCAATATGCGCCCTCCTCGGTACACGCCGCCGTTCAATATCATCTGGGCGAAGATGGCCAGATCGCCGGCCGTTGAAAACAACCCCGCGTGGCCGGCGACGCCGCCCATCGCGTAGGCCGTCGGATCATGGACCTCTCCCCACAGCATCTTTCCGCTTGTGCCGTTCTGGTACTGCGTCGGCGCGATCCGCACCTTCAGCCGGGCCGGCGGCAGGAACATCGTGCTGGTCATCCCCAAGGGTTTGAAGATATGCTCGCGGCAGTAGACGTCCAGTGGCTGCCCGGAAACACGCCGCACCACCTCGCCCATTGTCTCGTAGTTGATATCGCTGTAGATGAATCGCGTGCCGGGCGGCACGATGGGCGTTTCGGCGGCGATCATCCGCATCGCCGTGTCATATCCGGACCACGCCGGCTTGAGGTCAAGGTCGGGCCGCAGGCCGGAATAGTGCGTCATCAGCTCGCGGATCGTGATTCTGTCCTTCCCGTTGGCTCCGAATTCCGGCCAGTACTCGGCGACTGGTTCCTCGAGACGAATCTTCCCCTGTTCGAACAGCTGCATGACCGCGGTGGTGGTTGCAATCACCTTGGTCAGCGAGGCCAGATCAAAGATCGTGTCGACGCGCATCGGCAGCTTGCGGGGGACGAGAGCCCGGCGTCCAAAGGCCCGGCGGTAGACAATCCCGCCGCGATTGCCAATCAATACCACGGCGCCGGCTGTCTTGCCTTCGTCGATCGCCTTCTGGACGTCGGAAGCGATCGCGGCAAGCTTGCCGCCCACTGCCGCCGGATGGGCACGAGAAGTGGGGCGCGGCCGGGAACGTTTCTGAGCGGCGAAGCAAGGAACTGATACCATCCATGCCGCGACGAGCGATGCACAAAGTTGTCGGTCAAGTTTCATCAAAGCGTTTGATCGTGGGTCCGAGTCACCGCGGCGAGCGCATTCGGCTTGCATCTGAACGCGCGCTGTTTCTGCTATCCGCGGCGGCGTCATTTGCTATATACTGTCGCGCTTCTTCTGTCAACCAGGGTGGAGTGCACCCCAAGATTGAGACACGGAAAATAGGGACACTTTGCAGCGAAGGGAGGTGTCCCTTGAAGGGCAAAAGCAAGCGAGAACGTCGTACGGAGGAGTTCAAAAAGAGGGCGGTCCAGCGAATGTTAGCCG
>Ga0209167_10000429_pt1 | contig 31978 bp, 33 predicted proteins | sample Coa_R1_9_FD_187154 | JGI IMG/M metagenome (GOLD analysis project Ga0209167, IMG submission 187154) | Surface soil microbial communities from Centralia Pennsylvania, which are recovering from an underground coalmine fire - Coalmine... | ecosystem: Environmental > Terrestrial > Soil >...
GGCATCCCGTTGTAGAACGTCGCCACCACCACCTCGGGAATATTGATCGAAGGAAACAGATCCACCGGCATGCGCGCCAGGCTGCTCAGCCCCACCACCGCCAGGATCAGACACGCCACCACGATGAAATACGGATTCCGGATCGCAAACCGCGGCACTACTCTTCTCCTGCGGACGTCGCGAGTTCGATCGGTTTTGGTTGGACAACTTCGCCTGCGTTAAGTTGGCTGCGTGCGCTCACGATCACCTGGTCGTTTTCTTTGAGCCCGGAAACAATCTCCACTCGCTCTGGAGTCTGGAGACCCAGCACAACCGCCGCTCGCTGAAGCTTGCGGCCGCGCGTGATTCGAAGCACGCTTACTTCATTCCCTTCCCGGTCGAGGGCCTCCACCGGAACAGTTAGAACGTTATGCCGTTGTTCGAGCGCGAGCGTGGCATAGGCATACATTCCTGGAACGAGTTCATACCGTGGGTTCTTCACATCGATTTCCGTGCGCATGGTCCGCGTCGAAAAATCCACTTGGTCGGCAAAACGCGCCACCTTGCCCCTGTATGTCTTGCCCACCGACGGCACCTGCACCTGTACGGCCATCCCAACGTGCACCTCTGGCACCACCGATTCGGGCACGGGGATGGTCAGCCGCAGCAAGTCGTTTTGCGATACCCGGACCAGCGGCATCGCCTGTGTGTGCGATGAGGTGCCCGCCTGCAGCATCGTCCCGATATCTGCGTATCTCTTCGTAATCACGCCGGTAAAGGGCGCGGTGATTCGCGCGTACGAGTACATTGCCTGGACGCGATCCTCATTCGCCTCCGCCACCGCGAGCTCGTCTTGCGCCGCTGCAAGAGCGGATTTTGCGGCGTTCACTTGCGCGTCCGAAGCCAGATCCTTGCTTTGCGCGTCGTCTATTTCCTGCTGCGCGATGAGATTTGGTTGCGTGTCCGTCACCTGTGCCAGCCGCGTGTACTGCAGGTGCGCGGCCGCATACGACGCTTCCGACTGTTTCAGTTGGTACTGTGCGCGCTGGATTTCTTCCCGGCTCCGTTCGACCACGCCCTTCGCTTGCTGCACCTGGTCCTGAAGCTCGGGAATCTCCAATACCGCGAGCAATTGGCCCGCTCGTACGCGGTCTCCGATGTCGACCTGAATATCTTTCACGTACCCGGCCACCTTCGCATCCAGATCCACTTCCTGATAAGGCCGGAACTCCGCCGCGAGCCTCAGCGTCCGCGACAGGTCTTGCCGCGTAACTTGGCTCACACCGACTACAGGCACGGTTGGGTCTTGGCCTTGCTTTGCATTTGTCGTTGAACACGACGTCAGCAGAACCGCCGCTCCTGCGCACAAATAAATGGCGACGATTCTACTGACTCTGGAATACCTGCCACGCGCTTGACCTGCGACTGTTCCCACGGCTTCGCACGCCTCCTCCCCGGACGGGGCTTCAACAATTCCCGCGCGCAGCCACTTCGTGCAGCTTCGGCGGATTCCGCATCTACCTAACGGGCCGATTGGACAAGAGTTGCCTTCGCCGTCGGTCCTGTCGTCAAACTGACATTCTGGAATAGGGATCGATTAGAAAGCCCAGACGCTAAAAACTGGGAAACGGAGCGTTACAGAGAGAAGAATGCAGGTGGGGATCGATGTCTGACGGATAGAAGCAGACGGATCGGTTCGGCCGGCGGCGCCTCGGGCTCTTTTCGCACGCGAGCGGCTGGCCGCGGCTTTTCGACGGTTGTGCGTGTCACTCGCTCTAAAGGCGCCGATCCCAGAACCGCTGAAGTCAACGTCACATTCATTTTCGTCGAGAGTGAAGATTGATGCGCGAAGTTCGCTCCTCGGTAATACTGGCCGTCCTTTGCTATGGTCGCCAGTCCCGCCAGGCTGACCAGGAGAAGAATAATCGCGGCCTTGCTGAAAATCGGGCACGAGCGCCTCACGCGTGGAGCCGTCCGGGGAAAGCGGGGTTCCCGCTCCAGAAACGACGTGTTCCGCTGTGGCTTAAATTCCATCTTCGAATGATGCGCGAGAATGCCGGATTGTACGATACACGATTATCTTAAAATCAGTCTGATTCTAAATTCAAGCACCAGGATGCCTTCGATTTCCCTGATTGCAATAAGGGCTGGCTCGGTCGGAAAGCAAGATGATCGACGATCCGGCACGTGGGCGAGGCTTCTTCTCGCTCCGCAACCGGTCTATCCGTCCGAATCTCGCGCCAGACTGGTTGTTTTGGTTTCTTCCGAAAAAGACCGCAGCCGACAAACCTTCACGCCGCGCAGGCAGCGCAAGTCCCTCGCGGATCGGCTATCCGAACCCAAGCTCTATCGCCAGGTAAATCGATTAACCCGGATCGCCTCCAGTGCAGGCGATCCGGGGCGACGACCGCCAGTTGGTTATATCTACGGCAGGTAGTAGCGGAACGACGTGAAGAACATGTTCTCTTGGCCCTGCGGCTCGCCGTTCGGGTTCCCGCCAGTTGTGGCCGTTCCACGCCACGTGTTCCGAACGTAGTAGGAGTATTGAGGACCCCATTGCACAGTGCCCTTGGAACCCTTGTAGAAGCGATACCAGAACCCGACAGTCCCTTCGATCAGGTTCCGCGTATCAGCCGTGCAGTTGGCGACCGCCCCGGGAGCGTATCCGCCGCTTCCAGGGGTCGGCTCGTTCCAGCATCCCGAATTGTTAAACAGCGGTGAACCGTATCCCACGCCCGCGCCTGATCCGTTGACGTATGCCGTTCGAGCGGCGTATTCGGCGCCGACGTTCATGTAGAGGTCGAACTTGGGATAATGAAACTCCCAGGTGCCGAGTCCCTGGTAGCTGTGGATGAGCGCAAGCGTGCCATCCGGACGTACGGTTGCATCCGGGAGGCCGCCTGTTCCGTAGCGCCCCACGCCGTCTCCAACCAGACCGTGAACTCCTAGATCCATGTGCTTGTCAAAGAACCACAGCCGCGCGTTCGCGCCCACTCCACCGCCAACCCGCTTGTCATTGAACGGACTCGCGCCGGTCGGAAACACGCGGTCTCGGAAGGTGCTGATCACACCAAAAAGCTCGAGGTGTGCCATGTTGTTTTGGGCCACTGCTTTCAAAATGAAATCGGGCGCAGCATTGAAGGAGTAGTTCGCGGTCGGGTTGTAGAGCCCGCCGGGGTTGCCCGCTGTGCCGAGTAAGAAATTCGAACTCTGTCCGTGCGCGCCAAACGTTGTCTGCGGATTCTCCACCGACAGTGCCAGCCAGAATTTGTTATTGAAGTCCTTGGCGATGCGGAACCCGTATTGCCGAGCCCAACTGAACCCGATGTGGTATTGCGCATCGACGGTCATCGGCAGGACCTCGGTTCGGTTGTCCACGCCGCTGCCTGTTTCGGTCACTAAGCTCCACATCTGTCCGCCGGTAATGGTCCAGCCGCTCGCAAACGCCGCTTGGCCCCAGAACTGTCGCTGGCGGAAGGTGTAGCTGTTGCTCTCGTTGCTGTTTGACGTCGTGCCGGCCGAGAGAAAGTCAGCCTCGTAGTAGCCGCCTATCTTCATGTCCTTCAGCTTGCCCTCAACCAGCATGCCGATCCGCGACTGCCTGCCGCTCGCGTTGAACTCACCCACGTTGTACTGCGAACTTGCCGGAACCGGAGCCGCGTTGAACGGCGTGTTGACGTCGGCGCTGAGCGCGCGCTGTCGCCACACAGTTTCTGCCGCCATGAAGCCAACCGGAGTCATCGTGACCCCCTTGTAATGCAGCGCCGCCGGCTCGTCGGGATTTGCTGTCTGCGCCGAATCGGCTTTCCCGCCGGCCATAGCCGGACCGCTCGCCACACTCTTCGTGACGATGCTGGACGACGACGACTCCGAGGCCGCAAGCGTGCCGCTCACGCCCACTGACGTGCTGGGCGGCACCGACGTGTTGGCGGTTGCCGGTGTGCCAGCCACAATCTCAGCCGCGGTGGCCCGAGATGCGCCCGACGCGTTTAATTGCCGCTGCAGCGATTCCATTTTCTTTTCCTGCTCTTTCAGCTGCTCGTTCTGTTCCTGAAGCTGCTTGGCCTGCGTCTCCAGCAAGTCACGGAGCTGCTGCAGCTCGCCTTCCATTCCCGCCGGAGCTGGCTTTGCTGGCGTGTTTGCGCTCGGAGCCTTTGAAGCGTTCGCCGGAGCGTCGGCGCTCTTGGTCTTCGCGGCAGCATCTTTACCTGCGTTCGCGTTCGCTTTCGCTGCCGCATCCCCTTTCGATTCCGCTGCCGCCGAACCGTTGTCCCCTTTGCTCGCCGCCGCTATTGCGGGTGACGCGGCCAGCCCAAAGACCAAAATCCATACCGCAGATACTCGCATTCATCCCCTCCTTGAGATTGAACTTCCGCAGGTAGATTACGACTGTGGCAAACTACACGCGTCTTCGTCGAAACTAGATAGCCGTGCCTTACCCTGAACGGACCAACTCGCACCCTTTTCACGGTTCGCTGAAGGTAGGCGTGCCGGTTCAATCGAATGTGACTTGAATGTTAAATCTGCGTTACACAGTGGAGGGACGCAGGTGCATGCGATGCCCGATCGGCACCGCCAGTCGGTACCGTGGTGATCTGTTTTGCAATTTCCTTTGGATTTTGGGGACGCTCATGGAAGCAGGCGGGCTGATTCCGCATGGAAGACCTCCGTTGACGCTTGGTTGCCAGTCCGGAGGTTCCCGGAAGGCGATCGGGCTGGCAAGTACGCGATCTAGGAGCTGATTAAATTCATCCTTGAAAGCAGCTTTCGAGGTGTCAAATCGCAGTGCTTTCCCGCGCGTAAGAGGGAGCCTGACCAACCCGTCGAGTCCATTAATCGCGGAGGACCAACATTCACTGACAGAATCCGAACTATTATTAGTACTCCAGTTGGCCGCCGAACTACTCGCGTAACTTCTTTGGACCGCTCACGTACGGACTGCCTCGCTCATAAAATCGCAACTGTCGATCGGCGTTGCGGGTCAGGCCAATGCGCACGCTCTTGCCAATGGTGCCGGTATTCTGCGCCGCTGCCGCGAGCCAAAGCGGACCGGCGGCGCACAGATCCAAGCCATCTTGTCTGAGATCAATCCGCATGGCTTCGGTGAGCCGGCCAGGCCCCCTGGCCAAATCGATCAAGCACGTCGCGGCGCGGGAGCATTGCATCAAGTCGATTCCCTCAAGCGGTTCGAGCGCACGCAAGAGGGCTCCGCCGCCGACGCCGCGTACCTCGCTTGTAACATTCAGCATGAACGAGGACCCATAAGTGAAATAGACGTAAGCGTGCCCTCGCGCGAGAAATAAAGAACTATTACGCGGCGTCTTCCCACGGAACGCATGACCTGCCGGATCGCCGATTGGATAAGCTTCTGTTTCGACGATCCGCCCGCTGAGCCTGCCGGCGGCAACATCATGGACCACTAATTTGCCAATCAAATAGCGAGCCAACTTCACGGTGTCCACTGGAAGCTCCGCTCGGCGAAGACGTCGGAGCCCGCCACCCGACGTCATCTGATTTGAGCGCTTCATTCTTCGTGCTCTATCGAACGGGCGTGGCGCTTGTCTCAGCGAGCGGTTGGCCCTGATGCACCGTACAGTTTTTCAGCGTTCTCAGCAGGGCTTCGACCGCAATTCTCGACTTCCCCGGCAGTTCCTCCCTCCTGGCCTTAACGCGTTTCATGTCGACGCTCAAAGGGCCACCGACGACACACGTGCCGCCGAATAATTTACGCTCGATAATCGCGACTTTCATACCCGACGCAGCCACGCGCTGCGCCAAGAACGGACCAGCCTGACCGGTTCCGATGATGATCGCGTCGTACGTCGTTGTCATCAATGTCCCCTGTGCTCGACCCATTGGGCACGCCATGGTGGAGCCACGAACGGATCCGCAAAGTACTGTGTTTCTCGCGCAACCTTGTCGTCCCCGAACTCCATGATGCTCACGGTGTATGACGGCTTGCCGTCATATGTCAGGATGAATTCGGTGACCCAAAAAATCACCGCTGCCAATGATTCGTCGGACGGTAAACCGCTTTTTGCTCGGCTGACTAGCGCGTTGGTTGTATGTTGCGTCGACCGCGGGTTCGCTCGCTTGACTGCGGGTATTCCAGCACTGCGTCCTCGTGATAGATGCGGTGCTCCGTTTCAAAATCGTTGGCATCGGACGCCGCCCAATGCTGTTCTAGTGCCGCACGGATCTCTTGATCTCGCACTCCAGAATACTCCTCCTTCTTTTGTTGATCGTTCATCTTGAGCCTTCAATTTGACAAGAAGCTAAACGCGTTAGCAGAATCGGAGCGTACGACGGTTCAGACTCCTCCTACGAGTAGTTTGTTTCGCGGAATCGTCTTTCACGCTGAGGTATTCCAGCCCAAGCGGCCCCATCGCGGTTACTTGCGTGACGTAATGACCCAAAAACCCTGGCCTCGTTATGACTGGACCAAAAACGGGGAGCAGGTCACTCCAGTGCACGAATGACGGATCGTTCGGGTCGAGGCGATTTTTCTAAGTCTTTTGCAATCAGGGAAAAGTTGGTGGACGTGGCCGGGATCGAACCGGCGACCCCCTGCTTGCAAAGCAGGTGCTCTCCCAGCTGAGCTACACGCCCGCCGTTGTTTCTCCTTCTATTCTAACTACTTACAGACGGTTTCGCAGCCGGTTTCTTCGCGTCTTCGGGAACGTAGTAAAAACGTAGTAACTTCGGGTCACGGTAGGCCTGTTCGTTCGCCTTTTCAATACCTTGGCGAACTTGGTCCACCATGCCGAGTTGGTAGTGACGCTTGGTCTCCGGACTGCTGTGCCTCATGGCCCGCTGCACCACCGCATCGGGAGCAACCCAACTGAGACGCGTGCAGAACACGTGACGCAGGTTGTAGATCGGGAAATACGGCACTCCCGCTTTCTTCAACGCCGATCGCCAGGCACTTTTTACGCTTCCCATGGGTTCCCCAGTCTTGCGTGAGCTTGGGAATACATACGGACTTCCCAACACCCGTTTGTTCTTCCATTCCTTGAGAACGTCGGACGCCAACCGGCTCAACGGTAACGGTTGAGCTGAGCCAGTTGTTTTGACGTTGCCATCGAGATGCAGGACCTGGTGCTCGAGATCCACCTGGTCCCACTTGAGCGACAGCCCCTCACTGTAGGTTCGCCCACCGGTCTGAACCAATAAGACGATCGCCACCCTCAGATACGGCGGCGCCGCTTCCAGAATCCGGTGTTCTTCTTCGACAGTAAGCATTCTCTTGGACGGTCGTTCACGACGCTCATCGAAATGTTTCACTCCGGTGGTAGGATTCTCGCCGAGGTACTTTCGCTTGAGCGCGAACTGGAAGATGCAGTGCAGACAAGCCAGTTCCCGGTTAACCGTAGCTCCCTTCACCGTTCGCTTCTTGTCCCACCTCAACGGTTGGATGCGTCGGTAGTTGCGATAATCAACGACACTCCGCTCATCCATCTCCGTCAACTTGCAGTCTCCAAAGTAGGCCCGCAGATGCTTGCTGAAATTCCGATGGTTTTCCTGACTTTTCGGAGAAAGTGTAGAACTGTGCGAGTGCAAGAACTCTTCGCATAATTCCGCGAAGGTCATTCGCTCGCCCGGCCAGCCGACCTGAAAACGCCCCAGCGCGATCTCGGCTTCGCGTTTCTTCCATATCTTCTTTGCGAGTTCTTTGCTGGAGGTTTTGGTCGACTCGCACCGTTGTTCGCCTTTCGCCGTGTAGCCCATCCACCAGAACCGCGAGTCTTTCCTCTTGTATAGTCCCACTGGCGCTCCTCTCACTTGCCGGAGCCGAGCGCCGAAGGAATTATACGCCGTTGAGAAGGCCATCGAGTGGCCGGGCGAATGTGCAAGTCTTTGAATTTGTCCAAGACCGAACGACGGTATTCGAGACGACCGCAAAGCTTTCGCGACTCAATCCTCTGTTGGCACGCGTATCGATAGAGCGTGCTGGTTGCTATGCCAAGGTATTCTGCAGCCTCGGGGTGCTTCAGCCACGGATCGGAATCGTTGCCGGGCGCAATTGTTGGCAAGACTGCCGCGGTTTCTGGCGCAGGATCAGCGATTCCGGTCAACGCTTCACGCAATAGTTCCAAGAGGTGTTCGGGATCTCGGGTTTGGAATACCACGCACGCAACGACAGTTGGGTCACCAATCCGTTGCTTCCCAAGCGGCACTCTTCCGTTGTCCATCCGGCCTCGCTACGTTTTGAAGCAAATCGTAAGCCGTCCGAGCGTGGTGTCAAACCGCATGGACGAGGGCGTCAGGTTCACATCGTGGCGTGTCATACGGATCACGGCGTCTGGGGGGCTTGCAACTCGTTGGAGCAATTACAGATTGCATTACTTTGCTGTTTGATGACCTGCACTGAGGAGTTTCCTTTTCTAAGGGAACTCTTTTTCGCCGATCCCGCGTTTCATGGCTACCTTTCGAAATTTCTTTGAAAACGGAGGCAAAAACATCATGTCGAATATCGGAGCGAACAAAGTCATTCTGCTCGGAAATGCCGGGCAGAATGCAGAGATGAAGTCCACGTCTGGCGGCAAATCTGTCGCGAATTTCTCGCTCGCTATCAATCAGCCATTCCGCAGCAAGAAGGACGGAAACCAGCACGTGGAATGGGTTCGCTGCGTCGCCTGGGATAAGCTGGCGCAAATTGCCGAAAAGTTTGTGGCGAAAGGGACCGTAGTCTTTGTCGAAGGGCGCCTGCAGACGCGGCAATTCGAGGATCGGGAGGGCGCGACGAAGACAGTGACTGAGGTCGTCGTCGCGTCTCTGCGGGTTCTTGGTGGAGCCAAGGCATCGAGCCACAGCGACAACAATCACGACGCGGCAGCGAGTAGCACCACGGATGCAGAAAGCGAAGCGGTTCCGTTCTGAAGCGCAATTCCACAGACACACTCCAACCCCCTTATTCGGAAGCCTCGGCATAGTCCACGACCTCACCAAGTCGCACCTTCAGTTCCTTCAACCACGCCGGTGGCTTGAGACCGTGAATAATTCGGCCCAAAAAGCCGAGCTTCTCAGCCACGTTGCTACGGTTCTGGAGAATTTCTTCTCTAGTGACCGTCGCATAGAGAGACAAGAACTCGGTCATGCTGGCCGGCTTGGAGAATAGATAGGTGGCATGGCCGAGCTGGGGTATCTCGACAATCACCGCCTTTTCAAGGTCGAAGATGTACTCCGAGCGGAACAGGTAGAGTTGGCGAGCCCGCTTGCAAAGCTGCCTGTAGTAAAAGGCATCGTAGTCTGCCTTCCATGTGATCAACGCGACATCGAAATCACCAGGAATGCCGAGCCCGGCACAGAGCACTTGGAGGTCGGCTCTTTCGATTGGCGCGGATTCGGTGCGCGTCCGAATTCGATCGAAGCCTTCAGCGAATTGACCGAAGCGATGGTGGATCTGTCGCGCTTCGTTAACCCGCTCAGTAATGTTGACCGGGAGCGTGACTACAATGCGGCTCGGCAACGCTGTTTCCCAACTGACCAAACGCCATGCCTCATTGCGGTGCTGATATTTCCCGCTCTGAATGAAGGCCGCCTTAACACTGACCTTGGCGCCCAGCAAGTGTTTCCACTGGTTCCAGGTGGAGTCCCACGACAGCGGCAATGCGGACTGGTCGAACATGATTTCCAGCCTCCGGCGAGCGTCTCGGTAGATTGCGCGATCATCGTAGAAGGCGCACTTCCGCAGGGGCACTTGCATGCCCTTCATCCTCCGTTCGGGTAAAAACGAGAGGACGCGGGAAGCGTAGAACGTCGTCCCGTCACGGGAGCGATCTCCAGCAACCAGCAAGGAACCAAAGCCGCCGTATGGAAAGAGTGCGGGTGCTCCTGGGTCACTCAGGAGAGCGTCGTAACAAGCTCGCAGTTCTGGATGCGCAAGGATATTGAAGGCGCGCTCTAGTGCACGAAGGTCGCCGACTGGTGCATGGGCTGTGCGGAGTTCGAGCGTGCGAAGTTTGAAGGCGAGGCGCAACTCGGCTGGCGCCGCGTCGGTATCGACTCGCAGCAGTTTGTACAAACAGGGCTGTCGATCCCACGCGCGCCGACGATTGCCAACGTAGAAATAATCCCTCAACGCCTCACAACGCAGGCGAATGGCAGCGATCCCAAGACAGCCGCCGACCACCTCTGCGGAAACGACCAGATTCCCTCGCTTATCTTTCTTGGGCTGTGTTGCGTAGCCAATCCCAGCCTGAAATGTGTCCTGCCTTCGTTCTTGAGTATTTGTGTTGCGAATGTAGATTTCCGTGCCTGCATTGGCTGCCTGAAGCTCCAGAGGGAAAAGCAATTCGTCACCGGTGCGAATTGAAAAGGCCAAGAAATTCGACACCAGGATTGAAGTGCCATCTGCAAAAGTGCATTCGGTTTTGGTGCCTTTGGGATTCGTCTTAAGAACCGTCCGCCGACCGATCTTCGGCTGTGAACCTTCCTCACTTCGAAGTGTCTCGCCCATTTCGACGCGGACTGTAGCAGCGAGTGGGTTGTCTGCCAAATAACTGGACGAGTCCTCACTGAGGCCCTATCCCCCTCATGCGGCACAGATCCTTGGCGGACGCAACGTTCACTTCCGTTTTCAAAAGGCAAAAAAAGGCGGTGCCCTCATGTCTAGTGAAGATCGTTTCGCGGAAATCTTGTATGGAGATCGACCGCAAACGTTCGAGCGTCACTGGGCGCACGAATCGCAGAACCTTGAGCTGCACGGGCTTCGAAACCAACTAGCGTCCGTGGTTAGCCCAGGAGGCCTCATCGGACTTTCCCAGCCAATGAGAATGATTCACGACCTGATCCGCAAGGCAACGGGTCGCCCGTTTCCGGTACTGATTAGCGGCGAGACCGGCACGGGGAAGGAGCTCGTAGCCCGATCCATTCACAATTTGGGTCTGCGGCGGAGCGCTCCTTTTGTTGCGGTGGATTGCTCGTCCTTGTCGCAGACCCTGATCGAAACCGAATTGTTCGGCCATTTGCGCGGCGCATTCACAGGAGCCGATGCTCACAAGAAGGGGCTGGTTGAGGCCGCCGATACCGGCACCCTGTTCTTGGACGAAATTGGAGAGCTGCCGCCCGAATTGCAGGCGAAACTTCTTCGCGTAATTCAAGAACATGAGGTCCGGCCGGTCGGGTCTGCGTACACCAAACCGATCGACGTTCGATTCATCGCGGCGACGCATCGCGACTTAAGGATTGCTGTCGCTAACGGAAGATTTAGGAGCGATCTCTATTATCGTCTGAATGTAATTCCAATCGAGATGCCTCCTCTGCGCGATCGAAAAGCCGACATCCCGCTCCTCGTGACGGCATTCCTCGCAAAACACGCCGACCCAGCGCGCCCCATCGACAGCATTTCCGACGATTTTTGGCGCCTGGTGAATTCCTTCAACTGGCCGGGAAACGTGCGTGAACTGGAGAACTTCGTAGTGCGCTGCATCGCCCTCGGCTCGGGACCGGTGCTCCGGAACGAAGACGGTCATCCAATCCCAGAAAAGCTCGCGGACGGTTGCCCGGCGCAAGACACCCAGTGCCTAGCGGCATTGGAGCGGCGCGCCATCATGAAAGCGCTGGAGGCGACCAAGGGAGACAAAATCGCTGCTGCACGAATCTTGGGGATCGGCAAAACAACTGTGTATCGCAAACTCAAAGAATACGCTCAGAACCATGAATAACCAGAGCGGACTAAGGCTGCGAATTTGTTGCCGAATCGTGGCTCTGCCCGCCGAAGGTTCACAAATGGGAGGTTGCCATGCGTCTTGCTGGGCGAGCGCGTCTTGGCTTTTATCCTCTGCCACTGCCAGAGGCGGAGCGGATCCGAAAATGTTTAGCATTTGCTGACGAACAGTGCTGTGTGCTTGATCCTTGCGTGGGCGATGGTGCAGCGTTTGCTGAGATCGCCTCTGACAAAGGAGCTTTGCGCTATGGCGTTGAGTTGGACGCCGGCCGCTCGGAGCAAGCTGGCGCCAAGGGTATCGAGGTGATCCACGGCAACTGCTTCGATGTGCAGTGCCCCGTGGAATCGTTCTCGCTGATCTATTTGAACCCTCCGTATGACTTCGAGATCGGCGAGGAAAGATCGCAGCGCATGGAACGGCTGTTCCTCGAGCATGTCTATCGCTGGCTGAAGCGCACTGGGGTCTTAGTGATGGTGATCCCTGGACGCTACATCCACGATTGCAGCCAGATCCTGGCGCATCAATTCCGCGAAGTTCGCGTCCACCGGCTCACGGAGCCCGAGAGCGCGAAATACAAGCAAGTCGCTGTGATGGCAGTGCGACGCACGCGGGCCGAAAGGGATCGGGTTCAAGATGCCGAAATCACGCGCGCCCGAATGCAGTTCGAGTCGCTCGCAACCGACCCGGATAGACTCTCGCCGTTACCTGCGGAGCCAGAACATCTGTACGCGATTCCACCGGGGGAGCCTGTGCGGATGGCTTATCGGGGGTTGCCCTTGGACCAAATAGAGGACCTTCTTCCGAGGTCGTCTGCCTACCGGCAGGCGTCGGCTGTTCTTCTTGCGCATCAGGCGGATGTCAGCGGCCGACCGTTGACGCCCTTACATGGAGGGCACGTTGGGTTGCTCTGCACAGCCGGAATGCTCAACGGTATTTTCGGCGAAGGCGAAACGCGCCACATCGCACATTGGCAGTCGGTCAAGCTGGTAGACAAGTCAGAAGAGGAAGAAGACGGAAAGACAATCATTCGAGAAAAGGAGCGATTCTCGAATGAGCTGACCCTGGTCTTCTGCTCAGGGGAGATTGCCGCCCTGAAATAACTCACGTACCGCAGGAACCCGCCCTTCCCCGTCGATCGCTGAAATCCCGCTTCGTAACTCAATTCAAAGCCGGAGATTCCAAAATGGACACTTGTGTCTCCGCGGTCCAGCACCTTCGCAGAATGCGAGGAGGATCGCAATCGCATCTTCTCCGAGCCTCAGACGGTGCCCACTATGTCACCAAGTTCATGAACAACCCTCAACACGTCAGAGTTCTTGCAAATGAAATGTTGGCAACAAATCTTGGACTTCGGCTTGGATTGCCAATGCCGCTAGTCGATGTTATCGACGTGTCGAACTGGCTGATCGAAAGTACCGACGACCTGCGCGTCGAGTTGGGAGGAGCCAGTATTCCGTGCAGCTGTGGCCGCCAGCTTGCCTCTCTCTACGTGGGAGACACGGCTGAAACAGGGATTTGCGACTATCTTCCGGATGCTGTGATTAAGGATGTCGCGAACATCGAGGATTTCGCGCGCGTCCTGGTTCTTGACAAATGGACGTGTAACAGCGATGGACGCCAAGCTATTTTCAAGCGCGAGGCATTACCAAGCCGCAGATACACGGCGGTATTCATAGACCAGGGATTTTGCTTCAACGCTGGCGAATGGAATTTCCCCGACGCTCCGCTGCGTGGCGCGTACGCGCGACAGGGCGTGTATGAGAACGTGACCGCATGGGAGTCGTTCGAGCCGGCGCTCACACGCGCCGAGCAAATGGATCTTGAAGAACTCTGGCGATACGCAGCCCAAGTCCCAGAGGAATGGTACGAGTACGACGTCAGTGGGATGAATCGTCTGGTCGAGACGTTATATCGAAGGCGCCTCAGGATCCGCGACCTGATCAGTGACTTTCGCAAGTCAAACCGCAATCCATTTCCGAATTGGGCAGAAAGGTAGGAGATCCCGTGGAAGACCATTTAACGTTCGAAGAACAGCTCAAACAACACCACACCGCAGCCAAAGCCGCGATCCTCGCGCACTGTGACCCTCTGGCCACTGCGGGTATTACTTTCGTCGCCGCGCACTTCGATGGATCGGGCGATGACGGAGTAACTGAGGACGTCAAGTGCTACGACTCCGACGTCTACACCTACGAAGAATGCGAGCAGGTCGCGCATGACGCTTCCCATCTGCAAGAGCATTTCGAGGCGCTGGTGCCGTACGGTTACGAAAACGATGCCGGTGGGTTCGGCGACGTGGGCTTGGACGTGCGTAAACGCAAAATCACAGTTGAGCGCAACGATCGCTTCGAGGACTACTCAACGACGACCTATGAGGTCTAACTATGGCGCATCCACTCAAGCACGCGCAGAGCAGCGCGAAGAAGTTCGGGGGCCAAGCCGAGGACTATCTCGCCGTTCACCAGTGGTTTGATGAGTCGAAAGCATTTTTCGCCGACTTTCGCCACCGTGCCCTCCGCCACCACGCAGAGGGAATTTTCCTGAGTGAGAGGATTTTTGGTGTGGCGCTCACAAACAGCGATGGAAACCAGGTTCCGGTCCGGTATATCGGAGAACAACACGTCAAGGAAGACCTAGGTCGAATTCCGACGGCCCAGGATTGGCTGTCACAGATCAAGCCACAACGCTGGATGTATGGTCAGCGTCTCTCTGTCGAGGACGCCGGTGGTGGTGACGAGATTGGGCGCGGATAACGGACCGCCGTTGGCCATACCTCTCAACGCTAGGTGTGCTTCACCTCTCTCTCGCAAGATAGACGACCAAACCGCTCGGGCCCCTTCGCTAAGAATTACCCTCGCCGGCGATCTCTGACGCGACTTTACAGGCGAATCCCACGCAACCGCAGCTGGAGGAAATGAAAATTGCAAAACGCACATGAGCGCTTTGGATCGTTGGACTTCATGAAGCGTACGAAAGACACGACCACTCGTGTTCGGGTCCACATTGACCGAGCCGTTCTAGAAACTCCACAGGACGAACGAAGCCAAGCACGAGCCCACCTGATCTCGATGATTGGTGGAGATTCAGAGATCGGCGCGTTGTGGGCGGCGGTAACCGAGGGAGCTGTGTTCCAAATTCATCTTCCGGTCCGCGCGAGCGTTACTGCTTCTCTTGGCCCCGAAGCACAATGCTTTCGCGGCAGTGTGATGGTTCCAGGCAGGAAGCGTCCGGTGCGGCACTTGGTGGCTGTGTCGGCCGAATTAGCCAAGACGAAACCTGGGGCGGACCATGATGGCGCACGAACCGTTCTGTGCGACGACGACCCTGTGTTTGTGCTCTATCGCGTTGCGTATCGATATGGCCTACCAGTGGTGGCGGAGTGGGCGCCCTGGTTTATGCGCGAACTCAATCAACGAAAGGCGATGGTCCCCTTGCTCGGGCTGGGATGCTCGCCGGTTCTGGTCAAAGGGAATAAGCAGACGTTTCTGAAATGGATTGGTCGAGCCCTTAGGGAACGCCTCATCCGAATACCCCAACAGAACGGTTCGGTTTCCTGGAAGTTGCCGCGCACTTTCTTGGAACAGTCGAATTTGCAGCAAAGCGATGGTCGTGCGCGATGATGGCATCGCGTTCACCGCGCTCGTACGGCATTCCGACATCTATCTGACAAGTGCTGAAATTCCGAGGAAGATCATCTAATCCTCGGCGTTGCCGCCTGAACTCTTCCGATCTGCCACTTTTCTGCATCCACTGAACGAACCATGAGGAAAAGATCATGCCTTTACCGAAGGACATCGACTCGATCTCCTCCTATCTGCGTGCCTGGGCGCCAGAGCTGGGCGAGAGAATTCTTCAGACGTATCCGCCACTGCAGGGCTTTGACGATGCAGCGTCGCCGCTCGTCGCGCACCTTCTCCGGAAGCCTTTCCCGGCACAGACGCTCGCGATCATGGGTGTGGTGAAGCGTTGGAATCAAGCGTGCGGCGCAGCGGTCATCGCGGAGTGCGGGACCGGCAAAACGCTCATCTCCCTCGGTGCCGTCCACGTGCACAGCGAGCGCAAGCTCTTTACCGCCCTGGCCATGGTTCCGCCCCAGTTGGTGGAGAAGTGGGCGCGCGAGGCATTTCTGACTATGCCCCGCGTGCGTGTCTTCTTCATCGATGGACTGCGCACTCCAACGAGTTCCGTAGGCCATGCCGGAGTCAACGAAGTCAAGCTACGCCACGGCCGAATCGTTCGCGAAGGGCTGCGCACAACCCTAACGGAGTTGCGTCTGCGGAAGACAGCTCGGACCGCTCGCCAACGCTGGGATTCCATTTGCGGATTCCCCACTCTCTTCATTGTCGGGCGTGAGCGCGGAAAGCTCAGCTATTTCTGGCGGCATGCGTATGGGCACTCCCGATGCGGGCGATATCAGGGCAGCGTCGTGAATTCCGATACCGGCTGCCCGATCTACTTGGGTGAGGATGGCGAGAGATTGCTGTCAGCCGATTTCAAGAGGGCTAAACTGAGCGAGATTCTCGGTGCGCACAATGGTGAGGAGACCGCAAAATCGCGGCGAGCATTGTACAGCGCGTTGTGGCAGGCGGACGGAACCAAGACCCGACGTTTTGCTCCCGTCGATTTCATTGGCCGGTACATGCCGGATTTCTTCGACTACGCCATCGCAGATGAGGTGCACGAATTGAAAGGAGATACGGCCCAGGGAACTGCACTTGGGACGCTGGCCGCTTGTGCGCAACACACCGTCGTGCTGACGGGGACACTGCTTGGCGGCTACGCCGATGAGGTTTTCAACATTCTCTACCGTGTGGAACCATCGAAGATGGTCGCGGAAGGATTCGAATATGGCGAAGCTGGAGTTCGGACATTCACGGAAACCTACGGGCTGCTCGAGAAGATCACTGTAATCGAGCCAGCGGATAATGCCTGTTCGGAAGCGCGCGTTACAAAACGTATTCGCAGGCGACCGGGGGCGTCGCCGCTGCTCTTTGGCCGCTTCCTGATGAGCCTGGGAGCGTTCATTTCGCTGGAAGACATCTCGGAGGCGCTGCCGCCCTATCGGGAGGAAGTCGTCAGCGTGGAGATGGATGCTCCGCTGAAACAAGCCTACAAGAAACTTGAAGAGGACGTAAAAACTGCGCTGAAAGAGCATCGCGGGAATCAGTCAGTGATGAGTGTGGCGTTGAACGCCCTGCTTCTCTATCCGGACCGACCGTTCCGGTTGGGGAATCTGTACGGCTGGGAATTCAACCCGGAAACGCAGCGGAGAGAGAGATTCCCGATTGCAGAGACACAGGACCTGGACGAGAGGCTGGTCTACGCGAAGGAGCGCCGCTTGTTAGAAGAAGTAAAAGTGGAGCTCGCGCGTGGTCGTCGCTGCCAGATTTACGCGGTGTACACGCAGAAGCGAGATGTAACCCGGCGCCTAGAACGCATTCTCTCAAATGAGGGAATCCGGGTCGCAGTGTTGACGACCGAAGTGCCGCCTGAATCGCGGGAGGGCTGGTACGATCGGCAGCTCCGCGGGGGCGTGCAGGCGGTCATCTGCCATCCGAAATTGGTGCAGACCGGGCTCGATCTAATCGACTTTCCCACGATCTTGTTCTACGAGACCGGATACTCGATCTACGTGCTTCGCCAAGCCAGCCGGAGAAGCTGGAGAATTGGCCAGCGGCTACCGGTGAAGGTGAAGTTCCTCCATTACGCCGAAACGATGCAGGAAAGCTGCCTGCGGCTGATGGGCAAGAAGCTGCTCGTGTCATTGGCCATGGAAGGCAAGTTCTCTTCGGAGGGATTGCAAGCGATCAACGAAGAGGACGACATCCTCATGGCGATGGCCCGCGAACTCGTCACGGAGAAAGGAATCGGAGAACGAGCAGACCAAGTGTGGGCCAATCTTCAAAAGAAACAGGAAGAGGTCTTCTCAGTGAGATCATCCGAAACCGAAGGCTCCACAACAGAGCTTGTCCAGGATCTCGCACTCACTGAAAGTGAGACTTCCATCGCGCCAGCCAGTCAGTTACCACCGCTCGCTCCACCGTTGGAATCGATTCCTCGTAGGACCTCACGACGCGAGGGCAGACCCGAAGACCAACTCACCCTGTTCTAAAGGCTGGCTTCGGTTTCCAAGATCAATCGTTGTTTTCCAAAACAAACACACTGAACCAGGAGGTGTAAGTCCTATGGGAATTCTCGGGTTAACGCATGATGAGAGCGGGGCGGCCCTCGAAAAGCTCCCGGTAACCATTAAGGTTGCAATAGGCGAGGGGCCGGAACCGGGCAACGGAAGCAGTCATCCGCGAAGACTGGACCACTTCGTTTTCAAGCGAAAATCACTTCGCGGCCAAGACGTCGTTTGGGAGCCAGCGCCGGACATATCCAAGGCGCACGGGGAGAAACCGACACAACTAGGAATCATCTTCCTCAACGATGATCCGCGAGAAGTCTTCCGAACGGAGTACGCCCTGTGGGCGTCGAGCGGCTGCAAATGCCGCGGTGAACTTGTCCAGATCGCAAATGGCGGCGGACTCTGTTATGAAATGCGAGCAACGCGCAGAACCCAGAAGCACCCCGAAGGAGAGGAGTGGCCTGGCAGTTACAAGTACGTCGACGGGCCCAAGAAGGGTCAGCCCGTTGAGCCATGCGGCGACGGTTGTCCGGACCTGGAGCGCGGTGATTGCAAGCCTTCAGGAGACCTCTATTTCATCTTGGAGAAGTTCCCAACCTTTGGCGTTATCTGTCGGCTCCACACGAGCAGCTATCGCTCAATTCGCAATTTGTCGAACGGCTTGATGCAGATTCGCCGGTTGAACGGAGGAAGTTTGAGTGGGATCAAAGCGATCCTGAAGGCCAGCCCGGAGAAAATCTCATATTCCGACCATGATGGAACGAGGCACACGTCTGTCGCTTACATTCTCAGTCTGGAGATCGGAGGGACCGACCTGCGCACTTTGGTGGCAAACATGACCGAGCCTGCTAGGCTCCTGAGCGAAGGCCGTCCAACCATTGACCTGTCTCGTGGAGCGCATTACGTCGTGCGAGAGACAGAAACAGAGCGTGCAGCGGAGATTGCAGGTGAGTTCTATCCTGGCGGCAAGGGTGCCGCCGTGGAATCCGCGCAGCCCAGCAACGACCAGAGTGAAAGAGACGAGCAGCTCGCGAGAATTTGCGAGCTGACACGGCGGCTTGGCTGCAACGAGGCCAAAACGAGAATGCTGATCGGCCAAGCGGCAGGAGATCTAGCTGCTCTTGAACGCAAGCTCCTAAACGAAGTCGATCAAGCACCGAGCCGTATGCATGGCGGGAGCGCCAACAATAACCGCGAAGGGCACTCAAAGGAAGAGCGGCGTCAATTCAACGAGGCCACGACTTCAAGCCTGCCTTCGGCAGTTCTGCCAGGTGACCTATCGCAATCCGGCGAAGGATTCCTGTTTTGATTTCTGCATTTGCAAGCCGACAGCAAATCTCTAAACTGTCTGCGGCGGGGCCGTATATCTCTCCTCAGTCGCCAAGGCAAGTTTGATAGTAAACTAATCGAGCGTAGGCCGTATCGCACCGCCCAAAAGCGACGTATTCATGTTGAAGATCGTGTGGTGACCTTCGGGACCTCCCCAGGCAAAGAGCAAAGACACCATCGGAAAAGCGCCAGCGCGGAGCGTGATTCCTGCGGCAAAGCTGTGCTTGAAATTGTCGAAACCGAAATCGCTACGCGCGACAGCGACCTGACCCTCATCGACTTCGAACTTTGCGCCGAGCGGCCCCCAGACGGAGTGTTCGAAGGTCTCTTGCACAAGCAACAGATTCGGCGCGCGGAAGCGATAATCGTCATAACTTCCGAAAGCGGTGTTGTTATTGAGGTCCTGTCCTCCGAGAGTCGGCTGAAAATAGAACGGGACGACGCTTGTCGCCGATGAAATAGATTCCGAGAGCAGGAGACGCACGCCGATCGAGCCAGTCAAGTTTCGCGTGTAGGAAATTGGCGGGCACGGGTCGCCGGATGGAGCGCAAGAGTCGGGGCCAACCGGTAGCGGCTCAGAGGAAGAGACCCTCTGATATAAGTTGTAGGTGTGGTCGAGATCAATCGTCCAGCGCAGGAACGAATTATGTGAATCAGACGGCGCAACGAACTGCTGGAATTTCCCGATGTAGTTCAGTTCGAAATGGCCGAGCGTGGGCTTGATGCGCACGCCCTCCCCGATCTGGAGAAAGCCGGGCTGATTATCGAGGCCCGGAGCCGTTGCGTCGTTATAGAGAGTCCCTATTGACGGAACGGACTGGCCGACCTCAGGGCGGATGCCAACCCAGCGGCCGTTCACTTCACCAAGCAGTGACAGGTGAAGAGCTTTTATCCTGGCCCACTCATAGATAGGCTTAGTGACCATTCCCGCCACAATCGTTTCGCTCATCCCGAAAACGGACTTGGCCGCGGGAAGAGTGTCGTTTCCGAGACCGAAATAGTTAAGCTCGTTAAGCGAAATCGACTGCGCATAGAGATCGTAGACCGTGTAGGGATGCGTAAAAATAGCGGTCGAAGGAGAGGCTTCAGTGCCACTCCCAGGTTGCCCGGGAAGAATAACGACAATTGGAGACTGCTTGGGGTGAGGGTTGTGCACGAGCCGCATGTATGCGCCGACTCGCCATGCGGCGTTGTTGGAACCTACGGCATCGACGTCCCAGCTCCACCGCCAATTTTGGGTGTTCTTATTCCATACAAAAGCGGCGCCGAGGCCAAACCCGTTTGGGGGCGGCATGCTGCCCGCCGCGACGTGCAGCGGATGATCAGTGAAGAGCGTATAGGCGCAGCCGGGTATGGCCTTGAAGCTGAACGTGCACGACTCAGAAACCCGATCACCTTCGCCGCGCAACTGCGCTTGAAGCGCCGTTTCCTGGGCGGGCGTGACAAGCGGTAGAACTATGAACAGCATCAACACCATCCCGATCCGTAGCTTCAAACACCACCTCCTGGCGTTTTCTTCACTATCTTTTGGGTTTCGGGCGCTTTGCTTGTCGAGCCGTTTTGCGGGCATGCTTGCGCTTGGCTCGTTCCGCTCGGGCGTCGGAGTGGGCTTTTTGAATCGCCTCAGTGACTTCGCGGATGTACCTCGCGGCTTCGTCTTCGGTGCGAATCGCATGGGTGTAGATCCGGGATCGGTAGCGGAGAGGCAGACGGTTTTCGGCGTGCTGTAAATGCTCGACTTGCGAAAGGAGCAAGGCGTTTGCGTCGCGCTCGGGATCGTAGGATTTCTTGGAAGGTCTTGGGATCAAAATGACGGCCATCGTTCCTCCGCTATTCCCTGGGTGCAAATTCTGGGCAATCGGTGCGCATCACGTCGAGTGAAAGCAGGTTTCGCTGCGGGTCGACAGCTCCGGTCTTCGGTTCGATGAATACGTCGGCGTTCACTTCGCGAGGCGAACGAGCAACATCTTCAACTCCGAAGAACTTCGAGACCGTACCGGGAATAGAGGCGTGATCGAAGACCCTGTCGACAACGGTGCCTTTCGGAATCCATGGAGAGATAAGGATGGCAGGCACGCGCACGCCTAAGCGGTCGAATTTGAACTCACACCCGGTTCCAGTATCGTTGGCCGGCGCGGTGAACTGATCCGGCGGGCAGTTCGGAGGAATTACGTGATCGAAGATTCCCCCGTGCTCGTCGTAGACGACGAGCAGGGCGGTGCTAGCCCACAGAGCGGGGTTCTTGCGGATCGCCATGTAGACGTCGGCAATGAACAATTCTCCGGCCTGAACGTCATGGTCTGGGTGCTGATCGTTCGCAATCTCTTCACCTTCGTCGGTTTCGTGATCGTTGTAGTTGGGCTCGATGAAAGAATAATCGGGTAAGGCATTTTTCTGGCAATCATCGAGAAACTCTTTATAAGTTCCAAAGAGCTGGGGCTGGTTCTGCAGGAGATTCACGACCTCCATAGTCGAGCTGGTCGTATCGTAGTAGTAGACCTTTGCCGTTCGAGCGAGAGCTGCATTCGTGAGACGCGTGTAAATACTTTTGAACGGTTCGATGATATCGAACGGATTCATATCGACGCGCCCGAACGAGGTTCCGTAATGCGCGAAAGCTCGATTGCAGATAGTAGGGCCAGGAATCGAAGCAAACCAACGGTTAAAGACCGCGAATTCGAGGGCAAGCGTCGTGAGCACTGGTAAATCTGACTGCTTGAAGCAGTACATGATCCGGTGGGAGTGGTTGGTGTCTCGGCGCTGATTATAGTAGCTCTTCACAAACCCCTTCATGTTCGGCTGGCGGAGAGTGTTTGTATCGCCATTAAAGATCTGAAGGTCGACAGCCAGAAAGTGATGATCGGGATCGGGATCGAGCTGGCCCTGGAAATCGGCTAGGAGCTGCGGCGGAATGGCCGTGCCCTTATCGTCAAAATTCGACATTTCATTTGAAATCCCGTCAATCTTCGGGTTCACAGCGTGGAGCGAGCCGAGCATGTGATCGAACGAGCGATTTTCCATCATCAGAACGACGATATGCTTAAGTAGGTCCAGTCCTTTCGGCATTGGAGCTCCCTGTTCCCTCAGGAGTGAGCGGCAAACTCGGAAGCTGCCGCGATTACTGCCAGTTGCATTCCCGCAGCTCTAGGAGATTGTCTCGCTTTGTGTCGTCGGCCGTCGTAGCGATGATGTCGTGCGCGTTGCTGCAATGAGGACACCTACGAACGATGACGTTCGCTTCCGAACCATCATATCCGACGACGTAATAACGGTCGCCGGAGGCCGATTTGATGTTCCTGATCACCGTCGCGACATCGAGCTTCTCAGACGCCTTGTTCGCGTTTGTTCCGATACCCACATGCGTGATCCTGTGATACCGGTCTTGGTGCGTCGGATGTTTCGTAATACAGACGATCCGCTGCCTCGCCACTCTTCCTCCTATTTCCGCTGCCTCAGATATTCGCTGAGCGAAGACACGCCGGCCTGCTCAAGAAGCGTGTCGAGCCGGATGTCGCTCCGCACTCCTTCCGCGAACTCTGGGCCATATTCCTGGCGCAATGTACCTACCAGCGTGTCGCCACGTTTGCGACGGATGCTTCCGTCTTCGTCCCGACACCGCCTGTCCAGGCCCTCCTCGCACCGATTGCTCACTATTTCTTCCTCCTTTCTTCGCTCGACCATCCGCACAACCGGAACGTCTATACCTATACTGGCGGCAGTCCCTTCGGCGTCTGCCCATCGGCTGCCAGATGGCTCAGATATCCAAGAGAGAGTAAATGGACTGCGCCACGAGCTTCCGCAGGAACCAGCCTACTCTGCCAGAGGTGATGGTTTGCCTTGACGAGCAAAGCGCTCGCCGCCAGGCTATGAAAAAACTGACGGTGATTCGGATGGAGAGCGGGCTCGAGCAAGTCGGGAAGCAGCCTGCCGACCATCCCGACGCCGCCTGCCGCTACCAATTCGCCAAATTTGATCGGTCGATCGACGACCTTACAGTACAAGAACCAACCCAAAGCCCCCACGCCTGCTCCAATCATCGCGTGCTCTTTCGCATTCGCCATTCCCGGTCCCTCCCTTTACCGCCTTGCCGAGACCGCGAGTCCAGCCGAACGCGCTCTCGCCTTTTGCGCTGTTAAGCGCAACCCGGCCCGAGTTGAACTTTCATGTCAGCACAGACCTGTTTCCCATATCTGCGAATAAGTTCGTTATAACGAAAAATCAGGATGCATGCAAGTCTTTATTTACGAATCTTCTCGCTGCTGTTATGCTCCGAGCGGAAGTTCGGGGGGGGCATGGCGACCGTAGGCGAGCGAATTAAGGAGGTCCGTGAGGCCAGGAACTGGACCCAGGAAAAACTGTCTGAGGTGTCAGGAATTAGCAAAAGCTTTTTGAGCGAGGTCGAAAACAAGGGCAAAAACATCAGCTTGGATTTGCTTCTCCGGATCGCTCAGGCCCTTGGTGCCACGGTTCAATATTTGGCTACCGGTGAAGGCGATGAGCCGATTGTGCGGAAACCGATTGTCATTCCGCTGGAGCTTTCGCGTGCAGCGGAGGAGCTTCATCTAACCCATCAAGAGACTCTTGATCTGTTAGGGGCGTACAACTCGGTCGTCGCGCGTAGAAGCAAGCAGTCGAAAGGTGCCCCGTCTGTCGAAGACTGGAAGGAACTCCACAACGCATTGAAAAACGTCCTAAAGAAGACCTACGGATGAGCCGCCTCGATTCCAAACCACAGATCGGCAAACTTGCCAGCGACCTTGGTCTCAAACCCTCAGGGAGGCCGGTCTCGGAAATTGTGGATTACGTCCGGCGGCGCGTTGAAAAAGTTGTGAAGAACTACAAATGCAGCGACCTCGCGAGCTTGCTAAGCGCTGCAGCGCACGAAGCCAAGACGATCATCCGGGAAGTACACTGCGATGCGGATTTGGACCAAATCATCGCCGAGTTCGTGCCGCGGGGTGAGAGGATCTTCGCGAACCTCCGCAACGAATTGCGCAATCACGACTATGCGATCACGCTCAAGCGCCAGCACGCGGCCAAATTTGACCTGCCGTTCGTCTCAGTCATCGACTGCCGTGGACCGAAGATGTTCGCCTCTTACTTCACAAAATGGCATGAACTGGCTCATCTCTTCACCCTGACTCCGCAAATGCGGCTCGTGTTTCGCCGAACCCACGCGGCAGCTGTGCTTGATCCCGAAGAGTCGCTGATGGACATCATCGCTGGCGAGATGGCTTTTTGGCCGGCCTTTCTCGATGCTGGCCACCATCAGAAGATCTCATTCGAGCTAATCGAGCGCATTCGTAGTGAATTCTGCCCACAAGCGAGTTATCAGGCTTCGCTGATTGGAATCGTCAAGGCTCTCCCCAAGCCGTGCATCTTGCTGTCCGCTCAACTCGACCTGAAAAAGAGCGAGAAACTCGATTGTCTACAAATGCAGTTGAGCAATTGCGCTGAGCCGAGTCCACAACTGCGTGCTGTGCACGTCACGGTGAATCGGGCCGCCCGAGATGAAAACATTTCCATGCATGCTCATTGGCGAGTTCCCGAACGATCTGCGATCTACAGGGCGTTCGAACAAAGAACGCATTTCGAGGCTGTCGAAAACCTCGATTGGTGGGCCACTAGCAGCGGAAGTCGCCTGCGCTCCTGCACGGTACTAGTCAAAGCCAGATACTTACCCGAAACCGTAACGGCATTACTGGTTCCCACAAACGCGGATTCTCACGAGTAACTCCACGTCCGTGCTCTTCAGAATGTCGTTGCCTGTGCTGTCTATGGCCGTGACAGACGATGTCGCCGCCCGGGTCGGGCACATCACGTGTCGCGATTTCATGAGCGGGAAAGATGGTGCGACGCGATTCCTGATAGCGCACTCGCCCAAGGACGGCCACGCCGTGCTGGACTTCAACGAAGCCTATAATCCGCCTTGGGCCTGCAATTCCCATGCGATGCTTCCGACTCGCGGGAATCTGGCGCCGGCAGATCACGGCGGTTTCTCTCCTCTTCCGTCGCCGACCCCTGCTGCGGCATGAGGGCTTGCTGTTGGCTTTGCTCCTCTCCTTTGCTCCGCTTTCTTTTGTCAGTTAGGAGACTGAGGTTACCGATGCGCTGGCCGCAAACCGTTCAGGGGATGCGTTCAGTGTCCTGCCCAAAATCTGTGCAGGTGTGAGCACTTCTCTGAGCGCCTTCGAACGCTTGAATTCAGTCGTGCGACTGCTAAGCGACGCAGTGCAAATGCAGTGAGGCTCCTTTTGGGGTTGTGTAATGGCAGACCAACTGAAAGACGTTCCACCGCTGAGCCAGTCGCGCCACGGCGATATGGCGTGCGAAACCCTCTATGTTTGCAAGCATGTCCGTGGCGCAAAGTCCGGGGACTCCGAGCCAGCAGCTCGGGGAATCGAAATCCACCGAGTGGTGGCTGCCTATATCAACCATCTAGTCAGCACGAGACGTTCGACCGACCTCGAAGCCTTCGACTCGCTGATGAATGGGGTGAGCATCGAGGCCCGGGAAGTTCTGGAGAAGTTTCGGGAGGACCAGATCTTCGATCCAGACAAGATTCTGGCGGCCGAACTTCACATCGCGCTCGATCAAGACTTCCATCCGGTTGAAGATTCGGAAGATGAGTGGCCAACACCCGAATACGAGGGGACTCTCGATCTCGTGATGCTGCATTCGCTCGCGGAAGCCGCGATCGAGGACTGGAAAAGCTACTACCAGATCATCGATGCAGACACGTTCCAGTCGAAGTTTTATCCGCTCCTGCTCATGTGCCTCAATCCGTCTCTGGAAAGGGTGAAGTTCGTCTTAGAGTTTGTGCGCTATGGAGCTTCGCGCTGCGTCGAGTACACGCGGAAGGACTTGCCATGGCTGAAGGAGCTGGCGCAGAGAGAAAGAACCCGCCAACGAAAACTTCATGAATTAGCTGCCTCTGATGAGAGCGACCTGAAGGTTTCCCCAGGGAGGCACTGCACTTGGTGTCCGCTTCTCTTAAACGGCTGTCCAGTGGCTCAGACAAATCCTTACTCGCAGATGACGGCTGAACAACGGCTCCGCTTCGCTCTCTGGCTTCAGGAAGCAGAAAAGCAGAACACGAAGGTTCTCAAGGACCTCATGGTGGAACGCGGGCCGATCCGCTACCGCGATGGGAACGAGGGTGAGTACCTCGCTGACTTCGTGCCGGTGGAAAAGAAATTCTATCCATACCGTGACGCAGTTTCGATTCTCGATGAGTGGTTCAAAACACATCCTGAAGAGCAGGGGCTGCATGACAAGTTGACGATTTCGGGCCTCTCCTCAGCGATTAAAGCAGAGAAGCGCGCCGACCTTGCGCAAACACTCGCCGGGGTCGCGGATTTGCGTGTGGAAACCGAACTCAGGATCGGGCGGGCAACGAACGGAAGTAAGGAGCGAAGTGCATGAAAATTCAAAGGCTAGTTTTGAAGAACTTTCGGTCACACCAGGAGACGGTGCTGGAACTAGACCGATTCAACTTCATACGAGGGCCGAATGGCTCCGGCAAGAGCTCTATCCAGATGGCGCTGCAGTACCTCTTCACAGGACGGTGCGAACTGACGGATGCAGTTGGCCGGGGAGCGGAGGGCCTGATTCGTTCAGGTGAAAAAGAGCTCGAGGTCTCCGCGACGCTGGAAGGCGGTGAAACGATCTGCCGGCGACGTACGCCAAGATCGCAGATCATTGAGATCAATGGAAAGAGAGTGCCGGTCGATGCCGCCGAGACCTTCCTTACCAACCAATTCGGTGCCGCGGACGTGTTGTCCGCGGTACTGAACGCTGATCGCTTTGTCGAGATGTCGGAAGCCGACCAGCAGAAGTTCTTGGCCCAGTTGGTTGAGGCCGGGAAGATCGACATCCCGAAAGAAATCTGCGACGCGCTGCGTGCCATCAATGAGGAGCCGCCACAACTGGCAAGCGTTGACGATGTCGAGGCCGCGCACGAATACTTCTACGCCTTGCGGATGGAAGCCAGCCGCGCTCTGAAGGCCCTGGGCCAGATGGAAAAGCCAATCGTTCCATCGGATCTCCCGAGTGTGCAGGAGGTAAGAAGCAAGCTCGAAGAGTTGCGGCAACAGAAGGAACGACTCATCGCCCAGAAGGCGGAATCCGATGCATGTTGGCAGAATGCACAGGCGCGAGTGAAGCAGGTGCAGGCGGAAATTGAGGAAGCCTCGTCCGAGATCCTGAGCCCGAGCCAGGAGCAAGAGTTGCTCCAACTCGAATCACAGCGAAGCCATACCGAGAAACTCCAGCAGGAGTTGACAGAACTGATTGCCGAACAAAGGACCGTCGAGAAAGCGTTGGCGACCGCCCAGGGATTTAAGGACAAGTGCCCCACGTGCGGGCAGCCGATCTCGGCTGCAGCGAAAGCGAAAGAACTAGAGACATTGCGCGAGCGGCTGGCTGATGTTGAGGGGCTCACCCATGGGACGCGAGAGGAACTCAACGAGTTTGACAATCTGGAAGTGGCAAGGTCGCGCCTCGAAAGCCACCGCAGAGCCCTGGCCCGGCGCGCAAAGCTGCTGGAGGAACAGTCGAAGGTTCAGGCAGTACAGAAACCAGATGCGACAGATCTCGAAAGCCGACTGACCATCCTCGCGGAAAGGATCAACAAGGGAGAGCGGGTGCTAGAGAAGGCCCAACAGGTTCAAGCCGCCCAGGAAAATTGGGAGGCGCACGTCAGAGAGAAGTCGAGCTTAGAGACAAGAACCGGCCTCCTGGACAAGCTCGTCGAATTCCTCGGGCCGAATGGCGCGATGATGGCGCAAGCAAGCGGTCGGATCGGATCATTCGCAGGGAGCTTGAACATGCATCTGGCGACTTTCGGTTACGCGTGCAATTTCACTCTCGATCCATTCGAAATCCGCGTCATCTCATCCAAGGACAATCATTGTGGGCTCTCTTTGAAGCAGCTCTCGGAGTCGGAGCGCTTTCGATTCAGAGTCGCGTTCCAACTCGTTCTGGCAACGGCAACGGGAATTCGATTCGTCGTTATTGATCGCGCCGATGTGTTGGACAAAGAAAGGCGGAGATTGCTTACCGCCTTGCTGTTGCACAGCGACATCGACCAAGCCATTGTACTTGCAACGGGAGACGAACCGGCTCCGACAAGAGTTCCGGGCGGCGTGAAGTTCCTCCCCTTAAGGCAAAGCTGTTAATCGCCGAAACGAGCACATGACAGGGGCCCGCATTACGTGCACTCCGACGCACTCGCTGCCCCGCACACGCACCCGAGGTGCGAGTTATAGCTGATCCGCCCCAACCGAACAGTGCGCCAGTATGATGTAGAGGAGTCAGGAATCGCTTACAGCAGGCGTGTTGTCGAGCGAACGAGAAGGACCGAGCAGGAAAGACTTCATCGGCTTCGGTTAGGACGCTTACGGTCGCTGCGTGATACCGCCGCGTGCACTCCACCTGGAACTCTGCTAATGACGGCCTAGACTTGCGCGAAGCCGCCATCCACGAATAGCTCCGCCGCTGTGATATAGGTGCTGCGAGAAATCGTCGAACCACCGGGCGAGGAAGTCTTACGTCAGGCCGTCCGCTAACGGAAGCCAAACTTGAAAGCGCGTGTCGCCGGCTTCCGAGGTGACATGAATATTGCCCCCGTGCTTCTTCACAATTCGCTGAGCAGTGTCGAGGCCAAGCCCCGTTCCTTCCCCAACTCCCTTCGTGGTGAAGAAAGGTTCAAAGATGTGGGCCCTTACGTCGGGCGGAATTCCGGGGCCGTTATCAGCGATCTCGACCACCACGCAATTGTCCTCGCGATAGGTTCGAACCCGAAGCTCGCCCTGGCCCCGCATAGCGTCAATGGCATTGTCGATGATGTTGGTCCAAACCTGATTCAGCTCGCTCCCGAATGAATTCACGAGAAGAGGAACGCGCTGATAGTCGCGTTGCACGACGACTCCGCGTTTGAGCTTGTGGTTCAGGATGGTCAAGGTGGTTTCCAGGCTTTTCACGATGTCGACGTTTTGCACCGGAGTCTGGTCCATGTACGTGTATTCCTTGACGGCACGGACCAGGTCGGAGATTCGCGAGATACCGCTCTCGATTTCGTTCAGCAGGGTTGCGACCTCGACAGAAGCCCCGATCCTTACCAGGGCGGCTCGAGCGGTGTCTGCATCGAGGGTGGCGAACAGCGATTCGAGCGCCTCCGGCTTGACGTTCCTGCGCGCGAGATCGGCCGCCATTTGCCACAAGTCATTCTGCCCGTGACTGCGCAGCAAGGAATCGATATGGTCTTCGAGATCACTGACGGCTAGCGGATCGGGTGGAACCTCGTTGCTTTGGACGAAGGATGCTTCCAGCCTTTCGATTTCTGATTTCTGCGGAGGGGTGAGGTCGCGCCTCCCCAGTTCGTGGCTTGCATCGCGGATTTTCGTGAGGACTTCGCGCAACTGGCTTGCGGCCCGCTTCGCAGCGGAAGCTGGATTATTGAGTTCATGCGCGAGTCCCGCTGAAAGTTTTCCCAACGAAGCCAAGCGGTCGCGTTGTTGCTCCCACCGGGTGGTTTCGCGAATTCTGTCGGACATCAGGCCGACGAGGCGCTGGGTCAGCTCCGGCATTTTCTGTACAAGATCAGGAAACCGCGAAGAGGGGAAACGAAGGACGCAAGCGTCAGTGACTGCGCGCGCGCCCACGGTAAACTGCTTCATTCTTGAAAAGGGCAGTACTCCAGTCACGTCGCCTCGCTTCAGGGCAATCACGACTGTTTCACCACCGATTTCGCCTCGCACCTGGAGTTGTCCTTCCAAGACAACAAACATTGCGTCGGCGGGATCGCCCTGGCGAAAGTATGTATCACCGGCCTTGAGATGCAGCTCTTCCGCCTGGGCGATGAACCAGGCAATCTGATCGTCGGGCAGGTCGGCGAATGCGGGAACGCGAATTAGTTCCGAATTTTCGACCATTTATACCTTGCTTAAATATTGATGGATAAACTGCACCGCCACTGATCCCTCACCGACTCCGGAAGCCACCCTCTTCACCGAACCATGCCGAACATCGCCTACCGCAAAAAGACCGGGAACATTCGTCTCGAGCAGGAACGGATCTCTGTCGAGCGCCCAGCCCCGGGGGCGCTGCCCGTCTCGTATAAGATCGGGACCCGTTAGGATGAAGCCGCGCTGGTCGCGCTCGACGATATCGGCCAGCCAGTCGGTGCGCGGCAGGGCTCCAATAAAAATGAACATCGCAGTCGCCGGGACGCGTTCCGTTTTGCCAGTATCGGAACAAAGAAAGGAAATCTCTTCCAAACGCGTTTCACCATGCGCTTCGGAGACGCTGGCATGAGGCCAAATCTGGATGTTGGGTGTCTCTTTGATCTGGTCGATCAGATACTGCGACATCGAGCTCGACAGAGAACCGCCGCGAACGACGATCACCACACGGTCTGCGTACTTGGCGAAGTTCATCGCCGCTTGGCCCGCCGAATTCGCGCCGCCCACCACGTAAATGATTTCGCCCTTGCAAGATAGAGCCTCGGTCGAGCCGCCGCCGTAGTAGACGCCTGCCCCCTGGAGCCGGTCGATTCCCGGAGCTTCGAGGCGCCGCCACTGGACTCCTGTGGCGATCATCAATGCGTGGCAGGAGATCTCGACCCCGTCCGCCAACTTAACGAACCGGTAAGACCCTTCGGTTCGGACGCCGACGGCTTCCTGCGGCGCTAGGATTTCCACTCCAAAGCGCTGGGCCTGCACGACCGCGCGCCGGGCTAGATCGCCGCCACTGAGCCCCATCGGAAATCCGAGATAATTCTCGATGCGAGAACTCAGTCCGGCCTGGCCGCCCGGGGCTTCTCGCTCGATCATCACCGTGTGCAGACCCTCCGACGCACCATAAACAGCAGCAGCCAGGCCAGCCGGGCCCCCGCCAACGATCGCGAGATCGTAAAAGCTGGTTTGCGCGCGGGTGCGCAAACCAACCCTTTGGGCAACTTCCGCCGGGATGCTCTCAAGAAGTTTTGTCCCGTCAGGGAAGAGCACGACCGGAAGGCTGGAGGCCTCCGGGCCTAGGACTTCCAGAAGACGCTTGGTCTCGGGGTCGTTGGCGGAAAGCTCAACGTCAATCCACTGATAGGGCACGCGGTTGCGCGCCAGGAAGTCCCGCAACTCATACGAGCGGGGCGACCAGCGCGTCCCCAATACACGGATTCCTTCGAATGTTGGCCGGTAGGAAGCGCGCCAATCATCGAGCAAATCATCCAATTGCGGGTAGAGGTGCTCGGTGGGAGGATCCCACGGCTTCAAGAAAAAGTAGTTGATATTGGCTTGATTGATGGCGCTGATCGCAGCGTTCGTATCGGCGTAGGCGGTTAGTAATGCCCGCTTGGCCTCCGGGAAGATTCGGATTCCTTCCTGTAGAAATGTGACGCCATCCATGTGGGGCATGCGCTGGTCAGCAAGAAGCAGGGCCACACTGTCGTTGCGTACCTTCAGCTGCTTCAAAAGAGTAAGTGCCCCCTCGGGAGAATCGCTACCTATCACGCGGTACTCGGCACCGTACTTTGACCGCAAGTCGCGCTCGATAGCCCGCAAAACATCAGAATCGTCATCCACACTCAGCAAAATCGGTTTCGCCATGACCGGTCCAGTTTCGGCACAGGGTGATTCTAGACTTCTGAGACGCTTAAGCAACCTCATAAGATGAAGGAGCTTCGGTTTGGTCGCACGCGGATTTCACAGGGGCATTACTGCGTGGGTCGTGCAATCGGGGTTGCTGCCAAGATGACAACAACCCCAGTCATGTCCGAATCGACCTATGGTTGCCCCACGAACGCTTCCTGAGGAGGCGTCTTGTTAGAGACGTTCGGGCATTGGCACTAAAATGCGCGTTTCGCTTTTCTTGT
>Ga0209167_10000431_pt1 | contig 31908 bp, 32 predicted proteins | sample Coa_R1_9_FD_187154 | JGI IMG/M metagenome (GOLD analysis project Ga0209167, IMG submission 187154) | Surface soil microbial communities from Centralia Pennsylvania, which are recovering from an underground coalmine fire - Coalmine... | ecosystem: Environmental > Terrestrial > Soil >...
CGAGGGGGCAGCAAACTGGGTTGCTCACGGCTATCGCCGCTCTTGAATGCATGATTCGTCATAGGCCGAATCGTACACCAACTCTCAAAAATGCCGAGTTCTTGCCCAGCCTCGTCGGGTGGCAGATCGTAGCGATGGGTTGAGCGCTTTCCGCGAAACCCATCGCCGTCGTTCGAACCATGATGACTACCGCTTCGCTTCACTATCCTGCGCGCTGACGACCGTGAAACGGGACTTTCGAGATATCCCAGAAACCGGACATTCTCAGTGCTCGCCGGCATGTCTCAAAGGGTGCCAACATGCAGTCATTCGCAAGGCCGATCGCGCTGGGCCTATCGCAGTCCCGCTTTGCGCAAGCCTTCGAGGAACTTCGCCATCGGTCCCGGCGTGTAAGGCACGTTGCGCTCGATCCAGGCAATCGAATTATCCGGATGCAATTCTTGTAGTCGCGCGAGGGCTACGCGGGCATCATCAATTCGACCCGCCTGGGCCAGGCTGGCGACGTAAATTCGATGACCGTTGGTCAATTCGAATCGTTGTTGAATGGCTTTGCGGCCGAAGCCGATGGCTTCCGCGTAGCGGCTCGCCTGATAGTGAGCAGCAGCCAGGGCCGCATTGAGCAACGCGTTCTGCGGATCGTGCGGGCTCATTCGGATGGCTTGCTCAATGTGGTTTATGGCCTGATCGGATCGGCCGTCAAAGGCGAGCGCGCAGCCGAGAAAGCCGTGGGCGGCGGCGAAGTTTGGATTAAGATCGAGCGCGCGCTGAAACTCTTCGGCCGCCTCGTCGGTACGCCGCCTGGTGAATGCCACGAAACCCAAGGCAAGATGCGCCCATGGGTCGCTGTCGTCCAGTTCCACCGCCCGCGCGGCGAGGTTCGCGGCCAGCGCGACTTGCGGCTCCATCATGTGCCACCCGCCTTGCCGTGACACCAGCAACACAAAGGCCAACATACTCTGAGCCGGCGCGTAGAAGGGGTGTCGTTGAACGACCTGCTCAAATAGTGCGATTGCGGCTTGGCTCTCGTCCTTGGTCAATCGCCAAAACAGAGAGTTGGCTCGGATCAGCATGTCCCAGGCATCGAGGTCTTCTGGCGAGCGGTTTTGCGAACGGATGCCTTCGGCCTCCAGCAGTTTAGGCTCAATTGCGGCCACAACCTTCTTGGTGATCTCGTCCTGGAGCGCAAAAACGTCGGTCAGGTCGCGATCGTAGCGATCGGCCCAGAGGTGCTTGCCGGTCGCAGCGTCGATCAGCTGGGCGGTGACGCGCACGCGGCTGCCGCCCTTGCGGACGCTCCCCTCCAGGACGTAGCGCACCCCGAGTTCGTGCCCGACCTGGCGTATGTCGACGACCCTGCCTTTGTACGTGAACGAGGAATTGCGGGCGATCACAAAAAACCAGCGCAATTTGGATAAGCCTGTGATGATGTCTTCGCAAATGCCGTCGGCGAAATAATCCTGTTCCGCGTCGCCGCTCATGTTGGAGAAGGGAAGGACGGCAATCGAGGGCCTATCCGGGAGCGGCAATGCGAACCTTGGTTGTTTCGCCGCAACACCTTTCGCCGCTACTCCGGACTCTTGCTCTTCGCGCACTGCGCCGACAAAGCGAATGCCCTTGCGCAAGGCGGTGCGGATCAATCGCTGATCTTCACCATTGTCGCCGATCGCGGTTCGGGCCGCATTGATGCGGCTCGCCAGCGTTGACTCCGAAACGATCCGCCCGTTCCAAACCGCCGCCAGCAAGTCGTCCCGGCTCACCATTCGATCGCGGTTTCGAATCAGGAACTCCAACAGGTCGAAGACCTGGGGCTCCACAGAGCGCAACTCCCCCTCACGGCGCAGCTCGCGTCGATCCGTGTCAATTGAACAATTATCAAATGAAAATAGCAGCTTAGGTACCCCACTGATCGTTAGGCCGGTGAGTGCCTGCGGCAATATGATATAGCAAAATCAAGCCGGCCTGAATGCAAATGGATGCTGTCTAAAGGCGGCCTCAAAGCACTGCATCGAGCGTGCTGGCATCGTTTGTGGCTACCTGCATCTGGCGTGGAGACGGGAGGGCTACCTTATGAGCATCGCGGAACACGTTTCATTTACCGAATCGACGAGCAGCACGACCGAAATAAAGCGCGTCGTTGTGTCAAGCGTCATCGGCACGGCGGTCGAGTGGTACGACTTTCTGGTCTACGGCACGGCGACCGCTTTCGTATTCAACAAGCTGTTTTTTCCACTGTCCGATCCGGCGCTGGGCATCATAGCCGCTTTCGGCACCTACGCCGTCGGTTTTCTGGCCCGGCCTTTGGGCGCCGCTATCTTTGGACATTTTGGCGATCGGGTCGGCCGCAAGGCGATGCTGGCGATGACCATTATCATCATGGGGCTTGGTACGTTCCTGATCGGCCTTCTTCCCACTTACGACCAGATCGGCATCGCCGCACCTATCCTGCTTGTTCTCCTGCGCCTGCTTCAGGGCATCGGCCTTGGCGGCGAATGGGGCGGAGCTGTACTGATGGTCGTCGAGAATGCACCCGCCAGAAACCGCGGACTTCTCGGGTCGATGGTTCAGATTGGTTGGCCGATCGGGAATCTCGCCGCAATCGGCATATTTGCGGCGCTCTCACAGGTGCCCGATTCAGATTTCCTCGCCTGGGCCTGGCGCATTCCGTTCCTGATCAGCATCGTTCTAGCGGGCGTCGGTCTTTATATCCGTCTGCAACTCGAAGAGACACCGGTCTTCCGAGAGATCGAAGCCAAGAACGAGGTGGCCAGACTGCCGCTGGTCGAAATCCTGACCCGGCATCGTCGCTCGTTTTTCACGGCCGTCGGACTGAAGCTCTCGGAGGTCAGCTACGCGATTATCGTCGGCGTTTTTGCTATCAGTTACGTCACTGGCCATCTCGCTATGCCGCGGAACGTAATCATCAACGCCATTCTTCTTTCTGCCGTCGTGGCACTCTTGATAATCCCGGTTTTCGGCTGGCTCTCCGACAAGATAGGCCGCAAGACGATGTTCTATGCGAGTTGCCTGTTCGCGATGGCCTTCGCCTTCCCGCTGTTCTGGCTGCTCGATACCAAGGACCCGCTGATCATCACACTAACGGTCGTCACGGCCATCACCTTCGGGCAAATGGTGGGGTTCTCCGTCGGCGCGCCTTTGTATTCCGAACTATTTGCGGCGCGGCTGCGCTACAGCGGCGCTTCGCTTGGCTTCCAAGTCGGCGCGGCCATAGGCGGTCTCACCCCGTTTGCGGCGGCGACCTTCATGGCATGGACCGGAGGTGCCACGTGGCCGATCTCGATCTACTTGATCGTGGTCGCCTTCATCACCTTAATCGCCACGATGGCAGCTCCTGAAACGACCGGCAAAGCATTGGGTTGACGAACAACTAGGCTCGATATTTTTATGTCAGCACGGGGACCGTCGGTAAAACCCCCTACGTGGCTCAGATGTTGAGCTATCGCTTCACGTAACGAATGGCCGGAGGGCGCATGGTGCCGCCATCATCTGCGATCAAGCATCTCGAGACTGATGAACTTGCGAGAACCGCGGCGATGGATTTTGCGCGCCGTCTCGTCCCGCACTGGCAGGAGGCACTCGGGACTGAGTTGCTCGGCGCTTACGTCATCGGCAGCGCGGCCCATGCCGGGTTCAACTGGCGCTATAGCGACCTCGATATCGCGCTCGTCACGGCGGCGGGACTGTCCCCATCGGCACACGATCGCTTGCGAAGCGAGGCCGTCGCGCTGTCTGTAGATTGGGGATCCAAGGTTTCGGTGTTCTGGACCAATCGTCACTTTTCTCTCGGCCGATTTCCGCCGCTGGATCGCATCGACTATCTCGATCACGCGGTTGTGCTGATGGAGCGCGAGTGCATTAGGCCGCCGCGGCCCACGCTGAAAGATGTTCGACAATACCTGCGTGGCAAACCATTTGCGGACTGGGCAGATGGTGCGCGGAACTTTGCGGCCGCCGAAAGGCTTGAGCCGAAGGATCGCAAGGCATATCTGCGGACGCTGCTCTATCCTGGGCGTTTTTGTTACAGTTGGATGACCGGGCTCATGGGCTCGAACGATGACGCTGTAGCGTTTGTGAGCGAAAGACCTCCGGCGCGGCTCAACGTCGGCTTGATCGCACGCGCGCTTGAGTGCCGCCAGACCGCTGCCGATCCCGATGCGCTGTTCTCCGCACGAGGGACGCTGTTGTCGCAAATTGATGCGTGCGCCTCACTTTTCGCGGACGGAGACGATCAACCGCGTTAAGGCTGCACGTCTCGCAGTGGATTTCCGTCGTCGATGGCGCCGGCAAGCGCGCGCATTTTGCATCGGGCTGGGTGCTTATGAGTCCACGCTCTTAATAGAGCGGCGGCACCTGCCCGACCTTCAGCGGGCCGAGATAAACCGCACCGTCAACAAAGCGCAGCGGGAAGGCCCGCGCCTTTTTGCCTTCGAGCACAGCTTCGGTGCCGAGCGCGTTGATGCCGGCGGCAATGCCGACATTGGCGTTTTGCTTGACGGCCTTGCCGAGGCCGGGAATCGCCCGGTCGAGCGCGCCAAGCGCCGCTTCGGAATACGCTATTGGCGCCAAACGCCGCCGTTTCTCCGCCTTAAGCCTCAGAATGGGCTGTGTCGGCTCTCGAACGTCTCCCGACCGCCTCTCACCGTTGCTTGTTTAGGCAATTGAGGCGTAATCTGCGGCTATGAAGCAGCCAATTGTCTCACGTAGCATCGACGTGATGGGCGGCACTGCCGTGTTCCACGGGACGCGAGTTCCCGTGCAAACCCTGCTCGATTACCTAGAGGCGGGCGAATCGATCGATGATTTTCTCGAGGGGTTCCCGTCCGTGTCGCGAGAGCATGTCATCGCTTTCCTGGAGGAAGCGAAGGACCGAGTAATCGAAGCCGCATCGTGAAGGTGTTTCTCGACGAATGCGTCGATTGGCGCCTCGCGCGCGACATTGTCGGCCACGACGTCAAGACCGCTCGTCAGATGGGTTGGACGACGATCAAGAATGGAACGTTGCTGACGCTTGCCTCGGAACACTTCGAGGTATTCGTCACGGTGGATCGAAACCTGTCCTTTCAGCAAGACCTGCATGGCTTCTCGATCGCGGTCGCCGTGCTTCGCGCGAAGACGAACCGGCTTGCCGATCTCAGGCCGTTGGTTCCAAGCCTCTTGGCGGCCATCGAGTCCGCACTGCCGGGCGCCGCCAAGTTCATTGGTGCCGACTGAGACGCAGCCTTCCATGTTTCTGGCTCGACTGATATGGGTCCCGGCTCTGCGGAGCAGCGTGAAAGCACGCTGCACCGCGTCCGGGACACGGCGATGTCGCCTCAGTACAGCGGCGGTACCTGCCCGACCTTCAGCGGGCCGAGGTACACCGTGCCGTCGACAAAGCGCAGCGGGAAGGCCCGCGCCTTTTTGCCTTCGAGCACCGCTTCGGTGCCGAGCGCGTTGATGCCGGCGGCAATGCCGACATTGGCGTTTTGCTTGACGGCCTTGCCGAGGCCGGGAATCGCCCGGTCGAGCGCGCCGAGCAGATTATTGACGTCCTGTGTCCTGACGCCCGGCGCGACGCGGTCGAGCGTTGCCTGCGGCACGCCCTCATCGAGCATTTTTTCGATGCCGAGCGCCGGAATCACTTTCTCGATTCCGGCAATCGTCATCTGAAGCTCGCCGTCGAGGCGCCCCTGCGGCGAAAGCCCGAGCGTGCCGGCGGCAACCGCGATTAGATCGCCCTGCCGGATGCGGGATTGCACGATCTCGACATGGCCGCCGGCGGCCTGCAGGTCGCGAAACCGGTCGGGCCAGGGCTTTGGCGTAAGTTCCTTCAGCCCGCTCAGCGTCGCCCGGACCTCCGCGTCGAACGGTTGCGCGAGCAGCGGATGCAGCTCCTGCAAGCTGCCGGACTCCAACCTAAAGACAGTTTCGATCAGCGGATGATCCGCCGTCGAACCTTCCGCAAGCCGGCCGTGCAGTTCGACATGCTTGGCGCGCGCCAGCGGCACTTGCACCGAACTACTGACCCGGTCGATCGATGTGTCGTCGAAAACGATGGAGGCGCGCTGCGGAATGCCCGGCAATCCCACCACGCTGGAGCGAGCCTTGCTCCAGTTCACCAGCATCGAAGATGCCCCGCGCGAGTCGAAAATGGTCGCAGGCGCCGTGAATTCCGCGATCAGCAATCCCGGATCGTAAACCTGCGCGATCAGTAGGATTTCGCCGAGCTTGGCCGTGATCGGCCTCTCGCCCGCACCCTGGCCTGCGGTCTGCGAGATCAGCGAGACGCTGGCGCGGCTGCAGCGCATCTCAAGTCGGAACGGGAAGCCGGCAAAAGCCTGTTTCGCACAATCATAGATGCGCCCCGATTTTGCCTCCTGGGCGCGCCAGGCGACGGCCTTCACCTCGGCCTCGGAGGCGGCAAAGTACCAGAACGCGCTCCATGCCGCGGCGGCGACCAGGAGCAAGGCAGGCACCAAAAAGAGCTGCCAAAGCGGGCGGGGGCGGCGTGTTGCGAGGTTCATGTCGATCATAGAGCGACCATTGGCCGACGATTTTGTCAAATGTAAGCGGCGGCGGGGGTAGCAAAACACACGGATTTTTGTTTCGTTTCGCTTCCCCGTTCTGGTAGCCGTGCCCCAGATGTCAGCCGAAATCCGCCTCAAAACCAAGCCGTCCGCAGATGACCTTTGGGTGTTCGGCTACGGGTCGCTGATGTGGCGGCCGGGCTTCGAATTCGTCGAGCAGGTTCCCGCGCGGCTGATCGGCGAACATCGCGCGCTCTGTGTCTTCTCGTTCGACCACCGCGGAACGCCGGAAAAGCCCGGCCTCGTGCTTGGCCTCGACCGCGGCGGCGCCTGCCGCGGCATCGCCTTCCGCGTCGCGGCAAGCCGGCGCAAGGAAACGATCGACTATTTGCGCAGCCGCGAGCAAACCACCCACGTCTATCGCGAAGTGACGCGTTCGGTGTGGCTCGCGAACGAAGCCCGCCAGCGGGTCAGTGCGCTTGCTTACGTGGTCGATCGCGGCCACGTGCAATATGCCGGACGGCTCTCGCCGGCCGAGCAGCTTCGCCTCGTCCGGCAGGGACATGGCCGTTCCGGAAACAATCGCGATTACGTGCTTTCCACCGTAAAATCGATCGAAGCGCAAGGTTTCCGCGACGCTCAATTGCACCAACTCGCGCTGCTGCTGCACGACGATACGGCGCTGCATCGGTAGCGCATTTCATCCAGGTCGCGGGTAGCAAGCGCCTAAGCTTTCGCCGACGCCGAACCCGGCACGCCGCCGAACAGCTGCGCCTGCTCGTGGCGGGCCGCCTCGACCAGCCGGCCGGTGGCGTCCTCGATCACGGTTGAAATACGCGCGATGAACTCACGGCGCGAAAGGCCGGGCGGCAATGGATCGAGAAATTCGACCACCAGCGTGCCGGGATAGCGCATGAAGGTCCGGCGCGGCCAGAACAGCCCCGAATTGAGCGCCACCGGCACGCAGGTCACGCCGCAATCGACATAAACCTGGGCGACGCCGGTTTTGTAGCGCGGCGGCGAACCGACGGGGGTTCGCGTACCTTCTGGAAAGATGATCAACTGACGGCCGCGCCGCACGGCCTCCCCGGCGCTACGCGCCATCCTGAGCAGCGATCGGCCGCCGGCGCTCCTGTCGACGCCAATCATGTTCGCCTTGATCAGATACCAGCCGAACAGCGGAATCCATTTCAGCTCGCGTTTAAGGATGAAAAGCGGCTGCTCGAAGAACTGCAATAGCGCAAAGGTTTCCCACATCGACTGATGCTTGGAGGCGACGATCAACGGTCCTTTCGGGATTTTCTCGAGACCGCGATACTCGACCTTGACGTTGCAGACCACGCGCAGCAACCAGATGCTGCTGCGCGACCAATATCGGGCGACGGTCATGATGGCCGAGCGGGGCATCAGGAAGGTCGGAAGCGCGACGACGATCCAGAACGCCAGCAGCAGATAGAACAGCACGTTGTAGATCAGCGAACGCAGAAAGATGGAGACCATCGATTACCCGATCAGTTGGCTTGAGCGGTCGCCGGCCTGCCCGGCGGGGATCCAACCGGCTCCGAGGCGTCGCGCATCATCTCAAGGCCGGCATCGGCAAGACGCACCCGCACCTCGGCGGCGACGTATTTGACGTACTCCGATAGCAAGAGCCGGACCGTCGCGCCATTGGTCCACCACGGCTCGTCGCGCCATTTGTCGCCGACCACGGCGAAAGGAATCAGCGTGATCTCGGGCATCGCGTGCGACAATTCGACGATCGCCCGCGGCATATGGTAATTCGATGTCACCACGATCAGCGACTTGAAGCCGCGTTCGCGCGCCCAACGTCGCGTCTCCAACGCATTGCTGCGGGTGTTGACCGCGGAGCGGTCGAGGTCGACGCAGCAGCTCATCAGCGACTGGTTGTCGGTCAGGGAACGGGAAATGTCGCTCGCGGCACTGGTCGGATGCACACCGGAGATCAACAGGCGCTTGCCGTAGCCGTTGGCCAGCAATTCGATCGCGTCGGACACCCGTGACGAGCCCCCCGTGAGCACCACAATGCCGTCAGCAGTGCGCGAGGGCTTCGTCTCGGCCCCGCGCAATTGCGAGAGAAAGCCTGCGAATCCGACCGCGGCGGCCACGAACGCGATCGCCAGCGCCGCAACCGTCATCACCCGCGGCCAGCGCCGCGGCGCGGCAATCGGTCTATCGGCGGGCGGCCGGCTCATGGCGATTGGGCGATCCTTTCCTTTCCAAGTCTAGAAGCTTTTTGGGCGATGTGGAGTCCGGAAAGCCCACGGTATCGCCGTGTCAATCGATTTCGTCGAGCGTCGCAAATAGCGTTCGCCGCGACGCCCAGGCCGTGATTGCGGCGATCACCACCGCCTGCGCGGCGAGCGCCAGGTAGCCGGAGGGGCGCAGCGAAAACGTCCCCAGCAACGCAGCAAATTGGTCCCCGACCGGGGTGCCCGAGAACCAGCCGGCGATCGATTCGGAGAACCCGAAAACGAGCATGGCGATGCCTCCGCCGATCAGCCCGCCCTCCAGGCCGAGCCGGAGAAAATGCCGCAGGAAGCGGTTGGCGATATAACGGTCGCCGGCGCCCACGAAGTGCAAAACCTCGACGATCGGGCGGTTAGCGGCCATGGCGCCGCGCGTGGCAAACGACACCGAAATGATGGTCGCGATGATCACAAGCGCCAGGATTCCGATACCCGCAATCACGGTTGCGCCGGTCATCGATCGCATCCGTTCGATCCAGGCGCGGTGATCATCGACGCTGGCCGAGGGCGCCACCTGTGTCACCCGGCGGCGCAGCGCCTCGAGATCGATCGTGGCTCCCGGCAGCACCCGCGCGACAATCACACGCGGCACCGGTAGTTCATCGAGCGAAAGTCCACTGCCGAGCCACGGCTCCAGCAGTTTGGCGGATTCCTCTTTCGTGAACGCCCGGATGTCGACGATGCCGGACTGCGCGCGCACCGCTTCGGCCACAACCGCCGCATCGCGGTCGATATCGCGCCCGAGCGCAGGGCGCACCTGAACGGTGATTTCGCTGGCGACCTCCGACTGCCACTCGGCCGCCGACGCACTCACCAACAGCACCGTGCCGGTAGTGATCGAAGCGAGGAACGTCATGATGGCGACCACGGCAACCAACGCGCTGCCGGCGATCGAGCCGCGCGGCACGATCGGCGACAAATTGCGCGCCCGCGCCGGCACCTGCGGGCGCTCGCGTCCGAGGTCCACCAGGGGGCCGAGATGATGTTCGGTCCTACTCATAGATATGCAGCCGTCCTTCGTGCAGCACCAACCGTCGCGCGTCGTATTGATCCATCAACGTCATATCATGGGTCGCGATCACGACCGCGGTGCCGGACCTGTTGAGCTCGATGAAAAGCCGCAGCAGGCGCCGCCCGAGCGTCGGGTCGACATTGCCGGTCGGCTCGTCCGCCAGCAATAGATGCGGCCGCGAGATGACGGCGCGCGCGATCGCCGCCCGCTGCTTCTCGCCGCCCGACAGGATCGGCGGCAGCGCGTCCATTCGCTCGCCAAGACCCACCCATTTGAGAAGATCGATGACCTCCTTGCGGTAACTCGATTCCTCACGGCCTATGACCCGGAACGGCAAGGCGACGTTCTCATAGGTAGTCATGTGATCGAGCAGCCGGAAGTCCTGCAACACGATACCGATCCGCTTGCGCAGGTCGGCGATCTCATCCTTGCCGAGCAACGAGACGTCATGGCCAAACAAATTGACGAGGCCGCGGGTCGGCCGCAGCGACAAGAACAACAGCTTCAGGAGCGAGGTCTTACCGGCACCCGACGGGCCAGTGAGGAACTGGAAGGAATGGGCGGGAATCAGGAAATTGAGGTCGCGCAAAATCTCCGGGCCAAGCCCGTAGCGCAAACCGACATTTTCGAACCGAACCAAGCTCAGCTCCGTTCGATGAGGGGGCGCGACCGGAACCCTGAAACCGGTTGCCCCGGCCCGCCTTCCCCGCGGCCGCAGGCCAAACAAAGTGGTTTTGCTTCGTTTATGGTTTCCGATTCGTTAACGGTCGCCTTGTAGCATCCCCGAGCCCCGTTTCCGAAGGCGGCATTAGCCGCGTCTTTGCGGAGATTAACTCCCATGCACATCGTTTGCCCGCATTGTTCGACGTCCTACGCGATCAACCTGCCTACTCTCGGCCCGGCTGGCCGTACCGTGCGTTGTTCCCGCTGCAAGGAGACCTGGCTGGCGCGGCCGGAAGATGCGGTCAAACTCCCGGCACCGGCGATGGCGGAGGCCAGCCGAAAGGCGGCCGAACAAGATGCCGCCGCCGAGTGGGAGGCTCTGGCGCGCGAAGAGGACGGCAATGCCGGGGAAAGCCCCCACGTCGACAGCCCCTCGATCGCGGTTGACTGGGGAGACTCGGCTGGAGATTCGGCAGCCAGCACCGAGACCGACTGGCCGTCAATTGCCCGCGACGATCTGCATGGTGCCGCCGCCGGCCGGCTTGGCCCGTCCTGGCTTCCAGGGTTGCTGGGTCGAAGAGCTGGAGCCAGGGCATCGAGCCGCGGACCCGGCAAGCCATCCGTGAGCCTCCCCACCGCCTGCGCCGCGATGGGCGCGCTGGTCCTGGCGCTTCTGATCTGGCGCCTCGACGTGGTGCGCTTGCTGCCCCAGACCGCGGCCTTCTATAAAATGGTCGGTCTCGACGTCAACCTGCGCGGACTGCGGTTCAAAGACGTCAAGGTATCTTCCGAGACGGTGGAAGGTAAGCCTGTGCTGGTGATCGAAGGCGTTATCACCGGCGAATTCAACAAGCCGGTGGAATTGCCGCGGCTGCGCTTCAGCGTTCGCGACGCGCAGGGTGCGGAAATCTACGCCTGGAACACGGTGCTCGAGCAGACCGTGCTCAGTCCCGGCGAAAAAGCCTGGTTCAAGTCCCGTCTGGCCTCGCCGCCGCCGGAAGGACGCAACATTGATGTGCGTTTCTTCAACAAGCGCGACATGGCCGGCGGTCACATATGAGTGACGCCACCTGATCCCGTTCACGAAACAGGTGCTTCGATGCCGCGCGTGCTGGTCGTTGACGATGAGAATTCGATGCGGATGCTGGTGGCGCGCGCCATTGCCATGGACGGCCACGAGATCGTCACTGCCGCGGACGGCGCCGAAGCGCTGGAGATTTTGGGCGGCGAACAGGACGCCTTCGATCTCCTCCTGACCGATATCCAGATGCCGGTGATGGACGGGATCGCACTGGCTCTAACGGCAGCCCGCGATTTTCCCGACCTGACCATCGTCCTGATGACCGGCTTTGCCGACCAGCGCGAGCGGGCGTCTGGTCTTAACGCCATCGCCCATGACATCATCACAAAACCGTTTTCGGTGGCCGATATCCGCACCGCCGTTGCCGATGCGCTGGCGTCGCGAAAGAGCGCCTAGCGGAAACCCTAGAGCACTATCGGTTCTGATTGAATCAGAACCGAAGCTCTAGATTCTTGTTTTGACGCGTTTTCTTCACGCGAACCGGTATCCACTTCGCTCGAAAACGCTCTAATAATCCTTCAGCAGCCGCTCGATGTAGTCGAGTTCGATCTGCGGGCGCGCGGGATCGGCGAGGCGGCGGCGAAGTTCTTCCAAAATCCGGCGCACCCGCTGCACATCGATTTCGCCGGGAATCTTCACCGTCAGATCGTCGCCGAATTCACGCCCGTGCAGCGGGCGACCCAGCGGATCGCTTTGGTTGCCGCCGCTTTGCTGACGGCCGACGCGGTTGCCCGGTCCATCGCCTTGCCCCTCACCCTCACCCTGCTGCATCGCCTCCGCAAGACTCTGGGCGCCCTTGCGCAGCGCATCGAGCGCCTTGCCTTGCGAATCGACCGCGCCATCGGCATTGCCCTCGCCGAGCTGGCTGCCGGCATCGCGCATGGCGTTGTCGGCATCGCCGAGACCGCCCTCGCCGTCGTCAGCTTGCTGATCGCCGTCCTGGCCCTGTTGGCCCTGCTGCCCCTTCTGGCCGCGCTGGCCCTGCCCCATGCCCTGTTTGGCAAGCTCGTCCTGCAATTTCCTCAGGCGGTCGCGTAGCCCCTGCTGATCTTGCTGCAGGTCGCTCATGCTCTGGTCGCCCTGCTTGCCGCGCTGGCGGTCGCGTCGAGAATCCTGGCCCTGCTTGAAGGTCTTGTCGCGCAACTGCTGTTGCTTGCGGATCATGTCGCCGAGCTCGTTCAGCGCCTGCTCCATGTCGCCGTCACCCTGCCCGGGCTGCGCCATTTGCAGGTTCTCGAGCATCTGCTGCAACTGCTCGAGCAATTGCCTGGCGGCATCCTTGTCGCCGGAACGCGACAGCCGCTCCATGCGCTCGATCATGTTGTTGAGGTCCTGTTGACGCAGGACTCTGGTATTGGGGTCGAGCGGCCGCGCCAACGCTTGTGGATTGTTGCGTAGCTGCTCGGCGAGCTGGCGCATGAAATTATCCAGCGCGGCGCGCAAATCCTGGGTGAGCTTCTTGATCTCTTCGTCGCTGGCGCCTCTTTCCAGCGCCTGCTTGAGCGCCTCCTGCGCAGCGCGCAGCGCCTTGTCGACGTCGGTGATGTTGCCATCCTCAATGGTAACGGCGAGCGCCCAGAGGCTCGCTACCACCTCGCGCAGGGCATCGTCGTTCCTCGCCATTTCGAGCTGGTGGGCGACGCTGCGCAGGCCGAGATACTGCCCCATCTCGGGCATGAACAGTTCCGGCGCGATCATCAACGCGTTGAGCGCTTCGTGGACCTGCGAATTCTGGTTGGCGTCAAGCGCCAGACTGCGGCGCTGCTCGATCAACGCCCGCGCCAGCGGTTTGGTGAACAGCCGCTCCGGCAGACGCATGTTGAAAGGCTCACTGTGTCCCTCGTTGCCGGCCTCGTCCTTCGCCGTAAGCGTCAGCGCCATTTCAGCGCCGGCATAGGGATCCTCGCTGAGATCCTTGACGGTCTGACCAATGCCGTTGCGGGTCCGTGCGTTCGGCAGCACCAGCGAGAATTGCGGCGGATCGAACAACGGCCGCTGCTCTGTTCCCTTCGCCTCACCGCCCTTGCGGACCGCCAACAGCGCGCGAGCTTCGGTAACGCCGTAATCATCCTCGATCTTGTAGGAGAGTTGCAACGAACCGCGAGCCTGGCGCTCGGGCTCTTTCGCCAGCGCGATGGTCGGCGCGCGGTCGGGTGTGGCGCTGAACCTCCATTGCGGTTGACCGGAGGGAGCGCGGACATGAACCGTGCCGTCGCCCTTGATGGCAAACTGCTTCTCGTTGGTGCCCTTGGGCGCCCGCTCGGTCGCCGCAGCCTCGGTCACGCCGCCACCGGCGATGACGTCGAGGGCGCCGCCGCTCGAGCGCACGATCAACGTGCTGCCCACCGGGACGGCCAACGGACCCGCGGCGGGAATGGCGGCTTCCTTGTTCGCCGCGGACAGAATGATCGGCGGCTTGCCGGTGTAAAGCGGCGGCGTCACCCAGGCGTCGACCCTGACATTGGCCGCCGACAGCACGCCGTTCCAGTCGAAGGCGGCTGCCATTCGCATGCTTCGCTCGTCGCCCGCGGCAATATACGCCGCAACCATCATCACCACGATAAGGGCACGCAGCGCCCAGGGATCATGGATCGCGAGCCGCGGCGACGGCAGGCCGGCGCGGATGCGCTTGATCGACGCCAGCGTGCGTTCGCGCTGCGCCTGCCAAAGCGCGAGCGCGACCGGGTCCTGCGAGGTGAGCGAATCGGTCAGCGCTGTGGCCGGGCGATGGCGGATGCCAGTGCCGCGATCGAGCCTGCCCAAAGCCTCCTGCCGGTTCGGCCAGCGAAACCAGGCCAGCGGGAACAGCGCAGCCAGCGCCAGAACCGCGAACAGGCCAAGTCCAAGAGCGCGGACCACGAACGGCAGCGCCAGCCATAGCCCCGTCCAGGACACCACCAGAAACAGCCCCGCCACGGTCAAAAGCCGGGCGAGATGCGGCCAGACCCGCTCCCACGCGATCGCAAATTCGGCTCGCCGCAAAGCCTGTGTCAGCTTGAGCCGCGAGGCGGCGTCAATGTTGCGCGCTGGCTCTGACGGGTCGGGGATGGCGCCGCTCAATAATCCCTCCGGGTTGGCCCGGATCACAGCCTAGCACAACGGCGGCAGTGAGGCACACACCCAAGCCGGGTAGCCCACACCCGGAAATACGCATAACACGGAGGCGTGACTGGGCCGCCACGACCTCGTAACGTCGGGATGGAACCAGCAAAAACGCACTTTCAAGGAAACGCCATGGACAAGAAGACACACGACAGGGGATTGGAGATCAGGAAAGCCGTGCTGGGCGAGGCCTATGTCGCCAACGCGCTGAAAAACTCCGACGAATTCAACAAACCGTTTCAGGAACTGGTTACCGAATATTGCTGGGGCGCGATCTGGGGCCGCGAGGAATTGCCGCGCAAGACCCGCAGCATGCTCAATCTCGCGATGATTTCGATTCTCAACCGGCCGCACGAATTGCGGGCGCACATCAAGGGAGCATTGACCAACGGAGTCTCCCGCGACGAGATCCGCGAAGTCTTCATGCAGGTCGCGATCTACGCCGGCATTCCCGCAGGCGTCGACAGTTTCCGGATCGCGCGCGAAGTGTTCGCCGAACTCGACAAGGGTTAGGAGCCAAAATCGTCATTGCGAGCCAACGGGTCGCGCGAATGCGCGCCCGATGATAAACTCCGCGAAGCAATCCAGGAGTCGAATGAACGAAGATGGATTGCTTCGTCGCTTGCGCTCCCCGCAAAGACGAAATGAGGGAATGACACCATGGACATCGGATTCATCGGCCTGGGCAAGATGGGCTTCCCAATGGCCCGCCGCCTGATCGAGGCCGGGCATCAACTGGTCGTCTTCGACCAACGCAAGGAGGCCGTGGACAAATTGGTTGCGCTCGGCGCAGAAGCGGCTTCGTCACCGAAAGATGTCGCCGACCGCGCCGAGACCGTGATGGCGAGCCTGCCTTCGTTGCAGGCCTCGCTCGATGTGGCGACCGGGAAGGATGGCGTCATCGAAGGCAAGCGCGTAAAGCGCTTCGTCGACCTCTCCACCGTCGGATCGCAGATGGCGGTGCGGATTTGCGGTCATCTCGCCAAGCGCAACCTCGTGCAGCTCGACAGCCCCGTCAGCGGTGGCGTCGGCGGTGCAGAGAAGGGCACGCTCGCCGTCATGGTGTCGGGCCCGCGCGCCGATTTCGAGGCGGTGAAGCCCGCGCTCGAGGTGATCGGCAAGGTATTCTTCATCGGCGAAAAGCCCGGCTCGGCGCAGACCATGAAGCTTGCCAACAATCTGTTGTCGGCGACCGCCGTGGTGGCGACTTCCGAAGCCGTCGTCATGGGCGTCAAGGCTGGCCTCGATCCCGCCGTGATGATCGATGTGATCAACGCGGGTTCTGGCATGAACACGGCGAGCCGCGACAAGTTTCCCCGCTCGATCCTGCCGCGCAGCTTCGATTTCGGCTTCGCCACCGGGTTGATGGTGAAGGATGTGCGGCTTTGCCTCGAGGAGGCGAAATCGCTGGGACTGTCGATGGAGGTCGCCGAAGCCGTCGGACGGTTGTGGGAGGTGGTGATCCGCGAGATGGGTGCGGAGTCCGATTTCACTTCCGCAATCAAGCCGATCGAAAAGGCCGCCGGAGTGGTGGTCGGCGGCAAGGGTGGTCATGCTGCGAAATGAGGGCGGCGTTCCCCGGATGCTGCGCGAGCCGCGCCGCACGCGCGGCGTGGTGCGCTGCTGATCCGGGGCCCACCCCCCCTCTTTCAGCTACACGTAGGTCCCGGCTCTGCGGAGCAGCGTGAAGGACGCTGCATCGCGTCCGGGACACCAAGCTGTCACAACCACGGCGCGGGCTTGTCCATCGCGATCAGGGCATCGACTTCGACGCGCGGCCGCACTACCGCGAACTGGTCGTCCTTGACCAGGACCTCCGGCACCAGCGCGCGGGTGTTGTAGGTGCTGGACTGCACGGCACCGTAGGCGCCGGCGGTCATGATCGCGACGAGATCGCCGGCCGCAGGTTCCGGCATGGTCCGAGCGAGCGCGAGATAATCGCCGCTTTCGCAAACCGGTCCGACCACGTCGGCGACGATCGTGCGTGCACCTTGCGCGGCTTCTCGGACCGGCAGGATGTCGTGATGCGCTTCATACAGCGTGGGGCGGATCAAATCGTTCATCGCCGCGTCGATAATGACGAAGTTCTTGGCGTCGCCGCGCTTCACGTAGATCACGCGCGCCACCAGAATCCCGGCATTGCCGACGATCAATCGGCCAGGTTCGAATACCAGCGTGCAGCCGAGATTGTGCGTCACCCGCTTCGCCACGGCGGCATAGGCGGACGGCAAGGGCGGCGCCTCGCGACCGGCGTGATAGGGGATGCCGAGACCGCCGCCGAAATCGATGTGGGAAATGGTGTGGCCGTCGGTGCGCAGCGTCTGCACCAATTCGGCCAAGAGCCTGAAGGCAGCTTCGAGCGGCACCAGGTCTGTGATCTGGCTGCCGATATGCATGTCGACGCCGGTGATGCGGATGCCGGGCAGCTTCGCCGCACGGGCATAGACCGCGCGCGCCCGCTCCAGCGGGATGCCAAACTTGTTCTCGGACTTGCCGGTCGAGATTTTCGCATGCGAGCCGGAATTGACGTCCGGGTTGACCCGAACCGAAATCCGCGCGACCCGCCCCTGCTCGCCGGCCAGGCGCGACAGCAATTCGAGTTCGGGTTCGGATTCGACGTTGATGCAGAGAATGTCGGCGGCCAGCGCCGCGCGCAGTTCGGCCTCGGTCTTGCCAACTCCGGAGAACAAGATCTTTTCAGGCGGAATACCGGCGGCCAATGCGCGCTTCAGCTCGCCGCCTGAAACCACGTCGGCGCCGGCGCCGAGCCTCGCCAACGTGCGCAGCACCGACTGGTTCGAGTTGGCCTTCAGGGCGTAACAGATCAGCGTTTGCTCGCCGGCAAAGGCCTCGGCGAACACCCGGTAATGGCGCTCCAGCGTCGCGGTCGAATAACAGTAAAAGGGGGTTCCGACCGCCTCCGCCAGTGTGATGAGATTCACCGCCTCGGCGTGAAGCACGCCGTTGCGATAGTCGAAGTGATTCATGGCTAGCTCAGTTGCTGTTCAGAAGCGGGTCGAGAACGAAGGGTCGTTTGGGACCCTTGCCGGCGGTGGGCGGCGCATCGGCACCAAAGCTCGAATTGAACACGCTCGGCTTGCTCGCCTGTTCGGGCGCAGGATCTGCCTGCACTGCGGCGGCCGGCTGCTGCGACGACGCCGTCGGGGGCAAATCGAGCGGTCCTTTGCGTCCGCAGCCACTGAGCGCAAGCGCGGCAGCGCCCAGAAGAACAAGGGCCCATCCCTGATATTTCGAGCGGCAGTCACGATTCACGTCAAAATCCCCAATTCGGCGGCACCATACAAAGATTGACCTGTTCTGGCGAGCCCCGCTGCGCGCTGAAATTTCCCGCGAGAATCACGGCTCAGCCTAAATTTCGCTCTTTTTCCAGCCGCTTGAGCCAGGCCTTGGCCTGTGCTGCCACATTCTTCGGGGCCGTTCCGCCGAAGCTCGTACGGCTTTTCACCGAAGCCTCGACCGAGAGCACCTTCAGCGCGTCAGCGGTGATCTTCAGCTCGATGGCCTGCATCGCCTTGAGCGGCAACTCATGCAGCGCGACGCCATCCTGCGAAGCCTTGGCGACGATTCGCGCCGTGACGCGATGGGCGTCGCGGAACGGCATTTTCAGCGTCCGCACCAGCCAATCCGCAAGATCGGTGGCGGTGGCGTAGCCTTCGCCGGCGGCAAGCTTCATCCGCGCCTCGTCCGGCACGATATCCATGACCATTCCGGTCATCGCCCGAATGGCGAGCGAGAGCGCGCCGAACGCTTCCATCGGGCCCTGCTTGTCTTCCTGCATGTCCTTTTGATAGGCGAGCGGCAGGCCCTTCATCACGATCGAAAAGGCGGTGAGAGCGCCGATCACCTTGCCGGTTTTGGCGCGCACCAGTTCAGCCGCATCCGGGTTGCGCTTCTGCGGCATGATCGAGGAGCCGGTCGTGAACTTGTCGGAGAGCCGCACCAGCCCCACCAGCGGCGAGGTCCAGATCACGATTTCCTCGGCCAGGCGCGACAGATGCACCGACGCGATCGCCGCCGCCGACAGCGCCTCCAGAACGAAGTCGCGGTCCGAAACCGCGTCGAGCGAATTGGCCATCGGCCGATCGAAGCCGAGCGCCTTCGCGGTCGCCCCGCGATCGATCGGAAATGACGTACCTGCAAGCGCCGCGGCACCGAGCGGCGATTCGTTCAGGCGTTTGCGCGCATCGGCAAATCGGCCGCGGTCGCGCGCCGCCATCTCGACATAGGCCAATAGATGATGCCCGAACGTGACCGGCTGCGCCGTCTGCAGGTGCGTGAATCCCGGCATCACGGTCGCGGCATGTTCGAGCGCCCGCTCAGCCAGCGCGCGCTGGAATGAGGCGAGCGCCGCGTCAGCCGCGTCGATGGTGTCGCGGACATAGAGCCGGAAATCGGTTGCGACCTGATCGTTGCGCGAACGCGCGGTGTGCAGCCGTCCTGCGGCAGGCCCGATCAGTTCGCCGAGCCTGCTCTCGACATTCATGTGAATGTCCTCGAGTGCGCGCTTGAAATCGAACGATCCGTTGCCGATTTCTGACAAAATCGTGTCTAGACCCCTGGCAATATTTTTCGCATCGTTTGCCGTAATAATGCCTTGCGCGGACAGCATCGCGGCATGCGCCTTGGACGCGGCAATGTCCTGGGCGTAAAGGTGACGATCGACGTCGATGGAGACGTTGATTTCCTCCATGATCGCATCCGGTCGCTCGGTGAACCGGCCGCCCCACATCTTGTTGCTCATGACCAATTGCTCATGCCTGCCGCCTTCCGTTGCGCCCACGCCGGGTGTTACCGCGGGTGCAACCGAAACCCTGCATAGCCGTATCTGATACAGGATGACAAACGATATGCCAGAACACCCCACACCTGCTCCGGCCCCGACGCGCCGGATCCCCTATGTGATCGCGGCGGTCCTGATAGGGGCGGTGCTCGGGTTTGCCGGGATATACGGGCTTGGCGGGCTAAAGCGCGGCGCGGCGGGCGATTCCGCCTGTGGTGCTGCGGTAGACCTTTCGCGCAAGCTCGCGCCTCTGGCGCATGGCGAGGTGGCTGCCCTGACCATGGCGACCGCGCCCCTGCTGCTGCCCGACCTTACGTTCGACGACGCCGACGGCAAGCCCAGAAAGCTCTCGGAATGGCGCGGCCGCACGGTGCTGGTGAACCTGTGGGCGACTTGGTGCGTGCCTTGCCGGAAGGAAATGCCGGCCCTGGACCGCCTGGAGACCCGGCTGGGTGGCAAGAATTTCGAGGTGGTCGCGATCAATATCGATACCCGTGACCCCGAAAAGCCGAAAAATTTCCTCAAAGAGGCTAATCTGACCCGGCTCAGTTATTTTAGTGACCAAAAAGCCAAGTCTTTTCAAGATCTTAAATCCATAGGCCGGGCTTTGGGCATGCCGACCTCGGTGCTGGTCGACGGCCAAGGTTGCGAGATCGCCACCATTGCCGGACCCGCCGAATGGGACAGCGATGACGCGATCAAGCTGATCGCGGCGGCAACGGCGCCGCGATCCTAGAGCCTTCCGCTCGCTTCAGGCCTCGTCCGCGATGCCGTTACGCAGCAGGCCGATCCGGTCGATCTCGACCTCCACGATGTCGCCCGGCTTCATCCACAACGGCGGCGTGCGGCGGGAGCCGACGCCGCCGGGCGTGCCGGTCACGATCACGTCGCCGGGCTCGAGCCGCGTGAATGACGAGCAATATTCGATCTGGCGGGGAATATCGAAGATCATCTGGCTGATGGTCGCGTCCTGAACCACCTCGCCGTTCAGGCGGGTCTGCAGCCGCAGCGGGCCGAGCTCGCCGGCCTCGTCCGGCGTCACCATCCAGGGGCCGAATGCGCCGGTCTGCGGAAAATTCTTGCCCGGCGTGAATTGATGGGTGTGGCGCTGAAAATCGCGGACACTGCCCTCATTGTAACAGGCATATCCGGCGATATGCCCCCACGCGTCCTGGCGCGAGACATACCGGCCCGGCTCGCCGATGATGACCGCGAGTTCGCCCTCGAAATCGAGATGCTTTGAGACGCGCGGCCGGATGATGTTGGTCAGATGTCCGGTCTGGCTATTGGCAAAGCGGCCGAACACGGTGGGATTCTCGACCTCGGCACGGCCGGTTTCCTTGCGGTGGGTTTCGTAATTGAGCCCGATGCAGAGGATCTTGTCGGGATTTGGGATCACCGGCAGCCAAACGATGTTTGCCAGTGGATGCCGCGCCGCCTTGCCCGCCGCGGCTGCCACTTCCGACAATGCACGGGCGGCGATGGCGGATTTCAAGTCGACAAACCGGTCGCGAAAGAGCGCGCCGAGGTCTACGGCGTCCGCGCCGTCGATAAGGCCCCAGCTCGCGGTGCCGTCGATCCCAAAACTTGCGAACTTCATTTGATGTCCTTGTGCACGAGACGGCTTCCTCGCTATCGCATGCAGCGATGAGGGGCAATCCCGACAAGGCAACGAAGCGCTGCCGAAGCAACGCCGGCATGATTCGCCTGGCAAACAGGGGCTCGTCGAATAAGGGAGGCTTCAGACCGTCACGTTGAGATTGCCGCCGATACCGGGGCCGACATTGGCTAGCGAGGGGGAGGTCGCACCGAGCTGGGCCTGAACCACGGATTTTTCCGCATCGATGTTGGATTTGAGAAGCGTGGTTGCGATCTGCTGCTGGGTGTTCCCCGCCTGAGCAGCAATAATCGCACTGGCCAAACTCGCGATATCCATACGCCCCACTCCGTCGCGGGCAAGTTACCTGCGAGTGGTTAACGAATGCTGGAGATTTCGAAATTGCCCTACCGCGTCGGGACCGGCTTGTCGCCGCGATAATCGTAGAAGCCGCGCTGGGTCTTGCGGCCGAGCCAGCCGGCCTCGACATATTTCACCAGCAGCGGGCACGGCCGGTATTTGGAGTCCGCCAACCCCTCATGCAGCACCTGCATGATCGACAGACAGGTGTCGAGGCCGATGAAGTCGGCGAGTTCGAGCGGCCCCATCGGATGGTGCGCGCCGAGCTTCATCGCCGCATCGATGGCCTCGACGTTCCCGACCCCCTCATACAGCGTGTAAATCGCCTCGTTGATCATCGGCAGCAGAACGCGGTTGACGATGAAGGCGGGAAAATCCTCCGACACCGCAATGTGCTTGCCGAGCTTTGCGACGAAGTCCTTGGCCGTATCGAATGTCGCGTCATCGGTGGCAATGCCGCGGATCAGTTCGACCAGTTCCATCAACGGCACCGGATTCATGAAGTGAATGCCGATAAAGCGCTCCGGCCGGTCGGTGGAGGCGGCAAGCCGTGTGATCGAGATCGACGAGGTATTGGAGGCAACGATGGCGCTGGGCTTCAGAACCGCGCACACATCGTGAAAAATCTTGCGCTTGACTTCTTCCTTCTCGACCGCGCTCTCGATCACCAGATCGCAGTCGGACAACCCATCGACGGTTTCGGCAAGCGCGATACGCTCCAGCGCCTTCTTGCGGGCATCCTCGGTGATGACCTTCCTCGCAACCTGGCGCGACAGGTTGCCGTTGATGGTGGCCATGCCCGACTTCAGGCGCTCGGCGGAGATGTCGTTGAGCACCACATCGAAGCCGCCCAGCGCCGCCACATGGGCGATGCCGTTGCCCATCTGGCCCGAACCGATCACGCCGACTTTCTTGATCATAGAAGCCATTTTTATCATCTCACCGGAACGACGCACCCCGCGCCGCCCGTGTCCCTCACATCCGCACCGGCCGGTCCGGGAAACCCTTGTATTCTTATCGCAAATCCGGTCTTTGCGCTTGCGCAAATACACGTCGTTTTGATTGCCGTTACTTTCCGAGCTTGCCGATCGCCTCGGTCAGTTCCGGGACTACCTGGTACAAATCCGCAACCAGGCCATAATCGGCAACCTGGAAGATCGGCGCGTCCTCATCCTTGTTGATCGCGACAATGACCTTGGAATCCTTCATTCCGGCCAGGTGCTGGATCGCCCCGGAAATACCGATTGCGACGTAGAGCTCCGGCGCCACGACCTTGCCGGTCTGGCCGACCTGCCAATCGTTCGGCGCATATCCGGCATCGACCGCGGCGCGCGAAGCTCCGACCGCCGCGCCTAGCTTGTCGGCCAGCGGCTCGATGTATTTGGCGAAATTTTCGCGGCTCTGCATGGCGCGACCGCCGGAGACAATGATCTTCGCCGAAGTGAGTTCCGGCCGGTCGCTCTTGGCCACTTCCTCGCCGACAAAGCTGGAAAGACCGGGATCGGCCGCCGCCGCAGCGTTTTCCACCGCCGCGCTGCCGCCGTCGCCGGTGGCCGCAAATGTCGATGTCCGCACCGTGATGACCTTCTTGGCGTCCTTTGATTTCACGGTCTGGATGGCGTTGCCGGCATAGATCGGCCGCTCGAAGGTGTCGGGTGCAATCACCTTGATGATTTCCGACACCTGCATCACGTCGAGAAGGGCGGCGACGCGCGGCATGACATTCTTGAAACGCGAGGTCGCAGGCGCGACGAAGGCGTCATAGCCGGGCGCCAGCGCCACGATCAGGACCGCCAGCGGCTCGGCGAGGTCGTGCGCATAGGCGGCATTGTCCGCGAGCAGCACTTTCTTGACGCCAGCAAGCTTCGCCGCCGCGTCCGCCGCGGCCTTGGCGTTTTCGCCGGCGACCAGCACATGCACTTCGGCGCCAAGCGCGATGGCCGCCGTCAGCGCCTTGTTGGTGGAGTCCTTGATCGAGGCGTTGTCATGTTCGGCGATCAACAGCGTGGTCATCAGAGAACCCCGGCTTCGTTCTTGAGTTTCGATACCAGCTCGGCGACGTCCTTGACCTTGACGCCTCCCTTGCGGCCCGGCGGTTCGGAGGTCTTGACAATCTCCAGATGGGCCGCGAGGTCGACGCCGTAGTCGGACGCGTTCTTGTCGGCGATCGGCTTCTTCTTCGCCTTCATGATGTTCGGCAGGCTGGCATAACGCGGCTCGTTCAGCCGCAGGTCCGTCGTTACGATGGCCGGACCCTTCAGTTTCACCGTTTGCAGCCCGCCATCGACCTCGCGGGTCACCTTGAAATCGGCACCGTCGACCTCGAGCTTGGAGGCAAAGGTCGCCTGCGACCATCCGAGCAGAGCAGCCAGCATCTGGCCAGTCTGGTTGCTGTCGTCGTCGATCGCCTGCTTGCCGAGAATCACGAGGCCCGGCTTTTCCTCGTCGGCGACGGCCTTGAGGATCTTTGCCACCGCCAGCGGCTCGACATTGCCCTCCGCCTTGACCAGGATGCCGCGATCGGCGCCCATGGCAAGCCCGGTCCGGATGGTTTCGGCCGCCTGTGCCGGGCCAATGGAAACCACCACGACCTCGGTCGCCTTGCCCGCCTCCTTCAGGCGCAAGGCCTCCTCAACGGCGATTTCGTCAAACGGATTCATCGACATCTTGACGTTGGTCAGCTCGACGCCCGACCCATCGCTTTTGACGCGGACCTTGACGTTGTAATCGACCACCCGTTTCACTGGTACCAGGACCTTCATCGACCCTCTTTCGCTTGAATATTCAGGTTTTAATAGGCTTATTTTAATCGGCTCGGGCGCGGAACCTAAAGCCCCCGCCAACCCCGGTCAACGCAAGAGGGCCAAAAATCGCCCCCCGGAAGGAGGGGTGGTCGCACCACTAGCGGTTCTGGCCCGGCACCCACAACACGTCCCCAGCGCCGTTATGGTTGGCGGCGCGGCTGGCGACAAACAGGAAGTCCGACAGCCGGTTCATGTATTGGATCGCGGCGTCGCTGACCGGCTCCTCGGGCTTGGCCGCGAGTTCCACCATGATTCGTTCCGCCCTGCGGCATATGGTTCGGGCCATATGCAGATGCGCCGCGGCCGGCGTGCCGCCGGGTAGCACGAAAGAGGTCAAGGGCTTTAGTCCCGCGTTCAAACCATCGATGTCACGTTCGAGCCGTTCGACCTGGCTCGACAGCATCCGCAACCGTTCTGCCTTGCCCTCGCGTTGCGGCACCGCGAGATCGGCGCCCAGGTCGAACAGATCATTCTGGATCAGGCCCAACATCGCATCGAGCTCGGGCGCATCCCCCAGATAAAGTCTTACGATACCGATGGCGGCGTTGGTTTCATCGACGGTTCCAAAGGCGGCGATGCGCAGGTCGTATTTCGGACGCCGTTCGCCGCTGCCAAGCGCCGTGGTGCCGTCATCGCCGGTTCGCGTGTAGATACGATTGAGGACGACCATTCGTAGCTCCCGTATTCAAATCATCTCTCCCGAAGGGAGAGGGCGCTGCGGTTTCGTTCAACGGCAAGCTGGCCGCGGCTAACGGCCCATCGCCCAGACCGTGGCCATGATGATGATGATCGCGACGAATTGCAGCAACACCCGTAACCGCATCAATTTCTGGGACCGGTTCGGCGATCCGCCCCGCATCATGTTGACGAGACCCAAGAGCAGCACGAACGCGACGGCGGCCACCGCAAACGGAAGAATGAAAGTACTGAGAAACGAAGCCATTTACCGTACATAACATCGGGCAATGCGATGCGCCATCGCCCCTTCGAACCCGACTTTTGTCCAACGATCTGGCTTTTAGCCCAATAATATCAGAAGGTAGGATGATCGACCTTCTCCGGGCCGGGGTTAATTGTGCGACAAATTCGCTACGTCTTTCATGTCGGAATGGACGCGTTCTACACGTTTCTGGCGGATGACGGCTGGGCGATCGCCAGCCACATCGCGCTGTCGTCTTTGATGGCGCTGTTTCCATTCCTGATCGTGCTGACCTCGCTGGCCGGGTTCTTCGGTTCGAAGGAACTCGCCGATCAGGCCGCAGGGCTGATGCTGCAAGTCTGGCCGAAGCAGGTCGCCGATTCGCTTTCGGGGGAAATCCACGACGTGCTGACGACGACCCGCGGCGACATCCTGACCATCGGCGCGGTACTTGCGGTATATTTTGCCTCCAACGGCGTCGAGGCGCTGCGCATCGCGCTCAACCGCGCCTATTCGGTGGTCGAAATGCGACCCTGGTACTTGCTTCGGCTGGAATCGATCGCCTACACGCTGGTCGCCGCCGTCACCGCGCTGGCGATGGCGTTCCTGATCGTGCTCGGTCCGCTGATGCTGGAAGCGGCGCGGCGCCATATTCCGCTGATCGTCGAGAACAACGAACAATTTCTCAATGTCTCGCGCTACAGCGTCACCATCACCGCGCTGATCGTCGCGCTGTTCATTCTCCACCTCTGGGTGCCGGCCGGCCGCCGCAGTTTTCTGCAGATCCTGCCCGGTATCGTCTTCACGCTGGTGGCCTCGCTGGTATCGGGCATCGTGTTCGGGCAGTACCTCGCGCGCTTTGCCAACAACTATGTGACGATGTATGCCGGGCTTGCGTCGGTGATCATCGCGCTGGTGTTTCTTTATTTTATCGCCGCGATCTTCGTCTATGGCGGCGAACTCAACGCGGCGATCATCAAGTCGCGGCTGCCGCACGGCGTGTCGCTTCAAGCAGCGCAGTCGCTAGAGCCCTCGGAGACACGGGCTTGACCAGAAAGGCGTCCGCGCCCGCGGCGCGCGCTGCCGCCTCGTCTTCGCCCCGGCCCGACACCCCGATGATCGCGATGCGGCCGAGCGGCGGGCCAAGCGCGCGAATTCGCCTGATGGCCTCGATGCCGTTGATGCCGGGCAGGACCATGTCCATCAGCACCGCGTCGAAGCCGCCATGCGCGATTCGTTCCGGCGCGGCCTCGCCCCGGCCGATGAATTCAGCCTGATGACCAAGTTCGGTCAGCACCGTATTGAGCACGACGCGACCGAACGGATTGTCTTCTACGCCGAGAACGCGCAGCCCCCGCAGATGATCTGGCAAGCTGTCGGCGTCCAGCCCTGAACTTGTCGCTTTCGACGCCTTGGCGCGCCTCAACGACACCGTCAGCGTAAACGTGGTGCCGCCGCCGCGCCGCGGCGCTACCACGATGTCGCCGCCCATCGCCCGCGCGAGCTGTTTGACCGACGACAATCCCAGGCCCGCGCCGCCAAAGCGGGCGGCGATGCTGACGTTGGCCTGGGAGAACGGACGAAACAGCCGCTTGATCTCCTGGAGCGTCAGGCCGATGCCGCTGTCCGAAATCACAAACGCGACGCCGATCTTGTCCTTGGCGCCGCCAGTGGGCTTGACCGCCAGCGCGACGCTGCCCTGCTCGGTGAATTTGGTTGCGTTGTCGACCAGGTTTTCCAATGCCGCGCGCAAGCGAACCGGATCGCCGATCACGAATGCCGGAAGTTTCTCCGAAATCTCGACGTGCGATTGCAGGCCCTTGGCGGTTGCGCGGCCGGCGAGGGAATCTCCGACGTTGCGGGCGAGCGTGCGCAAATCGAAAAAATCTTGCCTTACGCCAAAGCCGGAACGGCCGCTCCTCGCGGCATCGACAAACAATGTCGCAAGACTCGCAAGGTGTTCGGCGCCCGCCTTGATCGTATCGACCCAGCGCCGTTCGCGCTCGCCCAGGTCGGACGTCGCCAACAGATCGCTGATGGCAAGGATTCCCGTGAGCGGCGTGCGGACCTCATGCGCGAACGTGGCCAGCGCCGTCTCAACGATGCGTGGAGCGGCCGTCTTGGCGGGCTTGCGCGCCTTGCCGGCGGCGGCAGCTTTCTTCCTCGGAGTAGCCGTTTTCGACCGCCGCACGTTGCACCGCGGCCGCGATTTCGACGCCATGATTCCCCCGACCCTCGCCGGCCCCACCATGCCATGGCCGGGCTTGCGGAGTCACGCCGAAGCGCAATCGCGCTGTGAATCGAACGGCTGCAAGGCCCGGCATCTAGGGCAGGCCGACGAGGCGGCGAATTTCGGCCGGCGTCGCACCCCCCTCGTGGAGCTCGCGCAAGCCTGTGGCCTTGGTCGATTTCGACAGCTTTTGCCCGGTATCGTCCAGAATAAGCCGGTGATGCCGGTAGACGGGCTGAGGCAACCCAAGCAGGCTTTGCAAGAGCCGGTGCACGCTGGTCGCCCAGAACAGATCCTGTCCCCGCACCACTTCCGTCACGCCTTGCAAGGCATCGTCGACAACGACCGCGAGGTGGTAGCTGGTCGGCGTTTCCTTGCGTGCGAGGATCACGTCACCCCACGCGCCGGGCCGGGCGGCAACCGTTCCGGTCTCGCCGGCAGGGCCTTCGCCGAGCTCCGTCCAGTCAAGGGCGCCGGCGCGCGCGCAAGCGGCCGCCATGTCGAGCCGCATCGCGTACGGTTGCCCCGATTGGAGCAAACGCGCCCGCTCCTCCGGCGGCAGCAACCGCGCCGTCCCGGGATAGAGCGGTGCGCCGTCGGGGTCGCGCGGCCACGGCGCAATAGTCTCCTCTCGCGCGACCAGGTGCGCAATCTCGCCGCGGCTCTCGAAACTCGGATAGACCAGCCCCAGTGCGGCGAACTTCTCGAGCGCGGCGCGATAGAAGGCAAGGTGTTCGGATTGCCGGCGCACCGGGGTCTCCCAGGCGAGGCCGAGCCAGGCAAGGTCCTGATGGATGGCGTCCTCGAACTCCGGCCGGCATCGGGTCGCGTCGATATCCTCGATGCGCAACAGGAACCGGCCGCCGGTCCGGCGCGCCAAATCGAAATTCAACAACGCCGAAAAAGCGTGCCCGAGATGCAAATAGCCGTTCGGGCTCGGCGCAAAGCGGAAAACGGGTTGCGGCATTGATCTCTTTCGCAGGACATGTTGGTTTTAAGTCGCAATGACCTTCCACCTCAACACCCAGGCCGACCTCGAAGAGGCCGTCCACGCGCTCGTGAAACTGGACCGGCGGCTCAAACCCGTGTTCGAGGTCGCGGGCATGCCGGCGCTGCGGCGGCGCGAACCCGGGTTTGTGGGGCTGGCTGCGATCGTCTGCGGCCAGCAACTTTCCACCGCGAGCGCCGCGGCGATCTGGGCCCGGCTTGCCGCCGCGTTCGATCCGTTTCACCACGATGCGCTGCGCCGTGCCCGCGCCGACCGACTGGGCCGGCTCGGCCTGTCGGCGGCGAAGATCAAGACGCTGAAGAGTCTGGCGCGCGAGCTCGCCTCGGAACGGCTCAATCTCGACGTGCTGGCCAATGAGGATGCCGACGTGGCGCACCATACGCTGACGGCGCTGCACGGTATCGGCCCGTGGACGGCCGACGTCTACCTGCTGTTTTGCCTCGGCCACCGCGACGCCTGGCCGGCCGGCGACCTCGCCGTGCAGGAGGCGGTGAAAATCGGGCTGGGGCTGAGGAGGCGTCCGACCGCGAAGGAAATGGCGCCGCTGGCGGAACCGTGGCGCCCGATGCGCGGCGCGGCGGCGCATCTGTGGTGGAGCTATTACCGGGCGATCAAGAAGCGCGAGGGCGCGATCGCAACGACGGAACCAGCGAACGCTGTTTCAAACAAAGTCCCTGTTGCAAAACGGTCATCGGTGAAAGCAAAGATCGCGGTAGCAAAACTGCCGGAGTCAAAAAAATGAAATCCACCGACTTCATCGTTGCACGGAATGATTTGCAGCAATGCAAATTCATCGAGCGGGAATTACCTGACACCGCAGCTCTGCCGGGCGAGGCCCTGCTGGTCAAAGTCGATCGCTTCGCCTTCACCGCCAACAATATCACCTACGCCGTAATCGGCGATATCATGAAATACTGGGAGCTGTTTCCGGCGCCGGAGAATTTCGGGATCATTCCGGTATGGGGATTTGGCGATGTGATCGCCTCGCGCCATCCCGGCATCGAGGCCGGCGAACGCCTGTTCGGCTATTTTCCGATGGCGACGCATCTGGCGATCGAGGCCGCCAACGTCAACAAGCGCTCCTTGTATGACGCGGCCGCGCATCGCCAGAGCGTTTCGCCGGTCTATAACGCCTACACACGCGTCAGCGGCGATCCCGCCTTTGCCGGACGCGAGGGCGATTATCAGGCGCTGCTGCGGCCCCTGTTCATGCTGTCGTTCCTGGTCGACGACTTCCTTGACGAACATGATTTTTTCGGCGCGCGCAGCGTGCTGCTCTCCAGCGCTTCGAGCAAGACCGCGTTCGGCCTTGCGCATTTGTTGCATACGCAGCGCAGGGGTATGCGGGTGATTGGGCTGACGTCCGCGGCAAATACCGGCTTTGTCCGGTCGCTGGGCTGCTACGACGAGGTCGTCACCTACGACCACGTAACTTCGCTGCCGTCGGATTCTCCAGTCGCGTTTGTGGACATGGCGGGTAACAGCGAATTTTCCGCGAAACTGCATCGGCATTTCGGCGATCGCTTGAAATACTCCGGACGCGTCGGGCTTACGCACCGCGCTTCGGCGCCGGATGAGCCGGAACTGCCCGGAGCCAAGGCTGCCTGGTTCTTCGCGCCCGACCAGATTCGCCAGCGCGCCAAGGAGTGGGGGCCCGGCGGCGTCGAGACAAGATTTCGCCAAGCATGGTCGGGCTTCGCCCCGACCTTGGAAAAGCGGCTCACCGTGGTCGAGGGCCGCGGGCCCGCCGCGGTGAAACAGGTCTATCTCGACACGCTTAACGGGCACATTCCCCCCGAGCAGGGCCATATGCTGTCGCTGATGGACTGAGCCGCTTTCTGGGCGAACGTAAAGGGTATAGCGTTGCCAACGAGGAAACGCCGCGATGGCGGCCGCTATTGATCCGATTCTAACATTCGCATCCCGTTTCGGCAGTCATTTTTGCGAATGTTAGAATCAAAGGACCACTAGCAAATATAGGTTTGTAGTGGAGCTTTGGATTTGACATTCGCTTTGCGAACCCGCGGCCTACCGGGTAGCGAATGTCAAATCCACTCCACTAGGGGGTCGCGCATGCTGGACAGGACCGACGACGTCTCGATTTCGGCCGAAAATTGGCTGGTGCAATTCGAAAGCGCGCTCGCAAGCCCCAATGACGGCGCGCTGAAGACGCTGTTTCATCCCGACAGCCATTGGCGCGACGTGCTAGCGCTGAGCTGGAACCTGCAGACCCTCAACGGCGCTGACGCGATCTTAAAGGAGTTACCGGCGCTTAGCCGCAGCACCGCGCCCCGCCATTTCAAAATCGATCCCGGCCGCGCCGCGCCCCGCCGCGTCAGGCGCGCCGGGACCGACACGATCGAGGCGATCTTCAAATTTGAAACGACCTTGGGCCGCGGCAGTGGAATTCTGCGGCTGATCGGAGATGCCGACGACGACAACAAGCTCAAAGCCTGGACGCTGCTGACCGCGCTCGACGAATTGAAGGGTTTCGAAGAGCCGCTCGGGTCGACTCGGCCGCGCGGCCAATCCTATTCGCGCGACTTTCGCGGACCCAACTGGCTCGATTTGCGCCAGGAAGCAGCCGCCTATGCCGACCGCGATCCGGTCGTTCTGGTGGTCGGAGGCGGACAGGCCGGACTTTCAATCGCGGCGCGCTGCAAGCAATTGCAGATCGATGCGCTGATCGTCGACCGCGAGCAGCGCATCGGCGATAATTGGCGCAAACGCTACCACGCGCTGACCCTGCACAATCAGGTGCATGTCAACCACCTGCCCTATATGCCATTCCCGCAGAATTGGCCGGTCTATATCCCCAAGGACAAGCTCGCCAACTGGTTCGAGGCCTATGTCGAGGCCATGGAGCTCAACTACTGGACCGCGACCAGCTTCGAGAGCGGCGTCTACAATGAGGCCGAAGGACGCTGGTCGGTGGTGTTGCGCTGCGCCGACGGCAGCGAGCGCACGATGCATCCACGGCATGTCGTGATGGCGACCGGCGTCAGCGGCATTCCGAATTTGCCGGTTATTCCCACGCTGAAGAATTTCAAGGGCACGGTCCTGCATTCGAGCCAATACACCGACGGTGAGGAATGGAAGGGGAAAACGGCGCTCGTGATCGGCACCGGCAACAGCGGTCACGACATCGCGCAGGATCTGTATTCGAGCGGCACCAAGGTAACGCTGGTTCAGCGCAGCTCCACCTTGATCGTCGGCATCGAACCGTCAGCGCAACTGGTCTATGCGCCCTATAGCGAAGGAACGCTGGAGGATAACGATCTAATCGCGACTTCCATGCCGCTGCCAGTCGCGCGAAAAAGTCATCGGTCGGTGACGGAAGTAGCGAAGAAGCTGGACAAGGACCTGCTGGACGGCTTGCAACGCAGAGGTTTCAAGCTTGACTACGGTGAAGACGATACCGGCTGGCAATTCAAATATCTCATGCGCGGCGGCGGTTATTATTTCAACGTCGGCTGCTCCGACCTGATCATTAGTGGCGAGATCGCGCTGAGGCAGTTTTCGGACATCGATTCGTTTGT
>Ga0209167_10000432_pt1 | contig 31810 bp, 34 predicted proteins | sample Coa_R1_9_FD_187154 | JGI IMG/M metagenome (GOLD analysis project Ga0209167, IMG submission 187154) | Surface soil microbial communities from Centralia Pennsylvania, which are recovering from an underground coalmine fire - Coalmine... | ecosystem: Environmental > Terrestrial > Soil >...
CCGCTGCGCGCTCATCGAGTTGGTCAGCAGGTGGCGCGGGCGGTTCGGCCACTGTCGGAGTCCGTACGATCCGTGGCGGCAGCTCGAGGGCGCTGTCGGTCTGCGCGCGCACCGGGTCGCGCGCAAAGAGTAGGATAGCCACGCCGAGCATCGAGGGCGCGATTCTCTTCCTCAAGCTCATCGGGTTTCTATTTTAGCTGTCCGCCGCGTCGTCTTTAAACCGGCGGATTTGGCGCTTCTGCTCAAGGGCTGGTCGCGTTTCAATATCGCGGCGCTCTTGTTTATACTCCCGACCGGGGATTACCCTGCAAACCGGGCGGGATCGCTCTCGAAGCGTCCCACTGACTGCGAAACCAGCTAAGGCGAGGCCGGCGTGCGAATGCGTTGCACACATCTGACGATTATTCTTGCGTTCTTGGCCGGGTTGGCGCTTGTGCCTGGGCGGCTCGCCGCTCAAACCGACACCGGCTCGAACCCCGACACCAATGGGCTCGAGGGGGCGCAATCGCCGCAACTTGACGAGCAGGCGGCGCGCTTCGGTGTGATGCCGAGCCAGACCGCGCAGATCAAGCAGGCCATCCAGCAAAACAGCCTGACCGGCGCACAGCTCACGGCGATGTGCGCCGGCGTCAGTCAACGCCATTTGTCGCCCGCCGATGTCGAATCCGCGGCCTCTTCACTCGGTATCTCGGGGGCGCAACTTGACCAGCTCAAGCAATGCACCAAGCCCGGAGCTGGTCAGCCCTCGTCGGCGTCTCTCGCCAGACCGCAGGGCGCGAACTCCGATAATGCTGCCCTAAATGATCAGACAATCCCGCGGACGCCGGGGCCGGAGTCATCGATCGAGGCCAGCTTCCGCCGTCTCGCCAATCCTGACAATCAGGTTGAGCCGCCGAGTCCGGCGCATCTCGAGCAGTTCGGCTATTCACTCTTCTCGTCTAAAGTCTCGACCTTCGCACCGGTCGACAGCGCGCCCGTGAGCGACGACTATGTGATCGGTCCGGGCGACCAGCTCAACGTCCTGATGTGGGGCCGGGTCAATCAGACCCTCCATCTCGACGTCCAGCGCGACGGCTCGCTGATGTTGCCCCAGCTCGGGCCCATTCAGGTGGCCGGCCTCAATTTCGCCCAGGCCAAACACCTCATCGAGGATAAGGCCGGAAAGATTACCGGGGTTCAGGTTGATGTGACGATGGGCCGGCTGCGCAGCATCCAGGTTTTTGTCATCGGCCAGGTCAACCATCCGGGACTGTTCACCGTAAGTTCCTTGTCGCACGTCTCCAATGCGTTGGTGGCGGCGGGGGGTATCAGTAAGATCGGCAGCCTGCGGCGCGTCGAGTTGCGGCGCAACAATCAACTGATTCGGGTCATCGACCTTTACGCGCTCCTGATGCGCGGTGACACCTCTGCCGACCTCCAGCTCGAGCCGCGCGACGTCATCTTTGTCCCGGTCATCGGCCCGGTCGTCGCGATTTCCGGCAATGCGAAGAGCCCGGGGATTTACGAATTGATCGGCGGTGAAAGCCTGCAACGCGCGCTGGCGCTGGCGGGCGGCGTCGGCGCCTTCGGTTATAAGCAGCGGCTCCAGGTCGAGCGCGTGCAAAACCATGAACGCAACGTCGCGTTGGATACTTCCCTTGGCCGCCTCTCCAGCGTCTCGCTCCGTGTCCAGGATGGCGATCTGATCAAGATTTTCGGCGTGCTCCCCGATCAGGACAACATCGTCAAACTCAAAGGCAACGCGCGGCGGCCCGGAACCTACCAATGGCGCGCGGGAATGACGGTCTCGGATTTGATCGCAAATGGTGAAGGCGTCGCGGATCATACCTATTTTGATTACGCCCTGATCAAGCGCGTCGAGGGCCCGGATCGCCGGGTGCACTTCCTGCCGGTCAACCTTGGGGTGGCTTTGCACGACGGCGGCGTCGATGCGCAGGACCTCAAGCTGCGCCCGCGCGATGAACTGACTATCTACAGCGAATACGACCTGCAGGACCTGCCCGCGGTCACCGTCGAGGGCACCGTGCGCAGACCCGGCCGCTATCCGCTCTCCGCCGGCATGAAGTTGAGCGACCTCATTTATGAAGCTGGCGGGCTCAAGGAGGAGGCCTACCAGGAGCGCGCGCAGTTGGTTCGCTCCTACGTCGCTAACGGTGCGGACACCCAGTTCCTTTACATCGATGTCGATTTGCGTACGGCGCTCGAACCTAACAGCAGCAACGATCCGCCGCTCACGCGCGGCGACGATCTCCTCATCCAGGAGGCCTCGAACTGGCATCTGCCCTGGCGCGCCGTGGTCGCCGGGCAAGTAGTCAGGCCCGGACCGTATCCGATCGCCGAAGGCGAGCGGCTCTCCGTGCTGCTCAGACAGTGCGGCGGCTTCAAACCCAACGCCTTTCCGTTCGGCGCGGTTTTCGTCCGTCAATCGGTCAAACAGTTGCAGCAGGAGGAGCTCGACGCCGCCCGCACGCGACTGCAGAAGGATGTCGCGCGGCTCTCTCTGATGCCGCAACAGGCTGGCGGGAAGGAGCCCACCAGCGACGCCTTGACCGCGATCCAGAGCGTGCTGAACCAGACCGTTAGCACGCAGGCGGTCGGGCGTATCGCGATCAACCTTAATTCTGCCGGGCAGACCGCTAACTCGTCCAGCGACATCGTGCTCGAAAATGGCGACCGCCTGGATATTCCGGCGCAACCGATTTCAGTCCAGGTTCTGGGCGAGGTCTATAACCCCAACGCGATCGTCTATCAGCCCGGCCTCACCGTCGCCGATTATCTGAACCGCGCGGGCGGTCCCACCGATGAGGGCGACGCTGATCACATCTATGTCGTGCAGGCCAACGGCGATGTTCTGACCGACGAGGGTGTCCGTCAGTCCGGCAAAAATCGTTTTTTTCCGCTGATCTCGAGCGGCTTGATGGGCAAGCGGCTCGGTCCCGGCGACACGATCTATGTTCCCGAAAAATTGATCTACGTCAGTGGTCTGCAATATGCCACGGACATCACGCAAATCGTCGCCAACAGCGCGACCGGGCTGGCCGTCCTCGGCATCCTCGGGAGCTCGCTGTAGGATTCGATGAGCCGGATAGCGATCTTAGCGGGCCTGATGCTTGGCGCGAGCCTGCTCGCGTGCGCGGCGATGGCGCAGCCGCCGGATCGCGCGGCCGCCAGATGTCGCATCGATGCGGACCGGCTGTGGTTCGTCACCGCCGCCGCCGCGGACCTCGTCGGGGTCGACCCCGACCTCCTCACGGCGATCGCGTGGGTCGAATCGCACAATTGCGACCGCGCGGTTTCCCCGGCCGGCGCCGCGGGCCTGATGCAACTGATGCCTGAAACGGCCGCGCGTTTCGGGGTCGTCGATACTTTTGATCCGGCGCAAAGCGCGCTCGGCGCGGCCAGATTTCTCGCCGAACTTGAGGGCGGCGCGAACGGCGATCGACCGCTCCCTCTCGCGCACCTGCTTGCCGCCTACAATGCCGGTCCGGGCGCCGTCGAGCGCTATGGCGGCGTTCCTCCGTATGCGGAAACCCGGCACTACGTCCGCGCCGTCCTGATGCTCTATCTGGCGGGGCTCAAGTCGCCGCCGCCGGCGTCGGGTACCGCCGCCCCGGCCGCATCTTCGGCGGCGCCCCACCATGCCAGTGACGACGAAGAAATCTTCACGCAACTGTGCCGCATCCGCAGCGCTCGCGCTCGTTCGCAATCGGCAGCGATGCCTTGAAGCCGCCGCTCGGCGCTTTATCGAGATTGATTTGAGCAACTTCCTGCGTCGCCTGATTTCACTCAAATGCTTGCTCGCGTTAGCCCTGGCGAGCTGGCCGGCTGTCGCACGCGCCTCAACCTACGTCGTCTTCATCCCGCTCGACAGCCCGGTCTATGAGGAACTCGACACCCTCAACGGCCTCGGCTACCTCGATACCTGGCTCAACGAAATCAAACCGATTAGCCGAGTCGAGGCCGCGCGCTTAGCGCTCGAAGCCGAAGGCAACGTCGAACAGTCAGCCGCCGCCGATCCGCTCGCACAAGAACTTGTCCGTAACCTGCGTCTCGAATTGCACGATGAAGTCGGCTGGCTCGAGAACAACGTCGAGGATCAACTCCCCTCGATGGCCTATCCGATCCAGCGGGTCGAAACCCAGCTCCTCTACTCGCGCGGCGAGCAACGTCAATGGCGCACCAGTAATACCGCGGTCAAGAGCGACGCCGGCATCAACGCCGAGGAGTCCACCCCCCTGCTGCCCTACAACGACGCCATCCAGACGGCGACCGGCGGCAATGAGATCGTGCGCGCCTCCGGCTGGGCGGGCTACGGCGGCTTTCTCACCGCTTACGCCGAGGGCGCCGCGGCCGGCCCGCTCTCACGCAACATTAAAAACAACAGCCGCCTGCAGCTACTGGGTAGCGGCGGCGTGCTGAGCTGGGGCAACCTCGCGATCTCCCTCGGCACCGACGAGATGTGGTGGGGTGCTGGCCATTTCGGACCGCTGGCGCAGGGCAACGCGGCTTCGCCCTTCCCGGCCGGGCGCATCCAGTCCATCCATCCGACGCTGTTGCCGGGCTTCTTGCGCTATCTGGGACAATTTCGCTTTCAGGGCTTCTTCGGCCAGCTCAACAGCGAGCGCTACTTTTCACATCCCTGGATCGACGGCCAGATCTTCAGCTTCAAGCCGCTGCCGAACTTCGAGTTTGGCTTCACCCATACAATCATGTTTGGTGGCTCGCATAACAATAATTACAGCACCCTCGGCTTCATCGGCCGCGCCACCGGCTTCGCGACCGGCAGCGTGTCGAGCGGCGATACCAACTCGCGCGGCGGTATCTATCTGAAATTCCGAATCCCTAAACTGCGCAATCTGGAGGTCTACCAGGAGATTCTCGGCGAAGACAATCTCACCAACGAAGTCGCCGGCATAGGCCGCTTCCTGCCGTTCCTCGCGGTCTCCTATCAGGGCGGATTCTATCTGCCGCGCCTCACCGCCGATGGCTTGACCGACTTCCGTTTCGAGTATGCCCTGCTCGAGCCGAACTATTCCACCCACGGCGACTCGCTCTACTGGACCTATGACGGCCAACTTATGGGCAACGCCCTCGGCCCCAATGCCACTGAGGTGGATTTGCAGATCGGACGCTGGTTCAATGTCGATAAAAAGCTCTCCAACAAAATTTCCCTCGACCTGTTCTATACCGAACAGGCGCCCGGCTATGGCTCGAACTATTCCTACCCGGCGAGGTTCTATCCCTACACCCTGGGCAAAGAGCATAGCGGCGGCCTCGCGATCGATCTGTTTCATCTGCCGGCGCCGCTAGGCTTCGGCAGAGGCGCGGCCAGTGTGCTCAGCGGAATCTCCGGGCGGGCGGGCGTCGAGTACGTCAGCGATCTGAACTATCGCGCCAATTCGCACTCGGTGCGGCTGCTGCTTATGCTCTCGAGCACGCTCGAGCCGCCGTGGCATTGGCAGGGGCAGTAATCGCCGCGAAGCCGCTCCGCCCGCCCGTCGATTGATCGAGGATCGCGCCATGACGCTCGACGAAGTTGATCTCAAAAACCCCGACCTCTACCTCGCTGGCGTCCCGCACGAGCTCTTCACGCGCCTGCGCCGCGACGATCCGGTCCACTGGAATCCCGAGCCTGATGGGCGCGGCTTCTGGTCTATTACCAAATACGACGACATCGTCGCGATCTCGAAAAATCCCGCGGTCTTCTCGTCGGCGCGCGCCCATGGCGGCCATCGCATCTTCGACGAGAACGTGGTTGGCGTGGCCGGCCTCGGAGCCGAGGAGACCGCCGCCCCGATGATCAGCATGGATCCGCCGGAGCACAACCGCTTCCGCCGGATGCTCTCGCCGACTTTTTCGCCGCTGCGCCTCAAGCCCCTCGAGGAGCGGATTCACGAGCGCGTCTGCGCCATCCTCGATCGTCTCGGCGCGCGCCACGAGTGCGAGTTTGTCACTGACATTGCTGCCGAGCTGCCGGTCCAGATGCTCGCCGAGTTGCTCGGCGTGCCGCAGGAGGATCGCCTCAAGCTCTTCGACTGGTCCAATTCGCTGATCGCCGAGGACGACCCCGAGCTGCGCAAAAGTCCCGAGGCTACCGCCCGCGACGTCGCCGCGATGATCGACTATTCGGCGCGTCTCTGGGACCAGCGGCTGGCGCATCCGGGCAACGATCTCATCAGTATGCTCGTGCACTCGCAGACCCCCGACGGCGAGACGATGAGCAAGGAGCAGTACCTCGGCACGTTCATCCTGCTGGTCGTCGCCGGCAACGAGACGACGCGCAACTCGATCTCCGGCGGTGTGATCGCGCTGGCGCAGTTCCCCGACGAGCGCCGCAGGCTGGCCGCGAATTCCGGGCTGATGGCCACCGCGGCCGCCGAGATCGTCCGTTACGTCAGCCCCATCATGCACATGCGGCGCACCGCGATCGCGGACACCGAGCTGCGCGGCAAGCAGATCCGCGCCGGCGACAAAGTCATCCTCTGGTACCCCTCGGCCAATCGCGACGAGGAGATTTTCACCGACCCCTTTCGTTTCAACGCCACCCGCGCCGAGCTTCCGCAGCTCGGCTTCGGCACCGGCCAGCACTACTGTCTCGGCGCGCGGCTGGCCGAGATGCAGTTGCGGCTCTTCTTCACCGAGTTCTTGCGACGCTATCCCAACGCTGAACCGGTCGGGCCGATCCGCCGGATGCGCTCGAACTTCGTCGCCGGTATCAAGGAGATGCCCGTCCGCCTGCACTGACGGCTCGGACTTGACGGCTGCTGAAACTCGATCGAGAATCGCGGCCCCACCCGGAGAGGAGTGACGCGATGCGGATCAAGGGAGTTTCACACGAAGACGCCGCGCCGACCGTGCAGCTGATTTACCAGAAGAGCACCGAGGCGTTGGGGCGCGTTCCCATCCCCGTGACGGCCTTCGCGCACTGCCCGGAGATCGCCGAGGCCTACTCGGCACTGACCGGCGCGCTCACGCGAGGATTGGGTGTCGAGTCGCGGCTCAAAACGCTCGCCTGCATCCGCACAGCGCAGATCGTAGGATGCCCTTTCTGAGTGGACATCAACTCTGCCGTAGGCAGAGCCCAAGGCATCACCGACGAGCAGCTCGCCGAGCTGCACGCGTTCGAGCGCAGCGTCTTCTTCGACCCGCGCGACAAGGCCATTCTTCGCTATGCGGAAGGGATGACCAGCACGCCGGCCGACGTCAGCGAAACCGTGTTCGACGGGCTCAAGGCATATTTCGCGACGCCTCAGATCGTCGAACTGACGGCGATGATTGCCTTCGAGAATCTGCGCGCACGCTTTAATCGCGCGCTCCACGTCGAGAGCGACAGCTTCTGCGCGCTGCCGATCGATCATCCGGTCCGCCGAGCAACTCCGCCTCTAAAGACTTAACTTGTGAGAGGGCCGGAGCCGTTCCTTGACGAGCGGCCTGCGATAGCGCTTCACTGACCCCGTACACCTAATCGGGAGGTCGCACGCGATGGCCCGTATTATCGACGCCGACGGTCATATCGTCGAGCCGCGCAAGCTCTGGGAAGAGTATGTCGAGCCCGAATTCCGCGACCGCGTAATCCAGATTCGCCGCGCGGCCGGCGGCGCCGACGAGTTCTGGGTCAACGATGAACGCCGCCGCGCGCCCGGGGACTCGATCGTCGCCGCGGTGATTCCCGGCGGCTACCTCGATACCGAACGCACCCGCACTGCGGCCTGGGAGGATATCCTGCCGGCGAGCTGGGACCCTCACGAACGGGTTAAGGTGCTCGACGCCGAAGGCATTGACGTCTCCTTTTTGTATCCTTCATTCTACCTTTTGTATGGCGATCTCGAGGAGCCGCGGCTCGCCGTCGCCGCCTGCCGGGCCTACAACAACTGGATGGCGGATTTCTGCCGCCCCCATCCCAAACGGCTCTTCGGCGTCGCCGCGATGCCGCTGCAGGACGTCGACGCCGCCGTCGCCGAGATGCGCCGCGTGGTCAAGGAACTCAACTACAAGGCGGTCTTCATCCGCCCGAATCCGTTCAATCATCGCCGCCTGTGCGACCCGGCCTACGACGTTTTATGGCGCGAGGCCCAGGAACTTGATATCCCTGTGGCGATCCATTCGAGCTTCGGCACCAAGATGCCCGCGCTCGGGGCCGACCGCTACCTGAGCGACACCTTCGCCTTCCACATGGTCTGCCATCCGTTCGAGCAGCAGGCGGCTTGCATGGACGTCATCTGCGGCGGCGTGCTCGAGCGCTTCCCGCGCTTGCGCATCGCCTTTCTCGAGGCGGGCGTCGGCTGGGCGGGCTATTGGCTCGATCGCATGGACGGTCACTACGAGAAGATGGGTCCGATGGCGCCGTGGCTCAAAAAGCGCCCGACCGAATACTTCATGGAGAATTGTTACCTCTCGCTCGATCCAGACGAGCGCACCCTCGCCGCGATGTGTGCACTCGGGCTCGATCGCAACATTCTCTGGGGCTCCGATTTCCCGCACTTCGATTGCACCTATCCGGGCGTCGTCAAGCAGGTCGAGCGGGCGCTGGAGACGCTGTCGGAGGAGGCGCGTCACAACATCATGACGGCGAACCCGGTCCGCTTTTACAAGCTCGACGGATGAGCACGAAAATGACGCGCGGCGACAAATATTGCACAGAAGATTATCGCTGGCCCGCAATCCGTTAATCTGATTATTATGCGACACCGTGTTTTCGCGCCTCCGCTTTACACTGGGCGCTGCCGGGGCACTGATACTTGCTTTATGCGGGACCCGCGCCGCCCTCGCTCAGCCGCAATCGCTCTATCTCACCGATGCGCCGGTTTGGCTGCACTACTTTTGCGATAGCACGGAGCCTAATCCCAACGGCTCGGTTTCAGTCCAGGGAGCCCACTGCTATTCAAGTCTGACGATTCCCACTGGGGCCACCCTCGCGGTGACCGACAAGGTCTCGTTGCCCGGCGCGGCGCGCGATCTGCCGCGCGGAGAAATTCTCGCCTTCGTCAACGGCGCCTGCACGATTGCGGGCACGATCGCGGCCGGCGCGTTTATTGATGAGAGCGGTAACGGCGGCGGCTCCGGTGGTGGCGGCGGCAGCGGAGCGCCTTCGCATACCAGCGGCGTTAACGGCGCAGATTCGGTCGTCTTCGGGACCGCGAATATCGTTACTGCCGCGACCGGCGGCCTCGGCGGCGGCACGAGACGCAGCGTTAACCAACCAGGCGCGCCGGGGTCAACTCCGACCGCGGCGTCGCAGAAATTCATCTGGGGCGGCGCGATAACCTACGGCGTAATCGGCGGTTCGATCGGCGGCGCGGGCGGCAATTCCGGCGGCGCGGCCGGGCTAGGCGGCGGCGGCGTGGGGCTGGTCTGCGCCTCGATAAATTTCACCGGCGCGATCGACGTCAGCGGCGGTGACGGCCTGAATGCCCCGTCCGGCAGCAGTGGCGGTGGAGGCGGCGGCGGTGGTGGCGGCGTCGTCCTGATGGCGACGCCGAGTTACGTCGCGAATACCGGCTCGATCATCGTCGATGGCGGCGCGGCCGGGAACGGCGCCGGCGGTGGGCTGGTCGGCGGGGCCGGCGGCAAGGGCTGGTTCAAGCAATTCACCTTGCAATGAACGCGCACATTCATAGAACCTGGCGCAGTCTGATAACGACCGCCGCGTTCGCCGGTTGCGCGATCATGTTGGGCGCAGCGCTGCTGCACGCGAGGCCAACTGCGGCGCCCGCGCAGACCACGCTCTTTCTCACCGACGCCCCGAGCTGGACCCATTATTTTTGCGACAGCTCCGAAGCGGACCCCGATGGTTCTGCATCGCTCCAGGGAATCCACTGCTACCCAAGCCTGACTGTGCCGCTCGGCGCGGTACTGACGGTCACCGGCGCGGCGAGTTCAGTCGGCGTGCCGGCAGATTCCCCGCGCGGAACCCTGCAGGCGCTGGTCAACGGTCCCTGCACGATCGCGGGTGAGATCGACGCGGCCGCGGTCCAGAGCGGCGTTGGCAACGGCGGCGGCTCCGGCGGCGGTGGCGGTGGCGCGGCAGCCACCGACGCGGGTTCAGCGGGTGGCGTATCCAATCTGTTCGGAACTTTCCGCGTTGCGGTCGCCGCGCAAGGCGGCCTCGCGGGAGCGATCGCGGCCGCAGGCAAGATGGGCTCCACACCCACAACCGTTACGCAAAGATGGATCTGGAATACCGCGTCCACACTCGGCGTCCTCGGTGGTGGCGCGGGCGGGAACGGCGGCGCGGGACGCGGCGTCGGGGGAACCGGCGGCGGTGGTGGCGGAGGCGTCGCCCTCGCCTGTAATTCGATTAACTTCACCGGCGCGATCAACGTCAGCGGCGGCGACGGCGGCGCGGGCGCCGCGGGCGGAGGCGGTGGTGGCGGCGGGGGCGGCGGCGTCGTGATTCTCGCGACGCCCACTTACGTCGCCAACTCGGGCGTCACTCTCGTCAACGGTGGGACTGGCGGCGCGGGCAGCTCAGGCGCCGGGGCGGGCGGTCCTGCCGGTTCAGGTTGGTCAAATTTCTTTACGCTGCAGGCCGCCACTGCGGACAAGACAAGATGACGCGCAGGCCAACGATGAGGAAGCTCGCGTTTGCCCTGGCGGCATTTCTGGTCGCGCGTGCGCCCGTAGCCCGCGCGGCGGGACTCGCCCTGACCGACGCTCCCGACTGGATGCATTATTTTTGTGACAGCTCGGAGCCTGATCCCGACGGCTCCGCCTCACTCCAGGGGGCACACTGCTATCCGCGCCTGACCGTGCCCTCTGGCGCGACGATCACCGTCACGAACACCTCCTCCGTGTCGGGAGCCCCGGTCGATCTGCCGCGTGGCGAGTGGCTTGCCTTCGTCAACGGCCCGTGTACGATCGCCGGAACGATCAACGCTGCGGCAAATAATGGCGGCTATTCCAACGGCGGTGGTTCGGGCGGTGGCGGTGGCGGCGCAGCCACCACTGGTTCAGGACACTATGCGGGCGATAGCGACATGTTTGGCGGACCCGCCAGCATTCTGGCCGGCCGCGCCTTGCACAATCCTGATTTCGCCGTGATGCAGCTCGCGGCCGGCGGCCTCGGTGGCGCGCCCGGACTCGCCGGCGGCAACGGCAGCACGCCTACCGCGGTCGCGCAGCGATGGGTCTCGACCGTCGCCGACAAGGTTGACCTCGGTGGCGGTGGCGGCGGCAATGGTGGCAAAGGTTCCGCCCTCAAATCTATCGCCGGCAACGGCGGCGGCGCGGTCGTCCTGATCTGTGCCGATTTAATTAGCTTTACCGGCACGATCGACGTCAATGGCGGCAACGGCGCAGCGGGCACATCGGGCGGTGGCGGCGCCGGCGGCGGTGGCGGCGGGGTCGTCCTGATGGCGACGCCCGACTACGTCGCGAACACCGGCACGATCCGTCTCAATGGCGGCGCCGGTGCCGCGGGCGATACCGGCGCAGGGCCCGGTGGCAACGGCGCAGCCGGCTGGATAAAACTCTACACCCTGCACTAAAAGCCGTGCGCGAGCCGCAGGTAGCAGCAGCATCATCCGTTACCGAGCGACCGCTCGACCGCAAAACGGCGCGACTTCCGAGCAGCGACACAAATTGTTTCGCGCGAAACATTGCACGTGTGAGCCTGCAAGAGCGCGTACCCTCGGAGCGGTGAAAGAAATGAAGTACGGATTGTTCGGGATGAACATGCGGCCGTGCGTGACGCCCGAGGCTATCGCGGCGGTGGCGCGCGCCGCCGAAGCTGCCGGCTTCGACAGTTTCTGGGGCGGCGAACATCTCGCGCTGGCTGATCCACATACCGCCTCGTCGCCGATGCCGCCGGAGACCGTTTTCGTTGATCTCTGCGCCACGATCGCTTTTGCCTCTGCGCATACGCGCACTCTGCGCTTCGGCACCGGCATCATGCTGCTGCCGCTTCGGAATCCGGTCGTGCTCGCGAAGCAAATCGCGTCGGTCGATGTGATCTCTGGCGGTCGGCTGATTTTCGGCGTCGGCATCGGCAACCTCGAATTCGAGTTCGAGGCGGTTGGAATGCCGTTCGATCACAAGGGCTGGCGCGCCGAAGAGGCGATCGCCGCGATGCGGGCGCTATGGTCGATGGAGCGCGCCGAGTTTCGCGGACGTTATTTCTCGTTCGGCGGAGTCCGTGCGGAACCTCGTCCGCTGCAAAATCCGCATCCGCCGATTATCTTCGGCGGTAAGTCCGCCTACGCCTTTGGCCGCACGGCGCGCGTCGGCAACGGCTGGTACGGCTATGGACTCGATCTCGCAGCCGCGGCTATTTGCGTCGGCGGCCTGCGCGCCGCCTGTCTCCGCCACGGCCGCCGTTTCGACGAGCTCGAAATCAATCTCACGCCGACGGGCGAACTCGATCGCGAGCAGTCGCGGCGCTACGAGGATCTCGGAGTTCACCGCCTGATTCTGCCGCCGCGCGGCCGGACGACCACAGAGACCCTCGGCGCGATCGCGGATGCCCAGCGCACGCTGCTCCGTTACGTCTGAATTTTTGCGGCTTCGGTTAGGCAGACCCGCGCGCAAAGTGCTTCGCGCGATCCGTTCGGCAGGCAATCGAGCAAAAACGCGACAACGGAGCGGCGTGCTGCCCGGACGGTGAAAACGCGACAACGGAGCGCGGACTATCCAGACGGTGAGACCGACGGTTATGGAGTTTTGGCGGCAGCCTCGACCACCGGCGCGAGGCTGCGGACCGCCGCGACGCCGTCGCCGGTCACCGTGCCCGCCGCTGCGATCACCAGTCGGCTGACTCCCGCCTCGGCATACTGCTTCATCACGTCGGCGGTTGGCGGGGCGCCGCCCATCAGCAGCACCGAGAACTCGAGCTTCGCCGGGTCGCGTCCGAAGTCGCGCGCCATGCTCCGGATGCGCGGGATACAGTCGCGCGCCTGCTCGACGGTCAGCCCGCCGGGGCACCAGCCGTCGGCATAGCGGGCGACCCGCTTCAGCGCGTGTTTTGGATCGTGTGCGCCGAGCAGGATCGGCGGTCCGGGCTTCTGCAACGGTTTGGGCCCGAGCTTGAGCGGCGGAAACTTGATGATCTCGCCGTCGTACGCCACGTTGTCTTGGCTCCAAAGCAGGCGCAGCGCCTCAACGCTTTCGCGCAGATGCCGCCAGCGCCGTTTGAAATCCACGCCCATCACGGCGGCTTCTTCAGGAAACCAGCCGGCGCCGACGCCGAGAATCAGCCGCCCGCCGGAGTAAAAGTCGATCGAGGCGGTGGCCTTCGCGGTCGCGATCACATTGCGTTCCGGCAGCAGGCAGATACCGGTGCCGAGCTTGATCCGTGACGTCGCGCTCGCGGCAATCGCGAGCGCGACGAAAGGATCGATCAGTCGCGCATAGAACTCGGGTACCTTGCCGTCCTTCGAGCGCGGATAGTAAGTCGAATAGTTAGTCGGCAGGCATAGATGCTCGGCGACGAAAAATGATTCGCAGCCCACTTCTTCGGCCGTGCGCGCCAGCGTGCCGGGATTCCCCGATTGTTCAGTCAGAAACGCCAGCACCCCGAGCTTCATACATTACCTACTGATTATTCAATACTCACTGATTACTCAGTCGAACTCCAGCTAGCTGACCTTGGCCGCCATGTCGGGCTTGCCGGTCGCCGGATCGACGGGGACCGAGACGTGTGAATGAATTACTTTCCAGACGCCGCCTTCTTTGCGATAAACATCGGTCACGCGGAAGTTGCCCTCCTGCGCCTTGCCGTCCTTGCCCTTCCAGGTGAAGTGCTGAACGCTATACGCCACGCCCATTTTGCCGTCGGTCACAACCCCGATGTCGAGAAATTCGCCTTTGACGTCGCTGGCGTTATTGAAGAAGTTGTCGAGGTCGGCGTGCACCGCCTTGGCGCCCTTGTACTCCGCGGGGGGAACGAAGTCGAAGAAGACGATGTTCTTCCCGTCGTAGTATTTCATGACTTCGTCAGCGTTGCTGGCGTCCATGATTTTCTGTTCGTCGCTCTTGATCGCCGCCTCGTCTTTGGCGTTACTCGCGGCGTTTGCCGAGGCTCCGAGGCCGAGCGCGAACATGCTCGCGATGAGGGCCGCGCCGATCGTTATTCCAGACTGCTTCATGGTGCTCTCCTTCAGGCTCAGGTTTGGTCCATAGGCCACCTGAAATAGCGGGGCCCGCCCTTGCCGAACGGGATGGAGTATTGCACTCGCGTCCGAAAATGCAATCGGGCGTACGTTAGGTTCGCGGCTCGTCGCGGTGCCTTAATCCTAACGCAGCTCGCGGACTCGCCTGCCCGGCTCCGCTGCGCTCCGCCTGGCGTCGGGAACGATCGTGAGCGTCAGCTTTTCGGTGCGGCGCAGCAGTACGAGCTCGAGACGGGTATCGATCCGATCTGCAGTGAGTAGCCGCTGCAGGTCGTCAATGCCGGCGATGGGACTACCCGCCAGAGCGACCACGATATCGCCGGGCAGAAGTCCCGCGCGTAGCGCTGGGCTGTCAGGCTCGACTGCCGCGACGGTTACGCCGCTGCTCGCCGGCAGTTGATGGAAACGCGTCACGCGGCGCTGCAACTCAGTGTTGTGACCGGCGATGCCGATATAGGCGCGGACGATGCGGCCATCGCGAATGAGGCGGGCCGCGATGAGCTTCGCGGTGTTGATCGCGATTGCGAAGCAGAGTCCCTGCGCGGACATGATCGTCGCTGTGTTGATGCCGATCACCGCGCCGAGTGAATTGACCAGGGGTCCGCCCGAGTTGCCGGGATTGAGCGCGGCGTCGGTCTGCACGACGTTGTCGATCAACCGACCGGAGCGCGCTCGCAGTGAACGGCCGAGCGCGCTGACGACGCCTGCGGTGACAGTGCATTGAAAGCCATAGGGATTGCCGATCGCGACGACCAGTTGGCCGACGCGAATCCGCTGCGAATCGCCAAGCTGCGCCGCCGGCAGGTCGTTGCCGATGACGCGGATTACCGCGAGGTCGGTATCGGGATCGTCGCCGATCAGCGTTGCGCTCATCCGCTTGCCGTCGTTGCCGGTGACGCTGATCCGCGCCGCGCCGTGCACGACGTGACTGTTGGTCATGACGTAGCCGTCCGGCGTAAAGACGACACCCGAGCCGCTACCGCGCGGACTCTCAGTGCCGGCGCGGCCGGCGCCGAAGACTTCGAGATTAACGACCGACGGGCTCACCGCCTCGGCGGCGCGCATCACGGCCTGCGAATAGGCGTCGAAGGTCGCGGCTTCGTCAGGCTCGCGGTCTGGTGCGGAATCGGCGGTCTGCGGCTCGTGGGCCGCATCATCGACCAGCGGTAGTTGTACTTTCATGCGGGATACTCCTGCGGGTTAATGTAATCATCGTGTCAAGCGTGGTTGGGATGCATCTGTGTCGCGGCAACTTCCGCTCGCGCTGGCTCGCCGCGGGCGGCTATGAGGCCGTCGCCGAGCGGCTGTTCAATGAATGCGCCGTCGATGGCTTCTTACTCGAGTACGACGATCCACGCGCCGGCGGCTTCGAGCCATTGCGCTTTATGCCCAAGGATAAGTTCGCGGTCCTCGGTCTGGTGAGCACCAAGACGCCGGTGCTCGAAGACACGGGCGCAATCGGGCGGCGGATTGACGAGGCTGCGAAATTCGTCCCGCTCGAGCAACTCGCACTGAGCCCGCAGTGCGGATTTGCCAGTACGGTCGGCGGCAATCTGTTGAGCGCCGGGGATCAGCAGGCGAAGCTGCGCCTCGTGGTCGAAACCGCGAAGGCGGTGTGGAAGTGAGCGAAACGAAACACTCAAGCAAAGGGGGTTCTTGAATGATACCGGACCCGGTGAAAGTCGCCGCCATCAATGCAACCCTGCTAGGTATATGGTCCGGAATCGGCGCAATTCGTCTATCCCGCATATTCGATTCGCTCAAAGAGAGCGATAAAAACTTATTGACAGCTGAATTCAAGCTTCGACGGGGGCTAGAAACCCTGACCCCAATAATCGGCCTTAGCCTACCAAGCGAATATTTTTACAGCGAGCAAAGCGATTTTCGACGACTGGCTGAGAAACTTACTAATCTTATGTCAGGAGTGGAAATTAAGGGGACCGTTGATGAGCGAGGTGCAGAAGTACTGAGGCTTATTTCCGCTATTTCTGGTCAATATCCATTCCCCAACAGGATGAAATACGAGCAAGGCAAGACCCTATTCGAAATGGAAACGATGGATATTCACTTTCGAGATAAGGGTAAAGTGATTAATCGCATCGATGACATAATTTGGCTCGAAGGCAAGCTTGTTACCACTATTGCACTGTTCCCGCAGCTCATTGACTCTTTCATGGCAGGGCCAGAAAAGGCGTGGCGTGGGTGAGTCAACTACTCCCAAAACTGTCTCGGAGTGCTGAATCTACTTTGGACATCGAAAGGCTTATTAGGAAATGTTACGGTACTTGACAGTGCTCTGATTCGGTGGTAGATTTCTATGCATGATGACCTTCCAAGCATTCATGGCGACGTTTCCCGACGAAGCTGCTTGCAGCCAATTTCTCAAAGACCGGCGATGGCCTGACGGTAAGGTCAAATGTCCGCGTTGCGGAAACGAAAAGGTCTACACGCTCAAGCAAGCCTTCAAGTGGCAGTGCCAGAGCGCGACGTGCGGTAAGAACGGCTATCGGTTCTCGGTGCTGGTCGGGACTATCTTCGAGAATACCAACGTCCCGCTCGTAACGTGGTTTAAGGTTCTCTACACCATGTTGCAGAGCAAAAAGGGCGTTTCGTCCCGCCAGCTTCGCCGGACGTTCTTTGGCGAGCGTTCCTCTCTGCATACCGCTTGGTACGTCGGCCATCGGCTCCGCGCCGGTATGCGGGATGATGATTTCAAGCAGCTTATGGGTATCGTGGAAGTCGATGAGACTTTCATCGGCGGCAAGGACAAGAACCGGCATTGGGACAAGAAATCGCACGTCTGGCGGAATCGGCTCCGGCAAGGTGGGCGTCATCGGAGCCATCAGTCGGAAGGGTAACGTGGTTTGCCAGATCATCGAGAATACGGACGCCAAAACCCTTAACCGCTTCGTGCGCAAGGCCGTCAGCGACCGCGTAAGCCTCGTCGCAACCGATGATCATCGCGGTTATGACTATCTGCAAGCGGCGGGCGGGTTGCCGCACGAAGCCGTCAAGCATTCCGAGAATGAGTACGTGCGCGGCGAAGTCCATACCAACAACATCGAAAGCTTTTGGGCGCTGTTCAAGCGCGGAGTCATCGGCGCCTATCACAACGTCAGCAAGAAGTATCTGCCCCTGTACCTGAATGAGTTTCAGTTCCGCCACAACAACCGGAAGAATCCCGACATTTTCGGCGAAGCTATAGCAGGATGCTGAAGCGTCCGAACTGGCGGATGCTTCTGCATCACGCGGCCAGAAAGCAGGTTCAATTGAACCTAAGATTCCCGAGGGCGAGAAGCCATGCCTAAGACGAAGCATGCGCAGAAAATCATTTTCTTCTACTGCTACACCTGTAAGGACTACGAATTGAAAACGAACCCGCACTATCGGAGTCAGAAGGCCCGCTTCGCGCGACGGCGACGCAAGGAACGCGATATATCTGTGAAAGCTGGCTAGCATCATGCGTGCTAAGCGCTGGCTACATTGGTTTGCCATTCTTCGTGGTTGGATTAGCCTTCTTACTGACCATTGCTCACTCACTCCTAGAGCCAAGTGAGCCCGCGAGCCGCAATTACAAACGCCACTTCCCAGAGGCTACCGCCTACAAGCAAGACACTGACACCGATTCCGCCGCGATGATCGGCGCCCCAGATCATCAAGCCAGCTCCGGTCAGAATGAGGGTCAGAGCAATGATGATTCTCTCTGGCTTATCCTCTTTACTGGAATCGCGGCCGCCGCGACTGGCGCGATCGCGATATTCAATTGGCAGTTGGTAGGCGTGACTCGCGAAATGGTTAAAGCGACCGGTCTTGCTGCCGAAGCCGCTCGCCTCGCTCTTCACGTCAACCGGCCATACCTGATGGTAGTGGGAATGACGCCACTCGCCCTGATGAGCGAAGTACTCCATGTGCAAGAGCCAATCTCGCGCCTGACGATCAACCTGCACAATGTTGGAAGTAGTCCTGCTGAATTGACCGAAATCCTTGCAGGTTCTTGGAAATTCGACTGTGTGGCGGATATGACCGAGCCAAGATGGGAGCGTCTGATTCACGCGCCCCAAGACATCGCCCGCTCGGTCTTGGCCGTCGGCGGTGAACTTGACCCTATTCGCATAACAATCCACTGGACTGAAGAGCATATGGCGAGCGTCAATTGCGGAGCGAAGCGCGTTGCCATCTACGGAGTAGTTCGATATCGCAGCGGTCCGAAGGAATCGTACTACACTCGCTTTTTCTACTGGTTCTCCCCATTGACTAGGCCGGAGCTTCAGAAAGCCGCCAGCGAGGAATTGAATGAGCGCGCATAGCACTAACGTTAGAGCACCGGCCTGTCCGAGCCAGAATAGCAGGCGCGGCAGTACTGTCAAGTACCGTAACATTCCCCTTTATAGGGAGGTAGCCGCCAATGACTCAGCAGGTCCCCTGGCATATTTCGGCCGACTACATGGAGTCATGCAATTGTGATTTCGGGTGCCCATGCAATTTCAGCGGTTTGCCATCCGGTGGGCGCTGCGAGGCGCTGGTCGGATATCACATCCGCCAGGGAAACTACGGTGATGTGAACCTTGGCGGGGTCGATTTCATCCAGACGGAATCGTGGCCGCGCGCGATCCACGAAGGTAATGGAACCGGTGGCGTGTACATCAGCGACAGGGCTAGCGTCGAACAACGCTCCGCTATCGTTGAGATTGCCTACGGACGCGCTGGCGGTGATGGACCGTTCGCGATTTTCGCTGCAACCTGGCGCCAAGTCCTGGAACCGCAATTCGTTCCTATCGAGATGAGCGTGGATGGTAAGCGCAGCCGTTTCTCCGTTCCCGGTGTGCTTGAAGTCCATCTGACTCCGCATCTCGACTCGGTTTCCGGCAAGGAACAGGAGAAGTTCAGATACTTCTACCGGATGGCTTTATATGGAAAACGGCGCAGGCGGTGAAGACGATCACGATGCGAATTCTGAGTCCGAGCCTGAATTTCGACTACTCCGGCAAGAACGCTTTCTACCCGGTAGTTGAATATAGCGGGCCTTAGATAGTCCACTCCCTGTTTGAAAAGGGAGAACGTGTTCGAGTTGCTCCGATACTCACGCGCTTACCAAGGGGGGTCCGGAAAGTTTACGCGCTAAGTCGGATGATCAGTTCAGAGGGGCGAAGATCTCCGGGCCGATCTCGCGGCCCTTCAAATCACCGAGCATCACCATTCCCATGCGCTCGCCCTTGAAGCACGACGATGCCAGCTCGACTACCTGATCGTTGGTGACCTGCTCGATGCCCCGCGCGATCTCTTCGAGCGGGATGTCGCGATGGAAATAGATTTCGTTGCGCGCCAGCCGGTTCATCCGGCTATCCGTTGATTCCATCCCGAGCAACATGTTGCCCTTGAGTTGACTCTTCGCGCGGGTCAGTTCTGCCGGCCGTAAGCCTTCGCGGACGACCTGCACCAACTCCTTGATCGTCACGTCAATCACCTCATCGACCCATTCGGGCGAGGTCCCGGCGTAGATCCCGAAATAGCCGCAGTCGAGAAACGCCGACATGAACGAATAGATGCTGTAGACGCGGCCGCGCTTTTCGCGCACCTCCTGGAACAGCCGCGACGACATCCCGCCGCCGAGCGCAGTGTTGAGCACGTAGCCGGCGTAGCGCAGCCGGTCCACCTGGCTGAGCCCGCGGCCGCCGATACAAATATGCGCCTGCTCGAGCTTCTTCGCCTGGTTCAGCACCATCAGGCGCTCGGTCGGCGCCGTGATCGGACCGATCGTGCCGTCACCCTCGATCCCGCCGAACAGCCGTTCGCAGTCCGCAACCAGCAGCTCATGATCGATCGCGCCCGCCGCGGCGATAAAGACCCTGCCCGCGCGATAGCGATCGGCCATGAACGAAACCAGCAGCTCGCGATCGATCGCGTTGACGGTCTCGACCGAACCGAAAATCGGCAGCGCCAGCGGATGGCCGCCCCAGAAATGCAGATTGAAGAGATCGTGGATAAAATCGTCGGGCGTATCTTCGGCCTGCGAGATCTCCTGCAGCACCACTTGCCGCTCGCGATCGATCTCCTCGGGGGCAAAGACTGAATCGAGGAAGATGTCGGCGAGTAAATCCACCGTCATCTTGACGTCCTCGCCCAGCACCTTGGCGTAGTAGCAGGTGTACTCCTTGCCGGTAAACGCATTGAGCACGCCGCCGACCGCGTCGATCGACTCGGCGATTTGCGCCGCGGTGCGCTTCGCGGTGCCCTTGAACAGCAGATGCTCGATAAAGTGCGAGACGCCGTTCTCCGGCCCCTCTTCGTACCGCGAGCCATTCTCGACCCAGATGCCGATCGTGGCCGACAGCACCTGCGGCATCGCCTCGGTGAGAACGCGAACCCCGTTCGTCAGTACGCTCTTTTTTATCATCAAGATCAGATTCGAATCCTATTTGGCCTTTTGCTCGAGTTCCTCTTGCGCCTCGCGTAGCGAGAGCCGGATTTTTCCGCTGCGATCAACGTCGAGCACCTTGACCATGATCTCGTCGCCCTCGTGCACGACGTCTTCGACCCGCCGCACGCGCTCTTTGGCGAGCTGTGAGATGTGCAGCAGGCCGTCGGTGCCCGGCATGATTTCGACGAAAGCGCCGAACTCGACGATCTTGCGCACCACGCCGTGGTAGATGCGTCCGACCTCGGGCTCCGCCGTGATGCCCTGGATCGCCGCGACCGCCCGTTCCATCGCGTCGCCGTCGGCCGACGCGATCCGCACAGTGCCGTCGTCCTCGATATCGATCTTGCAGCCGGTCTCTTCGACCAGTCCGCGGATCACTTTGCCGCCGGGTCCGATGACGTCGCGGATTTTGTCGGGTTTGATATGCAGGGTTACGATCCGCGGCGCATAGGTCGAGGTGTCGGCGCGCGGTTTCTCGAGCGCCTTTTCCATCACACTCAGCACGAACAGTCGCGCCTCGCGCGCCTGAAGCAGCGCCTGCCGCATCACGTCGCGCGTCACGCCGCCGACCTTGTTATCCATCTGGATCGCCGTGATGCCGTCGGCGGTGCCCGCCACCTTGAAGTCCATGTCGCCCAGATGGTCTTCGTCGCCCAGGATGTCAGTGAGCACGCGCACCTGCTCGCCTTCCTTGACCAGGCCCATCGCGATTCCCGCGACTGCCCCCTTGACCGGCACGCCGGCGTCGAACAGCGCGAGGCTGCCGCCACACACGCTCGCCATCGAGGAGCTGCCGTTGGATTCGAGCACCTCCGAGACGATGCGGATGGTGTAAGGAAAATCGTCTTCCGCCGGCAGAATCGGCGCCAGCGCGCGCTCCGCCAGGGCGCCGTGCCCGGTGTCGCGGCGCGAAGGACCGCGCAAGAATTTCACTTCCCCGGTCGAAAACGGCGGAAAGTTGTAATGCAGCATGAATTTCTTGAAACGCTCGCCAAACAGCGCGTCCACCCGCTGCTCGTCGGACGAAGTGCCGAGCGTCGCCGTTACCAGCGCCTGCGTTTCGCCGCGCGTGAACAGCGCCGAGCCGTGCGTACGGGGCAGCACCTGGACTTCGGCGCTGAGCGGACGGATCTCGGTCGAACTGCGGTCGTCGATGCGCCGATCCTGTTCGATAATCACCCGGCGCACGCGCTCGCGCAGCACCTTCTCGCTGGCCTCGCCGAGCTCCTTGACGCGATCGGGAAAGCGGCCAGCCATCTCCTCGACGACACGATCCGAGAGGGCATAGACCGCGTTATTGCGCTCCTGCTTGCCGGAAATCTTGAGCGCCGCTTCGAGGTCGCCGCCCATCTGCTCTTTGACCGCGGCCAGCAGCGCGGGATCGAGCACCTTGGGCTTGAATTCGCGCTTTGGCTTGCCGGCCAGCCGCCGCAGCTCCTCCTGCAGCTCGAAGACCGGACGCAGCTCTTCGTGCGCCATGAACAATGCTTCCAGGACCGCTTCCTCGTCCACGATGTCTGCGCCGCCCTCGAGCATCACGATCGAGTCGGGCTTGGCCGCGACCACCAGCGAGATGTCGCTCTCTTCGAATTCGGCAAATTTCGGATTAACGGTTATGCGGCCGTCGATCCGGCCCATCCGCACCGCCGCGACCGGCCCATTATGCGGAACGTCCGAAACCTCGAGCGCCGCCGATGCCGCAATCAGCGCGAGCGTATCGGGATCATTGTCGCGATCGGCCGAGAGCACCGTCACGACGATCTGCGTCTCCTTGTCGTAGCCTTTGGGAAACAGCGGACGCATCGCCCGATCGATCAGGCGGGAAGTCAGAATCTCTTTTTCCGACGGTCGCCCTTCGCGCTTGAAAAAGCCGCCAGGGATCTTGCCGGCGGCGAAGGTCTTTTCCTGATAGTCCACCGTGAGCGGCAGAAAATCGATCTTCTCCCGCGCCTGATAGGCCGATACCACCGTTGCGAGCACGACCGTATCGCCATACTGCGCGAGGACGGCGCCGTGCGCCTGACGGGCCAAACGGCCGGTCTCGAGCGACAACCGCCGCCCGGCAAACTCAATCTCTAGCTTTCGATACATTGCTTACACCTGCGGGATGGAGACGACTGCAACGCCGTTCAATGTCGCGGCTCGGCCACGCGGCGTTACTTTCCTGATGCACCCAAGGGGACGTGACGCGCGCAGAGCCCGCGCATCACCAACGATCAATGCCGCGATGCCGCGGCCTAACGCCGGATGCCGAGCTTCGCAATCAGTCCTTTGTAACGATCAAAGTCCTGCGTATGCAGATAGTCGAGCAGACGGCGGCGCTTGCCGACCAGGCGCAACAATCCGCGACGCGAATGATGGTCTTTCGCGTGACCCTTGAGATGCTGGGTGAGCTGCTCGATTCGCGCGGAAAAAATCGCGATTTGAACTTCGGACGAACCGCTGTCGGTTGCCGCTCTGGCGTTAGCCTTTATGATGTCCCGTTTACGGGCGGCCTCGAGAGGCATCAGGTATTGCTTCTTTCCCTCTTCCTTTTGTTGACCGCGAGGCTACCAGAGCTTCGCGCCACAGTAAAGGCGCGCACTCCCCTTTCAGACCTTCGGTGCGATCACAGAAAACCTGCGTCATCACTCAAGGCGCGCCGATCGCGCCCGCCGAGGCTGACTCGGTACCGCCAGCTACTGTAACTCCCTTACGGACGCGAACAGTATCTTCCGGATGTTTTGGAACGTCAACGCGGATAGTGCGATAACCACCGCTGGAGGCGTTGGGCGCCACGAATCCAACTGTGTATTGCTCGCGCAACTCCTCGCTGATTGAGCGGCAAGCGTCGCGCATCGCTTCGCCGTCGCCAACTTCCCTCAAGACGTAGGTCTTGGCCCCGGTCTCGCCTGAGAGCAGTCTCAGCGTGCGTCCATCGACCTCATCGATACCCGAAAAAGCCGAGAAAAGTCCGCCTCCACCGCCGCCATTGTCCTCCCCGATCCCAATGGAATACACCAGCACGCCCATCCGCCGCGCATAGGCGACGACGTCTTGCAGATCCGCCTGACTCTCATTATCCATCCCGTCGGTGACGACCAGCAGCGCCTTTTTGTCCCAGCGGCCATGACGGACCCGGATGAGGCCCTCGATAATTGTGTCGTAGAGCGCGGTTTCGCCCCACGGGTTGAGGATTTGCAGCTTGTCGATTACGAGTCTGTGATTGAGGGTAAAAGGCTGTAAAAGATAATCACGATCGGAAAATGCAACCAGAAAGATGTCATCTTGCGGATTGAGTTGCTCGATAAAGGTCGTGATCGCAGCCCGCGCTTGAGGAATTTTCGGCCGCATGCTTCCCGAAGTATCGACTAGAATCCCCACCGAGACCGGAGTGTTCAGATCGCGCCGGAAAAATTCGATCGGCCGATTCTGCCCATCAATCGAGAGTTGCAAGTCGTCGCGCTGCAGACCGGTCTGGTAGGTGCCGTCCTGCTTGGTGACGGTGACCGTCACCTGCTCGTAACCGGACTGGTTGCGCAGTTGGCGCGGCGCGATCGAGAGCTCCTGAGGCGCTTGCGGCGCGATCGGTGGAAGCTGATCTGTCGCGCCATGTTGGAGGCCGTTAGCCGGGACTTCGAGGGTCGAGCCCGCGCCGCTCTGCGGCTGGTTTCGTGGCAGTTCCAGGGGTGCCGGGAAGCTGCCCTGCTGCGCCCCGACGATCCGCGCGCAGACCATCAGCGCAAAGATTAAAATCGCGCCGCCAAGGCCGATCGTCATCCGGTGAAATCGATTATTGCGAGTGGTCATATGATTGTTAACGCACTTGGCGCTATGATCTTCCTACTCCCAATCGCGGAGGGCAAGTCGTCACCTCCCCACGCGCTGAGCGTTAGTTCAATCCCGCCAAGCCTCTTGCGTCACTCTGAGCCGAGTCCGCGAGGCGAAAGCCTGCCCTGAGCCTGTCAAAGAGAATCCCGGCTCTTGCTCTTCTTCCCTCCGGTCATCTGCCCGCGCTCAGTCAGACGCGCGAGCACCTCCTTAGATTTGACGAAAAGTCAGCTCCGCGTGTTTCAGACGATCGGCAAAAATTTGCTACGCTGAGCCATAGAGGGGAGGCAGCTTTCTGGATTCCACAGATAGTCGGACGACCACTTCGGGCGAACGCGCGATTCTGGTCGGCGTCGAAACCGGCGCGCGCGACGGCATCACCACTGAGGAGTCGCTCGCCGAACTCGGCGCGTTGGCGGAAAGCGCCGGTGCCGAAGTCGCGGGCAGCGTTCAGCAAAAGCTCAAGGCGATCGATCCGCGCACCTTTATCGGCCGCGGCAAAGCCGCCGAGGTTCGCGAACTCGCGAATCAGCAAGGGGCCGTGCTCGCGATCTTCGACGACGCGCTCAGCCCGGCGCAGGCCCGCAACCTCGAAAATGAACTCAAGCTCCGCGTGATCGATCGTTCGCAGCTCATTCTAGACATCTTCGCGCAACGCGCGCGCACCCTTGAAGGCAAGCTGCAGGTTGAAATCGCGCAACTCAGCTATCTGGCTCCGCGCCTGACGCGCCAATGGGGCCATCTGTCGCGACAGACCGGCGGCAGCGGCGCCGGCGGAAGGATCGGTACGCGCGGCCCCGGCGAGACCCAGCTCGAAGTTGATCGACGGCGCGTGCGCGAGCGGTTGACCCGCCTTAAAGCCCGCCTTGGCGAGGTCGAGCGCACCCGCTCGATCCAGCGCCGCCGCCGCACCGACGTTCCTTACGCCACCGTCGCGCTCGTCGGCTACACCAGTTCGGGCAAATCCACCCTGATGAACGCGCTGACCGGCGCCGGCGTCGAAGTCGCCGATCGACCCTTCTCGACGCTCGACCCGACTATCCGCCGGCTCAAGCTGCCCGGCAACATCCAGGTGATGATTGCCGATACCGTCGGCTTCATTCATCGGCTGCCCCACATGCTGATCGAAGCCTTCAAGGCGACGCTTGAAGAGGTCCGCTCCGCCGATCTCCTGCTCCACGTCGCCGACGCCTCGTCGCCACTGCTCGACGAGAGGATGCGCGTGGTCGATCAGGTGCTAGAGGAGATCGGCGCAGGTGCGACGCCGCGGCTCGTGGTGCTCAACAAGATCGATCTCATCGAAGGCCCGCCGCGGGCGCACTATGGTGAAGAATGCGTGGGCATCTCTGCCCTGCGGCGCAAGGGTTTGGACAACCTGCTCGAAGCGATCGCGCGAACACTGGCGCCGCTGCGCGAAGAGATCGCCGTGACCTTGCCCTCGGCGCGCGGCGACCTCGTTGCGATGGCGCGGCGGGACGGCGAGGTCTTCGCCGCTGAGTACAGCGACGGCGTCGTCGCGATGCGCGCGCGGGTCAGTCCGGCCGTTGCCGGCCGCCTGCGCAAGGCCGCCCTCTTGACCCGCGCGCGGTCCAGATGGAGCGTGCGTGAGTAGTTCGAGACCGATGGCCTCTTCACCGAAATCGTCCGCGCCTCCGTCCCTGGTCGCGCATTATCCGCAGCTCAGCTTCGGCCAGCTCCTCAACGTCCCCAACGCGCTGACGCTCTGCCGGCTCTTCCTGATCCCGGTCTTCCTCGGGATGCTCAGTAAAGGCCGCTTCACCACGGCGCTCTACGTCTTCGGCGCCGCCGCCGTGACCGACGCGCTCGACGGCACGGTCGCACGATGGTTCGATTGCCGCACCGAAATCGGCGCGATTCTCGATCCTTTCGCCGACAAGCTGCTGCTGCTCAGCGCCTTTGTCGCGCTGACCACCGACAATGTGATGCCGGGCTGGCTGCTCGGCGTGGTTGTTATCCGCGACGTCGTCATCGTCTTCGGTTACCTGATGATTTCCTTTTATGCCGACGAGCGCGTGCCGGTGCGTCCGAGCTACCTGGGCAAGACCGCAACGGTCTTTCAGCTCGCCTGCGTGATCGGCGCGCTGTCGCATCTCGGCGCGAGCGAGCCTCGGCTATGGCGCACGCTGCTCCATCTGACGGTGGTAGTCACCGCGGCCTCGGGCGTGCACTACGCCTATCGCGGGCTCGCTTGGCTGAGCTCCCGCGAACCCGAGATGTTCGCGTAGATCAAGCTAACAGCACGGCGACGATGCCGGTTAGAAAAACCCCGTCGAAGGTTCCCGCGCCGCCAATCGACGCGACCGGCGCGCCGAGATCGCTGAGCTTCCCTAGATTTGCGAGATCGGCGCCGATCAGCGTTCCCGCCACCCCACTCACATAGGCGATCGCGTCCAGATGCTGGTTACCAAACAGCCCGCTTAACAGATATGCGGCCATCGCCGCGACGATCGGCGGGATGAACATCGGCGTTGCGATGCCGAGTCCACGGACCGGCCGGGCAGATCGATTGACCACGATCGCTACGATCGTGGCGCCGATCGCTGCCGGTACGATCGCACTGGCCTGATGGATCAGCACATAAAGGCACACGAGGATTGGCACCACCGCGCCGCCGACGTTGACCGCGATGACGGTTGACGCGCCCGCGGCGCGCGCCGGGACTCGATAACGCACGCCGAAGGCGCTGACCATCTCGGCGTTATGCGCCGCGCCGCCGTCGATGCGCGCGATCGGGATATTGATGAAGCTGCCGAGCAGGCTGGCGAAGAGCGCCATAAAGGCCAGTTCCGGCGGCAGGCCGAGCGCGCCAAAAGCGTAATGGATCACGCCGATCTCGAGCAGCGAGAACAAGATCGCGAGAATGATGAAGAACGCGATGCCGTAGAGCAGAACGAAAGGTCCAAAGAATATCCGCCGATAATATCAAGGAAGGAGGGGAGCGCGTCAGGACTCAGGTCACGAACGCCCTGTCAGGCGCGGCAAGAAGCGTCGACGGTCTGCGAAGGCCTCCGCGTATTTCGTGCCGAGCGCGGCTTCCTCCGCCGGGACCCGAATGCGCATCAGAACGAAGTTCGCGGCTGAGAAGACGATCGCCGTCAGCCAGCATCCGCGAACCATCGGCAACGCGACCAGCTCGAGCGCAACCGCGATATAGTTGGGATGGCGCACTAGGCGATATGGTCCGCTCGTAATCGGAGCTGCGGCCGGCGTAACGATGATGCGGGTGTTCCAGCGTTCGCCCAGCGCAATCACCGCGCTGTAGCGCAGACCCTGCGCGGCGATCACGCCGGCCAGCGCGACCCATCCGAGGACCGGTGGAAACTCGCGATGGAAAAATGCCGGCTCGCCGACGCACGCGGCCAGAAAAGCCGTATGCACCACGACCATCGCGCGGTAATGCCGTTGACCGCTCTCGATTCCGCCATGCGCGAACGCGCGCCGCGCGTTACGCCGCGACAACCACAGTTCGAACAGACGCTCGATTCCGACGAGCGCAACCAGGGCGTAGTAGGCCTCGAGCGAGCGCACAGCTACCAACGGAGCAGGACCATCTCGATACCGAACCGGGTCCCATCGCGAGCACGACGCCCCACTGACCCGGTTCCGGACGTCCGCTGCCGAGCAATTCCTCGAGAATGAACAGCACCGACGCCGACGAAACGTTGCCGATCCCTTGCAGCGAGCGCCACGAACCGCCGAGCGCCGTCGGCGCCAACTCGAGCGCCTCTTTGACCGCTTCGAGCACCTTCGGTCCGCCGGCGTGGACCACCCAATGGCTGATATCGCTGCGGCTGAGACTGTGCCGCGCCAAGAAAGCGCCCGGGTCGTCCGCCAGATGCTCGCACACCAGTCCGGATAATTGCGCCGACAGGATAATCTTGAAGCCGCTCTCGATCAGATCCTAGCCCAGCGCGCGTTCGCTGTCCGGATAGACTATCGAACCCGAATCGATGATCTGTGGACGCTGATTTCCAGCCAGTTCCGCACCGCGCATAATCACCGCCGCCGCGCCGTCACCGAAGAGTCCCGACGCGATCATATTGGTGATCAGGGTATCGGTCCGCTGGAGGGTTAGCGAGCAGAGTTCGACCGACACCAGCATCGCGATCTGCTCGGGATAGGCGCGCAGATAGTCCGCGGCGCAGCCGAGACCGCCGACCCCGGCGGCGCGTCCCAGGCCGAAAATCGGTGTGCGCCGGATGTCACGCCGCATCCGCAGCCGATTGATGAGTTGCACTTCGAGGCTCGGCGTCGCGATCCGGGTGACCGTGACAAAGAAGATGTGATCGATCGCGCGTGCGCTGAGACTGCAGGCTGGTGAAGCTCGATCATTCTACGTTGTATCAACGCTGGAGCCTGGACTTCATCACCGACACGCTGAGTGATAGCCGGCGCTTGCGGATCCTCCGCGGCGTCGACGACTTCAGCCGTGAATGCCTGGCCACGGTGGTCGATACTTCATTGAGCGGCGTGCGGGTCGTGCGCGAACTCGAGCGCCTCACCGGTGAGCGCGCGACGCCCGAGGTTATAGTCAGCGACAATGGCAGCGAACGGACTAGTGTCGCCCTGCGGTGGGTTCCTGACCGCGGGTTGAACACCCAAACAACGCACAAATATCTGTCGATTGTGAAATTATTTCTGGCTTCACGTCGGGGCCATTGTCCCAACTCCGCATTCAGGACGTCGTGAAATTTGTGCGGCACCAGGCAATGCTTCTTAAAGGAAAGATACGAGTGCATCACACGACCACAGCGTTACGCTCGTTCCTCCGATACCCAAGGTACTGCGGAAGCCGGAGTTCCCAAAGTCGCCAGCTGGTCCTTAACCGCAATACCTCGGTCGATCTCCCAGGATGACTTGCGTAGAGTCCTCGCGTCATGCGATCGCGAGTCTGTTGTAGGCCGACGCGATTTTGCAATCCTCCTATTGCTTGCTCGGTTGGGGATACGCGCAGGCGAGGTCGTCGCGCTCAAACTCGACGACATCGATTGGAGAGCGGGCTGCATATACATACGAGGAAAGACCGACGAGCGTTCTCAACTGCCACTGTCATCCGACGTAGGTACGGCAATTGCCGACTACCTAAAACGGCGCCCACGCAGCAATGACAGTCGCGTCACTCTTCACACGCGTTATTGCACCAATTCGAGGCCTCTAAAACTCAATAGCTATAGGCTCCATTGTTAACCGGGCACTCACACGCGTGGGGATACGCACACCGTAGAGGAGACATCAGTTTCGGCAAGCACCAGCAACTGAAATATTACGCAAAGGAACATCTTTACCGGAGATTGGCCAGATACTCCGCATCGCAGTTCTCAGACCACAGCGATCTATGCTAAGGCCGACCTGACTGCCTACGCAGCTTGGCCTTCCCTGGCCCGAGACGAGCCATGATTACTCTAAGAGAATCACTGAATGAGTATCTGGAAATGCGCCGTGGCTTGGGATACAAGCTCTCGCGCGCATGTTCCGAGCTAATGCAATTCATTCAATTTATGGAAGACCAACGCGCTACACACATCGACACCGACTTATCGCTCGAATGGACACAACTGACACGAAAGTTCAATCGTCTCTGTGGGCAGCTCGACTCGGCTTTGTGCGCGGTTTCGCAAAATATCGGTCAGCAATCGATAACCTTAGTGAAGTTCCGTCCCTATTGAGTCTTGCATAAAATAGTGACAAGCATTCCAATCTTTGCTAGCATAGGTAATTATGTTAGACTTGACACTTCTGACTTTAGCAGATGCTCGCTAGGGGTGACAGGTCGGAATCTTCGAATCCAACAGCATCATGCGCGCGGTGGCCAGGCTCGGTGATGCTAAGCTCGGGGTATATGGGAAGGATCCCTACGAAACGTCACGGATCGACAGCTTTCTCGACGCAAGTCTGGTGTTCGCGCGTGATTCACAAATCTATCTGCTCGCGCTGGGCAGCGGATCCTTGTCCGAGGAGATTTACCATCGAACCCGCGAAGCATTCGCGGTATACATGGCCGGGATCAACTCCGCACTTTCGGCAGGTCGAGGTTTCATTGTAGGCGACCGCCTGACCCTGGCCGACGTGTGCTTCGTGGCTGAGCTCGGGCTGTTCCATAACGAGAAGCCGCGCGCCCGAGATCTGAAGAAGCGAGGACTAGAGCCGATTCTGGCTGGGAACGTCGACGAGCAGTTTCCGGATGCTATGGCTCACTTCGCGAAACTGTCGAAACATCCAGCATTCGCTCCCGATATCGACCGGTACATGCAAAAAATCGAACGGGCGACAGCGTGAGCGACCGATGGCTCGTGGCGAAGCACCGGCCGCGGAATATTTCTTCGGCAGTAAATCCCTTACGCTGCAGCAGCTGCTGCCCCCAATTTCCGCAGCACTGTTACATCTCGACGAAAGGAAACCATCATGAGTGAAAAAGAAGAGTTCGAAAAGCTCCCGGAAGCAATGCCGAAGTGGCTCACGGACCACGTGGAGCTCTATCTGTCCGAGCCCGAGAAGGCCCATCTGTGGGACTCGACCATTGGCGGCGGACCCGGCCCGCTGCCGACGCTGCTCCTGATCGCGCGCGGCGCGAAGAGCGGGAAGCTCCGTCCGCTGCCGCTCCTATACCAGGAGATGGATGGTAAGTACGTCGTCATCGGCTCGAAGGGCGGCGCGCCGACGCCTCCGGGCTGGTACGTGAATCTGAAGGCGAATCCGGAGTGCGAGATCCGAGTGGGCGCGAAGCGCATGCACGCCCGCGCGCGCACGGCGAGCGGCGACGAACGAACGCGCGGCTGGCAGAAGATGGCCGCGATGTATCCGCCCTACGACGACTACCAGAAGCGGGCGGGCTCACGGCAGATCCCGGTGGTGGTGCTGGAGCCGATTGGCTCGGTGTGAGCGCGAGGCTCGTCGAACGGCGTCGTAACCGATCACGCTTGTTCAGTCGTCAATGCTCAATTGACGTTTGGGGCGCCGAGCGAGGCGCGGCGATGGGGAAAATGTTCGCGCCAGCTTGCCGTGTAAGATTCCTCCTTTATCACTTCCAATTAGGAACCTAGTTTTGAATCGCGGGTTGTGCAAAACTATCGGGTAGATGCGCTGGCAACAAATCGACACGATGACCTGCTCAGTCGCCCGAACCCTGTCGGTGGTCGGCGACCGCTGGACGATGCTGATCATACGCGACGTGTTTCTGGGTATCAGCAGGTTTGACGCGATTCAGCAGGATTTGGGGCTCACGCCGCATCGCCTATCGGACCGGCTGCGCAAACTGGTGCGCGATGGAATCCTCCTCCGCGTCGCCTACCAAAAGCGTCCGTTTCGATTCGACTATCGGTTTACCGAACAAGGGCTTGATCTCTACCCTCTCATGGCTACCATGACCGAGTGGGGCGATCGCTGGATGGCTGGACGCGCGGGTGTCCCGGTGGAATTGGTCCACCGGCCCTGCGGCCACACGATCAAACCGGAACTC
>Ga0209167_10000433_pt1 | contig 31754 bp, 27 predicted proteins | sample Coa_R1_9_FD_187154 | JGI IMG/M metagenome (GOLD analysis project Ga0209167, IMG submission 187154) | Surface soil microbial communities from Centralia Pennsylvania, which are recovering from an underground coalmine fire - Coalmine... | ecosystem: Environmental > Terrestrial > Soil >...
CATAGCTCCCTCCAATGCCAACCCCGGCAGGGAATCAGCCTTTGCCGCCCTCCGCAACAAAAGATGTGTGCATTCAATAGCCGGTCCCCGGGGAGAGCGCGCTATAAGCCGTTAAAACCATTGCGCGGGGAATGCCGGGTGTTTCCGGTGTGACCGTGGTGACTACACTCGTATGCTCATTTTATTTTGCATGCGAGGCTGCGGGCGCATTGAGCGCCCGGCATTCCCTGCGCCCTCTGAATTTCGGGGCGGAATGTTTTGCACAACTCGGGCGGATTCGCGCCGCGAGATCGCGAAGTTGTGTCTACGCACGGTGGGCTGTTTGAAATTTGAATCCGCAAGCACTATGGCCGTCATTGCGAGGAGCGTTTGCGACGAAGCAATCCATCTTCGTTTGCGGCACGATGGATTGCTTCGCCGCGCTCGCAATGACGGGGAGTTATGGATTGCTTCGCGGAGCCTGTCATCTGGCGCGCATTTCGTATGGGTCCCCGCGCGTTCGCGGGGACGACGCAAGCCCCCTACTCCAGCGGTTCGACCTTGACGATCGAGGCGCCGTGGTTGTTGCCGGTCCAGAAGGTCACCGGCGTCGTGGAGTTGTCGACGAACACGCGCCTGATGTTGGTGCTGCGCGGCAGGAGATAGTCGATCGCCTCGCCGGTTGCCGGGTTGAGTCGGGTGACCTGGTCGCTCAGCATCGAGCCGGTCCAGGCTTCGCCGTTCTTATCGGTAGTGACGTCATAAGGCGCCGACCATTTCGGCGCGACCTGCCACTCCTTGAATTGCCCGGTCCTGGTGTCGAACATGGCGATGCGGTCGGCGCGATATTCGGCGAACCACAGCCGGTCCTGCGCGTCCATGCTGCCGCGCCGCGGCGCCGAATCCGGCGTCGGGGTTTCGTAGAACTTGATCTCGCCGGTCTTGGCATCGATCCGTCCGATGTGGCGCTGGCGGAAATCGGTGAAATAGACGTTGTTTTTCGAATCCGGAATCACGTCGTAGACATTGTGCGGCCCGCGCACGCCTTTGAACGGCAGGAAGGTTTCGATTTTTCCGGTCGCGATATCGAGCCGGTGAACGCCGGCAAAGCCGTTGTTCTGCGACCATACCTTGCCGTCGACGGCGGAACTTTGCGGGCTCGCCATGTTGACTTGGGCCGCATCGATGTTCTCTTCGCCTTCCAGCGGCCAGAACTTGAAGGTCTCGGTCCTTGGATCGAACTTGCCGATCGTGGCCTGATACATGTTGCCGAACCACAGATTGCCTTGCCCGTCCGCGCGCAATCCGAGCAATCCGGTTGGGAAGCTGGGCTTATGTTCGACAATCGGGAATTCGGTGACCTTGCCGGACTTCGGATCGAGCCGGCCGAGATTCTGCTCGCCGAACGAGGAGAACCAGACCATGCCACGGTCATCGACAATGACGTCATGCGGCTCGATCGTCTCGCGCGGCAGATCGTATTCGGTATAGATCACGCGGGTCGCCGCTCCGGCGGGGCGCGGCAGGGTTTTGAATTCGAAATTCCAGGTCGGACGCGAAGAGAGGTTGACGCTGGCGAGATACTCGGCCGCGCCGCGATAAACCTGCACGCGCTGGTCGCCCCGCTCCTCCATCAACCGTTCGGCGCGGCGCAATTGCGGGTGAGCGGGGATGCTTTGATTCACATAGCCCTGCATGCGCGGCAGCACGACGTTAAGGAGGTCGTTGGCGCTGTATTTCGAATTCAGGGGGCGCGCCAGCGTGTGGCAGCCGACGCAATTGAGCAATTGTCCTTTCTCCGCGTCCGTCCCCGGCATGCTCGCGAGCCATTCCGCGTTGGTCAATTGCGCGGCGATATCCTTGGTCTTGCGAAGTGCGAGATCGGCGGTCGCGGGCTTGTCGGCGGCGACCGCGATTTGATCGGGACCGTCGAGGTCGTAGCCTGCGGCGCGGATGCGCAGCGAATATTGGCCGGGCTCGAGCCGGCCTGCCGGGAAGCTGTAGCTGCCGTCCTTGCCGCTGACGACGGTGACGGTGACGGTCGACCCAGCCCGCTTGGCGCTGACCAAAACGCCCTCCAGCGCCTGCTGGGCGGCAGTGACCTTGCCGGTCAGCGCGGGACCGGCCTGCGCCGCCAATTGGCCGGTCGCCGCAAGCCAGCCGGCGACCGCGAGGCAACCGGCGCTCGTCACCATCGAAAGACGCGACATGACGCTTCTCCCCTGATTTTGATTGTTGTTATTTGCTACAGGCAGTGTAGAGGGCGGAATTCGGGAAGACTAGGGGGCGGTGGTTTGTGATTGAATCCCATTTCAGCGCGCTTGCACCTCTCCCGCTTGCGGGGGAGGTCGACGCGCTCGTCAGAGCGCGGCGGGTGGGGGAAGTCTATCCACTCGACCAGCACGTTTTGCGGAAGCACCCCCACCCCAACCCTCCCCCGCATGCGGGAGAGGGAGCGCACTTCCGCCTTCATCGGGTCAGCTTGAAACAGGGAAGAACAGATGAGTATCGACCAAGCCAGGGATAACCGTACGAGCCTGCCCGGAATTGTCGCCGCGTTCTTTAGTAACGCCACCGTGGACCAGGCCTGGGCGCCCTATGGGCTCGCGCTGTTGCGCGTGGCGATCGGCTTCGACTGGATTGTCCACGCCTTTTTGAAGATTTCGCGCGGCATGCACACCCATGAGGCCCTGCTGGCGAAAAACGGCATCACGCCGCTATTGGCATGGCCGACATTCGGCGTTGAGGTGATCGGCGGGGTCGCCATCATGCTCGGCTGGTACACCCGCCAATGGGCCGCCTTCCTGCTGATTTTCCTAGGCGTCGTGGTCTGGATCAAATGGCCCGTCGGCTGGGGATACTCGAACCCGGGCGGCGGCTGGGAATATCCGATGTTGTGGCTGGTCGCCCAGGCCGCACTGGTGCTGGCCGGCAGCGGCGCGTTTGCGCTGCAGACGACGTCAGGCGTTTCCGAATCCAAATAAGCAAGATGTGCATCGGTGGCAGGAAGAGATATCAACGGTACCAGCAAACGCCGTGCCGGCAGACGCGTTGATGCGGGTAGACAAAGCCGGGGCCCCAGCAAACGCGATACCAGTGATAGCCCGTCTCGCCCAATCGATAGCAGCCGGCCTCGGCACTGCTGGGCAGGACGACCCCAATCGACAAAATCGCGGCGGCGGCGGCCAACAAAGCAAACTTACGCATGTATCCCCTCCTCCAAGCGAGCGTTCAGCCAAAAAAACGATATCATGATTCCTCAACCCGCCCTTGCGCGCGTTGCGCCAGATCAACGCCGCCCACCGTCTGTCGCTGCCGGCTGCAAAGCCCCGGGATCGATCGGGGCAAGCAAACCTTCGAACGGATTTGCCCCCGGCCGCCGCCGCGGGATATGTAGGTAACCGGCATATATCCATGCGCGCACCGGCTTTTGACGACCTATGATCCACCCCGCGACTCCCTTGTGCTGCAAAGCGAAATTCGCCCCGATGCCAACCGGACCGACATGAAAATTCCAAGTCTGTGGAAGCGCGAAGAGCGCGGCAACCTGCTGCGGGCGGAATACGACGACCTGAGGCGGCGGATCGACGCGGCGGATGACATGTCGAGGTCGACTTGTTTCAACCACATCCGTTCGACCTTTGGTCCCGTCAGCGAGGGCTATGCGCTGGCCAGTGGCGCCGACAGGGAACGAATCCTGAAGGAGATTCGGGAGGTCTCCCGCCAGCTATGGAACGCAGGCAACCGGCCTCAGGCGTTGGCGCTCGGGATCATCATGCTCAACATCGAAAGCGGGCTCGCGCCGGGTGAGGCCGCCGCCTTTGTGAAAGCGGCGACAGATGATCTGATCAGCGAGGCGCTCGGGTAGGTGCGCGCGTGGCCGGCGTTCACCGCAGGTCAGGCCGCCGCGGCGTGCCGAAGCGGGATCGGAAACGAAAGCGGCCGATTCACGATTGATAGATCACGATGGTATGCTGCCCGCTAGCTACCGGAGCCGATATGCCTCTCGATCCCCTGGCCAAGCGCTTTCTCGCGATGACGGCGGCGGCTAGCCCGCGCGATCGATCGCGGCCGAGCGCCGAGACCCGCCGTCAGGCGCTCGCCAAGCTGATGCAATTTACCCGCGCGGACGTTGACGCGGTTGCCGGGATCGACGGCGTGATGCCAGGGCCGGCAGGCGATATCCGCTACCGTCTCTATGCGCCGACCGGCGCCACGGACGAACCATTGCCGGGCTTCGTCTTCTTTCACGGCGGCGGCCTGGTCGCGGGCAGCATCGAGACCCATGATCCCATCGCCGCGGCACTGGCGCAAACCACCGGTTGTCGCCTCGTTTCCGTGGACTACCGGCTGGCGCCCGAGCACAAATTTCCCGCCGCGGTCGAGGACGCGATCGCAGCAACGCTCTTCGTAGCCACGCACGGAGCCGCACTCGGCATTGATGCCGCGCGGCTCATGGTCGGCGGCGATTCCGCCGGCGCAACGCTGGCCGCCGTGGTTTGCCAGGAGGCATTGCGGAACGCGGGGCCCACGATAGCGGCGCAATGCCTGATCTGCCCGGTGCTCGATTTCGAGGATATCTCGCCGTCACGCCAGGAATTCGCCGAAGACCCTCTGCTAGACCGCGTGACGATCGAGGCTGATCTTGCCGACTACGTCTGCGAAGATGCGGATCTCGCCGATCCTCGAATCTCGCCATTGCGCGCGACGAAATTTTCCGGCCTGCCGCCGGCGATCATCCATACCGCCGAGTTCGATCCGATGCGGGATGAGGGCAATGCCTATGCCGCCAAGCTGATTGCGGCAGGCGTTGCGGTCGATCACGTCTGCCACGAGGGCATGATTCACAATTTCCACGCCATCGGCGCAATCCTACCGCAGGGCCGCCTGGTGCTGCACCAGATTGGGGAACAAGTGCGGCGCGCACTCGGAGGCTGACGAGCGTTTTCCCTGATACCGACCAGGCCTTAACCGAAGCCGCCAAACATGGTTACGCGGAAACAACGAAACCATTCAAACTTTAATCAACTCGCCGATGTCCGTTAGGGTTATTTCCTCTATCTTGGCGCGAATTATTGAAGGGTTGACCGTCCGCCTCTAACAAAGAGGCTTGCGAATAATACGCATGGTCAAGTGCGACGCGCGAGAAACGTAAAGGCGGATAATGCGCAGCGAAACTATCGCCATTCACGCCGGCTACGAACCTGATCCTGCCACCAAATCGTTTGCCGTTCCGATCTACCAGACCGCGGCTTACGCGTTCGACAGCGCCGACCGCGGTGCTGCGCTGTTCAACCTGGAAACCGAAGGCTGTCGCTACAGCCGGATCGCCAATCCGACCACCGCCGTTCTCGAAAAGCGCATCGCCGAACTCGAAGGCGGCGTCGGCGCGCTTGCGGTTGCGACCGGCCAGGCCGCGCTGCATTTCGCCATCGTGAACCTCGCCGATTTCGGCGGCAACATCGTTTCCGTGCCGCAGCTTTACGGCACTACCCACACCCTGTTCGGCCACATCCTGCCGCGCCAGGGCATCACCACCCGTTTTGCCGACAGCGACAAGGCCGACGCTATCGAGCGGCTGATCGACGAGAATACCAGAGGCGTCTTCGCCGAGACGATCGGCAATCCCGCCGGCAATGTCTGTGACATCGAGGCGCTGGCAAAGGTCGCGCATCGCCACGGCGTGCCGCTGGTCGTCGACAATACGGTCGCCACGCCCATCCTGCTAAAACCCTTCGACTACGGCGCCGATATTGCGATCCACTCGCTGACGAAGTTCCTCGGCGGCCATGGCACCACGCTTGGCGGCGCCGTCGTCGACAGCGGCTGTTTCCCCTGGGCCGCGCACACCCGCCGCTTTCCGGCTTTCAACGAACCGGATGCGTCCTATCATGGCCTCGTCTATGCCGAGCGCTTCGGCGCCACGGCCTATATCGAGCGCGCGCGCAGCGTCTACCAGCGCACCATGGGCGCAATGCTCTCGCCGTTCAACGCCTTCCTGTTGTTGCAGGGAATCGAGACCGTGGCGCTACGCGTCGAGCGGCATGTCGAGAACGCGCGCAAGGTTGCTGAGTTCCTGCGCGACGATCCGCGCGTCGACTGGGTCAATTATGCCGGCTTCCCCGACAGCCCCTATTACGCGCTGGTGCAGAAGTATCTCAACGGCAATGCCTCCTCGCTCTTCACCTTCGGCATCAAGGGTGGCCTTAAGGCCGGCAAGGTCTTTTACGATTCGCTGAAGCTGATCACGCGGCTCGTCAATATCGGGGATGCCAAATCGCTCGCCTGCCATCCCGCCTCCACCACCCATCGCCAGATGTCCGCCGAACAGCAGCGCATGGCCGGCATCCAGCCGGAAACCATCCGGCTTTCGATCGGTATCGAGCACGTCTGCGACATCATCGAGGATATCGACCAGGCGCTGGCTGCGGCCTGCACGACGCATCCGCGGCTCGAAGCGGCGGAATAACTAATGAGGACGCGCTTCACATGACGCTCCTGTTGGAAAAACGCCGGTTGATCGTCAGTCCTGGCCTCGTGCCGACGCAGCAGCGGCGAGAGGATAAATTTGACCATCCGCAGAATGTCGATGTCGACCTCACGATCGGGCTCATCAACAACATGCCGGACGGCGCGCTGCAGGCGACGGAACGCCAGTTCATGCGGCTGCTGCGGCAAGCCGCCGGAGACATTCGCATCGATTTCCACTGCTTTTCGCTGCCGTCCGTGAAACGATCGCAGACGGCAAGATGGCGCGTCGACGAGCAATATACCGACATCACCGAGATCGATCGCCTGCAGATCGACGGATTGATCGTCAACGGCGCGGAGCCCGCCGGCGCAACGCTTGGCGAGGAAACATTCTGGCGGGACCTCACCGACATCGTCGACTGGGCGAAGACCAATACCCGTTCGACCATCTGGTCGTGTCTTGCGGCGCATGTCGCGGTATTGCACCTCGACGGCATCGAGCGCCGGCGGCTCGCGGCAAAATGCTCCGGAGTCTTCGACTGCTTCGCCGTCACCAGCCACTGGCTGACGGACGATCTTCCCTCCCCCTTCAAGGTCGCACACTCGCGACTCAATGAATTGCACGCCGGCGACCTGGCGGCAAAGGGCTATCAATTGCTGACGCATTCACCGGAGGGCGGCGTCGATATTTTCGCCAAGCAACTGGGCAGCAGCGATTTCATCTTCTCTCAGGGACATCCGGAATATGAGGCGCTGTCGCTGGAGCGCGAATATCTGCGCGACATCTCGCGCTTTCTTGCCGGCGAACACGACACCTACCCGGCCGTCCCTACCGGCTATTTCGACGCCGAGACCGAGGAGAGGCTTGCAAGCTTCGCAAAGCGCGCAAAGTCCGAACGAAGGCCGGCGCTGAGCGCCGAGCTGCCCGATCGTACGCTTCGGCAGGATGTCGCAACAAGTGCCGCGGCGACGGCGATTTTCCGCAACTGGCTCGGCTATCTCCACGACGGCGCGCAAGCCCGCTGCCGCGAACCAGTCTGAGCGCAGTGAAAGAATGACCATGCGCCAGGACTGATCGGCGTTGAAGGCGCGCATCAGCAACCGCCTGTCCCGGCATATCTGCTCGGCGCCGTTTCGGCTGCGCAAATGGGCCCGATGGTGAGCTTCGCCTACGACGATACGCCAAAGAGCGCCGCCGCCGTCGGTGTCCCCGTTCTCGACGCATATCACGCACGCGCGACGTTTTATGTCGCCGGCGGGCTCGTGGACAAATGGTCCGGCCATTGGGACGGTATCAGCGCGCTGCGCGCGGCCGGAAAATAGACTTTTATACCGCGACCTTGCCCTGTGATCCGGGCTTTTTCAAAATCGATATTGCTGGCTTCGGCCGATCGAGGTCGATCTTGATGCCGGCCTGTTTACAAAAATTTGCGCTCGCACCCGAATCGGAAACGGATATGTCGCGGTCGTGGGCATCCCGTGAGCGCAGTTGTCCCCAAGCCTTCACAATCATCTGTTGAAATAAGGCGGCGAAACCTTAAGGGTCGGCCTCTCCGTAACCTGGTATTCGGCCAAAGACCTTCATGACCGCAACCTCGACCGCCGCGCGCCCGTCCGTCACCGCTGACGCGCTTTCCATCCTCCATTCCGTTTTTGGCTTGCCCGCCTTCCGTGGCAACCAGGAAGAAATCATTGCGCATGTCGCCAAAGGCGGCAATTGCCTGGTGCTGATGCCGACCGGCGGCGGCAAGTCGCTGTGCTATCAGTTGCCGGCCTTGTTGCGCGATGGTTGCGGCATCGTCGTCTCGCCGCTGATCGCGCTGATGCGCGACCAGGTCGCGGGACTGGCCGAGGCCGGGGTCAAGGCAGCGGTGCTCAATTCCACGCTTACTCAGGACGAAGCCGCCGCGGTAGAAGCGCGGCTCGTTGCCGGCGATCTCGACCTTCTCTACGTCGCGCCGGAACGGCTGGTGACGCCGCGCTGCCTCGGCCTGCTGTCGCGCGCGAATATCGCGCTGTTTGCGATCGACGAGGCCCATTGCGTGTCGCAATGGGGGCACGACTTCCGTCCCGAATATATCGGCCTGTCGGTGATCGCGGAGCGTTTTCCCGATGTGCCGCGCATTGCCTTGACGGCGACGGCCGATGAGCTCACCCGAAAGGAAATCATCGACCGGCTCGGCCTTGTCGGCGCGCCTAGCTTTGTTGCGAGCTTCGACCGACCGAACATCCGCTATGAAATCGTCGACAAGCAGAATTCGCCCGCGCAATTGAAAGCCTTTATCGCCGAGCGCCATCGGGGCAATGCCGGCATCGTCTATTGCCTGTCGCGCGCCAAGGTCGAAGATACCGCGGCCGCGCTCACCAAGGCCGGGATATTGGCCCTGCCTTATCACGCGGGTCTCGACGCCGCGACGCGCGGGCGCAACCAGGACCGTTTCATCAACGAGGATGGCGTTGTTATCGTCGCCACGATCGCCTTCGGGATGGGGATCGACAAACCCGACGTGCGTTTCGTGGCCCATCTCGATTTGCCGAAAAGCATCGAGGCCTATTATCAGGAGACCGGGCGCGCGGGGCGCGACGGCAAGCCATCCAGCGCCTGGATGACGTTTGGCCTGTCGGATATCGTGCAGCAGCGCCGCATGATCGAGGAATCGAACGGTTCGGAAACATTCAAGCGGGTGTCGATCGGCAAGCTCAATGCGCTTGTGAGCCTCGCCGAAACCGCCAATTGCCGGCGCACCCACCTGCTCGGCTATTTTGGCGAAACCCCGACAGCTGGCCGATGCGGCAATTGCGACAACTGCCTGTCGCCGCCGACGCTTCGCGACGGCAAGATCATCGCGCAAAAGCTCCTGTCCTGCGCCTATCGCACCGGACAGCGCTTTGGCGCGATGCATCTGATTGACGTTTTGATCGGCCGCATGACCGAACGCGTCATTCAATTCGGCCACAACAGGATATCCGTGTTCGGGATCGGCCGCGAGCTCAATGAAAAGCAGTGGCGTGCCGCTCTGCGCCAACTGATCGCGATGGGTCACTTGCAACCCGACACCGAGGCCTTTGGCGCGCTGAAGCTCACGGAGACCGCGCGGGGCGTCCTCAAAGGCGAAACCGAGGTGTGGCTGCGCGAAGAACCCGCGGGCGGGCGCATTCGCGCCAGCAGGGCCAAATCGCGGCGTGGCGATCTTGCCATGCCCGCGGCGAGCCCGGCCGATGCCGGCCATCCCGCGCTCGTGAGCGCGCTCAGGGCATGGCGCTCGGAGGTGGCGCGCCGACGCGGCGTGCCGGCCTATGTCGTGCTCCACGACGCCACGATCGACGGTATCGCAACTTCCCGCCCTGCGACGCTTGATCAGCTCCGCGACATTCCGGGTATCGGCGACAAGAAGCTCGAGCATTACGGCGACGAATTGATCGCGTTGATGAGAGCCAACCCCGCGGGGGGCTAACTTCTCGGCAACCGCGGCGATCCTAGCCGGGAATAAACATCATGACGGCGGCCACACCCATGACCGCAGCGCCGATCCAGCCAAGCGCCACAATCGGCCAGCTTGACGTGAACGCGCCCATCACGGACCGACTTGAAGCGATCAGGATGATCACCACCATCAGGGGAACGGCCACCACGCCGTTGATCACGGCGCTCCAGAACAGCGCCTTCATCGGACTGATGGGCGAATATTGGATCAACAATCCGGCAAGCATGCTGACTGCGATCACGGCATAGAACCCGCGCGCATCCTTCGCCTTTCGTTCAAGGCCCTCTTTCCAACCCACAGCTTCGGCAAGGGCATAGGCGGCCGAACCGGCGAGCACCGGCACGCCAATGAGGCCGACACCAAGTAATCCGATCGCGAACAGAAGGAATGCGAAGTCGCCCGCCAGCGGCCGCAGGGCGCTCGCCGCCTGGGCCGCGGTCTGAATGTCGGTGATCCCCGACACATTAAGTGTGACCGCGGTGGCGAGAATGATGAAATAGGCCGTGAGATCGGAATAGAACATCCCGCTCCAGGTATCCCACTGAATACGACGGAGCTCCGCAGGCGCCGCGGCGGCGTCCCGCAAAAGTGGGGCGCCGCGCTTGCCGTGCAGATCCTCGACCTCTTCCGATGCCTGCCAGAAGAAGAGGTATGGACTGATGGTCGTGCCGAAGACGCCGACCACGACGGCAGCGGTGCTAAAATTCAACGTAAGTTTCGGCCACACCGTTCTCAGCGCGACCTCTCCCCACGGAACATGCACCGTGAACAGAACGGCGGCATAGGCCAGCAGCGATAGCGTCAGCCACTTCAGGAAGAAGACATATCTATGATATGGCAGGAAAATCTGAAGCAGCAGTGTCACGAGCACAAAAAATGCGGTCATGAGGTGGCGATCGACGCCGCTGACAAGCTCCGCCACCTCTCCCATCGCCGCGACATCGGCGGCAATGTTGAGTGTGTTGGCAATCAGCAACAGCAAGACAACGCCCTTGAGCACGATGGGCGGAAATGCGGTCTTGATGTTCGCAGCCAGTCCCTTGCCGGTGACCCGTCCGATTTGCGCGCACATGGCCTGGATCGCCGCCATCAAAGGGTAGGCCAATGGCATCGTCCAGAGCATATTGAGGCCGAACTGCGCTCCCGCCTGGGAGTAAGTCGCAATGCCGCTCGGGTCGTCATCCGCGACGCCGGTGATGAGGCCCGGACCGACCTTCGCCAAAGGATGCTGCTTCACGCGACGCCAGAGGGCCGCAAGCGATTTCACTCGCTGGTTTTTCTTGTCGCCCTTCCTGGACGGCTGCACGGCGCCTCACTTTGGTCTCGTGGGAATCACGGCCGCCGATCTTCGCCGACCGGCCCAGCTACCGTCCATCCGCGCCGGCAGTTGTCGATAAGATATTCACACTTCAGGTGGCTCGCCGAGGCGTCGGCGACATGAAGTTTCTCGCTTCCGTCGCCTGGATTCAGCGCCCGAGGAATTTTGGCGGGCGTTTGGCGCTGAAGGCTTCGACCCCTTCCTTGAAATCTTCCGACTGGCGCAGCCGGCTGTAGCAATGGCCTTCCAGTTCGATGGCGATGGAAAGCGTGGAATCTTCCGTGTCGTTGAGAAGTTTCTTCGCGGTTCGCTGGGCGAGCGGCGCGAAGCTGCGAAGCTCGTCGACGAGCTTATCGGTGGCCTGCTCAAGCTCGGCATCGGGCACGCATTCGGTCGCAATGCCCCAGTCGAACGCCTGCCTTGCGGTGATCCGCTTCGACCGCATCACGATGTCCTTGGTGCGGGTAATGCCGATCATCTTCTGCAAGCGCGCAGAGCCGCCCGAACCCGGAATCTGGCCGAGCCTCTGCTCCGGCAGCGCATAGAGCGTCGTCTCGGAGGCAATGCGAAAATCGCAGGCGAGCGACAGCTCAAAGCCGACCCCGAAACAATAGCCGCGGTTGGCAACGATCACCGGCTTCGAACAGCGCGTGGGCGATGCGATGTTCCAGGCAAGTTTCGACACGGTTTCAGCCGTGGCCTCCATGAAGCCACCGATATTTCCGCCGCTGGAAAAATGCTCGCCGATCGACCGCACCACGATGATGCGCACGCGCATATCCTCGTCCAGCGCCTCGAACACCAACCGCAATTGGTCACGCTGCGGCATCGACACCACATTCAGGGGCGGCCGATCGAGAATGATATCGGCGCGCTCACGCGTCTCGTCGATTTCGACCCGAAAACCGTCGAGCCTGGCCAGTCGTGCGTCGGCGAATGCATAGGTTGAGGACATGTTTTTCCTTTCCGTTATGTCAGGCCGCGCTTGAGGGTGGTATGCGCTCCACCTGGTAGTCGCCGGCGACGAGCAGGCGGCGCAGCAGTTTTCCGACCGGGGACCTTGGCAAGGCGTCGACGAAGACGTAGCGGCGGGGCCGCTTGTAATTCGCAAGCCCCGAGGTCCGGCAGAATTGCTCGAGTTCCTGATCGTTGACCAGCGCCTTGCGCTTGACAAAGGCGGTGACGACCTTGCCCCATTTCTCATCGGCAAGGCCTACGACGGCGACTTCGAGCACAGCCGGATGCAGCGAGAGGCAGCTTTCGACCTCGACCGGCGAGACGTTCTCGCCGCCGGTGATGATCATGTCGTCGACGCGGCCGGTCACGAACAGGTCGCCGTCGCGATCGAAAAAGCCAGTGTCGCCGGTGAAATACCAGCCATCGCGCAGCGATTTTGCGTCGGCGTCCGGCCGCCGCCAGTAACCCTCGAACGACTCATCGCCGGCCAGCAAAGCGATGATCTCGCCTTCCTCGTTGGGCGCAGCCAGATGCGCCGCCGAGGCGGCGTTGAGCTTCACCACCCTTATCTCCTGGTTGATGCCAGCCTTCCCCGCCGAGCCGGGTTTGACTGGCGCGTTCTGGTCGATCGTGAAGGTGTAGATCTCCGAGCTGCCGTAATGGTTGACGAACAAATCTGGCCGGAATGCCTCGTTTAGCTTTTTCAGGAGTCCGTCCGTCATCGAAGCGCCGGCAAAACCGAGCTTCCGCACGCTTGAGACGTCAGTGGATACAAATTCCTTCGCATGCACCAGATCATGGTAGAGCGTCGGCACCAGATAGAGGTTGGTGATCTTCTCCGCCGCGATCAAGGCCAGCGCCTTCCGGGCGTCGTAGCGCGGCAGGCAAACAAAGGTGCCGCCGACCAGCGACATCGCGATCAGCGACCGAACGCCCATGGTGTGATAGAGCGGCATCACGCCGAGCGTGCGTTCCCCGCGCCGGTAAAGATTTTGCGCGACATGGGCGATGCCCGCGGCGCGCTCCGCGCGGTGCCGCCGCGGCACGCCCTTCGGCCGCGACGTGGTGCCCGAGGTATAAAGCATCACCGACCACGCTTCGGCGTTGACGCGCGGCGTCGCGTCGGCTGCGGGCTCGGCGATCATGCGGTTGAAATCGAGAGCGCCGGCACCCTCCACGCCCACGCTAATGCGGGGCAAGGCCGGCGCGCGTTTTGATCTTTCGACCACTAGCGCGGAGACGTCCTGATACACGACGGCGCGGGATTCGGAATTTTCAATACAGAAGTCGAGCTCGTCGTCCTTGGCGCGCCAGTTGACCGGCGTAACCACGATGCCGGCAAGCTGGCAGGCCCAATGCAGCGTGGCGGCAGCCTCGCAATTCTGCAGCACCGTGACGATGTGATCGCCCGGCTTCAGGCCGATCCGATCGAAGGAGACCACAAGCGAGGAGATACGCCGATACCATTGCACATAGGTCAGGCGAAGGCCGCCGTCGACGACCGCGAGCGCGTCCGGATCGCGCGCCACGCTTGCAATGAAGCTGGTTCCAAGATCAAGCATCGGATTTCTCCCTGCTCAAATCGCCCCGCATCTCGGCCGCGGCTTCGAGCGCCGCGCGCACGATCGGCGTGTAGCCGGTGCAGCGGCACAAATGCCCCGTCAACAGATCGCGGACGGATTTTTCATCCGGCTGCGGATGCTCGCGAAGGAAGCCATCAAGCGACATCAGGATGCCGGCGGTGCAAAAGCCGCACTGAAGCGCGTGATTGCGCTTGAACGCTGCTTGCAGGATGCCGAGGCGATCCGCTGACAGCGCAAGACTTTCGACCGTCCGCACCTCGCACGCGTCGACCTGCACCGCGAGCGTGAGGCAGGCGCGCGCCGGTCCGCCGTCGATATTGACGGTGCAGGCCCCGCAAACGCCGTGTTCGCAGCCGACATGCGTGCCGGTCGCGCCGATCTGATGCCGCAAGAAATCCGTCAGCAGCATGCGGGGCTCGGCCTCGCCGGCGCATGGCTTGCCGTTGAGGGTGAAACGGACGTGGTGGCGCGCGCCGGCCCGCAATCGGCTCATTGCAGCACCTCCCGCACCAGGTCGCGGCCGATCATGCGCACGAGATCGCGGCGATATCGCGCCGTGGCATGGACGTCGTCGCGCGCGTCGAGATCGTACGCAAAGGCGTTCAACGCGTCATCAAGCGAGCTTCCTTCAAGCCGCGGAAAATCGCGTACCACCGGCATATCGGCAACCCCGCCGACGGCCAGGCGGACCCCACCTTTTGTCGCTACCGCCGCGCAGGCGACGATGGCAAAATCGCCGTGGCGCCGCGCCACTTCACGAAACGCGCAGCGCTTTTGATCCGCCGGAAACGAAACGAATTCGATCAGTTCGTCGTCGGCGCGGGAGGTAGCCATCATCCCGGCGAAGAAATCTTTTGCCGCCACGCGTCGGCGCCGTTTGGCGCTGCGCAGATGCACTTCGCCGCCAAGCGCCTGCAAGACCAGCGGCAGTTCGGCGCTCGGATCGGCGTGCGCGATCGATCCGCATACGGTGCCCCTGCTTCTGGTCTGCGCGTGCCCCGTCCACGGCAGCGCCAATGCCGCAAGCGGCAACGCCTTATCCAGCTCCGGCCATTCAAGAAGCGTGGCCTGGCGCACACCGGCGCCGATCGTGATCGTTGCCGCCTTGTGTTCGATGCGGGCGAGCTCGGGAAGATGCATGATGTCGATCAGCGTCTTTGGCTTCGCCAGGCGCATATTGAGCATGGGCATCAGCGACTGTCCGCCGGCGATGATGCGCGCGTCGCCGCCTTCCCGACCAAGCGCGTCGAGCGCTTCGTCGAGATGTTCGGCACGAACATAGTCGAACGCGGCGGGCTTCATGGGTTCCCTCCGAACCAGCCACGCATTCTTGCAAGGAAAGAGGCGTGGGGCTGATGGGACGTGCCGCTACCGCCCGCTTGCCGCGCCAGCGCCGCGAAAAATTGCGCAATGATCATGCGCGCGGCACCGCCAAGCAGCCGGCCGCCGATGCTGGCCACCTTGCCGCCGATCGCCGCGTCATAAACGTATCGGATCGTCGTTCCACCGCTCTCGAGCGGATACAGCGTGATGCGGCCCTCGCCGTTGCCAAAGCCGAGTGCTCCCTCGGCGGCACCACTGAGAGTCACCGCATGCGGCGGATCGAGGTCGGAGAGCTTGACGTCGGCGCGGTATCGTCCTTTGACCGGACCGACGCCGATAGTCACGTCGGCGCGAAAATGCGTATCGGAGAGCCTCTCGACGTTGTGGCACCCGGGAATCACGGCCTGCAGCGTCGCGGCGTCGAGCAGCATGTCCCAGACGCGTCGGACCGGTGCGGCTACCGTTGCCTCGCCCGCGCCGCGCAGACGCCGATCGCCGCCGCGCTTCTCTTTTGCGCCCGCGGCCCGGTTCGCCGGCGGCGCGGGCTCGGCGCCACGCACGAGCTGCGCGAGTTTTGCCGGCACCAGCGGCAGTTCGAGGTCGCTTGCGCCGAGTGCGTCGGCAACCGCATTGGCGATGCAGACCGGCGTCGACATGCAATTGCCTTCGCCGACACCTTTTGAGCCGAGCGGCGTGAAGGGTGACGGCGTCTCCATATGGATGATCACTGGATCGGGCACTTCCGCCGTCGTCGGCAACAAATAATCCGCAAAAGTTCCGGTCAGAAAACTGCCGTCGTCAGCGTAGGCGTATTCTTCGTAGAGCGCCGCGCCTAAGGCCTGCGCGAAGCCGCCGCGGATTTGGCCGTCGACCATCGCCGGATGCAGGATGGTCCCGCAGTCGTGCATGGTGACGTAGCGGTCGATCCGCGTTTGCAGGGTGGTCCGGTCGACCTCGACGCCGCAGAAGTCAAAGATAAAGCCGTGGCAAAGCGAGGAGTTGATGTGATCTTGCTCGTCCGGTGCGGTCAGCTCCGGCGGGGTCCAGAACACGGTTTCGCGAATCGTGTGTCCGATGCCGTCGGGCAACGCCGCCGGCGACCAGTGGCTGAGCCCCGCGACCCGGGAGAACGTCAGTCTGTTGTCGGGATTGCGCTTCGACCCGACATGGCCGCTAGCAAACGCGATATCCTCGAATTCCGTGTTCAACTGGCTCGCGGCGATGCGCGCCAACCGTTCTGCAATCCGCGTCGCGGCAAGCCTTGCGGTGCCGGCCACAGCCGGCGCGAAGCGGCTCGCGTAATTGCCAGACGCAATCGACCAGGCGTCCTTGGCGGTGTCGATTTCGGTGTTGACCCTGATATCCACAGGTTTCAGCCCGAACACATCGGCCACGACCTGCGAAAGAACCGTGCGGTGACCCTGCCCCTGCGGGACCGAAGCGACGTGAACGATGACGCTTCCGACCGGGTCGATCGCGACCGTTGCAGTGGCCTGCGCTCCGTTCTTCGGACCCGCTTTGCGGCGCTCGGCAGGGGTGAGCACCGTGGTGATATAGCCCATGTTGGACACGCTGGGCTCGACCACGGCGGTGTAGCCGATGCCGTAGAGCCTTCCTTGCGCGCGCGCCGCATCGCGCCGCGATTTGAGTTCGACGAGCGCGCCCTCATTGACCCCGCGCCTGATCGCCTCCTGATAATTGCCGGAATCGAGCAACGCGCCGCTCGCGGTCTCGTATGGAAACGCATCGGCCGGAACGAGATTGCGCGTGATGACGTCAAGCGGATCGAGTTCGAGCACGACCGCGATGCGTTGAACCAGGCGCTCCAGCGCGAAATACACCTGCGGACCGCCGAAACCGCGATTTAACCCGGTCGGCGTCTTGTTAGTGACGACGACGCGGTTGCGGACCGCAAGGTGACGGATGTCGTAGGCACCGGTCAGATTGCCGTGCATGCGATAGAGCGTCGCAGGCTCGGGCGCCCGCAGATGCGCACCGCAATCTTCCACCTGATTCCAATCGAGCGCGAGGATACGGCCGTCATCGGCCACCGCGGCCGCAAGCGTGATCACCCGGTTTGTCGCCGAAACGGATGCCGTTAAATGCTCAAGCCGATCCTCGATCCATTTGACCGGCCGTCCCGCCGCGCGTGCCGCCGCCGCGATCAGGACGATGTAGGGAAACACCCCCTGTTTGACACCAAAGCTGCCGCCGGAATCGGGCGGCGTGCGCAGCCGCAACCGGTTACCGGGAACCTTTAGCGCCCGCGACAGCACCGCATGGATGCTGAACGGCCCCTGGAAATTGGCAAGCACATCGTAAGCATCTTCGCCCGGATCATACTCGGCGACGACGCCATAGGTTTCGATCGGCGTGCAGGAATTGCGCGGGTAGCGAACGTCGATGCCGATGCGATGGGGGGCCTTCGCAAACGCCTGCTCCGGATCGCCGTAGCGAAAGGTCCGGTCGCTGGCGACATTGCCGGCAAAGCCGTCGTGCAGCACCGGCGCGCCGGGGGATAGCGCCGCGAGCGGATCGACCACGGCCGGCCGCGTCGCATAGCGCACATCGATCAGATCGACCGCGTCTTCGGCGAGGTAACGATCGGCGGCAACGACAATGGCGACGGGCTCGCCGACATAGCGCGCGCGCCCAACCGCGATCGGCCAGCATTCGACCGGCGCCTTGACCCCGACGACGAGGCTCGACGTCAACGCTTTGATGTCCTCGCCATGCAGGACTGCGACGACGCCGGGCGCCTGCCTCGCCGCGGCGAGATCGATGGAAACGATATCGGCGTGCGCATGCGGCGAGCGCAGGATCGCGGCGTGGAGGGTGCCGGGGCGAACGCCGAGATCGTCGATGAAGCGGCCGCGTCCGGTCAGTAGTGCCGAATCTTCGACGCGCGGGATCGACCGCCCGACCCATGGCGATCCGGGGTCATGGGAGAGGGAGCGCACTTCCGTTGTCGTCATGGGTTGACGATCCGCGCAAAGGCCGCCTTCGGGTCTTCCTGAAGGACCTCGCCGAGATCGACGCTCTCGACGCCTTTCACATGAATACGCTTGAACTCCATCGGCTCGGCCGACAGCGGCTTGGTGGCATCGATCCCCATCTTGGCGCTGATGCCATTGTCCGAGGACGGATCGAGCTTCGAGCCTTGGGCACCGGAGACGATGACGAGGTCACGATCGGCCTGAAAGCGGGTCGCAATCGCCCATTCGATTTCGGTTCCATCGTCGATATCGACATCCATGTCGACCACGACGACCTGCTTGATGTCGTAGTGGCCGCCAAACGCACCCATGATGATATTTTTTGGCTCGCCCTCGCTGGTCTTGTCGATCTTGACCGCGAGGTGATAGCGGCAGGTGCCTCCTCGCGTAAGCCGCACGTCGCGCACCGAGGGGAAACTGCGTTGCAGATGATTGAGCAACGTCGCTTCGCGGGGAATGCCGCCAAGCAGGAGATGCTCCACGCCGCCGCCCACGATGGTGTGAAAAATCGGATTCTTGCGATGCGTGATCGCATCGACCTGGATGACCTCGCGGTCGGCGCGTGAACCGTAATATTGCGGAAACTCGCCAAACGGCCCTTCGGGTTCGCGTACCTTGGGCAAGATACGGCCTTCGATGACGATCTCGGCGTGCGCCGGCACGCGGACGCGGTTGGTTCGGCATTTGATCATTTCGACGGGACGGCCGAGCAGCGCGCCGGCGATTTCCATCTCGTCGTTATCGAGGGCGGCGATCGCTTGCGAAGCAAGAATGCAGGCCGGGTGCACGCCAATCGCAAGCGCAATCTCCAGGGCTTCGCCAGCTTCCTCGGCCATGCGGAAATAATGCAGGGTGTGACGGGGCAACAGCAGCACGCCGATTCGGTCGGGACCGCTGACCTGACAGCGATGAATCGAGACGTTCTGAATTCCCGTCTTCGGATTGCGCGCAATCAGAAGCGCTGCCGTGATGTAGGGTCCGCTGTCGTGTTCGTTGTGCTTCGGGATCGGCAATTGCCGCAACAGATCGACCTTCCGATGGACAATCTCCTGCACCGGCGCCGTCGTCATCTCGATCCACGGCAGGGGATTGCGAACGGCGTGCTGGAAGCGCGGAAGCAGTTCGCTTACGGGAACGCCGAGCGATTCCGCGATCCAGTTCCGGTTGGCAAACAGGTTCGCCACCACCGGAATGGTATGCTGACCGGGCGCGGGAAACAGCACGGCGCGTTCGTTTTCGAGTTTCTTGGCGACCGCCGCCAATTCATCGATCAGCGAAATGCCCTTGCGCGCGACCGCAAGGCGGTCTGTAGCCGCGAGCCGTTGCAGCCAGCCGCGCAAATCCGGATGGGCGCTTTGGCCTGATGTATCGGTGTTGGTGCGCGTTGCTTCCATGGCTTGCTCCATCCCCTTAAGGAGAGTGCTTTCCGGTTCGGGCGTCAAGCGTGGTCAGTAGAGACCGGCCCCGCGGAATGCCCAAAGCCGTGGCATAATTTGCCGTGCCGCGATTCCCACGGGGGTTCATTGAACGAGGTCGCGATTTCGTGCTATTCCGGCCGGCGCGGCGCTTTCGTCGTCGATCGAACACTGGTTCTGCATGAATTCCCATCCGCGGCGGCTGATCGTTGGAATAACGGGCGCTTCCGGGGCCATCTACGGCGTTCGCTTGTTGCGCCTGCTCAAGGCGACCGGCGTCGAAACCCATCTGGTGATGAGCCGGTCGGCGAAAATCACGCTGACCCAGGAACTCGATATCGGCGTCGCGGAAGTTTCGGCGCTGGCGGACGTCGTTCATCAGGTCGACAATATCGGCGCCTCGATCTCCTCTGGATCATTCAAGACCATCGGCATGGTGATCGCGCCATGCTCGATGCGAAGCCTCGCCGAGATCGCATCCGGCGTGACCTCGTCGCTGCTGACCCGCGCCGCCGATGTCGTGCTGAAGGAAAGGCGGCGGCTTGTCCTGGTCGTCCGCGAAGCACCGCTCCACCTTGGTCATCTGCGTTCGATGACGGCTGCGACCGAAATGGGCGCGATCGTCTATCCGCCGGTGCCGGCGTTCTATGCCCGCCCCGAAAGTCTTGAACAGATGGTCGACCATACGCTGGGGCGGGTGCTCGACCTGTTTGATATCGAGACCGAGGCCGTCAGCCGCTGGGGCGGATTGAATTCGATCAAGAACGGCGATTCATGAGACTGCCCCGGAGCGACCTTGAGGCGGAGAGTTGGGCATTTGCGCTCGAACTCTACGCCCGGCCCAGGGTTGCGGAAGCCTGCCTCAAATTGCAGAACGAGGCGGGCGTCGATGTCATGATGTTCCTCATGGTCGCCTACGCCGCCGTCAGGCATCGCATCTTGTTGACCGCCGCCGAAATCCGGGAATTGGATGAGGCTTGTCATCCCTGGCGCGAACAGATCGTCTGGCCGCTCCGGGCTATCCGCTCGGGCCTGAAGACAGAACCGCGGCCGGCGCCCAACAGCGAGACCGAAGCGTTCCGTTCCAAGATAAAAGCCGTCGAACTCGACGCCGAACGGCTGCAAAACCGGCTGCTCGCCGAATGCCTGCCGCTCCGGCCGCCGGAGCAGGACGCCGTCGGTCCGGACGAACTTCGCGCCGTGCTTCGCCGCGTCGTGATGCATTTTCTGGAAAAGCGGGGCGATCTGCCAATCGCCGATCTTCTGTCATCGATCGAGAAGATTGTCGACGTGGCGACTTAAGAAGCGCGCCAGCCGTGATCCGTCTTCCGAATGGGTGAGTTGCGAGGAACTGGCTTGATATTGCTGGCCCGCTCGGCAAAAGTCCGCGGCTCTCGCGCGCGAACGCTTGCAGCGGGCATATCGAACAGGAAGACAGGATGTCGGAAACGATGAGGGCGCTGGTTCTGCGCCAACATGGCGGACTGGAAAATCTGGAGCTGGTGAAGGATCATCCCCGGCCGAAGGCAAGGCCGGGCGCGGTTGTCATCCGCGTGCGCGCTTCCTCGTTCAATTATCATGATGTTTTTACGGTGCAGGGCATGCCGGGCATCAAGGTGCCGCTGCCCGTGGTGATCGGGCTCGATATGGCCGGCGAGATTGTCGAGATTGGCGAAGGCGTTTTCCCCTGGAAGGTCGGCAGCCGCGTTCTGGTCAATCCGCTCAACAAAAAGAAAGGCCTGATGGGCGAGATGCTCGACGGCGGCATGGCCGAATACTGCCTGGTCGAGGCCGACCAGCTCATCGCCATGCCCGATCGCGTCAGCTTCGAGCAGGCGGCGTCCCTGCCGGTGGCGTACGGCACCGCGCACCGCATGCTGATCACCCACAACACCATCCGCAAGGGTGATCGCGTCTTGATTCTCGGCGCCAGCGGCGGCGTCGGCACCGGATGCGTCATTCTTTGCAAGCTGCTCGGCGCTGAAGTCATTGCCTGCGCGAGCAGCGCGGAGAAAATGCAAAAGCTCAAGGCGATGGGCGCCGATGAGACCATCAATTACAAGGAAGTCGATTTCTCGAAATGGGCGATCGAGAAATACGGCAAGCCGCAGCGGCGCACCTATGACGGCGGCGTCGACGTCGTCATCAATTTCACAGGCGGCGAGACCTGGGTGCCGTCGCTGCGCTGCCTCAAGCGTGGCGGCAGCCTTCTGGTCTGCGGCGCGACCGCGGGCCATGATCCGAAAGAGGATCTGCGCTATATATGGAGTTTCGAACTCAAGGTGATCGGCTCGAACAGTTTCTATGAGGAGAACCTGACCGATCTGATGAAGATGATCGCGGAGAAGAAGATCGAGCCGGTGATCGATGAGGTACTGCCGCTCGAGAAGGCGGCCGAGGGCCTGCGGCTCATCAGGGACCGCGAGGTGATCGGCAAGGTCGTCGTCGTGCCCTGATTTTTTGCGCCTCCGCGTTCTAGCGAGCGCGGGGACCGCGAAAGGCTTCAAGGCGAGAAGAACCAAAAGAGGTTTCCGTTAGATGAGTGCAGTCCCCAGCGTCGAAGACGTCCAGAAATTGTTGTCGCGTGGCCCGTACCATCGATGGCTCGGGCTGAAGGTCGTCGCCGTCGGCGAAGGCACCATCGAACTAGCGGCGACCTGGCGCGAGGAATGGGTCGTCAATCCCGATCGAGGCTACACCCATGGCGGAATCCTGGCGGCGCTGGTCGACCTCACCGCCGATTGGGCCATGGTCTCCAAGACCGGGCGCGGGGTTCCGACGCTCGATCTGCGCGTCGATTATCACCGGGCCGCGATGCCCGGCGCGCTAACGGCTCGCGGTGAGATCGTGCATTTCGGCAAACAGTTCTCGGTTGCGGAAGCCAAGGTCTTCGACAAGGAGCGCCGCCTGTTGGCGAGCGGGCGCGGCACCTATCTGACAACGCCACCGGCCTGAACGAGATTCGGTCGTGTCCGGTACGCCTGCGTTTTCGAATTTGGGAGCGTTGACCTCGACCGGGCACGACCTCGACAAGGTCGCCATCATTGATCTCGGCACCGGGCACGAGCGCCGCTTCAGCTACCGGGATTTCGAAGGCCAGGCCAACGCGGTTGCCCGCGCGCTCTTGGCGCGCGGTCTGGTGCGCGGCGATCGCGTCGCGATTCTGTCGGCCAATCGCTTCGAATATCTCACGGCCGTGCATGGCATCATGCGCGCCGGTTTCGTCGCCGTGCCGGTCAATTTCAAATTCCCACCCGCCACAATCGATTACATCGTTCACGACTCCGGCGCCAAGCTCGTATTCTGCGATGCGCCGCGGTTTGACAGCGCGCCGAAGGATTTGCCGCGTATCCGCTTCGACGGCGAGGGCAGCGAGTTCGCCGACTTTTTGAAGCCGGGTCCGTTTCTGCCCGTGACGGCCGCGACCGGCGAACCGGCAATGTTTCTTTACACTTCGGGCTCGACCGGGCGGCCAAAGGGCGTCGTGCTCTCGCACCAGAGTCAGATCTGGGTCGTCGAAACCCGACTGGCCGCGCAGGACATGACACGTCATCGTTTCCTGATCGCGGCGCCCCTTTATCACATGAACGCGCTGGCGATGAGCCAGCTCGCGCATGCGGCCCACGCAACCGTGATTCTGCTGCCGCAGTTCACCGCGCAACTCTATTTGAAAGCTATCGAGGACTATCGCTGCACATGGCTCACCGCCGTTCCCCCGATGATCGCCATGATGCTCAACGACAAGGAAAGGTTAGCTGCCACCGACCTCTCCAGCGTGGAATTCCTGCGCATGGGGTCGGCCCCGGTCAGCCAAAGCCTGATGGCGGCGATCCGCCGCACGCTGCCGAAGGCGGCGGTGACCAATGCTTATGGCACCACCGAAGCCGGCCCCGTCGTTTTCGGACCGCATCCGCAAGGATTGCGGCAGCCCGAAATGTCGGTCGGCTATCCCCACCCCAAGGTCGAGGTGCGGCTGATCGGAGATGACGGAAAATCCGCCAAGCTCGGTGTCCTCGAAATGAGGAGCCCGGCGATGATGAACGGTTACCACAATCGCCCCGATATTGCTTCGCCGATTACCGAAGACGGATTTTACATCACGGGCGACGTATTTCGCCGCGACGAAAACGGCTTCCACTTTTTCGTCGGGCGCGCCGACGATATGTTCGTCAGCGGCGGGGAGAATATTTTTCCGGGCGAGGTGGAAAAAATGCTGGAGACCCATCCCGAAATCATCCAGGCCTGCGTCGTCCCGGTCGATGACGATATCAAGGGGAGCAAACCCGTGGCGTTCGTGGTGAAGCGCGAGGGAAGCCACCTCGACGAGCGCAGCCTGAAGGCCTATGCGCTCGAAAACGCTCCGGCCTACCAGCACCCGCGCTCGATCTGGTTCGTCGAAAGCCTTCCGCTGGCCTCGACCAACAAGCTTGACCGCAACGCCTTGCGTGTATTGGCGGCCGATAAACTGCGATATCGAGGGGACTCGACCACGCCGTCGCGCTCGGCTTGAGCTACCGGTCGCTGCGAAATTCGAGCAGCGTGTTGAGGAACGGCATCAGCAGGGTAAGCGAATGCTCGCTGGTCGCCGCGCGCATTTCGGAGATCGGCGCTGCGGGATCGCTTATGCGGGAGATGTCGGCCGCCTTCAATACAATGGCGCCAAAGAAACTGCGGCGGCCATCGGCCTCGACACCAAGCTCGCCATAACGCTCACGGTAGCGCGCGGGCGACATCAGCGTGATGCGAAATCCGCCGGCGAGTTCAATCGTCCGGACCTCGCCGTCTTGATTCGGTGTCGGGGCCTGGGCTGCCTTCGAATAACGCGCCCAATCCCTCTCGATCGCCGCGCTCACCACGACCAGTTCGCTCAAGCCGTGGCAGCCATTGGCATGCGACATAAACGGGCGATGCCAGACGAATTCCGGCGTGTCGTGCTGGCAGTAATAGACCCGCCCCGCTTCGAACAAATCAGGCGCCGTTCGAATCGTCCGGAATCGTGCCGGTCGTTCGGTGCCGTCGATCTCTACGGGGCGGGAAAAGCTTTGCGGTTCGAGCATGGTGAGGCCGCTGCGCCGGAGCACGCTCAGGCTCGCATCGACGTCTTTCGACCGAAACACCAGTCCGTTCAGGCCGCGTGGACTTTCAAGCACGTCGCGACGCACGGTATCCGTTCCCAAGGGCAAACCGATCAGCTCGAGATAGTGTCCCTCGAAGATGATCAAATGATTGATCGAGCCGAGCGAATGAAAGCCCCGCGGCGTGACCGTGAAACCGAGCCGCGACATCAGCGCCGCCGCACGATCCATGTCGAACAAAGCGTTGATCACTACATGGTCAAGCGCAAATGTCATGATGACAATACCTCAGCAGGCTCGTCGCCAGCCCCCCTGATATTGGGAACGGCCTCAACCAGCTCGCGCGTATATTCGGTCTGCGGATCGTTGAACAGCGCGCGGCTCTCGCCTTGCTCGACAATCAAGCCATTGCGCAAGACGATGGTGCGGTCGCACATCATGCGAACGACATTGAGGTCGTGACTGACGAACAGCAATGCGAGGCTGTCCTCGCGCCTCAACCTGTCGAGCAATTGCAGCACCACCGCCTGCACCGAAACGTCGAGCGCGGCGGTCGGCTCATCCAGCACCAACAGACGCGGGCGGCAGGCGATCGCCCGGGCAATGCCGACACGCGCCTTTTGACCGCCGGAGAGTTGATGCGGGAAGCGCGGCAAGAGCTCGAGCGGCAATCCTACCCGTTGCGCGCATTCCTCGACGCGGCGCGTCAATGCGTCGCCCGGCCGCATGCCAACGAGCCGAAGCAGCGGATGGGCGATGCAGTCAAAGGCCGTATAACGCGGGTTCAGGCTCTCGTTGGGATCCTGAAAGACGATCTGGATGTCTTTTCGTATCGGCGAGCGGTGAAAATCCCGCGCCGGGAGATGACCGATCGATTGTCCGTCGAACAGGATTTCGCCGTCGCTGGGATCGATCAGCCGGCAGATCATGCGCGAGGTCGTGGTCTTGCCGGAGCCGGATTCGCCGACCAGGCCGACGCTCTCGCCGGCTGCCATGGTCATCGAAAAGTCCGCGACCGCCGGCGGCCCCTGATCGTATCGCTTGGCAAGGTTCTTCACATCGAGCAGCGGCGGCGTGCCCGGCGGCGGCGCGGGCCTTGGTTGGCATGCCGCCAGCACGGCGAGATATTGATCCCGCTCCTCGTCCGTCACCAAATCCTCGACCCGCGACGTCGCCGCCGGTGATGCCGCGACCAGACGCCTGGTGTAGGCATGTTGCGGGTGACGGAAGAGCTTCTCGGGTGCAGCTTCCTCGACAAAGCGGCCCTTCTCCATCACCACGACGCGGCGGCAATATTGAGCCGCCAGGCCGAGGTCGTGCGTGATCAGGATCGTCGCCATTCCGCGCTCAGCCGCGACCTTCGCCAGCAAATCCATCACCACCTTTTGCGTGGTGACGTCAAGGCCCGTCGTCGGTTCGTCCGCGATCAACAGCATCGGGTTGCAGGAGACCGCGATCGCGATCATCACCCGCTGGCACATGCCGCCGGAGAGCTCGTGCGGATAGGCCGTCATCCGCTGTTCGGGATCGCGGATCTGGACGGCACGCAGAAGTTTCAGCGCCTCATTGGCGGCCTCTTCCTTCGACAGGCGCCTGTGGCTCAGAATCGCGTCCGCGATCTGAAGCCCGACCGCGCGGATCGGATTGAGCGCGGCGCGCGGATTCTGGAAGATCATCGACATCGCGGCACCGTGCAGCGCGCGAAAATCGCTGTCCGGAATTTTCGTGATGTCCCGCCCGCGATAGAGAATCCTACCCGCCGTCACCCGCCCGGCCGCATCGAGCAACCGCGTGGTCGCAAAACCGGTGACGGATTTTCCCGAACCGCTTTCGCCGACAAGCCCCAGCATTTCGCCGGGATCGAGCGCGAGCGTTACCCCGCGCACCGCTTCGACAAGGCCGCGGCGTGTCGAAAACGTAACGTGAAGATCTTCTATGCGCAGCAGCGGCCCGGTCATGTCCGCATTCGGGGATCGAGAATGTCCCGCATCCCATCGCCGAGCAGGTTAAAGCACAAAACCGCTAGCATCAGGGCCAGCCCTGGAAATGCGACCAGCCACCATTTGCCGGTCGAGATGAAACGCGCACCCTCGGCGACCATGATGCCCCATTCCGGCGTCGGCGGTTTGACGCCAAGGCCGATGAAGGAGAGCCCGGCGGCGTTGAGGATCGCCCAGCCAAGATTGAGCGACATCTGCACTGCCATGGCCGGAAGCACGTTCGGAAGCAGAAAACGCAGCACCACCGAGACATGGCTTTCGCCGCTGGCGCGCGCCGCCTCGACCCAGCCGACATCGCGGCGGACGTTGACTTCCGCCCGCGCAAAGCGAATGTAGAACGGCAGATTGATGAGCGCGGTCGCGAACACGATGTTCTCGACGCGGTTGCCGAGCGCCGCCACCATCGCCATCGCCAGCACGAACAGCGGAAAGGCCATCATGACGTCGACGAAACGGCCGACCGAGCGATCGAGCCGACCGCCGGCGTACCCGCAGAACGCACCGATCACCGCGCCGAGCACGAAGGAGATGCCGACCGCAGAAACCGCGATGGCGAGATCGAGCCTAGTTGCCACCAGAAGCCGGCTGAACGTGTCGCGGCCAAGCTGGTCGGTGCCGGCAAGGTGTGCCCCGCTCGGGGGATTGAGCGCCTGCGATACGTTCGAGGCGATTGGATCGTACGGCGCGATCGACGGCCCGAGGATGGCGATGACGACCAGCAACGCGACGCCGGCCGCGGCGATGCCGGTCAGCGGATTGCCGCGCAGGATCCAGACCGTGTGACGCAGGGTGCTGCTTGCCATCAGATCGACACCCGCGGATCGGCGATCCCATAGAGAACGTCGACGAGCAGATTCACCACCACGAAGATGCTCGCCATCAGCAACACGAATCCCTGCACCGGCGCATAATCGGACGACAGCAGGGCATCGAGCGCATAAGAAGCAACGCCCGGCCAGGAATAGACTTTTTCCACCAGCACGTTGGCCCCTAACATGGTCGAGAACACGATGCCGGCAATAGTAATGACCGGCAGGATCGCGTTACGCAGGGCATAGGTCACGACGATGCGCCACCAGGAAAGCCCGACCGAGCGCGCGGTGCGCACGAAATCGCTGCCAAGCGAGACCAGCATCGAGGCGCGGGTGATGCGCGCGAGCGGCGCAATCACAAACAGCGCCATCGTCATGGCCGGCAGAATCAATTGGCGAAAGGCCGCCCACCAGCCGTCGAAATCACCGGCGAGCAGGAAGTCGAGCGTCAGGAAACCGGTGTGCGCGGGCGGCAACGATGTGAAGACGTCGATGCGGCCGGTCGGATCAGGCGCAAGGCCGAGCAGGTAGTAGAAGACGTAAATCAGCAGCAGCCCCGAAACAAAGGTCGGCACGCAAACGCCGAGCGCGCAAAACAGCCGCACGCCATGGTCGATCGCCGAGCCCGGTCTCAATGCCGCCAGCACGCCAAGCGGAATGGCCGACACCAGGGCGATCAGCAATGCGGTCAAGGTCAGTTCGAGCGAGGCCGGCAGGCGCTCGCGCAGATCGGTCGTGACCGCCTGACCGGTCATCAAGGACTTGCCGAGATTTCCCCGGCCGACATCGTATAGGTAGAGCAGCAATTGCTCAGGGACCGGCTTGTCCAATCCCATCTGCTTGCGGATGACCTCGATTTCTTCCTTGCCGGCGTTGGGTCCGGAGGCAAAGAACACCGCGGGATCGCCGGGCAGCACCCGCATCAAAAGGAACGTAAAGACCAGCACACCGAAGAGCGCAGGCAGCGAGGACATGAAACGCTTCGCTGCCCGTACTGTCGTTGCGGCCAAGCTTTTCATGACGGCCGGCGCGTCACTTGCGGCGGAGGTCGCGGTAATCGACCTGGCGATGGAACTGGTAGGTGTAGCCGTCGAGCGAAGCCGCCATCACGGCGTCCTGGCTCGGCTGCCATAGTTCGATCTGCGGCATTTCGGCGACATGGATGGCGTTGAGTTTCCTGCCGTCCTCGTCGTACTTCGCCTTGTCGGGCTCGAAACGCGCTTCCTGGGCGATCGCGTTCAGTTCCGCATTATTGATGCTTGAGTAGTTCCAGCGCTGATTGCCGGTATAGAAGTTGCGGTAGAAATAGTCTGTCGAGGGCAGCCAGGCGATGATCCCCTCGGTGAAGAAGGGTAGCTTCTTCTCATTGATCTGCGTCGACATCTGCGCATCGGGCAGTTTCTGGATATCGACCTTGACGCCGATCTTGCCGAGCGATTCCTTCACCAGCGCCGCCATCGGTTCGGCGGTCGAGGCCTGCCCGACATTGAAGCTGAAGGTGGTCGAGAAACCGTCCGGCATTCCGGCGGCCTTCAGATATTCTCTGGCCTTGTCGAGATCGAGCTTGACGGGCTGCGGGAACGGATAGGCACTGGTCGGCGGCTTGCCGTCCGCCCAGGTCGCGCCGAACAGCGGCGTTCCACGGCCGAATAGCGCCGCCTTGAACATATCGTCGTAAGGCAATGCATAGGCGATGGCGCGGCGCACGTTGATGTTGTCGAAAGGCGGGATCGTATTGTTCATCGAAATGAAGGTGACGGCATTGTATTGCGGCGTCGAGATCACCTTCAGCGTGCCCTTGCTTTCCAGCGACTGCACATCGCTGGCCTGTAAATCGACGGTAATGTCGGCATCGCCGCGCTCCACCAGATTGGCGCGCGTCGCCGGCTCCGGCACGGTCTGTACGATCACCCGCTTGAAGAAGGCGGATTTGTCCGGTGAGCCGCGGTTCCAGGCCTCGTTGCGCTTCATGATCACCTGTTCGCCGGGCTTGAAGCTCTCGATCACATAGGCGCCGCTGCCGGCGGTGTGCTCCTTGAGCCAGGCGATGGCCCAGGGATCGTCGGCCGTCGCATGGGCCTTGGCAACCCTGGAGTTGATGATGATCGGATAGATGGTGGCGAGATTGGGCAGAGCGAGCTTGTCGGGTTTGGGCAACGTCACCTCAAAAGTCAGGGGATCGATCACTCTGAACTGGTCGGCGCTCGTCAGCGACCCCGTCAGGAGCTGGGCCTTGCCGAGCACCGGCGCGGTGACGGCGCGGTCGAGCGACCATTTGACGTCTTCGGCGGTGACCGGCGTTCCGTCCTGAAACTTGGCGTCCTTGCGCAAGTGAAAGGTGATCTTCAGCCCGTCCGGACTGACGTCGTAGGATTCGGCGAGCTCGCCGGTGATCTTGTCGAGATCGAACACCCACTTGCCGTTGAGCTGCTTGCGGCCGAACGAAACCAACCGGTCGTAGGTGCTAAGACTCACCGCGAAAGCCTCGCGGGTCGTTCCCGGCACATTCGGATCGAGAGTGTTAACCGATGCGCCGGTGACGTAGCGCAATGTTTCGGCACGGCTTTGCGCCCGGACCGGCTCGGCGGCGAGCCAAAGCAAGAGAGCGGCGACGGCACTGAACGTTAGCCTGCTATAGCGAACTCGCATTCTTCAATCCCCTGAAATTCCAACAAGAGCGCCTGCCCGGAAGGCAGCAGGCCCTCGTCCCATCTCGGCACTACTCGCCACTTATCTTAAGCAAATTATGCGCCAAGCGATATGCGCCATCACAGCAGCGTCGCACCGAAATTCCGCTTGGGATCCATGTCCGCGACCAGCCGTCCCGTGGGCTTGGCGGCTTCGCCGCCGGTACGCGCGAAGAAGCGCCCCGAGCCGGGCTCGGCCGACCGCTTGCCATCGGCAACGATCACGCGTCCCCGCGACAACACGGTGACCGGCCAGCCCCGCAGCTTGCGGCCGGCATAGGGGGTGTAGCCGGCCAGATCGTGCATCATCGCATCCGACAGCGTGACTTCGCGCGCCGGGTCCCAGATCGCGATATCGGCGTCAGCGCCGACCGCAATCGAACCCTTGCGCGGATGCAGATTGTAGATCTTCGCTGGCGCCGTTGCGGTCAGCTCGACGAACTTTTCAAGGCCCAGGCGGCCGTTCGACACCATCGCGTCGAACAACAACGGCAACCGCACTTCCAGCCCCGGCAGGCCGTTCGCCACCTGCTTGAAATTCGGATCGGGGCCGGCGCGCAATTTGCCCGTTTCGTCGAAACGATATGGCGCGTGGTCGGACGAAATGGTCTGGAGATCGCCGAGCGCCAGCGCCTGCCATAGCGCTTCCTGGTCGGCTGAGCCGCGCGGCGGCGGGCTGCACATCCATTTGGCGCCTTCCGCGCCCGGTCTGTCGAGATCCTCAGCAGTCAAGAAGAGATATTGCGGGCAAGTTTCGGCGAAGACCTTCAGCCCCTCCCCGCGCGCGTCCCGGATCGCCTTTGCACCCTCCGCCGTCGAGACGTGAAAGATCATGATCGGCTGATCGACCAGCGCGGCCATGCCGATCAGGCGATTGAACGCGTCGGCCTCCGAAAACCGCGCATGGCTGATGGCATGGTATTTCGGGTGGGTATAGCCGCGCGCCAGCAGCCGCTTCACCATCCAGGCGATGATGCCGTGGTTCTCCGCATGCGCGCACAACATCGCGCCGGATTCGCGCGCTGCGACCAGGATATCGAGCAAGGGTTCGTCGTCGATCTTCAGCCGGTCGTAGGTCATGAAGATCTTGATCGAGGCGTGCCCCTCCTTCACCAGCGCCGGAATATCGTGGGCGAGGGTTTCCGCGGTCGGATCGGCGATGATCATGTGGAAGGCATAGTCGATCACCGCGCCCTTGCGCGCGAGCGCATGGTAATCGACCAGCACCTGCGGCAGCTTCATGCCGACATGCTGGGCCGCAAACGAGATGACGGTGGTGGTTCCACCAAAGGCCGCCGCGGTCGTGGCGCTTTCGAAGGTGTCGGCATTCACGATGCCGGCGGCGGAAAGCTGTTCGATATGGGCGTGGCTGTCGACGCCGCCGGGCAGCACCAATTTGCCGCGGGCGTCGATCTCGCGTTTTCCCGGCGGAAGACCCCTGCCGATCGCAGCGACGCTCTCGCCGGCGATGGCAACGTCGGCCTCGAAGACATCGCTAGCCGTTGCGACGCGACCGCCGCGGATCACGATGTCATAGGCGGGCTCGGTCATCAGATCCTCCAGAGAGCGGACGTGGCGCGCGAGAAATCGCTGGACTGCGCAAAACCCGCGTCCGAAACTATGCAAACTATTCTAAATGCTGCAAGCCGTACT
>Ga0209167_10000434_pt1 | contig 31688 bp, 26 predicted proteins | sample Coa_R1_9_FD_187154 | JGI IMG/M metagenome (GOLD analysis project Ga0209167, IMG submission 187154) | Surface soil microbial communities from Centralia Pennsylvania, which are recovering from an underground coalmine fire - Coalmine... | ecosystem: Environmental > Terrestrial > Soil >...
AGGAACTGCGGCATGGATCGCGCCCGGAGGAAATTCAAGAAGCGCAGCACAACCTCGATGAAGCGCGTGCCACTGCGGCCAATGACAAGATCACTCTCGACCGCACGAAGGAACTAGCCGGGGCTGGCGTTGACTCGAAACAGCAGCTCGATGACGCAAGCGCCCGTTATGAAGCTGACCAGCAGCGGGCCAACTCCTTGCAGCGGGCATTCGAACTGGCCAAGATTGGTCCGCGACCTGAGGAACTGGCGCGCGCGCGAGGCGCACTCGTGCAGGCGCAAGGCCAGCTGGACTATGCGAAATCCCAATTGGATGCTACTGTGATCCGCGCTCCCGTAACCGGCACGATTCTCGACCGCACGGCGGAAAAGGGCGAACTGATTACCGCGCAGTTCGCCAGCGCTGCCGCTGGAGGTCCTCAAGGATCAGTGGTTTCGCTAGCTGACTTGAACGACCTGCAGGTGGAACTCGACATCGCACAAGCCGACTTCGCTCGTCTGAGCCCTGCGCAAAAGGCCAAGGTCACGACCGATACATATCCGGACAAGGAGTACGACGGAGAGATCGCACAGATCTCTCCCGAGGCGAATCGGCAGAAGGCGACCGTGCAGGTAAAGGTGCAGGTGCTGAATCCGGAAAAGTATCCCGACATTCAGCTGCGTCCCGAAATGAACGCGACCGTCAGGTTTCTTGCCAACGAGACTCCGAAAGAGAGGAAAGATCCCGCCGGCGTCTACGTGCCATCAACCGCGATCCGCGACAAAGATGGCAAGAAAATCGTGCTGATTGCCTTCAACGGAAAAGCGGTAGCGCGTGAGATTCACGTTCTCGGCCAGCGTACCGACGGCGCTCTGGTGGACGGGCTGGTTGGAGGCGAGTCCGTTATCACTACCGCGCCAGCCGGTTTGAAGGATGGCGACAGGATCAAGATCAAAGGACAATCGTAGAGTGCAATCCTAAGCTATTTTTTAAAGGGGTAAACATGACCACAGCGACGCAATCCACCAACATTGCCACCTCCACCAAAGTTGTGCAGGCGCGCGGTGTGAGCAAGGTTTTCAAACGCGATGCCTTCGAGGTCAAGGCACTCGACGACGTTTCGATTGATATCGCCAAAGGCGAGTTTCTCGCTTTGATGGGCCCGTCGGGTTCAGGCAAGACGACGTTGCTGAACATGATTGCCGCCATCGATCGGCCCACCAGCGGAGAACTGCTGGTGGAAGGGCAGGATATTTTCCGCTTCAGCGACGCCCAGATTGCGCGCTGGCGGAACGAGCACATTGGCTACGTGTTTCAGACGTTCAATTTGATCCCGGTCCTTACCGCATTCGAGAACGTCGAACTGCCGCTGCTACTGACCCGCCTGACCGCGCAGCAGCGCCGCGACCACGTGATGACCGCGCTCAAACTGGTGGGTCTGGAGGATCGCGTGGGACACCTGCCGAAGCAACTCTCCGGCGGGCAGGAACAGCGCGTGGCCATCGCGCGCGCGATCGTGAGCGATCCTACGCTGCTGCTGGCCGACGAACCGACCGGCGATCTCGACAGCCACTCCGCCACGGAGGTTCTGGAGATCTTAAAGCGCCTGAATGAGGGTTTTCACAAGACGATCGTAATGGTCACGCATGATCCCCACGCCGCGTCCTACGCTCACGTGACCCGCCACCTGGAAAAAGGAATGCTCCTGCCGCCCGCGTAGATGTGCAGGCGGCAGCCAAACCAGGTCATCCTACCGATCCCGGTGGATCAGCCGACGTGCGCGAAACCGACCGTTGTCGCGGGCAGGCCGCCCGCCAAAGTTGCCTCGGCGACCCAGCGCCAGGCACGTCGGCCGTTGTCGAGCAACACAGCCTGGGCTTCGCCATATTCCACCAGGCGGTTCAGCACCGTCGTGACCGACGCCATCGGATCCTTGTGCCGGGCTAGGGTTTCCGGCAGGTTCTGCTGAAAATACTCGCAGATATCGCGCGCGCTCATGGCCCGCCCTGACTCCATCAGGATCATTCGGCATGCTTTGGTGAAACCCGGCTGCCGGCCGCTGCTCTTGCGGTCCACCAGTTCCAGCAATTCGTCGTTCAGTACGCCGTCCCCGAACAGATTGGCCAAGCCGGTGATCGTCTGCTTGACGGTACCAATGCGCCGCATGATGTCGGCGCGCTGTTGCAGCAACATCCTCAGCTCGTCGTGCGCCTGGCGCACAACTTCCTGGACGTGGTCGTCTGACCGTGCGCCCAGCGACCGATCCACCGGGTTCAGCGAATCGTTCCGTTTCTGCCCGCTATCCATACAGAGCCCCTTCCCTGTGGTTGACGTGCGTTTGACCGGATCCAGTTTTGAACCCAGTGCATTGACATCCGGTACGCTTCCCCGGAATGCCGCTTCTGCTATGGTCGCGCCCGTTTCACTAGAACTGTCGCCGCGGGGGGCAGAACCCCGCTCACAGTTCAATACGTAGCCGAGAGGCTGAACGTTCCGTGGAAGTCTTGGGAGGCCTTCCGATTCGCCCGATGTCTTCTCACGCAAGCACTCCTTAACCTCTTAGACGCAGGTAATAGCAATTGGTTAACCGCAGTTGACACGCCGGTGTGTAAAGGTTTGTAGATAATTACAAAACTTTGTAATTCAGTTATGTTATTGAAAAGCTGCTGGTTCCGAAGCTGCACGATTCCCTGATTGGAACTCCCCTAGCGAACCCGATCTAATCCCCGCCATCCCCGCCAACGTCGAGTCCAAACTCATCCGATGTTAAGGAAGAAAAATATGTCAAAACAGAGGTTGAATCGCCGGTAACCGACTCCACACCCGTGCCTGCCTCCCCTAAACCCGCGCCCCGGCCCCTTCGTGTCTTGCTGATCGGCTCCAGCGAGGAAGATTTCTTCCTGGTGCACGAAATTCTCGAGCGCAACCAACAAAACCTGGGCGCGATTCTGGACCACGCGCATAGTGCGCCGGAAGCACGCGCGATGCTGCCGCGCAAAGACTATGATCTGATTCTTTTCGAACATCAGACCGGCGACGCGGAAGGGCTCGCCTTTCTTTCCGAACTACAGCAGGCAGGTATCTCGATCCCGTTCATCCTCCTAACCGAAGTTGCGGACGAAAAAACCGTCGCTGACATCATTCAGGCAGGGGCCTGGGACTGCGTGGCGAGAAACCAACTCGACGGCGCCAACCTGGTACGAACGATGCGCATGACTTTGGCCCTGCGGGCGCTGCAGCAGGAGCGCGGCACGGCTGAGGCCTCTCTGCGAATTCTTTCGCGCGCGGTCGAGCAGTCCGCTGACATGGTGATGGTAACGAATCGCGACGGCATCATCGAATACGTCAATCCGGCCTTTCAGGCGCTCACCGGCTACAGTAACGAAGAACTCCAAGGCCAGACGCCGCGAATCCTCAAGTCCGGAGAACAGAACTCGGAACTCTACCGCGACCTGTGGAGAAGCATCCTGGCGGGAAACGTCTATCGCGGAATCTTCGTGAATCGAACCAAGAAAGGAGACTTGCTTTACGTCGAGCAGACCATCTGCCCGGTGCGCGATGCTGGCGGGCAAATCGCTCACTTCATCTCCAACGCGCGCGATCTCACCGAGCGAGTTCGTATGGAAGCCCAGCTCAGTCAGGCCCAGAAAATGGACGCAATCGGGCGGCTGGCTGGCGGTGTGGCTCACGACTTCAACAATTTGCTCACCATCATCACCAGCTATTCCGAACTCGCGCTGGATCAGGTAGCGCCCGGCACCGATCTCGATGCCAAGCTGCAGGAAATCCTCCAGGCGGCGCGGCGGGCCGCCGAATTGACCAGGCAACTGCTGGCTTTTAGCCGCAAGCAGCCGCAGGCCCTGCGTGTGGTGGATTTGAATTCTGTGATCACCGACATCGCCAAGACACTTCGCCGGCTGATCAGCGAAGACATTGAATTCAGTTTTACTCCCGGCAAGGAACCGGGTCGGGTCCGGGTTGATCCCGTGCAAATCGAACAGATATTGATGAACCTCGCCGCCAATTCACGCGACGCCATGCCCCGAGGCGGCCATCTGCGGATCGAAACCTCCCACGTCTCGCTCGACGACCAATACATTCAGCGCAAGCCCGCCGTGATCCCTCCCGGACAATACGCCATGATCAGCGTGAGCGACGACGGTACGGGCATTCCTGCTGATGAACTGCGACATATTTTTGAGCCGTTCTATACCACCAAACCTCTGGGAGAAGGAACTGGGCTCGGCCTGGCGACGGTTTACGGCATTGTGAAGCAGAGCAAGGGATACATCTGGGCCTACAGCGAGCCCGAGCACGGGACCGTGTTCAAGATTTATCTCCCATGTGCCAGCACCGACAGCCGTGCGGAAGAGGCCATTCCGTCGCCTCCCGAACGTCCGCCGCGCGGGTCGGAGACAGTCCTGCTGGTCGAGGATGAAACCGCAGTGCGCCGAGCCGCCGCCGAGTTCCTTACGCGACAGGGCTACAACGTCCTCGAGGCCAGGGATGGCGCCGATGCGCTGCTGGTGGCGCGGGGTTATGCCCGCCCGATCGAACTGGCCGTCACCGACGTGGTCATGCCCAACCTGAGCGGCGGTGAACTCGCGCGAGAACTGCAAAACGTTCGTCCGGAGACCCGACTGCTGTTCGTCTCCGGATACGCCGGCAAGACCGTGCAGGAGCACAAGATGATTGACGTGGAAACCAACTTCCTGCAGAAGCCGTTCACCCTGCGGCAGCTTTCCGGAAAAATCCGCGAAGCCCTCGACCAGAGCCGCCTTCCGCTTCCGTCGCCATCCACTCCCTGATTCGCTGCACGCGTGCTTCGCGACTCAGGCGGATTGCTCCGTCCCCCGCCAGTCCCTATAATCAGCGCTGCGCAACTCCGCATGACTCCCGCCACAGGACCGCAGGCGAACCACGTTCGGACGAACCACGTTCGGAAATTCGCGGCTTCCTCGCTCCTACTGCTGACTGCGCTCTGGCTGGCAATTTATGTTGCTGGAATGTTCACGCCCCCGCTCATGGACGACGTGGACACGATTCACGCCGAAGCCTCGCGCGAAATGCTGCTTCGCCATGATTGGGTCACGCTCTACACCGACGGCCTGCGCTATCTGGAGAAAGCTCCTCTGATGTACTGGGGTCTGGCCGCCAGCTACAAGATCTTCGGCATCAGCGACTGGAGCACCCGATTGCCGCTCATGCTTGGAGTGTTGGCTCTGGTGCTGGCTACTTATGGGCTGGGCCACTTCGCGTTCGATCAGGAATCGCAAAATCAGGCCTCACCGAATCAAGCTGTCCACAACGATGGCCCGCGCGACCGCGGCGGTTTCTATTCCGGTCTCGCCCTGGTCACTTCGATTGGTCCCTACATATTCACTCGCTTTCTGATTCCGGATGTGCTGGTCGCTTTGTGGCTGACCGTCTCTTATTATTTCTTCCTGCGATCGCTGGAAGAAAAGCGTCCCACGCGGCTCACCTGTTGGGGATTCGCAGCGGCCTGCGCGCTGAACGTGCTCACTAAGGGCTTGATTGGCCTGGTATTCCCGATTGCGACCATCGGCCTGTATCTTTTATTGACTCGCAATCTTCGCCATCTCCTGAAGCTGCGAACCGTGTCCAGCACGCTCGTTTTCCTTCTGCTGGCCGCGCCGTGGCATGTTCTGGCGGCCATCCGGAATCCGCCGCAAGGGCAGGCGCGGGGATTTCTATGGTTCTATTTCATCAACGAGCACGTGAACCGGTTCCTCGGCACTCGCGTGCCGCCGGGCTACGACACGGTGCCGCTCGTGCTCTTCTGGGCGTTTCTCCTCTTATGGCTCGTGCCCTGGGCGGTGTTTCTGCCGCAGGCCCTGCAGCGGGTTCCGCTGCGCTGGAAGACTCTCGCCCAGCCGATGAACCGGACGCAGCGCGCCAGCCTTCTTTTCTTTCTCTGGGCGATCGTCATTCTGCTGTTCTTCAGTTTTTCGACCCGGCAGGAGTACTACACGATTCCCGCACTGCCCGGCGTCGCGCTGCTGGCCGGCGGCTGGCTTGCGCGTGAGTCATCCCCGGACGCGACTGATTCGGAACTTCGTGCCGGGCGCGTGTCGTCGCTGGTGTTCATGATCGTGGGCCTCCTCGCAGCGACGGTCGGGCTCATCCTGTTCTCAGCAACCCACACACCGCCTTCTTGCGCAGATCTCGCGGAACTGCTCAAGAAGAATCCGCAAGACTACGATTTCTCCCTCGGTCATGTTCTCGATTTCACCCCGCAGGCTTTGGGGATGTTCCGCGGCCCCTTGCTGGGCGCTTGCCTATCGCTGCTTTTTGGCCCGCTGCTGAATTGGTGGTTCCGGCGGCAGCGCCGGCCGGTTTGGGGAAACGCCGCGCTGTCGCTGATGATGGTCGCACTCCTCACCTGTGTGCACGTTTCGTTTGCGCGCTTCTCGCCGATTCTTTCGTCTCACGATCTGGCCGTCGCGATCCAGAAGGAATACCGACCCGGTGATCTGGTCGTAATTGATGGTCAATATCATCAGGCCTCCACGCTGAATTTCTACCTGCGGGTGCCGGTGCGCGTGCTGCACGCGCCGAGCGGCAACCTGTGGTACGGGGAAAAATTCCCCGACGCGCCGCACGTCTTTGAAACGGTGCAATCTTTGGCGGAACTTTGGCCCGGCCCGGCACGCATCTTTGTGTGGACCGATCAAGAGGACCCTAAGGAACTGGCCGGCTTGCCCCATTTCCTGCTGGCCCGCAGCGGTGGCAAGGCCATCTTCAGCAACCGGCCCCGAACGCCCCGGTTATAATCTCTCGTTCCCGATGTCGCTCCCGAAGACCGCCGAACCGACTTCCTGACCAATGCCAGTGGGCATTTTTATCACCTCCGCAATGGACCTGTTCTGGCGTGCGCTGCTCATCCTCGCGCTGATCGGCACGTTCACCTCTACTATCTATCTGGGAATGACGCTGGTGGCGGCATCGCGTTACTTGCGTCGGGCCCGGCAGGCACGCGCCGCCGCAGAGGCAATTCCGCGAAGTTCTCTTCCTCCCGTAACGATCTTCAAGCCCCTCCACGGCAGCGAGGATCAACTCGCCGCCAATCTGCAGAGTTTTTTTGAGCAGGATTATCCCGACTACGAAATTATTTTCGGAGTGCGCGATCTTGACAACCCGGCTGCCAGAGTCGCGCAGGATCTGCGCCAACGTTATCCTCGAGTGCCCAGCCGTTTGATCATCTCCGGGCCGCCCTGCTGGCCGAACGCCAAGGTCTTCTCGCTCGACAAGATGATCGCCGCTTCATCGCGCTCCTATTTCATCATCAGCGACAGCGACGTCCGAGTCACTCCGGAGTTTCTGCGTCAGACCATCGCGCCGCTGCTCGATCCGCAGGTCGGATTGGTCACCTGCATGTATCGCGGGGTGCCGGCGGCTGATTTCTGGTCTTGGCTGGAGGCGCTTGGCCTCTCCGTGGAAATGTCTTCCGGGGTCATGGTCGCCGACATGATGGAGGGCATGCGCTTTGCCCTGGGTCCAGCCATGGCGGTGGCGCGCGATGCCGTGGATGCAATCGGCGGAATCTCGGCCGTCGCTGGTTATTACTCCGACGACTTTGAACTCGGCCATCGCATCTGGCAAAAGGGATATAAAGTTCTCCTCTCCCACCACGTGGTCAATAACGTTTTGAGCCGGCGGTCGCCTCTGCGCACGATGGGCGATCAACTGCGCTGGATGAAGAGCACGCGCTATTCGCGTCCGGCCGGCCACGCGGGCACGGGTCTCACCTATGCCGTTCCGTTCGGCATTCTCGGACTGATCGCTGGAGGCGCGCTCGGTTCCTGGTCCATGGGAGCCGGACTCTTCGTACTGGCTTGTTTGAACCGGACGATCCAGGCGCTAGCCGTGGGTTGGGGAGTAACGCGCGATCCACGGGCGCTCTGGTTGTGCTGGCTCTATCCGCTGCGCGATTTCTTCGGTTTCGTCGCCTGGATGCTGAGCTACACCAGCCGCGAGTTTTTCTGGCGCGGAGAAACGTATCGCTTCGGCAAAGGCGGCAAAATCGAAGCGCTGCAACGATAGTGCGTATCGTAAAGCAGCTTATTTAAATGACCAGACGTCGACGCCGGCGACGTATGTAGCGGACCGTCAAAATAATCAATCCCACGATCAACAGGATCGCGGCAATCGTCATGACAATCAGAATGCGTATCGAGTTCAGAATGACGAACTGTCCATTGTCCAGATAAAAACCGTTGAAACCGCGAAGGGCTACCGGCAGCGCCAGCACATCGTCTTTCGTCAGCGGCAGCGGATGCTCTTTAGGGTGATACTGCGATTGCCAGGGAAAGAGGCTGCCGCTGGCATTCTTCTCGATATGTCCGCCCAGCACATAGCTGACCGGGCGATCTTTCACAAAATCGGCGACCCGTTCGGCGCTGGCCCGGTAAGCTGCGGTGTCATCCACCAGCAAGCGCCCCTGCAGCAGGAAGTCCCCTGAGAAGAGCAGCCCAGTTTCGCGATCATAAAACGAGACTTCGGTCTCGTTGTGACCTGGACTGGGGATTACATCCACGATGCGATCGCCGAGATCAATCTGCGCCAGGCCGTTCGGCCACGCAGGAAAGTTGTAGAAGCGCTTCACGCTTTCGAGATCGTATCCCACCACCTGCACGCTGGGGAGCGAAGCAAACTGGCCGTCTCCGCTGCGATGATCGAGATGCCGATGTGTATGCACTACCAGGAGTGAAAGTTTCGCCGTTGCGCCGCCGGGAAGCAGGTCCATCACCGTCGTCGCGAGCGGCATCTTGCCGGGATCGGCGACATCGCCGGTATCAATCAGCAGCGCCCTCTTCGATCCCAGCAGCAGATACATGAACGGAGCTTCCCAGGTGGCGCAGAGGTTCTCGCGCAGGATCCACGTCCTCTGGTTGTAGGCCTGCGTGCTGAGTGGAGCGTGTGAGGCTTTGCTGCAATCCTCTGCGCCCTCATCCCAATGCAGGTTGGTCGAACCCGCACCGATAGCTCCGCCGGCTTGTGACGAAGCTGCTTGCGCCCCGGACATGACGAAGGACAAAAGCACAGCCACCGTGGCACTGCCCAGGAGGAATTTACGAATCACAACCCCAGTGACAATCACGCGACCCTCGCTAAGAACGTCAATCCGCAATCCGGCTCAGACGGCCGCCCTGCAAGTGGAACCGATCGCCACGCCAGGTGACGGTGTGGCCGAAAAGGCTCACCGCCCAGATCCCGGCGGCCAGCAGATCGCGGAGCGGCAGAAGCCATAGATCCGTCACGACATTCCGATCCCGCAAGACCGAGCGGCCCACCACGATCGCGACGGCCGCGCGCAGCGCGGCCACTCCGCACAGCACCGCCCACGCCCAAGCGGCACCGTGCGCCGCGATCGAATTCAACAGGCCCCAAATCAAGCCAAAGGTTGAAGCCAGTCCGAGGTATCCGCCGGCGCGCGCATCGCGCACACCCCGCGCCCAGCGCAGTTGATGCGATAGAAACGAGCTGGCGCTGTAGGCCGGCAAGTACGTTTCAACCACCACATGGGAAAGCTGGATCTTGAGTCCAAGGCCAGCGACGCGACGGCCCAGTTCGTAATCGTCGGCGAGGAAGTCCGCGATGGAGTGAAATCCGCCAATTCGATCGAGGTCCACGCGTCGAAAAACCATGGTCGAGCCCAGGGCAAAGCTCAGGCCGCGTTCCAGTTGGCGCGCGACCATCACGCCGCCGCAGAAGTCCGTGCTGATGCCCAGCGCTTCCAGCCGCGATCCCAGAGTTTCCGCCGCGACCCCGCGATAGAGGCAAGTCACCAGACCGACCCCCGGATCCGCAAGTGGCGCGGTCACCCGCCCAAGATAGCCGCGCTCGACGCGAATGTCGCTATCGTTCACCAGCAACACGGGATGACGCGCCACGCGCGACATTTGTTCAAGATTGCTGACCTTTACGTTGGGGCCAAGCATCTCCCGGCATACCACAAGCTTGATCGGAAGATAGGGGAACTCCTGCTGTAACTGCCGCACGGTTGCCACCGCCGGATCATCCGGGTCGCTGACTCCGAAAACAATTTCATAGTCGGGATAGTCCTGCAGGCAGTGACTGCGAAAACTCTCGTAGATCTCGGGATCGGTTCCTTTGAGCGGCTTGAGGATCGAAACTGGAGGCTGCGCCTGCGCGGTGGGTTGTGTGGGGCGGGCGCCATCGCCCGCCGCGTTCTCTTCTACCTGTCGCTCACGCAGAAACGCGGCTGCACTCCATAAACATAAAAGGTAATACGCGGAACTAGTTGCGCAGCCAGTGATGGCCACGTACTGGAAGGCTCTGACGATAAGATGAATCATGAGGTAGCGCGACTGCTACAAGCTTGCCGGCGGCGGATGGCTGACGGACTGTCTCATTCGTAGCGCAGCGATTCAATCGGATCGAGATTAGCGGCCTTCCACGCCGGGTAGATGCCGAACACCAGTCCCACACCTGCCGCTGCGCTGAAGCCGAAACTCGTCCAGAAAACCGACAACCGGGCCGGTAGAGACGGCCACAGGGCCGGGATTGCATAGACAATCGCCGCTCCGGCGCTGATTCCGATCAAGCCGCCGACCGCCGTCAGCATGATGGCCTCCAGCGTGAACTGCAGAAGAATATCGCGTTTGCGCGCCCCAATCGCCTTGCGTACTCCTATCTCGCGCGTTCGTTCGGTGACCGAGACCAGCATGATGTTCATCACACCCACGCCGCCCACGATCAGCGCCACGCTCGAGATCGCGAACATGCCGATGAAGAGCGCGCCCGTGATCTGGTTCCAGGCGTCCGAAATTGAGTCCGAGGTGAAGACCGCGAAATTATCCGGCTTGTCGGGCGCAACCTTCCGCCGCCGGCGCAGCAACTCCCGCATTTCGTCAATCGCTTTCGGCACATCGTCGTGCGAAGTCGCCTTCACGCTGATCCAGAGCTGCTTGAGTTCAGGATGGAGCTTATGGAGCGTGCTGAACGGAAAAATCACTTTATTGTCATCGGGATTCTTGCCGCCGCCAAACACCGATTTCACCCGTGTCACCGTACCGATCACGGTAAACAGCTGGCCCTCGATGTTTACTTCCTTGCCCAGCGGATCTTCGCTGCCGAAAAGTTCGTCTTTCGTGTCGGCGCAAATCAACACGACCGACGAGCGATGTTCCTCGTCGACCTCGCTGAACCAGCGTCCTGATTCAATCTGCAGATCAAAAACATCCTTGGCCGAAGCCTGGTCGCCTTCGAGAATCGTATTCTTCGCCCGCTTATCGCCATACTTCACTGAAAATGATCCGATGCCGAGTTCAGGCCGGTCATAGCGGATTCCGGCGGTCACCGCCTTCACGTGCGGCAGATCGCGCATCGCAACCGCATCGTCATAAGTAAGTTCCTTGCGCGTGCGCATCTCTTCCGTCGGCCGGCCGAACGTGAAAGGTTCGAGATGAAAGGCAAAGATCACATCCGACCCGATGCTGCTGACGATCTCGCGGACATTTTCGTCCAGCCCGCGGCCGATCGAAGATACGCCGATCACAACCGCCACACCAATTACGATGCCCAGCACGGTCAGCGCCGAGCGCAGCTTGTTGCCGCGAATCGTGTCCACGGCCATCTGGACGATTTCGCCGAATTCTGATTTCCCCATCATGAAAGTTTTACCTTGCCATTGAAGACTCAGGTTGTCATACCGAGCGCAGCGAGGAATCTGCTTTCTTTTTTCCTTAGCGCAAGACTCCTCTACATCTCAAACCGTAACGCCACGATTGGGTCCAGGCGCGCTGCCTTGCGCGCCGGATACACTCCGAAAAACACGCCCACGCTGGCCGCAACCAGCAGCCCCGCCGCCACAGCCCATAGTTTGATAGATGATGGCATGCCGATCAGCGCGGTCACTCCCAACGCTACCATCACCCCCGACAGCACTCCCAGAAGACCGCCAATCAGCGCCAGCATCAGCGACTCGACCAGAAACTGCATCAGCACGTCCTCCCGTCTCGCGCCCAGGGCCTTGCGGATGCCAATTTCGCGCGTGCGCTCGGTCACCGAGACCAGCATGATGTTCATGATGACGATCCCGCCGACTACGAGCGAAACCGCTGCGATGCCGATCGTGGCCATAAAAAACGTGTTGCTCAGGTCGCCCCAGATACTGAGCAGGCTGGCGTTGGTCTCGACCTCGAAACTGTCAGGCTTGCCCGGCGCGTCATGCCGGCGGGCCCTCAGAACCACGCGGGCTTCATCGATTGCCTGCTCCAGCGGATTTCCCGTCGCCGTGGCCTTGCCCCAGATGCGCAGGCTGTCGGTGTGCTCGCCATACTGCTTCAGATACACCGTCACCGGGATCATTATGTAGTTGTCGGCGCTCTGGCCGAGGGTCTTGCCCTTTTTCTTGCCTACGCCGATCACCTGGTAGGTCCAGCCATCCACGTGGATCTCTTGCCCGAGCGGATCGGAGCCGGCCATCAGGTGCTCCACAATGTCGGTACCCACGACCGCGACCTGCGTGTGATTGTTGAGATCGGTGTCATTGATCATGCGCCCGGAGGTCAGATCCGTATCGAGGATGGTGGCAATCGAAGGCGTGATGCCCTGCACAATCGTATCGCTGATGGATTGCTCGTTGCGCTTCACCTTCCCGATCGCATAGACACGCGCCCCCACGGCGTCGCAGTGCCGGCAGGCCTCGAGCACGGCCTGATAGTCGTCAAGTGCAAAGTTCTTGCGCTTCTCGGCTTCAAGGTAGTGTTCCGGGTTGGTTTCGACGGGAGACATCTTCGACACAATGAAAACGTCCGCGCCCAGGTTGAAGATCTTCTTGGCCACGTAGTCGTTGATTCCGGAGACGAACGTCACCACCGCGATCACCGCCGCCACGCCGATCACCACGCCGAGGAGCGTCAGCGCGGAGCGCAGCTTGTTCGCCCACAGCGAGCGCAGCGCAATGCGGACAGACTCGAGAAAATGCATAAAAATATGCGTCCGGCTTCTGTTTCCGGACTTGCGTCCCGGGACCAGCCGAAGGCGTTTCTTGCCGGGTAAAGTCTATCAGCCCTTGAGCAACCAAGCTGGCAAAAGCAGGACGCCGAAGGCCTATCGCATATAATCAATCCGTAGGCAGCCGGACCGGACGGTCGCTCTCAGCGTCTTCGGGCGCGGGGAGAGGAAAGTCCGAACTCCGCAGAGCAGTGTGCCGGATAACGTCCGGGACGGCCGGTTCAAGCCGGCTGGACGGAAAGTGCCACAGAAAACATACCGCCCCGGCGTCGTTGTACGGGCCTTGCAGGGTGGCGCGCCAAAGTGCGATTGGTTCGTCCGCAAAGGACTAAAGAGCAACGAATGCGGACGACTCGCGCGGCGCGCCCAGATCCTTCGCATAGGACGACAAAGCCCGGACAACGACGCCGGGGTAAGGGTGAAAAGGTGCGGTAAGAGCGCACCGCCGTGGCAGTAATGCCGCGGGCAGGGCAAACCCCACACGGAGCAAGACCAAATAGGGAGGAAGTTCTCGGCTTCGGCCACGGACACGTGCCGGCTCGGTGCGTCAAACCTTCGGGTAGGTCGCTAGAGCCGCGCAGCAATGCGCGGCCCAGAGGAATGGCCGTCCCGCAGGAGCAATCCGGCGGACAGAATTCGGCTTACAGGTCCGGCTGCCTTAATTGACTTCGACCCCGGGGCCCTTCGCTTCGCTCGGGATTTCGCTAGCGGGCTCGGCGCCCGCTGACCACTTCAACCGCGGGAGCTTGGTGCAAAACAAGTCCAGGGCGGCCTTCCTTAGACCGCCCCACACACACATTTCCCGGCATGCGATCAGCCGTCAGAATTGATAGCTGAGCGTACCGTAAACCGCCCGTGGCGCCCCCGGATAGGCATTGATGTACCCGTTGGGGGGCGTCGAATACGGATACCCCGGGAACAACGACGCAAAGTAGCCGCCGCTGGAGATGTATTCCCATTGGTTGTACTGGGAATTGAAGAGATTCATGATGTCGAGCCTCAAATTGAAAGACTGCTTCTCAATACTGAGGGGGACATTGAACGAGAGATTCGTGGTCGTATAGGAAGACATCGTCTGGGTAGTGGGAGCGCCGGAAAGATTCGACCAGAGATGCTGCGACCCGACATACTGCAGGAAGATACGGGGCTCAACCAGCACGCGGTTGTGGCGCTGGATTCCGTAGTAAAGCCCGGTGTTGAGGGTCACGTTCGGGACGTACGAAACCGGAAGGTTGTTGTAGGAGGTGCAGCTGAGTTTCTGAGCAGCGCACTCGGCGAGGCTGGGACCGCCTGTGATGTAGGATGTGAAATTTGCAGCCTCTCCCGCAAAGTTAAAGAAGAAATGAACGTTGCGGGCTGGATCGTCGTCAAAGAAGGCATCTACGCCGTGATAGGACGAGTTGCCCCCTCCGGATTCCTCCTGGCCGAGCGCGGTTTCGAAATCAATTTCCTGGTTGGTGTAACTCAAATGGAAGTAATTCACTCCGGCGATAAAATTCCTTAGCCCTGGTGCGTTCCGGAAGTGAACTTTCACTCCGCCTTGGGCATACTCGCCCTTCGCGAGCGTGTAGTAGGTCGGGTTCACGGCCTGGAACATGCCTCCGCCGCCGCCGAGCGCCGGGGATCTGTACTCCACGTCATAGCCGCCATAGATGGTCAGCCAGTCTTTCGGCATCACCGCCACGTCTATCGAGGGTTCGACCGCCGAACGGCTCTCGTGCGCCCCGCACAGCGATCCTTGGTCCGTTGTCGTGTAGTTATTCGGACCCAGAGTTACGGTCGTCGGTGTACCGAAAACGTTATAGAAAGGGTCGGTAGCATTACTACCCGTCTGAGGGTAAAGCGCGCAGTGGGTCGCGGTGATCACTCCTGGGGCGAAGGTAAAGTCGTGATATGCCTGGTCGCTGTAACTGGTGGAGAAGCCAACGATGCGGACTCCGGGAGTGATGTGAAGTCTTGGGAGGGGATGAATATCGTCCTGGGCATAAAAGGCCAGATCGTCATGCTGGAAGTAGCCGGAGCGGAACCGGCCTCCAGCACCGATCACACTATCCGGGCCATACCCTCCGTAGGAGGGACTATAAAAGTTGTTGCGAGCGTTGTAGACCTCGTGCAACAGGTAGCCGCCGAACTTGACCGTGTTGAAGGGCAGGACTTCGGTCATGCCGACCTGGTCGCCGAAGATGTTGCTGTGCGGATTGTTGTATTCGTCAATCTGCGGGCCCGGACTGAGCAAGTCTTGGTTGCGCCGGTGAAATCGGCGAATATGCGTGAACCAGGTCAGATTCTGCAGCGTGCTGGTGTTGCTGAGCAGCAGGTTCTCCCGCCCGTAGACCATGGACATTTCGTTGGTGTCGTACTTGTTGTAGGCGTCGAAGGGCAGAGCGCTGTAAAAACCGGTGGTCGCCTGGCTGAAATGGCTGCCGTTCGGTTCGACCAGGCCTACATCGGTGGTCGGTATCACGGTCGGCCGGTATCCGCCTGCTTTGGCGTAAAACGCGCCAAAAACAAAACTGCCGGCAGAGTACGTTTTTAACGTCTTGCCGAAGATCGACCCATCCTGGGTAGGATTGCCAAATCCGTCCGGAGCTTCGCGGAAATCATCTCCTCGTCCCAGTCCGCCGCCCACCACCGTCGACCATCCGTGAAACGCCCCGGTATTTCCGACGAAGGCAAAATTCTGCTGCCCATAGGGTCCCTGCGTGAGAGCGACGCTGGCATGCATCGTCTCGGTTGGCTGAATGGGAGTAAACTCCACGCGTCCGCCCACGTCGGTATACCAGCGGTCATCCGGCTCACCCGGTCCATAGGTCACGCCCAGATTCTGCATGACCAGGTTCTGCGGCATGGTCGCCGCCTGCCACAGGCCCGTCGCCGGATCGGCCACCGGAACGCCGTCAAACGTGATGCCCAGCGAGCCGGGGGCAGTAAAACTGGTCGCCTCACCTGCCCAGCCCTGCTGGATTCCGTTCAGAATGATCGTGTATTTCGTCGCGCCAGTTTCTCCGTAGCCCACCACGTTCGCTCCCGGAGTGGACGCCACCATCTGGGCTCCGCCCGCAACTGGACCCCCCGCGTCGATTTGCTTACGGTCGAGGATTCGGACCGTATCCGGGAGGATCATGACGTCTTCCCGAGTGGGCACGGGCTTGGCATCCGGCGCGACCGTGCCGCGAACCACCACGCTTTCGTACAAAGTCGCCACGGTCAAACTGGCGTTGATCGTGGTGGAACCTTGCTTCGCGAGCGAGATACGCTGCGTGAATGACTCGAATCCTGCCTTCTCGATGGTGATCAACTGCGGTTCGGGAATGAGATCATTGAAGGAATAGAGACCGTCCTTCCCAGTCACAGTGTGGAGGACCTTGTTCGTCGCAAGGTCGGTGAGAGAAACAGCTGCGTCAGGAATTGCGGCACCGACGGCGTCAACTACCTTTCCCTTGAGCCCTACGGCACTCTGGGCACCGCAAATCGTGCTGGCTGCAAGCGTGCAACCGAATGCCACAACCAATGCCACAGCGAAGAGTCGCTTCAAAGGAGCCTCCACTTTTACGCGCGTCAGCGGGCACACGCGCGCGTCAGTGAGCACCCCCCAAAGAGTGGTCAAGATTGGTGCAAAAAGTGAAACAATGCGAAGTTACGGCAGCGTTACAGTTCGATTAAACCTTTGTTAAAACACCACCGGTTTTTCAAAAGAAGCATCGAGGCCCGGTCACTTCTCCGAGTCGCGGATCAACACCACGTCGGATTCCAGGTGGCCCCGGATGATGGCGAGTTGTTTGCCGTCAGTGGAGTTGTCGAAATTGCGGATGAATTCCGATTTGCGCCCTCAACATTGACAGGCCGCGTGCGGCTGATTTCAAATGAATCTGCACAAGTTCTTATTCAGAAGGAGTTACTGCATGTCCGCACCCAGCCGCCGGCCTGAGATTCGCCGGCGCCGCACCCGCAAAGAAAAAGTCCTGCACCTGCGCAAGCGCCTCGCCGCTGCCAAGACCGACGCCGACCGCGAGCGCCTCACTGCCAAGCTCCACAAACTCGCCATCGCCTCGCCCGGACAGCCACTCCTCAAGTAGATCCGGAATTACGGCAGGGGATTTCAGATATCATCCCGCGACCGGCTGCCGGCCCGGATGACGGCTAGCGGCTGCGCAGACGTGGACGTAGCTCTCCAGAATCTTCCGCCCCGCTGCATCCCACGAGAAGCGGGTGACCTGCGTGTAACCGTGCTGCTTCATACGGTCGCGCAGCGGCTGATCGGTCAGCACCCGGTGTAGCGCGCGCATGATCTCGAACACGTTCTCCGGATTGACCAGCACCGCCGCATCCCCGACCACTTCCGGCAGCGACGACACGTTGGACGTCACTACCGGCGTCCCGTGCGCCATGGCCTCGAGTGGAGGCAGCCCGAAACCCTCGTACAAAGATGGAAATACGAAGATCTTTGCTTCGTCGTAAAAAATCCGCAGCACTTCAATCGGAATGAATCCCAGGAAGCGCACGTCGTGCTGCACTCCACTCCGGATCACCGTCCGTCGCAGATCCGGGTTGCCGGAGAGATCGTCCCCGATGATGATCAGCTTAAGGTCCGGATACAAGTGATCTTTCTCGAGCTCCCCTTTCAGCGCCGAGAAGGCCTCGATCAGACGCACCGCATTTTTATGCGGGCTGACGCGCCCGGCATAGAGCAGAAACGGATAGCACACCTGGTAGCGTTGCGCGATGAGTTCGCGATCCGCGAGCGTGGCGTGCCCGCGCAGAAAGCGTTCGTCAATGGCGTTGTAAACCACCTCGATCTTGTTCGATGGAATGCCAAACAGCTTTTCGATTTCCGTCCGGGTGAAACGCGACACAGCAAAAATGCGCTCCGCTCGCCGCAGCACGCTGCGGGTCAGCTGGAAATGCACTGAGCGCCAGAATCCGCTCTGCTCGCGGGCACGGGACATGTGTTCGAGCATGTCATGCACCGTCATCACGTAAGGACACGGGAGCCCGCGCGGAATCGAAAACAGATTGGGAATGTGTACCAGGTCGCAGTTGAGCCGGCTGAGCGCGAGGCGGAACTCGCGATAACCCCGCCATGTCCGTTCCACAGAAGTGAGCGGAACAGAATGAAAGTTTGGCGGAAGCGGGCCGATTTCCTCCACTTTCGCCGGCGGTCCAACCAGCAGATATTCGTTTTCGTGGTCGAGACGTCCCAGCGCGCGGACGATATTCCGGATGTAGGTGCCGACGCCAAATTCGCTCATCCGCCGGATATCAATGGCGATCTTCACCGCTGGCATTTAACCACAGCCCAACGGCGAGGACCCAGAGGAATTCACGGCTCCGCCGAGGCGGAACAGCCCTTCACGCTCGGAGCTTCGCGAAAGCCCGAGGACCGAAGTCTGGCGTCCCAGGGTCATTCCGCGTCAGAACTGCAGCACATCCACCTCGGCGGTGTAAGTCGGCGAGAGTCCCCAGGGTGATCCGGGGCTGTTGCTGGTCCAGAACTGGAGTGGCACGTTGGCGCCCACATTGGCTGGCCCCACGCAACTCGCTGGTGCACCCGAGGGTGCTGCGCTGATCTCGCCTCCGCAGGGCATAAGTCCCTGGTCGGAGGTATTGAGTTGCTCACTCACGGAGCCGCTGTTAAACCGCTGGGCAATGTTCGACATCACCAGCACGGCATTTCTGCCCGAGGTCCCGGGATTAAACGCGGTCTCGACCTTGGGATACATCGCATTGGTCCAATCGAGCAGATCGAATTCGTAGTCTTCGAGCGGGCCGGAGCCGGAACCGGGCGCTCCGAACAAAATCAGCCCATACCACAAGCCGGCCTTGGTCGGGTCGAAAGCCAGAACTCGGGTGCCGCCGGCAAGGCGCACGGGGGTGACGATCGGCGATCCGGGTGTGATCGAAACTACGCGCTCGCCGTTTTCATCCCACCAGGTGAAGTATTGCTGGCCGACATGATTCTCCGAGAAACCCACCAGCAGTCCGCTGACGCTGTGGGTCGCATAGTAAACCAGCTGCACGGTCGCCGAAGTCCCGGTCACTTCGGAAAGCCCAGCCTGGCCTTGACCTTCACCGCTCCAAAAGCCCAGGCCAGACACGTATACGCTGTAGGTACCGCTTCCGTGATAGCCCGTCGTCTCCATGGTCGGCTGGGTACCAGCCTTCACTCTTATGAACGTGAGCATCTGGCAGCCGTTCTCACCGAATGTGCCTGCCTGCACTCGCGGAATTCCGTTTTCGTCAGTCCAGTGGAGAATCGGAGTCGCGCTTGCGGAGCCCACCGATTCGTAGACAGCAATCAGGTAGTTCGCGTCTCCGATCGGCGCCGCCAGAATTGGCGTGGCCGGGAGATCTGCCGCCTGATTGAAAAAATCCTGGCGAATCTCAGTGATCGAGGCACCGGCAGCACCCGACAGCGCCAATACCAGAATCCCTGAAATCAGGCCCATTACCAGTGCGGCACTAGACTTTTCCGGCGACATAGCTTCTTCCTTTACTCCGATTGCAGAGTGGGAGTCAGCCTAAGCTCTGTCTGTCGCATTTGTCTGTGACACGAACGGGTTCAAGAAAATAATGTTGGGGAAATTCCCGATCCGGAAATTCTGGGGATTTCGAAAAGGGCAGCGACGCTACTTCCCGCGGACAGCCTTGCGGTATGCGGCCACGTTCTTGTTGTGCTCCTCGAAGCTCTTGGCGAAGCGGTGATGGCCCTGAGCATCGGCGACGAAATAGTAATAGTCGGTATGGGCGGGGTGGATGGCCGCTTCGAGCGAGCCGCGTCCCGGATTGCCGATCGGCCCCGGCGGCAGCCCCCGATTCCGGTAGGTGTTGTAAGGAGAGCTGAACTGCATGTCGGCGTGGTGCAGCGCGCCCTGGTACGTGCCGGCCATCAGTTCGGCATAGATGATGCTGGGGTCGGCGTCGAGGGCGATCTTCTTGTTCAACCGGTTGTAGTAGACACTAGCGACCAGCGGCCGTTCCTCGGGGACGCCCGTTTCTTTTTCGACGATCGAAGCCATAATCACTTCGCGCTCGTTTGCGGTCAGATCCTCCGGCCAATCCGTACGCGGGTCGTTCGGCTCATACATCGTTGCGCTGATGCTTGCACAACTCCGGTGATCGCCGGCCGCGTTTCCTGAGTTCGGGAATTGCGATGCGATCATCCCGATCTGCTGCGCGACGGCGCGAAATCGGCACACCATAGCGGCCGCCATCTCGCGCATTGTCATCATGCGGGTAAATTCGTAGGTATCGGGAAACAGGAAGCCTTCGAGCGACCGCGCCCCCGGAGCTATATCGGAAATCAGTCCCGTCTCCGACTGCGCCACCTTCAGGAAATCGTCGGCCGAACCGAGCCCGGCCGCCTCGACGGCGCGGGCAATATCGAACATGGTGTAGCCCTCGGGCACAACCACGGTGTGGAAATAGACGTCGCCGCGGATGAGGCGCTTTTGCACCTCGACCAGGTTCGCGGGCGCGTCGAAAAGATATTCTCCCGCCTTGAGCGAGCGGGCCCGGTGCAGGTAGTGCCAGAGAACGAACGCTTCTTCGCTCTTGATTACTCCGGCTAACTTCAGTTCGCTCGCGATGCGGCGGGTCGAGTATCCCGGATGAAGCAGGACAATTGTCTGTCCACCCGTCATCTGGCCGGGCTCAACCGGAGTCAGCAACGCCCAGGCGAACCACCCCCCGGCGGCGGCGACTGCGATCAGAAACAGCCAGACCACTTTCCTCATAAGTCACAGTTTAGATGAGGCTCCAAGGTCGCAAAGCTGCCGATAGTGGGCTGACTTTGGTTCTACCTCGGTTCTCCTCGGGTGCTCCCGCCTCCCGCCTGCCGTCGCGCCACCCCACCCATAAGTGCTTCTCCTTCTTGAAGATCACGCCTCGGAGCCATGATCTTCCGCAAAAAAAGCGAGAATCTGCACTGGAATCTCCGCATCCTTTCGGTCAAGGTATACTCAAATGTTACAGAGGCATCCTAGATAAGCATGAGACGTGGTGCGCCCCTTTGGACCCTAGCCTTGGCTTTGCTCTCGCTCCCGCTTTCGGGATGTCTTTTCCGTACCCGCCCGGTCGAAGACCAGTATTCCAAAGCCCCTCTGAAGGAATCATCGCAGCAGGGCTTGATTGAAGCCATTAATCGGCAGGCCGACGACATCCGTTCGCTCAAAGCCACGGTAGACATAGACACTTCGGCCGGCGGAGTGAAGAAGGGCCAGGTCACTGACTACAAGGAAATTCGCGGCTATGTGCTGGCCCGCCAGCCGGGCTCGCTGCACATGATCGGCCTGATGCCGATTGTCCGCACCACGGCCTTTGATATGGTCACTGACGGCCAGCAGTTCAAGCTCTGGATTCCGCCCAAGAACCGCTTCGTGCTCGGCCTCAACGACATGCCCACTCTGGACACCGATCAGCCCATGCAGAACATCCGGCCGCAGAATATTTACGAGGCCCTGCTGATACCGCGGATTGACGGTGAGTCAGAGATTGCCGTGCTCGAAAACGGCTTCGAAACCCTGCACGATGCGAAGGGCCGCCGCGTGTTGCAGGAAGACTACGAACTGGTGGTGATCCGCAAGTTCGACAAAGGCTGGGGACTGTCGCGCAAGATTTACTTCAGCCGCACCGACCTCAAGCCGCACCGCCAGCTCATCTACGATGCGGATGGCAAGCTGGCGACCGACGCCCGCTACGCCGAATACAAGGATTATGACGGCATCAGCTATCCGTCACGCATCGAATTCTTCCGCCCGCAGGAAGAATACGACATCACCCTTAATATGTTGAAAGTCGAGATTAACCATCCCCTCACCGACGACCAGTTTGTGCTCGAGCAGCCTGCCGGCGCCGAAGTCGTGCACCTGGATCGTCCGCAGTCCACTTTAGTCGTGCCGCAAGCGCAAGCTACCCCGACGCGTTAAGCTTTAACACTCAGCCGTCAGCCGTCACAGGTGAGAACTCGGGTGGCGCGAGCATTCCTGATAACCTACCGGAGATGGGATACACAACTACCGCCCTGAGCTAAGATCTGAGGGCTGATCGCTGAGCGCTGAGCGCTGATAGCGTCCCTATGATGAACAAAATGGTAGTCTCCAACCTGGTGCACCGGCCGATCCGCTCGCTGATCACCACCAGCGCCATCGCCCTTGAGGTCACGATGATTCTGCTGGTCGTGGCTTTGTTCTACGGCCTGCTGAACGGGTCCAAGCAGAGCCAGGTGGGCGTGGGCGCCGACCTTATGGTAATGCCGCCCGGGGCGGCAGCCATTGTCGGCATGTCGGGCGCTCCCATCTCGGTTAAAGTTGGGGACGTCCTGCGCCGGACTCCGCACGTCACCACCGCTGTTCCGGTGATCTGGTGGTTCACCCAGAAGCCATTGGAGATTATTTACGGCATTGATCTGGCCAGCTATGACACTCTGCCGCCGAAGTTTCGCTTCCTCTCCGGCGGACCATTCCAAGCTCCTTATGATGTGATCGTGGACGACTTCTACGCGGGCATGAATCACAAGAAAGTCGGCGACACAATAGAAATCCTGAACCACGACTTTCGCATCTGTGGGATCGTGCCACACGGGAAGGGCGGACGAAAATTTCTTCCCCTCGCGACGATGCAGGACCTAGTCGGCGCGGAGGGTCGCGCCTCCGTGTTCTATCTCAAGCTCGACGATCCCGGCAACGCCGACCTGGTCGTGAAATCCATCTCGGAAGTTCCGGGCATGGAAAAGTATTCCGTCCGCTCCATGCAGGAATATCTCTCAATGATGACGCCGGACAACCTGCCTGGATTCCAGGTGGCGATTCAAATTGTGATCGGCGTCGCGGTCGTGATCGGATTTCTAGTGATCTTCCAGGCGATGTACACCGCGGTCATGGAGCGGACGCGAGAAATAGGCATTCTGAAGTCCCTGGGCGCGTCGAAGTTCTATATCGTAAACGTCGTCCTGCGTGAGACCATGCTGCTCGCCGTAGTGGGCATTATCGCAGGCGTTCTGATCAGCCTGGCCACCCGCCGCGCCATCATTTTCGAACGACCGGTTCTGCAACTGTTCTGGAGTAATGTCTGGGTGTTGCGAGCCAGCGCGATCGCCATCGTCGGAGCCCTGGCGGGTGCACTCTATCCCGCGCTCAAGGCGGCACAACGCGATCCCATAGACGCGCTGGCCTACGAATAATTGCGCTCCGCCTATTCTTCCGATTCGAGTCCCGCGCGCTTGAGCATTCGCCGCAAACCGCGTTCTCCGGCCGCGCCGCGCTGCTCGGCGGCGATGTTGCCGTCGCGATCAATCACCACATAGATCGGGTAGCTCCGCGCGTTGTACATGGCGGCGAGATTGGTGTCTTTGGTGAGCACGATGGGCACTCCGCGCGGGTGCTCGGCGAGATATTTCTTGACGCGCTGATCGGGCTCAAGGACGTCCACGGCGAGCACGATCAGGCCTTTGCTGCTGAATTCTCTGGCGATGTCATCCACCATCCCGGCTTCCTGCTCGCAGTATTGGCACCAGGTGGTCCAGAACTCGAACAGCACAACCTTGCCTTTGACCGACTCGTTATTCAACTGGTCGCCGGTTGTGGTTCTGGCGCGGAAGCGGGGAGCGGGTTGGCCGGTTTCGTCGCTGGCAAAGGCCGCAACGACTAGCAGCGCGATCAGCGATAGAAGGACGTGCCTGGAAAGGCTTCGCCGCATGGGCGGGATAGTAGCACGGGAAATGAAAAGAAGCGCGGAAAGGTGTAGAATGCCAGCGCCAAATCGCAGAGGAGGATTTTAATGCGCGTCTACCGGTTCGCCGCTCTTTGTGTGTTTGCGCTTAGTTCGTTGATGGTTGCCCAAACCGCGCTCGACAACGCCGCCGTGGTGAAGATGGCCAAAGCCGGACTTGGCGACGACGTCATTGTTTCGATGGTCCAGGGCCAGCCGGGCCACTATGAGCTGACGCCGGACACCCTGGTCAGTCTGAAGCAGCAAGGCGTTTCGGAAAAAGTGCTAGCCGCGATGGCAGCCAAGAACGCCGCGCCAGCCGCCGCTCCTGCCGCAGCGGGGAAAGATCCATACGATGATCTCGATATCGGGGTTTACTACAAGTTGAAGAACGTCTGGACCCTCATTCCGTCGGAATCGGTGAACTGGAAGACAGGCGGAGTGCTGAAGTCAATCGCCTCCCAGGGCATCGTGAAGGGGGATGTGAACGGACACCTGAATGGCAAACAGAGCGCGACCGAGCTCAGGACCCCGATGGAAATCCTGATCAAAGCTCCCGAAGGCGTCGAAGCCACCGATTACCAACTGGTACATATGCACGTCAACAGCGACAACCGCGAATTCCGGACCAAGACCGGCGGGGTCTTTCATTCGTCCGGCGGCGCCACCAAGGATTCCGTGCAGTTTCAGCAAACCAGGATCGCCAAGCACGTTTATACCGTGACTTTACCCGACAAGCTGGCCTCGGGGGGTGAGTATGGGTTTCTGGCTCCCGGGCTGACCAACTCGACCGCCTCGGGTTCGACCGGCAAGGCCTACACATTTCATTTCCTGGAGTAATCGGGATCTGACCGCATCGCCGGGGACTGCCTGTTGTGGTGGACGCGCGGAGCTTCGGGATGGTCCGGCTCATCGTGGCCGGCAAACCTCGCCAGTTACGTTACCAGCAGCTACCCGGGTGTAACACGCCGTTGACAATTATTTGCAGACTCCGGTAAATTAAAGACTTTAGCGGTAGTGTGGTTGCCCGCCTGATGGTCCTGGCGTCCTCGCCGGGGAATCAACGAGCGGTTTTCTTTCGCAGCCTTATTCAATCTGGGAGAGTTTATGTCTACCTATTTCCCCAAGCAGGGGGAAATTGTGCGCAAGTGGTACGTCGTGGATGCGGAGGGGCAGACGCTCGGGCGCCTGGCTTCACAGGTGGCGCGCATCCTCATGGGCAAGGAGAACCCGCAGTACACGCCGTTTCTCGACACCGGCGATCACGTGATCGTGATCAACGCCGAGAAAGTCAGGACCACCGGCTTCAAGGCCGAACAGAAGCAGTATCACCATTACACCGGCTATCCCGGCGGACTGCGCACCGAAGACTACAAGAAGCGTCTCGTGCGCAAGCCCGAAGCGGTGATCGAAGCGGCTGTGAAGCGCATGCTGCCCAAGAACAAGCTGGCGGCGCACATGCTTTCGAAGCTGAATGTGTACAAGGGCGAGAAGCATCCGCATCAGGCCCAGCAGCCGAAGGATTTCAAGTTGGAAGTGCGCGAACACAAACCGCGCAAGGTTGCAGTCTCGTAACAGCGCAATGAGCAATGAGCTGTGAGCAAGATCTGAATATTTTGAAAGGTTAAGAGTGGCGGGGGAGAGTTCGGAGCAGAAGTTTTGGCTCATAGCTCAATGCTCATCGCTCAAGGCTAAAAATGGCAGAGTTGGTTCAATACTACGGAACGGGACGCCGCAAACGGGCGATTGCCCGCGTATATCTGCGTCCGGGCAGCGGCGAGTTCCAGGTGAACGGACGTCCCTTTGAAGAGTATTTCGTGACCCCGGCGCAGCGCTCGGCGGCCAAGTCGCCGCTGGCGTCGACCGAATCAGCGGCTACGTTCAACGTGATCGCCAATGTGCTCGGCGGTGGCGTTCGCGGACAGGCCGACGCGGTGAAGCTGGGTATCGCTCGCGCTCTTATGCAGTTCAATGTCGAGCTGCGCAAGAAGCTGAAGGCCGAGGGCATGGTCAGCCGCGATTCGCGCGGCAAAGAGCGCAAGAAGTACGGGCAGAAGGGCGCCCGCAAGCGCTTCCAGTTCTCGAAGCGTTAGCTGCGAGTTGCGGAACTGAGAAGCAGGTTCCTCGCCGGGCCTTGCGCCCGGTCCGGAATAACATGGGCGTTTGGGTTTACTGGCCACTGATCACTGGCCACTGATTTTAGGTGTTCAATTCTTCCCGAGCCTCGCGGCGCGGGGACGGGAATGGCAATCGGCAAGCGGTATCAACTAGCTTCCGATGCAGACTAAAGAGGAGGTTCATTGGCTACCATCACCATGAAAGAGCTGCTCGAAGCGGGCGTCCACTTCGGGCACCAGACCAAGCGCTGGAATCCGCGGATGAAGGAATACATTTTCGGCGAGCGCAACGGGATCTACATCATTGACCTGCAGAAGACGCTGAAGATGTTCAAGGAAGCGTCCAAGTTCGTGCAGGATCTGGCCTCGGACGGCCGCATCGTGCTCTTCGTGGGCACCAAGCGCCAGGCCCAGGACGCGATCGCCGAAGAGGCGCAGAAGTGCGGCATGTTCTACATCAACCAGCGCTGGCTGGGCGGGCTGCTCACCAACTGGGTCACGGTACAGAAGTCAGTCAAGCGGCTGAAAGAGCTCGACGACATGGCCACCGATGGCCGTTACGAGCTGCTGCCCAAGAAAGAAGTGATCAAGCTCGAGCGCGAGCGCAAGCATCTGCAGGCCAACCTGGCCGGCATCAAGAACATGAGCCGCCTGCCCGACGCGATCTTCGTGATTGACTCGAACAAAGAGCAGATCGCGGTGCGCGAAGCCCGCAAGCTGGGCATACCGGTGGTCGCCGTGGTGGATACGAATTGCGATCCCAGTGAAGTGGATTACGTGATCCCCGGCAATGACGACGCGCTGCGGGCCATCCGCCTGTTTACCTCGAAGATTTCCGAGTCCATCGCCGAGGGCGCGCAGTTGATGACCGACAAGCAGGTCGCCGATATGCAGGCCGCGACCGATGAAGCCGCTGCCGCCGAAGCCGCCGCCGCCGCTGAGTATCAGGCGGAGCCTTCCGGTGCCGTGGATGCGAACGAGGACATCAGCATGGAAGAGGTGCTGGGACCGGGAACGCACAAAAAGCCGGTGGCCACCGAAGAGGCCGAACTGCCCCACGTGGAGAGCCAGACGGTTTAGGCAGTTTCGAGTCGCGAGCGCCGAGTTCCGAGAAAAAACCGGGCTTCGAAATTCAGACCCGCGCGGGTCGTTTCCTAGAGAGCATCCGGCGCGGGTCAAAGTTTATAGAAAGCAAGTTTCAAGGTTGCAAAGGTTTTCGAGGTTGCAAGACGCGCCCGGTTTGACCTTGCAACTTTGAAGCATGGAAACCTGAGGAATTATGAGCACTTCTACCGTGAACATTTCTGCGCAGCAAGTCAAAGATCTCCGGGAAAAAACCGGGGCTCCCATGATGGATTGCAAACAGGCCCTGACCGAAGCCAAGGGTGACATGGAGCAGGCAGTCGTCGTTCTTCGCAAGAAAGGCGTCTCGGTCGCAGCCAAGAAGGCAACGCGCGTCACCAGCGAAGGCTCGGTGGCCAGCTACATTCACGCCGGCGGCAAGATTGGCGTGCTGGTCGAGGTCAACTGCGAAAGCGACTTCGTGGCGCGCACCGAGGACTTCAAGGAACTGGTGCACGATATCGCCATGCACATCGCGGCCAGCGATCCGAAGTACGTCCGTAAGGAAGACGTGACCGCGGCGGACTTTGCCCGCGAGAAGGAAATCTTCCTGGCCCAGGCGATTGCCAGCGGCAAGCCGGCGAACATCGCGGAAAAAATGGTCAACGGCAAGATGGAAAAGTTCTACGAAGAGGTCTGCCTGCTGGAGCAGCCCTTCATCAAGGACCAGACCATTTCCATCGGCCAACTCGTGGCGGCCAAGATCGGCAAGCTGGGCGAGAACATCGCGGTCAGGCGTTTCGCGCGCTTCAAGGTCGGCGATGCCGGCGAGACCATCGCGGTCACCAAGCCTACCGAACAAAAGGCCGAATGATTCAGGCGCCCGAAAGGGCGCCTTCTTTGTTGAGGCGCATTGCGGGCGTGACGCGGAGCGAAAGCGACGATGGGAGCCCGCAGCCGAAATCCTGAGCGCAACGAAGGATCTACGCAGTTTGCCAGGAGCGCTGAAGCTGCATCCGAAACTTTCAAATTCTGATACGTTGTAACCTGTTCCCCCATGACCACCCCTGCCTTCAAACGCATTCTGCTCAAGCTGTCCGGTGAGGCGCTCGCCGCCAACCAGGGTTTCGGCGTCGAAACCGCCCGCATCCACGGCATTGCCGCCGAGATCGCCGACGTTCACAAGCTGGGCGTGCAGATTGCCATCGTCGTCGGCGGCGGCAATTTCTTTCGCGGCGTGGCTCATCAGGCCAAGGACATGGACCGCGTTTCCGCCGATCACATGGGCATGCTCGCGACCGTGATCAACGCGCTTGCCCTGCAGGACGCACTCGAAAAACAGAACGTTTTCACCCGCGTGCAGTCGGCGATTGAAATGAACCAGGTGGCCGAGCCCTTCATCCGCCGCCGCGCCATCCGGCACCTGGAGAAAGGTCGTGTCGTGATCTTCGCCGGCGGCACGGGCAATCCTTATTTTTCAACCGACACCGCCGCCTCGCTGCGCGCCATGGAAATCAAAGCCGACGCCATCCTCAAAGCCACCAAGGTGGACGGCATCTACGACGCGGACCCTATGAAAGTGGACGGCGCGCGGAAATTCAACCAGATCACCTACATGGAAGTCCTGAAACTGGGCCTGAAAGTGATGGACTCCACCGCCATCAGCCTCTGCAAAGACAACAACCTGCCCATCGTGATCTTCAGCCTGAACGAGCACGGCAACATCCGCCGCGTGGTGCTGGGGGAAAAGATCGGATCCACGGTGAGCGCGTAAAGTCGACGCCGGAATTTCACCCATGAAGATCTTCTCGATCCGGTTCCCAGAAGCCAGACAAGGGCGGCTGTGAGATGACCACCGAATCAGAAGTACCGAGAATATGGGTGGACTTCAACAACACGATGAGCAAGGTCGAGTGCGGCTCACTTGTGTTGGAACCGTCGATGATTTGTCGCGACAGAGGATTATTCTGCGAGAGGCCTTAAGGTGCTTCTTTACTGGCCTGGAACTTGAGACGGAAGGGGTCGTTTGCCGTTCGGCAGAGGGCATTTGGTCGGCGAGCGTCGACTGGAACAAAATTCGGGACCGGAATTAAGCAGCTGCTTCGAAGCAATCCGTAGCGGCTAATTTTTTGCGGGTTTATAATTCGACCTTTTGATCCAGGGAGAACCACGGAGCTGAACTTATGGCGATCATGGCTTCAATCGCGGGACTGAAAGAAACCTACGCGCAACTGAAGACGCGCATGGATAAGGCAGTCGAAGACTTCCGCAAAGCGATGGCGGCTACACGCACCGGCCGCGCCTCGGTGCACATGCTCGACAACGTCACCGTGGAAGCCTACGGTTCGCAGATGCCATTGAATCAGGTCGCGCAGGTGCACGCTCCCGAGGCCCAGCTGATTACGGTGCAGCCGTTCGATCCTTCGCAGCTCCCCGCCATCGAAAAGGCCATCCGCAGCGGCGATCTCGGCCTGAATCCCATGAACGACGGCAAGATGATCCGCGTGCCTGTGCCCCCGCTCACCCAGGAACGCCGTCAGGACATGGTCAAGCACCTGCACAAAGTTCTGGAGGAGCACCGCACCGCCATCCGGAACATCCGCCGCGACGGCAACGACGCCATCAAGAAGGCGCTCAAAGACAAGAAGATCACCGAGGACGACGAGAAGCGCTCCCTCGATGAAATCCAGAAGCTCGCCGACGGCGAAATCAAGAAGATGGAAGAGATGAGTAAGGCGAAGGAAAAAGAAGTGTTGGAGCTGAAGTAAAAAAAGCCCCGGCGTAGCCGCGGTTTCCCGCGCGCCTCGGCTTTTTCCACCCGAAAGTTCATGTACCCGAACACCCTAGTCTTAACTTCCTCGAGCACAGCCACATAGCCGGTAACTCTCCCTTCGGTAACACTCCGCGCGGTTACGCGACAACTTCCGCGCACCCGTGTTTTCATCGTCGTGAAGCGACCCAGCAGCTCCCCCCCAAGAAACTTCACGTAAGCCAAATTCTTAAGCTTGAGGAGTTGTTCTGCCATGAAAAAGTTCATCACATCAGCCCTGCTCTGCGCCCTCGCGGCCCTCGGCGTCGGATGCGGCTCATCCAACTCGACCTCGAATACGGATCCGCAGCCCGGCAACGTGTTCGTCACCGGCGAAGACGCTCCGCTCGCGTCGGTGGTCGGCTTCAACGTGACGCTGAACTCGGTCACCCTCAACGGACAGGACAACTCGACCGCCGAGGTGATCTCGTCCCCAACCACGGTTGACTTTGCCCGCCTCGTCGGCCTGCGGTCCCCGCTGGCCTTCAACTCCGTGCCCGCCGATACCTACGTCAGCGCGACGTTTGTGCTGGCCAGCCCGGTCATTGACTACGTAACCCTGACGCCGTCTCCAACCGTCACCACGGTGAACGGAGCGTTCCCCAACAGCCAGAATCCGTACAGCGTCACCGTCAACTTCCCCACGCCCATGGTGGTGGGTGCCAGCGGCCTGGCCGGGCTGCGGATGGATATGGACATCCGCGACTCGTTGGCCACCGACGGCAACGGCAACCTCGTCATCTCCAACAACACCGTGGCCGTGAATCCGGTCATCTACATCAAAGCCACCCACGCCAGCGATCCCGACGGCCAGGTCTCCGACCTGGAAGGCGGGCTGGTTTCCGTGAATGCCTCGAACGACTCGTTCGTGATCCAGGGCCCCTATGGCCGCCAGCTGACTGTGTATGTCAACGGAGAAACCATCTTCAACAGCGGCTGGACGGTCAATAACCTGGCCGCGCCGGCTTTCGTCGCGGTGCAGGGCTCGTTCCAGTCCGACGGCAGCCTGATGGCCTCGGGCGTTGAAGTCATCACCACCGCGACGTCCTTCGTCTCCGGCCGCGTGCTCGCCATCGCTGGATCGGGCGCGTCAGAAACCGTAACCATGTGGGTGGGTGAAACCGGAGCTGACATGTTCAGCTACGTGGATACCATCCAGACCTTCAATATCGGTGCCGTGAGCACCTACGAAATCTGCTTCCTCGATGGAGCAGTGACGAACGCGCTCTTTAACGAGAGCACGATCGAGGTCGGCCAGCGCATCTTCATCGGTGGCAGCTTCGTCAATCCGACTTTCATGCCGGAGATGATCTCACTGCGGCGCCAGGGCATGTACGGCCTGTTCGTGCCCGGAAGCGTGAGCGTCAACAACGGCAACAATGGCAGCTTTCAGCTCTCGAACAACGGACTGGTCGGCTACTCCGTGGGCGGGCCCGTAACCGTGAACACGTTCAATTTCACCTACTTCTTCAACTTGACCGGACTAAACCAGCTGGAGACCACGAGCACCGGCATCCCGGTGGTCACGCGCGGCCTGCTGCTGCAAGACACGACCAGCGGAAATATCGAGTTCTACGCTGGCTTTGTGGCAACGCCTCCGCAGACCACCGGCAACTGAACCGCTGCAAATCTGAGTACCACATATCGGGCGGCGCGAGGCCGCCCGTTTTTTATACGGCGTGAGCACGGCAAATTGGCTTTCCCGCTTCCGGGTTTACCAGCTAGTTACATTTCTTGAAGTCCGTCGCATCGGACCGCACAGGCTATAATTGCGGCCACGCATGGCGCTGACCTCAGGCACCAAATTAGGTCCTTACGAGATTCTGTCGCCGCTAGGCTCGGGCGGCATGGGCGAAGTTGAGCCGTTTTGCGGGCGTGAGCGAAGCGGGAGCCCGCAGGCGAAATCCCGAGCTCAGCGAGGGATCTCATGCTGACCTCCGGTACGCGACTAGGTCCTTACGAGATTCAGTCACCGCTGGGCTCGGGCGGCATGGGTGAGGTTGAGCCGTTTTGCG
>Ga0209167_10000436_pt1 | contig 31487 bp, 24 predicted proteins | sample Coa_R1_9_FD_187154 | JGI IMG/M metagenome (GOLD analysis project Ga0209167, IMG submission 187154) | Surface soil microbial communities from Centralia Pennsylvania, which are recovering from an underground coalmine fire - Coalmine... | ecosystem: Environmental > Terrestrial > Soil >...
GATCTGGGGATGGGGGATGGGGGATTGGGGATTGGGGATTGGGGACTGGGGACTAGGGACTGGGGACTAGGGATTGGGGATTGGGGATTGGAGACTGGGGATTGGAGCCTCGGCGCCTTTACCGCCTCCGGCCGCGGGGTTAAGTCTAAGCGCACTCGTCACAACCACGGCGTCATGGTCCAGGCGTAGTAGCCAGGGCGTCATCGAGACGGCGTAGCCACGCCGTTACAGGCACGGCACACATGGTCACCCGCGAAGACATCGAGAGTTTCCTGGACCGCCTGACGTCCAAGGGCGGCGGCGCGGCCTACAACGAGATCGAGCCCGGACTGTGGGTGGTCCGGCCGCCCGGGGCGCTCGATCTGGACATCATCGTGCATTATTCGCCGCCCGTCGTCCTATTACGGATGAAGGTGATGAACGTGCCGTCCAACGACGGGAAGGCGGCGAGCCTCAACCGCAGGCTGCTGCAACTCAATGCAACCGACCTCGTGCATGGTTCGTATGGTATAGAGGGGGGTTCGATCGTCCTGACCCAGGCGCTCGAGCTCGCCGATCTCGATTTCGATGAGTTCCTGGCAAGCTACGAGGGCATGACCTTGGCGCTCACGGCACATCTCCGCGAGCTCTCGACGTACCGCGAAGCGCGGTAGTACCGGGCATACGCATGGGCATCTTCGACCGTCTTACCACACTCCTCCGCTCCAACATCAACGATCTCATCTCCTCGGCCGAACATCCCGAGAAGATGCTGAATCAGATCATCGTCGACATGCAGTCGCAGCTCGTGAAGGCGAAGCAGCAGGTCGCGGCGGCGATCGCGGATGAGAAGCGGCTGCGCGACCAGACCGACCAGGAGCATCGCCAGGCGCAGGATTGGGAGAACCGCGCGGTGCTGGCGGTCCGGGAGGGGCGCGACGACCTCGCGAAGCAGGCGCTGCTCCGGCAGAACGAGTACCTCGCGCACGGGCAGCAGCTTGAAACGACCTGGCAGTCGCACCGCGATGAGACCGAGAAGCTGAAGAATGCCCTGCGCGACCTGCACGAGAAGATCGAGGAGGCGAAGCGGAAGAAGAACCTCCTGATCGCACGGCAGCGGCGTGCCCAGGCGCAGAAGCGGATCTCGGAGACGATGTCCTCGCTGTCGGAGAAGTCGGCGTTCGAGGCGTTCGCCCGGATGGAGGAGCGGATCGACCAGAACGAGCGGCAGCTCAAGGCGCATGCGGAGATCGACGAGGAGTTCACGGGCGACCGGCTCGGCAAGGACTTCAAGCAGCTGGAGGCGGCGGCCGGCGCGCAGGACGCGGATTTCCGGCTGCTGCAGCTCAAGCAGCAGATGGGGATGCTCGGATCGGGCGGGAGCGCCGGCCAGGCGAAGCAGCTCGGAGCCGGTGCGACGGCGAGTGCGCCAGCGAGTGCGCCAGCGCCTGCTCAGCCGGCCAAGCCGGCCCTGGCCCCAGGCTCGGGCGCTGGCGCCGGCAACACGTCCGGCAGTGCGCCGAATCCGGACGACGGGATCGAGACCGCGGACGTCGAGGAAATCCCGGACGGACCAAAGCCCAGCTGACGGCTCCGCGGAGATGCCGCGAACGTGCCTGCGGGAGTGCCGCGGCGCGGGGGTGACGAGAGCCGGGCGGCTCGCGGCCCGCGTCATGCTTTGAGAGAGCTGGTGACATCACGGGATCACGGCACATGACGAGCGGCGTGAGGCGCATGCGGGTCGGGGCGGTGCTGGTGGCCGTCGTATTGACCGCGCTCGCGTTATGGATCGTCGCGGTCACCGCCGACATCCTGCTGCTGCTTTTTCTCGCCGTGCTGGTAGCGCTGTATCTGGGCGCTGTCCGGGACTACATCGCGCGCCGGCTCCGGCTCCCCAGCCTGGTCGCGTTCTGGCTGGCGGTGGTCGGGACCCTCGCGGCCGGGGTCGGGCTCATGTGGGTCCTCGTTCCGCCGGTGCTGTCGCAGACCCGGGGACTCATCGCGACCGTGCCGGGGCAACTGCAGATCTGGGACGCGTGGGTGACGCAGGCGCTGTCGCAGGTGCCGGGAATGTCGGACGTCGCGGCGAAGCTCGGGCCGCACGCGCTGACGGGGCAGATCTACGGATTTCTGTCGGACCGGCTGCCCTCGCTCTTCGGCGACGTATCGAAGCGTGTGCTGTCCGTGCTGGGGGCGGCGATTGCGCTGTTCACTGTCGCGGTCATGAGCATCTATCTGGCGCTGTATCCGGGTGTGTACCGCGAGTGGCTGATCGTGTTCTTTCCGCCGGTCTATCGCGATCTCGTGCGCGACGTGCTGGACGGGCTGGGCGACACCCTGCGGGCCTACATCGTGGGACAACTCTCCACGATGTTCATCCTCGGGGGGCTGACGGCGATCGGGTTGGCGGCAGTCGGCGTTCCCTACTGGCTGACCTTCGGCGTCTTCAGTGGCGTGGCGGCGCTGGTGCCGGTATTCGGCGTCCTGCTGGCGACCGTGCTGCCGGCGTTATTCGTGCTGGGGAGTGGCGGCGGGATGTCGAAGGCGCTGCTCGTGATCGGTGTCGGGGTGGTGGTGCACGTGATCGACGGGAACGTCGTGTCGCCGCTCGTGATGTCGCGGCGGGTGGATTTGCCGCCGGTGCTGACGATGCTGGCGGTGCTGATCGCCGGCGCGCTGCTCGGCCCGCTGGGGCTCGTCGTGGCGGTGCCGCTGCTGGCCTCCATCATGGTCGTGGTGCGCCGGATCCTGATCGAGCGGATTTACGCCGGCCGGGGATTCCGCCGCTCGCGCGCTGACCGGGCGGTGGTCCTGCGAGTGCCGGCGCCGGAGGGGGACGTGCGGCTCCCGGATTCCGCGCCCGTGGTGGACATGGTTGCGTTGTCGGAGCAGACGGCCGGCGGCTGATCCTGACATATTTCCGCGACCATGCCAGATCTGGCCACGTCCGAACTGCGGTTGTACGACACGATGACACGCTCAGTCGAGCCGTTCGCTCCTGCGGACGGGCGGACCGTGCGGATGTACACGTGCGGGCCGACCGTCTACAAGCCGGCGCATCTCGGAAACTTCCGGACCTTTCTGTTCGAGGATCTGCTCCGGCGGACGCTCCGGCTGCGCGGGTGGTCCGTCGACCAGGTGATGAACCTGACGGATGTGGACGACAAGATCATCGCGAAGGCGCATCGGGAAGGCCTGACGATCGGCGCGATCACCGATCCGGAGATCACGGTGTTTCACGCCGATCGCCGGTATCTCAAGATCGAAGATGCCGAGCATTATCCGCGGGCGACGGACTATATCCCGCAGATGATCCAGCTCGTCGGGCGGCTCATGGCGCGGAAGCTGGCGTACCGGGCGGACGACGGTTCCGTGTATTTCGCGATCGGGCGGTTTCCGCAGTATGGGCGGTTGTCGCGACTGGACACGCGTGAAGTGAAGGCGGGTGCGCGGGTGGCGCAGGACGACTACTCGAAGGAGAACGCGCAGGATTTCGCGTTGTGGAAGGCGGCGAAGCCGGAGGATGAGCGCGCGGGGGCGGCGTGGGATTCGCCGTGGGGGCGTGGCCGGCCCGGGTGGCATCTCGAGTGCTCGGCGATGGCGCAGGCGTTGCTGGGGGACACGCTCGATCTGCACTGCGGCGGCGTGGATCTCATCTTTCCGCATCACGAGGACGAGATCGCGCAGTCGGAGGGTGCGACGGGGGTGACCTTCTCGCGCCGGTGGTGCCATGGCGAGTTCCTGTTGACGGACGGCGCCAAGATGGCGAAGCGGGTCGGGAACGTGTTGTCGGTGGCGGACCTTCGCGCGGCGCGGATCTCGGGGGCGGCACTCCGGCATCTGATGTACACGACGCATTACCGGCAGGTGTTGAACCTGTCGGAGGCGGCGCTCGAGGCGTCGCAGCGGGCGGTGGCGCACGTGGGGGAGTTCGCCGAGCGGGTGGCGGCGCCCGGGGCCAGGGGTGGGACGCCGGCGATGGCGGCGATTGCAGATGAGTTCGCTGATCGGGTGCGGGCGGCGTTATTCGATGACCTCAACGCGCCGCAGGCCTTGGCGGCGGTGTTCGATTTCGTGCGGGCGGCGAATGCCGATCTCGACAGGAGAGGGAACGATCAGGGGGCGTTGGAGCGGGCTCGGGGGGCGGTGGCGTTCATCGAAGCAACGCTCGGGATCGTGCCGCCGGCGAGGGCTGGAGGGGTGGTCGGGGGTACGGATGGGGCCGCTGCGGCCGCGGTGGGGGCCGTGGGGGCCGTGGCTGTCGCGGAGACAGCGGAGGATCTGGTATTCCGCCAGTACGTGGAGGAGCGGTTGCGGGCGCGCCGGGAGGCGAGGAGCCGGCGGGATTTCCGTGCAGCGGACGCGATCCGGGAAGAGTTGGCGTCGCGGGGTGTGTCGATTGCGGACAGCGGCGACGGGACGAGCTGGAAGAAGACCGGGTAGGCCGATCGCGTGCAATTGCGTGCCAGTGGCCCAAGCGCGCGCTGCACAACGGCTTGACACCCTCCGCCCGTCTGCGTATTCTACGAGTCTGGCGCAAAACCGCTGTGTGCCGACGTAGCTCAATTGGCAGAGCAGCTGATTTGTAATCAGCAGGTTGCGAGTTCAAGTCTCGCCGTCGGCTCTGCCAACGAGTGATGCCGGCATGCGGCGGGGTGAGTCGGGGTGGGGTACCCAAGCGGCCAACGGGAGCAGACTGTAAATCTGCCGGCTCACGCCTTCGAAGGTTCGAATCCTTCCCCCACCATGGAGGATCCGGAGGATCGGTGTGTTTGTCAGTGCGGGCATGCAGGCCGGCCAGTGCGTGTCCGGCGTGCATGTATTGGTGTGCATGTTTTGAGTGCGTGTGATACCGCGGGAGTAGCTCAGTTGGTAGAGCGCAAGCCTTCCAAGCTTGATGTCGCGGGTTCGAGCCCCGTCTCCCGCTTCGGGTGAGCGCGTGCCGGATGGGTGCGTGTCGATGGCGGCGGTGAGACGAGCGGTGAGACGAGAGGTGGCGGGGAGGCGGGACGCAGGCGCTCGCGTAGCTCAGTTGGTAGAGCACACCCTTGGTAAGGGTGAGGTCATCGGTTCAATCCCGATCGCGAGCTTCACGCGCTTCACGCGCTTCACGCGCTTCGCGCGTGAGAGAGTAGAAAAACAGAAAGTAGAAAGTAGACAAGACCCGAAATCTGAAAGTAGAAAATCAGAGAGTAGAAAGTAGAAAGGGCGAGAGCGACGGCGCTTCGTGCAGCGAGTGACGGCAGGCGGCGAGCGGACCAGGCGCTCCTAACACGGCGAGAATCGAGAACATGGCGAAGGCGAAGTTTGAGCGGACGAAGCCGCATGTGAACGTGGGGACGATTGGGCACGTGGACCATGGGAAGACGACGTTGACGGCGGCGATCACGGCGGTGCAGGCGGCGCAGGGGTTGGCGCAGAAGGTGGCGTTCGACCAGATCGACAAGGCGCCGGAGGAGCGGGAGCGGGGGATCACGATTGCGACGGCGCACGTGGAGTACGAGAGTGCGGCGCGGCACTACGCGCACGTGGACTGTCCGGGGCATGCCGACTACGTGAAGAACATGATCACGGGGGCGGCGCAGATGGATGGGGCGATTTTGGTGGTGAGTGCGGCGGACGGGCCGATGCCGCAGACGCGGGAGCACATTTTGTTGGCGCGCCAGGTGAACGTGCCCTACATCGTGGTGTTCATGAACAAGGTGGACGCGGTGGATGATCCGGAGTTGCTGGATCTGGTGGAGCTGGAGGTGCGGGAGTTGTTGAGTTCGTACCAGTTTCCGGGGGACGAGACGCCGGTGATCCGGGGGAGTGCGTTGCAGGCGTTGGCGAGTCCGGATCCGAAGGGGGCGCCGGGGCAGAAGATTGGGGAGTTGCTGGCGGCGTTGGACAGTTATATCCCGGTGCCGAAGCGGGAGGTGGACAAGCCGTTTTTGATGCCGGTGGAGGATGTGTTTTCGATCACGGGGCGGGGGACGGTGGCGACGGGGCGGATCGAGCGGGGGAAGGTGCGGGTGGGGGATGAGTTGGCGATGGTGGGGTTTGGGAGCGACAAGAAGACGGTGGTGACGGGGGTGGAGATGTTCCGGAAGTTGCTGGACGATGGGCAGGCGGGGGACAATGTGGGGTTGTTGTTGCGGGGGGTGGCGAAGGAGGATGTGGAGCGGGGGATGGTGGTGGCGAAGCCGGGGTCGATCACGCCGCACACGCGGTTTGAGGCCGAGGTGTACGTGTTGACGAAGGAAGAGGGGGGGCGGCATACGCCGTTTTTCAAGGGGTACCGGCCGCAGTTCTACTTCCGGACGACGGACGTGACGGGGGCGGTGGAGCTGGGGGAAGGGACGGAGATGGTGATGCCGGGGGACAACGTGCAGATGACGATCGAGCTGATCACGCCGATCGCGATGGATGAGGGGCTGCGCTTCGCGATTCGCGAGGGCGGCCGCACGGTGGGTGCCGGCGTCGTGACGAAGATTCTGAAGTGAAGGGGAATGGGGATTAGGGACTGGGGATTCGGGATCGAAACCCAGTCCCCAGTCCCCAGTCCCCAGTCCCCAGTCCCCAGTTCCTGACGGTCCGCCGTCAGTCCCGTTCGCCTCTGTACCGCTGTCACCGCCAACTGCCGTAGCCCATGCCCAGAGAAAAAATCATTCTCGCGTGCGAGACGTGTAAGAATCGCAACTACTTCACCTCGAAGAACAAGCGCACGCATCCCGAGCGCGTCGAGTGGAAGAAGTACTGCCCACGCTGCAACGTGCACCGCGTCCACAAGGAAACGAAGTAGATGGCCGTGGACGTTGCGGGGCCGGAGGGCGGTATCGTCGCGCGGGTCAGCGCCCAGTTGCAGGCGATTCCAGCGACCTATCGCTCGATCATGGCCGAGCTGCGGCGCGTGACGTGGCCGGATCGCCAGCAGATCAGGGAGATGTCGATCGGCGTGATCGTGCTGTCCCTGGCCATCGGCGCGATCATCGCGATCATGGATTTCGTCCTTCAACAGGTCCTGGTGGTGTGGATTCCACAAATCTTCGCGGGACGCTGATCGTGGATCACCGCTGGTACGCCATACAGACCACCGCGGGCCACGAGAACAAAGTGCGTTCGCTGATCGAGCGCCGGATCGAGCAGGACGTGCGGCCGGCCGAGGAGCGCGGGATTCGGCAGGCGCTCGTCCCGACGCAGGAAGTGGTGGAGATCAAGAACGGCAAGAAAGTGACGGTGGAGCGCAAGATGTACCCGGGCTACGTGCTCGTGGAGATGGTGATGGACCAGGACACCATTCACACGATCAACGGGATCCAGGGTGTCATCAAGTTCGTGGGGCAGGAGCGCATGCCGCAGCCGTTGCGGCCAGAGGAAGTGAATCGCCTGCTCGGGATCGCCACGGAGGCGGAGCCCGAGGAGCCGAAGGAAGAGATTCCATTCCTCGTGGGGCAGGCGGTGGCGATCACCGAGGGGCCGTTCACCGATTTCAACGGGACGGTCGAGGACGTGATGGCGGACAAGGGGAAGGTCCGGGTGTCCGTGTCGCTGTTCGGGCGCCCGACGAGTGTGGAGCTGGATTACCTACAACTGAAGGCTTACTGACGCGGTGCGTCAGTAAGCATTCAGTAGAAAGAAGACGGGAGAAAGGAGAGGGAAGGACAACGGAGACCGACAGAGAATTGGAGCTTGCTCCTCTCCTGTCACCTTTCTGTTTTTCTCCTCTCTCGGGCCGCGCAGCGGCCCGTCGCCGACCACAGCGACGTAAAACATGGGTGGGAGCGTTCACGCGAGGTAGTGAGGAAGACGATGGCGAAAAAGGCAGTGGGGTTCGTGAAGTTGCAGATCCCCGCTGGTCGTGCGAATCCGGCTCCCCCGGTGGGGACCGCGCTCGGCCCGCAGGGCATCAACATCATGGCGTTCTGCAAGGAGTTCAACGCCAGGACGCAATCGCAGGATGGGATGATCTTGCCGGTCGAGGTCACCATCTTCAGCGACAAGTCGTTCACGTTCATCACGAAGACGCCGCCGGCGGCGGTGTTGTTGAAGAAGGAAGCCGGGGTCGAGAAGGGATCGGGGACGCCGAACAAGCAGAAAGTGGGGAGTGTGACCCGGGCCCAGGTGCGCAAGATCGCGGAGCTCAAGATGCCCGATCTCAACTGCGACACGATCGAGGCGGCTGAGGCGATGGTGGCGGGAGCGGCCCGTTCGATGGGCATCGAGGTTACGGGCTGATGCACACGCACGGGAAGAAGTACAACGATGCGGCGAAGCGTCGTGAGTTCGCGATGCACTATCAGCCGCGCCGCGCGCTGGAGATCGTCAAGGAGGCGGCTTTCGCGAAGTTCGACGAGACGGTCGAGGTGGCGGTGCATCTGGGCGTCGATCCGCGGCATGCCGACCAACTCGTGCGCGGCACCGTGGTGCTGCCGGCGGGAACCGGCAAGTCGGTGCGCGTATTAGTTATCGCGGCCGGCGAGAAGGCGCGCGAGGCGCAGGGCGCGGGCGCGGATTTCGTCGGGCTCGAGTTCGTAGCCAAGATCAAGGAGAACTGGCTCGACTTCGATGTGATGATCGCGACGCCCGACCAGATGGGACAGGTCGGACAGCTCGGACGCGTACTGGGACCCCGTGGCCTCATGCCCAACCCGAAGGCGGGCACGGTGACATTCGACGTTGCCCGGGCGGTACGCGAGGTCAAGGCCGGCAAGATCGAGTTCCGCGTGGACAAGGGCGGCAACATCCACGCGCCGATCGGCAAGGTCTCGTTCGCGGTCGATGCTCTGGAAACCAACTTCACGGCGTTCATGGACCAAGTCGTGCGCGCCCGTCCGGCGGCCTCCAAGGGGGTCTACATCCGCAAGGTCGCGATCTCGAGCACGATGGGGCCCGGGGTCACGATCGACACGACCCCATACCGCGCCTAGAGGGCACGAGCCATGAATCGCACGGAGAAGCAGGGGCTCGTCGATGAGCTCAGCACGAAGATCAAGGGCGCCAAGGTGCTCTACTACACGGACTTCACGGGGCTCAACGTGAAGGGGATGACCGAGCTGCGGCGCCGGCTCCGGAAAGCCGGCGTCGAGTACGTGGTCATCAAGAACACGCTCGCCGCACGTGCGGTGAACGACAGTGGATTGGTGAGCACGCGGTTGCGCGGCCCGACGGGCATGGTGATCGCCAAGGATCCGGTCGCGGCGGCCAAGGTGCTGGCGGATTTCGCCAAGGAGTTCGAGCAGAAGCCGGAGGTGAAGGGAGGGTTGCTCGAGGGTACGGCGATCAACACCGCTCAGGTGAAGCGGCTGGCGTCGATGCCGTCGCGCGAGCAGATGCTGTCGCAGCTCGCAGGAGGGCTGCAAACGCCGTTGGGCGCATTGGTCGGGGCGCTGAGCGGGATGTTGTCCACGTTCGCCGGAGCGTTGTCGGCGCTGCATGCGCAGCGCGAGGCGTCGGGTCAGGGGTAACCGATCGGGGTCACCGGTCGGCTCACCGTTTTCGGGTAACGATATCTTTTTCGAGGGGTACACCACACCATGTCTAACGCGACGCTGTCCAGCAACGATGACATTCTCGAGGCGATCGGCAATCTGTCGGTCTTCCAGCTCGCTGATCTGATTGAATCGTTCAAGACGAAGTTCAACGTGACCATTGCGGCGGCTCCGGCAGCGGCGGCCCCGGCGGCTGGTGGCGCGGGTGCGGCCGGCGCCGCGGCGGCGGTTGAGGAGCAGACCGAGTTCGCGGTCGTGCTCAAGGAAGCCGGCGCCAAGAAGATCCAGGTCATCAAGGTCGTGCGCGAAGTCACGGCGCTGGGCCTCAAGGAAGCCAAGGACCTGGTCGATGGCGCGCCGCAGACCGTGAAATCGGGCGTGACCAAGGACGAGGCAGCGTCGATCAAGACGAAGCTCGAGGAACAGGGGGCGACGGTCGAGGTGAAGTAATCACGAGGGTCCGGTTAACAGCATCAGGACTCGGGCGCGTGGTGCAGGGGGTCGCGAAAAGGCGATCGCCTCTGCACCCGCGTTCGCGCGCTTAGTCGGCGCTTCGCCGCCGGCGAGAAAGGAGAAATACAGAAAGTAGAAAGTAGAAAGTAGAAATACAGACAGTAGAAATACAGAAAGTAGAAACAGCATGACCGACGGAACACGATGATGGGTCGGCCGGCCAGATGCGGCGCCGAGAGGCGCTGGCCGGAGACCGCCCGGGCGCGGGGAATGCGCCCCTACTCAGTTAGGTGACTATGGCCGATACAATGAAGCAGATCTCGTTCGCGAAGCTGTCCGGCGGGATGCAGATGCCGCATCTCCTCGACATCCAGACGCGAGCGTTCGAAGCGCTGTTGCAGCTCGATGCGGTCTCACAGGACCGCGAGGACATCGGGCTCGAGCGCGTCTTCAAGGACCTCTTCCCGATCACGGACGTCCACGAGAACTTCTCGCTGGAGTTCGTGCGGTATTCGCTGGGCGAGCCGAAGTACTCCGTCGAGGAGTGCATCGAGCGCGACATGACGTATTCCGCCCCCCTCAAGGCGACGTTGCAGCTCGTCATCAATGAGGAGGTCAACGGCGTCAAGCGCCCCCGCAACATCATCGAGAAGGAAGTCTACCTCGGCGAGCTGCCCCTGCTTACGCCGCTGGGCACGTTCGTCATCAACGGCGCCGAGCGCGTCGTGGTCAGCCAGCTTCACCGGTCGCCTGGGGCGGTGTTCGAGGAGTCCACCCATCCGAACGGCCAGCGGCTGATCTCGGCACGGATCATTCCGTTCCGCGGCTCGTGGGTCGAGTTCACCGTCGACATCCACGACGTCATCTACGTCCACATCGACAAGAAGAAGAAATTCCCGGCCACCGCGCTGTTGCGGGCATTCGGCTACGGGAGCGACAGCGACGTGTACCACCTGTTCTTCGGCGTCCGGGAGCTGGATCTGACCAAGATCCGCCAGAATCGCCAGGAGCAGCGTGAGATGACCGGCGCGATCGTGGCCGAGCAGATCGTACTGCCGGGCCGCGAGCACGATCCGGAAGCGCCGAAGCCGAAGACCAAGAAGGCGAAGGCCGAGCAGGCAGCGGCCGAGGCAGAGCGCACGGTCGCGGTCGGGACCGAGCTGACGGAGGAGCTCGCCGAGCGCCTGCGGGAGCTGAAGTACAGGAAGATCAAGGTCTTCGCGTCCTATATGACGGTCGACGTCCGCGATGAGCAGGACGCGCTCGAGCGTGGTGATCGCGACGAGCCGCACGTCCTCGCGCGCGACGTGGTGGATGCGGCGTCCGGCGAGGTGCTCGCCGAGGCCGACCAGCCGTTGTCGGCGACGATGATCCGGAAGCTGCGGAAGGCCGACGTGACGAAAGTCCAGGTCTTCTCGCCGTCCGGCCGCGTCGAGTCGGCGCTCATCAAGAACACCCTCGGCAAGGACCCGACGCATTCCGAGGAGGAAGCACTCAAGCAGATCTACTCGTTGCTGCGTCCGGGCGACGCGCCGAACAAGGAGACGGCGCGCCAGGCACTGGACCGGCTGTTCTTCTCGCCCAAGCGCTACGATCTCGGGCGGGTGGGCCGTTACAAGATCAACCAGCGGCTGGGGCTCAACCGGCCGGCGAGCGAGACCGTGCTGACGCGCGAGGATTTCGTGGCGATCATCCGGTATCTCGTCGAGCTGCACGAGGGCCGCGGGCACACGGATGACATCGACCACCTCGGCAATCGCCGTATCCGGTCGGTGGGTGAGCTGATCGCAAACCAGTTCTCGGTCGGGTTGAGCCGAATGGCGCGCCTGGTCAAGGAGCGGATGTCGATCAACACCGATCCCGAGAAGATTTCGCTCGACGATCTCGTGAACGCGCGGACCGTATCGGCCGTGATCCAGGCGTTCTTCGGATCATCGCAACTTTCGCAGTTCATGGACCAGACGAACCCGCTGGCCGAGCTGACGCACAAGCGCCGGTTGTCGGCGCTGGGCCCGGGCGGACTCACGCGCGAGCGCGCCGGATTTGAAGTGCGCGACGTGCACTACTCGCAGTACGGGCGGATGTGCCCGATCGAGACGCCGGAAGGTCCGAACATCGGCTTGATCACGTCGCTCGCCTGCTACGCGCAGGTGAACGATCTCGGGTTCATCGAGACGCCGTACCGTGTCGTGAAGAACGGGAAGGTGACGACCGAGATCGCGTGGCTCGATGCCAACAAGGAAGAGGACGCGACGATCGCGCAGGCCAATACGGCACTCAACGCCGACGGGACCTTCGTCGACGAGCTCGTGTTGTGCCGGCATCAGGGAGACGCGCCGCTCACGTCGCCCGACCGGATCGACTATATGGATGTGGCGCCGGAGCAACTGGTGTCCATCGCCGCCGCGCTCATTCCGTTCCTGGAGCACGACGACGCGAACCGCGCGCTGATGGGCTCCAACATGCAGCGGCAGAGCGTGCCGTTGCTCAATCCGCAGACACCGCTGGTAGGCACCGGGCTGGAGGAGAAAGTGGCGGTGGACTCGGGTGCGGTCGTGATCGCACGGCGGGCTGGCGTCATCACGCGGGTGACCGCGGACGAGATCATCGTGGATGCCGGCGAGGCTGGCAGCCGCGTGGCGGAGCGGCGCGGTGGCGACCGGCCACTGGCGCGGCTCACGCAGAACGACCGTTACCGGCTCAAGAAGTACTGGCGCACCAATCAGGACACGGCGATCAACCAGCGCCCGCTCGTCCGGCATGGACAGCGTGTGCAGGCTGGCGACGTGCTGGCGGACGGTGCGGCGACCGAGCGCGGACAGCTCGCGCTGGGCGCGAATGTCACCGTGGCCTTCATGCCGTGGTACGGCCACAACTTCGAAGACGCAATCATTCTGTCCGAGCGCCTGGTCAAGGACGACGTGTACTCGTCGATCCACATCCAGGAGCTCGAACTGCATGTCCGTGATACGAAACGGGGACAGGAAGAGATCACGCGTGAAATCCCCAACGTGGCCGAGGAATCGCTGACTGACCTCGACGAGCGCGGGATCGTGCGTATCGGCGCCCACGTGAAGCCGGGCGACATTCTGGTCGGCAAGATCACGCCCAAGGGCGAGACCGAGTTGTCGCCGGAGGAGAAGCTGCTGACGGCAATTTTCGGCGAGAAGGCGAAGGACGTGAAGGACTCCTCGCTGAAAGTGCCGCCGGGAATGGAGGGTGTGGTCATCGACGTGAAGATCTTCTCGCGCATCGAAGACCAGGTCGTGGAGAAGGACCGCGGAGAGCGGATCGGTGAAGTCCGCCGTCTCGAGGGTGAGGAGAAGATTCGCGTCAACGAAGTCCGCGACAGCGAGCTGGTCGAGGCGCTGGCCGGGCAGAAAGTCGCGTTGGCGCTCAAGAGCGGCACCGTGGAAGAGGCCATCCCGCAGGGGACGGTGCTCGATCGCGACTTCCTGACGGGCTTCAAGATGGCGACGCTCGACCTCAAGACCTTCCGCGTGGACGCCAAGGGGGCCAACGAGCGCGTGCGGACGATCATCGATGCGGCCAACGAAGAGAAGGCGCGTATCGAGGAGAAGGCCGAAGAGCGGATCGACCGGATCCTGCAGCCGGATGAGCTGCCGCCGGGCGTGATCCAACTCGTGAAGGTGTATCTGGCGGAGAAGCGGAAGATCTCGGTCGGCGACAAGATGGCGGGCCGTCACGGGAACAAGGGCATCGTGGCCCGGATCGTCCCGGAGGAGGACATGCCGTTCCTCCCCGATGGGCGGCCCGTGGACATCGTGCTCAACCCGCTCGGCGTGCCGAGCCGTATGAACGTCGGCCAGATCCTGGAGACCCATCTGGGCTGGGCGGCGCACATCCTCGGCTTCTATGCCAAGACGCCGGTCTTCCAGGGCGCCAACGAGCGCGAGATCGGGCTGTTGCTCAAGCTGGCGGGACTGTCGTGGTCGCACGCGGCGCTGGAGCTGACGGCCACGAAACCACTGCACATCTCGGACGAAGATGTCCGTGTCATTCTTGGTGATATCGCACCGGGGGAGCCGAGCGAGGAGCGGGTCGAGCTGCTCGCGGACGCGTCGCTGAACGATCTGGGCGCCCGCGGGCGGTCGCCGGCCACGAAGGCCGTGTTCGCCCGGGTGCGGGAGTACGTGTCGTCCGCGGCGGCCGAAGTGGCCGCGCGGGAAGCGGCAGAGGCGGCGCACCGGATCGAGTTCCACACGGTGCGAGCGGAGGAGGATGCCGAGCCAGAGCACCGGCGTGCGGCGTTCAAGGCGGTGCTGCCGGAGCTGGAGCGCGAGCGGAGCCGGGAGCCGGGTTCGGTGCTGGCATCGGAGGAGTTGCCGGCGCTGGCCGCGGTGGTGCGGCGGCATGCGGATGCGGACTACGATCACGCGGCGACCGAGCTGTTGCAACTGGCGGGCATCACGACGGGCGGCAAAGTGCGCCTGCGTGACGGCCGCACGGGGCAGACGTTCGCGAGCCCGGTGACGGTCGGCGAGATCTACATGCTCAAACTCTCGCACCTGGTGGACGACAAGATCCACGCCCGGAGCATCGGGCCGTATTCGCTGGTGACGCAGCAGCCGTTGGCGGGCAAGGCGCAGTTTGGCGGCCAGCGGTTCGGAGAGATGGAAGTGTGGGCGCTCGAGGCATACGGTGCCGCGCACACGCTGCAGGAGATCCTGACGGTCAAGTCGGACGACGTCAACGGCCGGAGCCGGGTCTACGAGGCGATCGTGAAGGGACAGAACCTGCCGGAGCCGGGCATCCCGGAATCCTTCAACGTGCTGGTGAAGGAACTGCAGGCGCTGGGCATCAAGGTCACGTTGGGCGCGACCGAGGACGGGTACGGCGCATCGAACGGGGTCGGCAACAGCAATGGGGAGGTGTAAGACATGATCGATTTCCGCAGCGCGCGCGAGACTCGCGCGTCGGCGTTCGACTACATCCAGGTCCGGATCGCGTCACCTGAAGAGATCCGCGGGCCCAAGGACCCCAAGGAGCGGGAGCGGCTGGAGATGGCCGGCCTCCGCACCTGGTGGTCGTGGGGTGAGGTTCTCAAGCCCGAGACCATCAACTATCGCTCATTCAAGCCCGAGAAGGACGGGCTCTTCTGCGAGCGCATTTTCGGTCCCGTGAAGGACTGGGAGTGCCATTGCGGGAAATACAAGCGGATCCGCTATCGCGGGGTGATCTGCGACCGGTGCGGCGTCGAAGTGACGCTCAGCAAAGTGCGGCGCGAGCGCATGGGCCACATCGAGCTCGCGGTGCCGGTGGCGCACATCTGGTTCTTCAAGACCTTGCCCAGCCCGATGGGGAATCTGCTCGATGTCACCCTGCGTGACCTCGAGAAGGTGATCTACTACTCGAACTACATCGTCATCGAGCCCGGCAACCAGGATGTGCGGGCGAGCCAACTGCTCGATGAAGAGGAGTATCTGACGCTCCGCCAGAAGGCGAAGGAAGAGAACGACGGGGCGTTCCACGCCGACATCGGTGCGCCGGCGGTCCGCGATCTGCTGCGCCGGCTGGACATCGACAAGACGGCGGAGGAGCTGCGGGCGTCGGTCGCGGTCGAGGGGTCGCAGCATCGCAAGAAGCAGATGCTCAAGCGGCTCAAGATCGTGGATGCGTTCCGCAACTCGGGCAACGCCGGCGACGTCCGCAACAAGCCGGAGTGGATGATCCTCGATGTGATCCCGGTGATTCCGCCCGACCTGCGGCCGCTCGTGCCACTGGACGGTGGGCGCTTCGCCACGTCCGATCTCAATGATCTGTACCGCCGGGTGATCAACCGCAACAACCGGCTCCAGAAACTCATTCTCCATCGCGCTCCTGAAGTCATTCTCCGCAACGAGAAGCGGATGCTGCAGGAAGCCGTGGACGCGCTCTTCGACAACGGCCGCCGGTCCAAGGCGATCCGGGGTCGCGGCAAGCGGCCGCTCAAGTCGCTGTCGGACATGCTCAAGGGCAAACAGGGCCGCTTCCGGCAGAACCTGCTCGGCAAGCGCGTGGACTACTCGGGCCGCTCGGTCATCGTCGTGGGGCCGGAGCTCAAGCTGCATCAGTGCGGGCTGCCGAAGGCGATGGCACTCGAGCTGTTCAAGCCGTTCATCATTCACAAGCTCGTCGAGAAGGGCATCGCCGAGACCGTGAAGCGGGCGAAGAAGATCGTGGAGCGGGAGAGTCCCGAGGTGTACGAGATCCTCGAGGAGATCATCCGCGACCATCCGGTGCTGCTCAACCGGGCGCCGACACTCCACCGCCTCGGCATCCAGGCGTTCGAGCCAGTGCTGGTGGAGGGCAAGGCCATCCGGATCCACCCGCTGGTCTGCGCGGCGTTCAACGCGGACTTCGACGGCGACCAGATGGCGGTTCACGTGCCGCTTTCGTTCGAGGCGCAGCTCGAGAGCCGGCTGCTGATGCTGTCGTCGAACAACATTCTCAAGCCGTCGGACGGCCGCCCGGTCGCGGAGCCGAGCCAGGACATCGTGCTCGGGTGCTATTTCGCGACCAAGTCACGGCCCGATTTCGACACGGAGATTCTCAAGGCGCCGCATTTCGCCACGGCAGATGAAGTCGAGGTGGCGCTGGCGCAGGGTCGCGTGGGGTACCACTCGGCGATCCATTTCTGGGTGAAGGACACAGCGGGGCAGCGGTGGGTGGGCACGACGGTTGGCCGGGCGCTGTTCAACGCGATCGTGCCGTCCGAGATCGGCTATCAGAACCGTGAGATGAAGAAGAAGGCGCTGGGCGAACTGGTCTTCGAGTCCTACCGCCGGGCGGGGCTGGCGACCACGGTCGAGTTCCTCGACCGGCTCAAGGACTTCGGCTTCAACAACGCGACGCGCGGTGGCGTGTCGATCGGGATCGAAGATCTGCACATCCCCGACGAGAAGGAAACGCTGCTGCGCGAGGCGGAATCGCGCGTGGAGCGGTTCCAGCGCGCCTACCAGACGGGCAACATCACCAACGGCGAGCGCTATAACAAAGTCATCGACACGTGGACGCACGCCAACAACGACATCGCCGACGCGATGGTCAAGGCGATGCGGGAATCGAAGGACGGTTTCAACCCGGTGTTCATGATGTTCGACTCCGGGTCACGTGGATCGCGCGACCAGATCCGCCAGTTGGCGGGGATGCGCGGACTCATGGCGAAGCCGCAGAAGAAGCTGACCGGTGGTATCGGCGAGATCATCGAGAGCCCGATCAAGTCGAACTTCCGTGAGGGATTGTCGGTGCTCGAGTACTTCATCTCGACGCACGGCGCGCGCAAAGGATTGGCCGACACGGCGCTCAAGACGGCCGACGCCGGCTATCTGACGCGGCGCCTGGTGGACGTGGCGCAGGACGTCGTGGTGACCGAGGATGACTGCGGTACGATTCTCGGCCTCGAAGTCTCCGCCCTCAAGGAAGGCGAAGATGTCATCGAGCCGTTGGGTGAGCGCATCGTCGGCAACGTGGCCGCCGAGGATGTCGAGGACCCGCATGAGACGGACGACAGCGGCCGGCGCACACTGCTGGTCGAGGCCGGGAAGCTGATCGATGAGGACACGGCGCGTGCGATCGAGGAGTCGGGTATCGAGGCGGTGAAGATCCGGTCGGTCCTGACGTGCGAGGCCAAGCGCGGATTGTGCCGGATGTGCTACGGCCGAAACCTGGCCACCATGTCGATGGTGGATCTCGGTGAGGCGGTGGGCATCATCGCGGCGCAGTCGATCGGTGAGCCGGGGACACAGCTGACGCTGCGTACGTTCCACATCGGTGGAACGGCGGCACGCATCGCCGAGCAGACGTCGCGCAAATCGAAGGTGGCTGGCAAGATCGAGTACGGAGACCGGCTGGCGGTGGTCACCGGCCCGGACGGCCAGCAGATCGTCACGTCCTACGAGGGCGAAGTGAGCATCCGGGGCGCGGGTGACCGCATGAGCGCCACAGGCGGCGCGCGGCTGCTGGTGCCGTTGGGCGCGATCCTGATGGTGAAGGACGGCGAAGAGGTGAAGCGCGACCAGGTCATCTTCAGCTGGGATCCGTATACCAACCCGATCATCTCCGACGTGGGCGGTACGATCCGATTCGTCGACCTGGTCGAGGACGAGTCGGTGTCCGAGGAGCTCGATGAGCTCACCGGGCTCCGCCAGCGGGTCGTCATCGAAGACCGGGACAAGAAGCTGCATCCGCACATCGAGATCTGGGACGAGAAGGGCGACCGCAAGGTGCGCGACTTCGTGATCCCGGTGGGCGCGCAACTGACGGTCGACGATGGCGCCAAAGTGTCAGCCGGAACGATCATCTCGAAGGTGAACCGGGAAGCGTACAAGACCCGGGACATCACGGGTGGTCTGCCGCGTGTCGCCGAGCTGTTCGAGGCACGGCGGCCCAAGGATCCGGCGACGATCTCGGAGATCGATGGCGTGGTGCGGTTCGGCGAGATCAAGCGCGGCAAGCGCGAGATCTTCGTCCAGCCGACGCGGGCCGATGCGCCGGCGCTGGCGATCGATGATACGCAGGAACCGCAGCTCTACGAGGTCCCCGCGGGCAAGCACTTGCGCGTGCACGAGGGCGACCGTGTCAGGGCCGGTGACCGTCTGTCCGAGGGACCGGTCAACCCGCACGACATTCTCCGCATCAAGGGCCCGCGCGCGGTCCAGGAGTATTTGCTGAACGAAGTCCAGGAGGTCTACCGGCTCCAGGGCGTGAAGATCAACGACAAGCACATCGGCGTGATCGTGCGCCAGATGCTGCAGAAGGTGCGTGTGATCGAGCCTGGTGAGACGGAATTCCTCGAGGGCGAGCACGTGGACAAGCAGGCATTCCGCGATGAGAACGAGCGGGCCAAGAAGAAGAAGCTCAAACCCGCGACGTCCGAGCCGCTGCTCCTTGGCATCACGAAGGCGAGCCTCACCACGCAGTCGTTCGTGTCCGCGGCGTCGTTCCAGGAAACGACGCGGGTGCTGACGGATGCGGGAATCCGGGGCGCCCAGGACGACCTCCTGGGACTCAAGGAGAACATCATCATTGGCCACCTGATTCCGGCCGGAACGGGGATGTACCGGTATCAGGAAGTCGAGATCGAGGGGATGGAGATTCCGCCGACTCCGTCGGCGGCCGACGATCCGTTCGGTGTCGGGTTGTCGCCATTCGCGCCGCTGCCGCCGCTGACGGCGATTCCGGCCGGAGCGGAGAGCGAGTGGGGGGAACAGAGAGGGATTAGGGATTGGACTAGGGATTAGGGATTAGGGACTAGTGATTAGGGACTAGGGATTAGGGATTAGGGGTTAGGGATTAGGGGGTGCGAATCGACGGGGCCAGTCTGGCATTTGCCGGGCTGGCCTTCGTTGTTTTGGACGGCATCGTGTGAGAAGTCGATGGGCGGGTCATGACGCGCCCCTACGACGGCGTTCCCTGCGGTGTTAGCGGTGAGGGCGCGATCGGCCGGTCGCGACCGGCTTTTCACAACGGCGCCTAGCGCTTGTGGGTCGGGGTTGCGGAATCCACCTCTATGATGCGAACGCCGCTGCCGCCGGGGTTTTCAACGATGTCCGAGAGGACGTGCCCCGGGACGATGCGGGCGATCGAGTCGGGGCTGCCGCCGAAGGTGCCGGACCGGTAGTCGAGCACGAGCCAGGTGCGGCTGCCCGGCGCTGGGGCCAGGGCGCCTCGCAGCGGCGCGCCGGCGGTGAGTCCCGTGATGGGAGCCGGGTGAGCGCGTAGATAGTACGAGAGCGGCACGCCCATCTCGGGCGGTTGAATGAGAATGGCATCACCGGGGCGTAGCTGGCTGGCGAGGCGGCGGGCCACCGGGCGGTAGTCGGAGTCGCGGGACCCGACGCGCTGGTACGTGGCGATCCCGATCCCCATGGTCGCCAGCAGGACGAGGAGCAGCGTACCGCGCAGCCATCCCGTCATTCGCTCCAGGCCCGCACCAACCAGGATGTAGAGGCACGGCGTCGTGAAGAGGAAGTATCGGGGGAGCGTGAGCTCGTGCTTGACCGAGACGGCGGCCCCCGCGATGAGCGGAATCGCCAGGACGAGGTAGATCGCGCGGACCGCGCCGGTCCGTGCGTGCCGCGGCGGGTAGCTCAGCGCCGTGAGGACCGCGAGGAGCGTGAGGGGGTATGCCAGCGTCCGTTCGAGCATGGCGCCCGCGCCCCATCCGTCGACGAACGAGTGATAGAGATCCCACGGGTAGAAGTAGCCGCCGTGAAAAGTCGAGGCGAAAAAGTCGAGTAGCCCCCGGATCGCATCGGGCACGCCGAGCGCGCGGCGCCAGGCTTGCGAGCTGGCGGCGGTGCGGAAGTCGACCGCGAGCGCAAGAGGGAGGCAGGCGACGCCAATGGCGACCTGCGCCGCGACCCAGTTGCGCGCGGTGGGCCACAGGCCGCGTCCGGCGGACAGCGCCGTATATGCCCCACTGCGATATCCTGCGCTCTGATAGGCGGGGCTCCGGGAACTCATGGTGCCGAACGCCGTGCGCCGCGCGCGCAGGATGCGAACGCCCGCCAGCAGGGCGTCGAGGTTGAGGGCCAGGAGCGCGAGAGCGGCGAGATCGAGCGTATAGATGGCGAGGATCGCGCACACGACGTATGCGGCCAGTGCCGAGCGCGCGCGGCGGGTTGCCGCTCCGGCTGTCGCGTCCGAGGCGCCGGCCGCAGTCCCCGGATCGCATACGGCCTGCCTCCACGCCACGTACGCGAGCACCGTGCAGGTCGTGAGGAACGTGACCAGCATGTACACGCGGGCTTCCTGCGCGTAGTAGATCTGCATTGGCGCGCATGCCAGGAGGAGGGCGCCAAGGAGACCTGCGCGGCGAGAGATCGTGCGCACGCCGAGGGCGTAGGTCACCGGGATGAGCGCGAGACTCACGACGAGCGACAGCGACCGCAGCGCGCGCTCCGAATCTCCGAACAGGACCACCCAGAGCTTGAGGAGCACGAAGTAGAGCGGGCTGCCGGGGCTCGCGCGGATGTTGGCCAGGAGGGTGGAAAGCGAATATTTTGCCAGCAGCCACGAATTGGCCTCGTCCAACCACAGGTTGGTCGCCCCGAGCTTCGGGACCCGCACCGCGAGCGCCACCAGGATGAGCCCAACCACCGCCCACGCCGCGCGCCGGCGCGCATCCCGGCCTGTTCGCGCGTCCATGTCGCGCGCCGATGTGGCGCGGCTGGTGGTCATTCCGGCGCTCACCGCGGGCATCGTGTACGTGCTGTGCATCGGGCCGGCGCGGCATCCGGCCGCCGATGACGGGGGAATCGGGCGTGTGGCACTGGTCCAGAAGGATGCGTCATGGCATCCAATCCCGAGGCGGCCTGGCGCCCCAGCGGGGGGCGTGTGGTATAGCACGCGCGGTGGGGGGCAGGGCTTCCGGTTCGGACTGCGCGCGGGCGGGCTCGACCCGGGCACGCGTTACATCATCGAGCTCGAAGTCGATGGCACGTCGTTCGCCGTCGCCAGCCACGCGGCGACCGCCGCGGGGGAGATCTCGCTGGACACGACGCTGGCCGCGTTCGCGGACGGGCCGTGCAGCGGGGCGCATCATGTGGCCACCCGTTCGCTGGCGGGGACGCATCGGGTCAAATTCCTGCTCAAGCGAAACGGGAATCCGCCGGCGGGCGGGACGGGCGCCGCGGCGGCGACGGCCAGCGGGCCGTCCTGCGCCGGCAACGGCGACGGTAACTTCTCCTACGTGCTCTTCGAGGAAAAGCTAGCCATTTACGATGGCGACCGGTAAGTCTGGCGGGCGCGCGGCGCTCGGGTGGTGCATCGCGGGTATCGCGGCCGGCGTGGCGCTCGTGTGCGCCTATCCCGGCGCGTACATCCAGGACCCGGCGCTGCATTTCCTGCGCGCGCGGTGGATGTGGTCGCACACCTGGATGCTCGTCGACGTCTGGGACCGGCCCTTTTTCACCCTCCTCTATTCACTGCCAGCGGCGCTGCCGGCGGGTTCGGCGTACGTGGTCGCGAAGCTCTGCACCGTCGCGGTCACGGCCGCCGCGGCGTGGCTCACGTGGCAACTCGCGTCAGGCTATCAGCTCGGTCGCCCGGCGCTGGCGGTCCCTCTGTTCTGGCTTCAGCCGTGCGTGTTCCTGCTGTGCTCCGAGACGACGCCCGAGCCGTTGTTCGCGATGTTGTTCGCGCTGGCGCTGCTGCTCTATCAGCGGGGCAGGCTCGCGCCGAGCGCGATCGTGGCGTCGCTGCTCATCCTCGTGCGGCCGGAGGGCATCGCGCTGGCGGTCCTGTGGGCGTGGTGCACGGTGCGCGATGCGCGGGCGGGCGAGACGTTGGGGAAGCGCATGGCGGTGGCGTCCGCGCTGCTGATCCCGCTCGTCGTGTGGTGGTATCTGTCGGCGCAGATCACGACCGACTGGCTGTTCATTGTACACAATTGGCCGGCGCTGTCGGCGTCGGTGCGCGAGGCGTTCTTCGGCGGCAAGGCGGAGAAGCCGCTGCGGCAGTGGGCGGAGATCTTCGGCGTCGTGCTGGTGGTGCCGTTCGTGGCGGGGGCGGTGACGTCACTGTGGAACCGGCGGCTCGGGATGCCGCTGGCGGCGGTGGCGACGGTCCTGGTGGTGCACATCGCGTTCGGGGGGACCGGCGTATTCGGGTGGGCGCCCGTGCCGATCGCCTTCGTGTGCGTCGCGCCGGCGATCGCGCTCATCACGCTCGATGGATGGAACGCGTTATCGTCGGGAGTGTCGCCGTGGATTCCGGCTGGTGCGCGTCGCGTCGTGGGGTGGGCCGTTCCGGTGGCCGTATTGGTGGTGTCGTTGGCCGGGGATATTCTGGTCGTGGATGCGCAGCAACCGGGTCGCGACTGGCGACCGGTGGCGGCGCTCGGGGAGTGGTTTGCGGCGCATCCGCGGCCGGTCACCCGGATGGTGTGGAGCGAAGCGTATGCCGGAGTGCAGTTCCGGCACGATCCGGATGAGAGTGCGCTCACGTATGCCGACCCGGCGAAAGTCACGGCGTTTCTCGCCGGGGCTCCGCATGGGACGCTGGTCGCGTGGGACGCCGACATCGGGCCGTCGTGGTACGGGCTGACGGGTGACCAAATCGAACATCTCGGTTACATCGCGCTTCAGCAGCGTGCGACGACGGAGAGGGGGTTGCTGCCGTCGTGGGTGGCGTCGGTGCCGGGGGTGGGGCGTCTCCAGGTGCTCATGAAGCTCGACCCCAGCGCGCCACGGGCGCAGGAGTTCTGGCTGCTCTATCGCCAGTGATGCGGCTTTGATGCGGTTTTGATGCGGGCGTGATGCGGCTCGCGAGGCCGGGCGTGGCGAGCTGCCGGGCGAAGTGGGTGGGGCGCGGTCAAGGTGCGAGGTCTCAGTGTGAGGCCTCAGTGCGAGGCCTCAGTGCGAGGCGGCGGCTGGCTTGCCGAGTTGGATGGGATTGGCGCCGACGAGCCAGTACTCGAAGACATTGTCGCCGTTGCCGCCGCACGGGAGTGCGCGCGTCGGGTCGGTGAGTGGCCCGCCGTGGCCAGCAGCACCGGCGCCCGAGCCGTCGGTTTTGATGCGGACCTCGACGGAGTGGTCGCCGGAGACCGATTGGGGATTGGCCGGATCGCCGACGCAGAACTGATCGGCGAATCGTCCGAGCATGCCGTGTGCGGTGAGGTTGCCGCTGTCGTCGGTGCGTGCGCTTCCCACGGAGTAGTTGGCGTCACCATCGACGGTGAGCTCGATACGAAACGCCAGGCGGGCTGGGAGGCCGCGTGCGCGAACGTACCACTCAAAGGCTGGATCGGGGCTAGATTCCCCGGAGCCGCGCTTGTACCAAACGGTACCGGCCGGTGGTGTGGCCGGATTGGCCGAGGTGGGCAGGGGGTCGGCCGGCGTGAGCACGAGGGTTGCAAATCCAGGTGGTGGGTCGTCGGCAACTGCGGTGCTGGCTGAGGGGGAGCCGGGGCGACCATGTCCGGAATCAGTGTCGTTGCAGGCGACGGCGCTGGCACAGATGAGCGCGACCCCAACGATTCCGTGGCGGGCGCAGAACCCTACCCGGGGGAAGCAGAGCGTGTTAAGATGCTTCCGCCGCCGCAAATCACGTACTGGACCTCGCTGAGGACGCACTTGCATGAGCCTATGGCTCGCAGTTGTGGTGGTTTACGGCGTAGCGTTATTTGGCCTGTCGCTCTACAGTTTGAACCATGCCGCCTTGGCGCTGGTATTCTGGCGCCGGCGCCACCGTTCGCGGGGCGACCTGCCCGCTTTGGCCGATCCGGTTGTCACGATTCAGTTGCCGCTCTTCAACGAACTCTACGTTGCCGAGCGTGTGATCCGCTCGGCGTGCGAGGTCGATTACCCGCGCGAGTTGCTCGAGATCCAGGTACTGGACGACTCCACCGACGAGACGCTGGACCTGACGCGGCGCCTGGTGACGGATTACCAAGCACGCGGCGTGCCGATCGTCCATCTGCACCGGGATAACCGTAATGGATTCAAGAGCGGGGCGTTAGCCCACGGCTTCGAACGGGCTCGGGGCGAGTTCATCGCGGTGTTCGATGCGGATTTTGTGGTGCCGCGCGACTTCCTTCGGCGCACTCTACCGCACTTTGCGGACCCGACCATTGGCATCGTGCAGACGCGATGGGCGTATTTCAACGACAACTATTCGGAGCTGACGCGGGCGACCGCGCTGGCGCTCGACGGCCATTTCGTGGTGGAGCAGTCGGCGCGCTGCTGGGCCGGGTGGTTCCTCAATTTCAACGGTACGGCGGGCATTCTTCGCACGCGCGCGATCGCGGAGGCCGGGGGCTGGCAGTCGGACACGATCACTGAGGATCTCGACCTCAGCTACCGGGCGCAACTCGCCGGGTGGCGTGCGCGGTATCTGCCTGATGTCGTGTGCCCGTCGGAGATCCCCGCCGACATGCACAGTCTCAAGGCGCAGCAGTTCCGGTGGACCAAAGGCGCGCAGGAGACGGCTCGCAAGATCCTTCCGAGGCTGTGGCACGCGAAGCTGCCGATGTCGGTGAAGCTCGAGGGCACGTTGCACCTGCTGAGCAGCCTCGCGTATCCGCTGCTCATCGTGCTGACGGTGCTCAGCCCATTCGTGATTCTGGCGGCCGGTGTCGACCATCTCAAGATCATCTGGCCGATCTCGCTGTATTATCTGATGGCGTTTTCGGGCACGTTCTTCTGCTACTACACGGCGGCTCGTGTGCTCGGCGGGACATGGCGGCAGCGCATCGCGCGCTTTCCGCTCTTTCTGGCGCTGTCGATCGGGATGAGCGTGCACAACAGCCGGGCGGCGCTCGAAGGACTGATCGGCAAGCGGAGCCCGTTCGAGCGTACGCCGAAGTATCGTGTGACGAGCCAGGCCAAGAGCCGTGGCGGCGGCCGGTACCGGAGCCGTGCGTCGTGGAGTCTCGTGGCGGAGTTCGCGCTGTCCGCGTGCTCGTTCACGGGGCTCGTGCTGGCGATCCACTACCGGCAGTTTGGCGCGGTGCCGTTTCTTGTCCTGTTCGGCGCCGGATACGGGATGGTCGGGATGTATTCGCTGAGCCACCTCCGTTTCGCTTCGCGGCAACTGCATATGATCGAGGGGCCGGCGGCCCCGGAGATCGTCGCCGCGTAGACGGGTAGTGGTGTGACGCCGGGCCGCCCCGGCTCGTCGGGGACGTGATGCCACATCCCACCACCACCGTCGAGTGGCAGCTCGAGCAGCTGCCGGCCGGCGCCGACGTCATGATCAAGGATGAGCACGGGCATCTGGTCGCCCGGGGCACGGTCAACGTCGACCGGGTGTCGCTCCGCGGACCCGGTGGCGAGCGCATCCCGCTCGTGACCGGGCGCGGTTGGAAGGTCGTCGTGTTGAGCCAGCCCGGGATCGCGCCTCGTAACAGCCGCGACCGGTAGGATCGGGGGGCGTTTCCCGAACGGCCCCTACCAGGGGCGATTTTGTGCGATGCGGATGGTTGTGATGTAGGGGCGATATGGTGGTTGCCGGATCTGTGTGGGGGCCGTTCCCGAACGGCCCCCGCTGCGTTTATCCGCTGCGATGGTGCGCGACCCGTGCATTGGTGGATGGTCATGCGGGATGCAGCCCGTGCATCGGTGCGGGGCGCACCAGGGCCGGTCGCGACCGGCCCCTACCAGGGACGATTTAGCGCGATGCGGATGGTTGCGATGTAGGGCCGGTATCGTGGCCGCTGGATCTGTGTGGGGGCCGTTCTCGAACGGCCCCCGCTGCGTTTATCCGCTGCGATGGTGCGCGACCCGTGCATTGGTGGATGGTCGTGCGGGATCCAGCCCGTGCATCGGTGCGGGCGCGCCAGGGCCGGTCGCGACCGGCCCCTACCAGGGACGATTCCGAGGTGTGGCAGCCGGCAGCAGCGTGATTCTGAGCGGCGGCCGGCAGCAGGGCGGTTCCGATCGGCGGCGGCCTGCGGCCGTCAGTGGACTTCCTTCCCGTCGATGATCCTTGCCGGGCCTGTGGCCGTCTCGTTCCGATAGATCACGCCGTCCTTCATTACTAGGGTCACATGACTCAGCGCGCCGATGTCGCGCGTCGGGTCTCCGGTGACGGCAATCAAGTCGGCTTTGAGCCCCGGTGCGACGCGGCCGATCTGGTCGGCCATATGGAGCACGGTCGCATCGACCGACGTGGCGGCGCGGAGGGCGGCGATCGGGGACATGCCCCAGGCGACGAGGAGTTCGATTTCGTGCGCATTGTCGCCGTGCGCGAAGACCCCGGCGTCGCTCCCGTTGCAGATCGTGACGCCCGCGTCGAGTGCGGCACGCAGACTCGCGCGCTTCCTGGTGATCCCCGGCGGTTCCGGATCGGTGCCCGGATGCCATCCGCGGTAGATGGCGATCGCCTCGGATGCGGCGACGGTGGGGCAGAGGGCGATGTGGTGCGCGACCATGGACCGGAAGATCTCTGGCGTTCCTTCGTCGCCGTGCTCGATCGTCTCGACGCCGGCGGCGATCGCGCGGCGCATTCCTTCCGCCGTCGTGGCGTGTGTGGAGACCGCGCGGCCCGACGATCGCGCCGTCTCGACGGCCAGGGCCAGCTCTTCCTCCGAGAACGTCGGGCGCTGCTGGTTGCCGGGTCCCCAGCCGTAGTCGGCGTAGAGCTTGACCCAGTCGGCGCCGTGGCCGATCTGCTCGCGGACCGCGTGCTGCACCTCCGGGCCATCCGCTTCCTGTGCGCCCTGCGGGGGCTCGAAGGCGTACGCGTCGCGCGGGGGTCCGTAGGCGCCGGTTGCGACGATGGCGCGCGTCACGACGAGCATGCGGGGTCCAGGGATGATGCCCTGCTCGATCGCCTGCTTGATGCCGACGTCGGAGTTGCCGGCGCCTTCGGTCCCGAGGTCGCGGATCGTGGTGAAGCCGGCCATCAGTGTGTTGCGGGCGTGGACGACCGCGCGCGCGGTGCGGACGGCGAGCGGCTCAGCCAACACCTGGACGTTCCAGGGCGTCTCGTTGTACGGGTGCAGGAAGACGTGCGTGTGGGCGTCGATCAGTCCGGGCAGGAGGGTCATCCCTGGCAGGTTGATCGTAGCGGCACCGGCGGGCGCGGAACTCTCGGCCCCTGGCCCGGCGGCGACGATGGAGTTCCCCTGCACAACGACCGTCCATCCCTGGTGGAGCTCCGTGCCGTCGAACACGGCGGCTGGGCGGAGGATGGTGGGAGTGGTGGGCGCCTGCGTCATGTTGGGGTGGGACGGGAGGCCGGACGTGCGCGCGGATTGCGCGAAAGCGGCGGGCGGGGCAGCGGCGATGACGGCCGCCGTGAATATCGCGGTGAACACTGCAGCGTGCACCGCGGTGAATACCGCCGTGAATACCGCCGTGACTACCGTAACCAGCGCGGATGCGAGTGCGGTCTCGGGTGTGGTGGCGGGGCATGCCGAAGCGCCGAGTGCCGGCGGGTGCTGGGCGGTGCGTCGCATTCTTGTGGGAGTGGAGGTCTCAGGGCGGTTGGTGCCGGGCGCACGGCGAGTCAGCTATGGAGACTGCTGTGGGAGACGTGCTGCGCGGGGAGTGGCCGCGGCCGGATGCCTGGGGGCGCATTCGTCGCGGGTAAATGATGGACCGGGTGGCGGGTCGCGGGTAGAGGGCATGTCGCATGGTCTTGAACCAACGGGCGCCTGGACTTACGTTTCACGGTCTGTGTCGCGAACGGCTTCCAGCCGAGCGGCCTTCCGGCGTGCGGCGATCCGGTTGCGCGCCCGAGTGTTCCCCGACCTGAAACATGCCGACCATCAATCAGCTCGTCCGGCAGAGCCGCCGCGACGTTCTCAAGAAGGAGAAGGCGCCCGCGCTGAAGTCGAACCCGCAGAAGCGGGGCGTGTGCACGCGCGTCTACACGACTACTCCGAAGAAGCCCAACTCGGCGCTGCGTAAAGTCGCGCGTGTGCGGCTGACGAATGGATTCGAAGTGACCGCGTACATCCCTGGAGAGGGTCACAACCTCCAGGAGCACTCGATCGTGCTGATTCGTGGCGGCCGAGTGAAGGATTTGCCGGGCGTGCGGTATCACATCGTGCGCGGGAGTCTGGACGCGTCGGGCGTGAACGGGCGGAATCAGAGCCGGTCGAAATACGGCACGAAGAAGCCGAAGGCGGGTGGTGCGTCCGCGGCCGGGAAGGCGAAGTGAGCCGCCGGAAGAAGTCCGTGAAGCGTCCGATTCTCGCGGACGCGCGGTACGACAGCCAGACCGTCTCCAAGTTCATCAACGCGATGATGTTGCAGGGGAAGAAGTCGACAGCGGAGCGGCTCTTTTACGGGGCGATGGATCTCGTCGAGGCGCGCACGAGCCAGCCGGGCGTGAACGTGTTCAAGCAGGCGCTCTCGAATCTCAAGCCGGTGGTCGAGGTGAAGAGCCGGCGGGTGGGTGGCGCGACGTATCAGGTGCCGGTTGAGGTACGCCCGGAGCGGCGGACGGCGCTGGCGATGCGGTGGCTGATCACGTTCTCGCGCGAGCGGAACGAGAAGTCGATGCCCGAGCGGTTGGCGGCGGAAGTGATCGCGGCCTCGAAGGGTGAGGGGAACGCGGTGAAGAAGAAGGACGACACGCACAAGATGGCGGAGGCGAACAAGGCGTTCGCGCACTACCGCTGGTAGGACGGGGCGGTTAAGTTAAAAGGCTGTGGTTGGGGATTGGGGACTGGGGACTGTCCCCTTGCGATGCTGGGCTTCCACCAGAGTGAAGGGTGGGTAGACGCGTCGAGAACGGCGATTAAAAAAGCAATCAGGACGACACTCACAATTTGACGTCGTGAGCTGGCCGGGACTGGCTGGCGGAGCGGCGCGCCAAGGGTCCCCGGTCGTGCTGCAGTGGCGACCGTACCCGGCGAACGGCGGATGGATACCAGCCTCGGTGATCCGAGGTGTCGGTCCACCCGCATTTTTGCTGAAATGAGACGCCTCTTCGAGGGGCGAGAGAGCTTGTACAATGGCACGGTCCACACCACTCGATCGCTACCGGAACATCGGCATCATGGCGCACATCGATGCCGGGAAGACGACTACGACCGAGCGGATTCTGTACTACACCGGGAAGAACTACAAAATCGGCGAGGTCCACGAAGGGACCGCGACGATGGACTGGATGGAGCAGGAGCAGGAGCGCGGCATCACGATCACGTCGGCCGCGACGACCTGTTTCTGGACCCGGAACGGGATCGAGTACCGGATCAACATCATCGACACGCCCGGCCACGTGGATTTCACGGCCGAAGTCGAGCGGTCGTTGCGGGTGCTGGACGGGGCGGTCGCGCTGCTGGATTCGGTGGCGGGCGTGGAGCCGCAGACCGAGACCGTGTGGCGCCAGGCCGACCGGTACCGCGTGCCGCGGCTGATCTTCGCCAACAAGATGGACCGTGTCGGAGCGGACTTCGACCGGTGCGTGCGGATGATCCGCGACCGTCTGTCGAAGGCGTCCTATCCGCTGCAACTACCGGTGGGATCGGGGGAGCTGTTCACGGGGCATATCGACGTGCTGCGGCGGGTGCAGGTGGTGTTTGCCGACGACGCATCGCTCGGCAAGTCGTTCACCGAGCAACCGATTCCAGAGGTTTATCGTGAGGCGGCGGAGCAGGCACGGCACGAGGTGATCGAGGCCGCGGTCGAGCACGATGAGACGCTGCTCGAGAAGTATCTGAGCGGGGAGGAGCTGTCGTTCCCGGAGATCCAGCATGCGATCCGGGCGGCGACCGTCGGGGGGCACATCGTGCCGGTGCTGTGCGGGGCGGCGTTCAAGAACAAGGGCGTGCAGGCGCTGCTGGACGCCGTGATCGACTATCTGCCGGCGCCGGTGGATCTCAAGTCGATCACCGGTCATCTCCAGCACCAGGACGAGACGCCGGCGGAGCGGCAGGTGGCGGATAGCGCGCCGTTCTCGGCGCTCGCGTTCAAGATCGCGACGGATCCATTCGTCGGGAAACTGACGTACGTGCGCGTGTATTCGGGCGTGTTGTCGACCGGGTCGTACGTCTACAACTCGACCAAAGACAAGCGTGAGCGGGTCGGGCGGCTGCTGCAGATGCACGCCAACAAGCGGGACGAGATCCAGGAAGTGCGGGCGGGCGACATCGCGGCGGCGATCGGGCTCCGGGACACGCGGACGGGCGACACCCTGTGCGATGACGACCACCCGATCATTCTCGAGGCGATGAAGTTTCCGGCCTCGGTCATCGACGTGGCGATCGAGCCGAAGACCAAGGCGGACCAGGACAAGCTGGCGATCTCGCTCGCGAAGCTGTCGGAAGAGGATCCGACCTTCAGGGTCCATACGGACCAGGAGACCGGGCAGACGATCATGTCCGGGATGGGCGAGCTGCACCTGGAGATCCTGGTCGACCGGATGCAGCGCGAGTTCAAGGTGGACGCCAACATCGGCCGCCCGCAGGTCGCGTATCGCGAGACGATTCGCCGGCGGGTCGAGAAAGTCGAGGGCAAGTTCATCCGGCAGTCGGGCGGCCGCGGGCAGTACGGCCACGTGGTCATCAACATGCAGCCGTCGGAGCAGGGCCAGGGCTTCGTGTTCGAGGACAAGATCGTGGGCGGTGTGATCCCGAGAGAGTACATCGGCCCGGTGGAAGCGGGGATCCGCGAGGCGCTGGACAATGGCGTGCTGGCGGGCTACCCGATGGTCGATGTCAAGGTCGAGCTGATCTACGGGTCATACCACGACGTGGACTCGAGTGAAATGGCGTTCAAGATCGCGGGATCCATGGCGTACAAGGAGGCGGCGAAGCGCGCGCATCCGGTGATCCTGGAGCCGATCATGAACGTCGAGGTGGTGTGCCCGAACGATTACATGGGCGATATCCTGGGCGATCTCTCGGCGCGTCGCGGCAAGATCGGCGGCATGATCCAGCGGGGAGAGGCGCAAGTGATCGACGCGACGGTGCCGTTGTCGGAGATGTTCGGCTATTCGACGAAGCTCCGGTCGCAGTCACAGGGGCGCGCGAATTACTCGATGGAGTTCAGCCACTACGAGGAAGTACCGAAGAGCAAGGCGGAAGAGATCATCAACAAGGTCAAAGCGTAGAGAGTAGGGACTGGGGATTGGGGGCTGGGGGCTGGGGACTGGGGGCTGGGGACTGGGGGCTGGGGACCGGGG